>Ga0207873_1000501_pt1 | contig 42812 bp, 45 predicted proteins | sample BGWIniCompost_FD_187373 | JGI IMG/M metagenome (GOLD analysis project Ga0207873, IMG submission 187373) | Cellulose adapted compost microbial communities from Newby Island Compost Facility, Milpitas, CA, USA - BGW Initial Compost (SPAdes)... ... | reverse complement strand
CCCACACCGCCTCCACCGAGGCAGCCCCCCGCAACGGCCGAGGGCCCGGCACGCCACCGACACCAGGAATCTCGCCCGCAGCGCAGGCACAACACCGCGAACCGGCAAGCGCCAGCGCACCAGCCACGGGAGTCCCGCGACAGCGAGTCAGCGCACGACCAGGCGGCGGACGACGGCGACGAGGAAGTGGGCCCAGAGAGCCAGCCAGATGAGCGGGTGTTGCCAGGTGGGGACGGAGGCGGCCTCGAAACGGCGGAAATAGCGCCACATGCCGCGATGCTTGTGGAACTCGACGAAAAACGGCCGCCGCCGACTGGAAACCCCGCGAACGTGCGTCACCCGCAGATCATTGGCCACCAGCACCTCGTAACCGGCCTGCCGCACCCGCCGGCACAGATCGAGATCCTCGGCGTGCAGGCGATAACCCTCGTCGAACCCGTTGAGACGCACGAAGAGCACCGACGGCAACAGCATCAGCGCACCGGAGACCGCATCCACCGGCTGCAACGACTTGCCCGGATCGCGACCGAGATAGAGATCGCCGCGATCACCCAGCCGCAGCAGCAGATCGCGCAGCGACGGATCGGCACGCCGGCTGGCCGGATCGACCGCGCCATCCTCGCCCGCCAGCTCCACCCCGAGCAGACCGGCACCCGGACGCGCCAGCGCGTGCCCGACCAGGCGCGAGAGCGTGTCGGATTCGACGTAGGCGTCGGGATTGACGAAGGCCACCCAGGGCTGCGACAGCGCCGTCGCGCCCTGGTTGCAGGCGGCGCCGAAACCGCGGTTTTCGCCGTTGCGCACCAGCGACAGGCGCGGGTCGGCGGCGGCCATCCGCTCGACGATGGCGCAACTGCCGTCGCTGGACGCGTTGTCGACCACCACCACCCGCTCGACGTCGCGCGCCGCCAGCAGCCGCCGCAGGCATTCCTGCAGCGTGCTGGCGCTGTGGTAGCTGACCACCACCACGCCGATGGCACGGGTGCCGGCGCGGGAGAAGGACGGGGATTCCATGCCGGGGATGCTAGCCGAACAGGTCGCCCTGCGGGCCGCTGCGGCTCAGGGCGTCAAGGCGTTCCTGCAGGCGCTGGCGCGCCTCGCGCAGCGGGTCCTCGAGCAGGAAGCGGGCCATGCGTTCGTGCTGGTCGGGCCAGCGCGCCAGCAGGCGGGCCAGGTCCTCGGCCTCGTCGGGCGTGGCCAGGGCCGGTTCCGCCGGCACGCGGGCCACGTAGGCCGATTCGCAGAGCAGGTGCTGCCAGCCCATGGCCTCGGCACGGCGGCACCAGTCGGCCAGGGCTTCCTCGACATGCCTGAACGTGGCGGCGTCGAAATCGCCGAGCTGGCGCAGCGCCTGCCGGCGCAGCAGCACCGCCGGGCCGGCGGCGGCGGGCAGCGGCTGCAGCGCCGAGGCCGGGTTCGCGCCGGCGGCACGCTGCAGTTCGGCCGGGTCGGCCGGCAGCGGCGAGGGTTCGCAGAAGCGCGGGTAGCTGCAGGTGTCGCCGTCGTTGCTCCAGGCCGAGAGGCTGGCGGCCTGCGTCGCCTGGGCTGAGGCAGAGGAGAGGGCCTGCAGCCAGTCGCCGGCCGGCAACGCGTCCGGCGCCAGCAGCACGACGTCGGTTTCTCCGGCGTCGGTGAAGGCGTCATTGCAGGCCGCCGGCAGGCCACGCGGGCGCTCGCCGCGCAGGTGGCGGACGGACAACCGGGTGGCGGCGCGCCAGTCCTCGATCAGGCCGGTCAGGCGCGGATCGCCGCAGGCATCGTCCGCCAGCAGCACGGCGGTGCCGGCGGGAAGGCTGCGGTCCAGGGCCGCGAGGCAGGCGTCCAGGGCGGCCAGTCCGCCCCGGATCGGCAGGATGACCGACGCAGGCATCTCAGCGGTCGCCGCTGCCCTCGCGCCGCAGCGGCTCCAGGGCGCGGAAGCGCTCGCCGTATTCGTCGGTGAGCTGGCGGGCCTCGTTCGGGTCGCGGATCACCCGCGGCGTCACCAGCACCACCACCTCGGTACGGCGGTTCTCCTTGACCTTGCGTCCGAACAGGCCACCAACCACCGGCAGCCGCGACAGGCCGGGCACGCCGGTGCTGCCGTCCAGCGAGGTATCGGAGATCAGGCCGGCCAGCATCACCGTCTCGCCGCTGCGGATCGCCGCCTCGGTGGTGATCTTGCGCTTGTTGATCGGCACGTTGCCGTTGTCGTCCGGCGTATCGCCCGGCGAGCTGACTTCCTGCTCGATCTCCATGAAGACGGTGCCGTCACGGCTGATGCGCGGCGTCACGGTCATGATCACGCCGGTGTCCAGGTACTGCACCTGGGTGTAGGTGCCGTCGCTGCCACCGGTCTGGTCGCCGAGGATCGGGTTGAAGGTGGTGGAGTTGACCGGGATCTTGGTGCCGACGTCGAGCTTGGCTTCGGCGTTGTTGCGCACCACCACCGAGGGCGTGGACAGGACGCGCACGTTGGAGACGTCGTCCAGGGCGCTGATGATGGCGGCGGCGTTGCGGCCCAGGAAGGTCCAGCTCAGGCCATCGGAACCGGCATTGCCGGAGATGTCGCTCCAGCCGCGACGGCCCACCGCCGAGGGCAGTCCGGCCTCCTCGACCGCGTTCTCGAAGAACCAGTTGACGCCGTAGCTGAGCTTGCCGCTGAGCTCGACCTCGACCACCTGTGCCTCGATGTGCACCTGCAGGGGCATGGTGTCCAGGCGTTCGATGGTGCGGCGGATGGATTCCCACTGCGCCGGCGTGGCGCGCACCAGCAGGGCATTGCTGGCCTCGACCGCGCTGATGGAGACATCGCCGGACGCGCCCATCGAGACGCCACCGGCGTAACCGCCACCGTTCTTGCCGGAACCGCCGGCGGCAGCGCGCGCGGCCGGATCGGCGGCGTCGGGCGCCGGCGTTTCGATCGAGCGGATCTGCACCGGCTCCAGGCCCGGCATCAGCGAGGGGGCGGCGCCACCGTCGCTGGCGCCGCCATTGCCGCCGGCGCCGAACACCCGGCCCAGCTGGTCGGCCAGGTCGGCCGCCTTCATGTACAGGACCTCGTACGTGTACAGGCGCGCGCCCTCGCCGCCGCCGGCGTCCAGGCGCTCGATCCAGCGCTGCGCCTCGCGCAGGTAGTCGGGCTGCGGCGTGATCACCAGCACGGCGTTCTGGCCCTGCAGCGGCATGAAGCGGAACATGCCGGCCACCGGCGTGCCGCTCTCGGAACCGAAGATGCCCTCGAGCTCGTCGACCACGTCGGCAGCGGCGGCCGACAGCAGCGGGAACACGCCCACCGACATGCCCTTGAGCCAGTCGACGTCGAAGATCTCGACCGTGCGCAGGTAGTTCTGCAGCTCGGCGCGGGTGCCGGCCAGCACGATCAGGTTACGGGCCGGGTCGACGCTGACCACGGCGTTGCTGCGGGCGTAGGGCTCCAGCAGCTTCTTCATCTCGGCCGCCGAGATGTAGCGCAGCGGCACGGCGCGCAGCTCGTAGCCGCGGGCGGAATTGGCGGCACCGGTGCGCGGCGCCAGGTTGCCGGCGATGGCCTGCTCGGTCGGCAGCACGTTGTAGCGGCCGTCGGCCCAGACCAGGCGGGCGTCGTTCCAGGCCAGCACCATTTCCAGCAGGCTCAGCGCCTGCGCCGCGTCCACCGGCCGCGGCGTCGCCAGGGTGACGGTGCCCTGCACCTGTGGCGCGATCACGTAGTTCTGCTGCAGCAGGTCGCCGAGGATGGCCTTGACCACCGCGTGCACCGACTCGCCCTCGAAGTTGAAGGTGGCCTCGCCCGGCGCGTCCAGCGAGGGCGGCGGAGTCGCCGCCAGGCGCTGGTTGATGACCACGCCGGTGCCGGGATCGAGCAGCGGCCCGGCGGGCTGCGCCTGCGCCGGCGCATCCGGCCCGATGCCCTCGGAGGTCTCGTTGACGGGCTGGCCGGCCAGGGGATCGGCGCCGCGCTGGATGGTCGGCGCGGGCACGCTGGCGCAGCCGGCCAGCACGGTCAGCAGGGCGGCGGCCGCCAGGGAACGGAATCGGGGGCTGGAGATCATCGGGCTACTCTACCTTCTCACCGCGTTGGCGGGCTTCGGCCTCGGCCCGCATCTGCGCCCGGCGGGCCTCGATGCGGCGACGGATCGCTTCCACCTGCTCGTCCTGGGAGGGCTCCGCGGTTTCCGCGGGCGGCTCCGGTTCGGGCTTGTCGGCCTCGGCGTCCGCTGGCCGGGTCCGCCGCGGGGCGGGCGCGCCCCTGGCCGGCCCGTCCGCCGGCGCCGCGGCCGGCGGCACCACCGCGCCGCGACCGTCGAAGACCCGCAGCCGCAGTTCGCGGCGGCCGGCCGGCCCCTCGAACACGGCCAGGCGCGGTTCCAGGTCGACCAGGCGCCAGGCCGTTCCGGGCACGGCATCGCCCAGGCGGACCTTGCGCGCGTCGCCGCCGCCGTCCGGCTGAAGCAAGGCCAGGCGGGTGTCGCCGGCAATCAGCACGCTGGAAAGCACCAGCTTGTCCAGGCTGTCCTGCTGGACCTCGCTACCGGGCAGCGGCGCCGGCCGGCGGTCGAAGCTGAGCAGCGGGCGCGCGCCCACCTCCTCGTAGTCCGACAGCGGCCCCAGGCGCGAACGCAATTCGCGCAGCTCGACCCGCGGCACCTCCGGCTGTGCGGCCGGATCCGCCGGCAGGCTGCCGCTGCGCCCGCCGAGGCCGGCCAGGGCCAGCAGCAGCAGCGCCGCCGACCAGGCGGCCAGGGCCGCGGCGAAGGCATTGCCGGGACGCAGCGACTCGATCATGGCTGCCCCCCTTCACCGCCCTCGCCTTCCGCCGCCTGCGCCAGGTAGCCGTAGAGGTCGAAGCTCACGTCCATGCCGCCGCCCTCGTTGGCGCCGAGGTAGCTGCGCCGGGACAGCAGGTCCAGGTTGTCGACGAACAACTGCGGATTGCCGCCTTCCAGCTGGTGCAGCACCGCCGCCAGTTCGCGCATGCCGCAGCGCAGGCGCACCTGCACGGTGGCGCGCACGAAGGGATCGCGGCCCTGGTTGTCGGTCGGCGTGCGGGCGGTGATGCTGCACTGGCCGCTGCCGCCGGCGGCGTCATTCACCACCGATTCCAGGCGCTGCACCAGGGCGGCCGTGGCCAGCTGGCGGTTGGCTTCCGGCAGGAAGCCGGCGTCGCCCTGGCCGAGTTCGCTCACCCGCTGCAGCTCGGCCTCGAGCTGCGGGCGCTGGGCGATTTCCATGCGCAGGGCCAGCTCTTCCTGCTGCAGCTGCTCGATCTGTTCGCCCATGGCCAGCATCGGCGCGGTGAACCACCAATGCAGCAGCAGGAAATAGCCGAGCACCAGCACGGCGGCGAACAGGGCCAGGCGCACCGGCCGCTCAGGGAGCCTGTTCATCGGCGTCCTCCTGCGGCTGGCGCAGGCGCGCCACCAGGGTGAAGCGGTCGCGGCCGCTGCGCGTGTCGGCCTGCACGGCGCCGGAGAGCGCCGGCTCGGCCAGAAGCGGCGAGGCCTGCAACAGGCCGACCAGGGCCGGCGCGCTGCGGCTCTGGCCCACCAGCACCACCCGGTCGTTGTTCACCGCCAGCTTGTCCAGGGCGGTGTCGTCGGGAATGCGGCGGCTGAGGTCATCCAGCAGTTCCAGCATGGTCGGCCGGGCGTCGCGGCGCTCGGCCAGGTAATTGGCGGCGGCGGCGGTGGACTGCAGGCGGTTGCGGATGCGGCGGGCATCACGCGCCTCTTCGGTGGCGGCGGCGACGGCGGCGCGCATGTCCTCCAGGCGCTGGCTGCGGTTGTGCAGCACCAGCAGCAGGGCCAGCAGCAGGGCCACGCCGGCGCCTGCCAGCAGCCAGGCATTGGTGCGGCGCACCGGATCCAGGGGCGCGTTGCGGCCGGCCGCCGGCAGCAGGTTCAGCCCCAGGCGCTGGCCGTTCTCCTCGATATCGACGCCGTGCAGCAGCTCCGCCAGCGGACCCAGGGCCTGCATCTGCGCCTGCAGCCGCGCCCGCGGCAGCACCAGCAGTTCCACCTGCAGGCCCTGCGGGCCGGGGCCGCGTTCCAGCACCCGCGCCTCGTAGACCACGTCGGCGGCGCTGAAGGGCGTCTGCCGGTCCAGTTCGAAGGCGAGCACTTCGCGCAGGCGCGGTTCGGCCGCGGCCGGCAGGCTGAGGCGGCGGCGCAGCACCTGGCCGGATGGCAGCAGCAGCCAGGTGCGCAGGGAATGCTGGCGGATGCGTTCGGCCAGGGCCTCGAGCACCGCCGCTTCCGCCGGCAGCCTGCCCAGGGCGGTCCGGCCGGCGGGGCCATGCGCCTGCAGGTCGAGCTCGCCTTCGGCGTGGCGCAGCCACAGCGCCTGGCGCTCGCCTTCCAGCAGCCGGCGCCAGGACGGCGGCAGCAGGCCGCGCAGGTCCTCCACCGTCGCCTGCCAGAGCGCGGGCAGGCGACTGCGCAGGAGGCGCAGGCGCAGGTCGTCGGCGAAGGTGGTCAGACGGTTCGCGGCAGGCATCAGTCGGGTTCCCCCACCCGCCAGGCCAGCGGCGCATAAAGCTGGCCGAAGCCGGCGCCCGCGCCGATGCGCAGGGTGGCCGTCACCTCGACCAGCGAGCCGTCCGGGCGGGTGGCACGGCTGGCGACACTATACGTACCCGACCCCGTGCCGGCGAGCGAAAGCCCCTCGCCCGGCAGCATCGGCGGCGGCATGCCCGGCTGCCAGGCGGCGCGCAGGGCCAGCCACTGCTCGACCTGGCCGGTGCCCATGCCGAGCGCGCGCAGGACCGGTGCCTGGGCGAATTCCGCCGAGGGCCGGTCCATGCCGGTGTGGATGGTCACGTAGGGCACCAGCCGGCGATAGGTGTCCAGGTCCATGCCCAGCACCTGCTGCAGTTCCTGCACGGTGGCGAAGGGCCGGTCGCGGGCGCCGTAGGGAAGGCCGGCGGCGCCGTAGTCGCGGTCCTCGGCGCCGCCGCCGATGGCCGTGAGGCTGTCGGGGTCGCGCCAGTCCTGGATGGCGCCGGCCAGCTGCTGCGCGCGCTCGGGTTCGACGTCCAGGGCGATCAGCAGCGCCGCCAGCAGGCTGGTGTCGGCGGCGTTGAGGTCCACCTTGCCGGACTCGTCCTGCACCCGCACCTCGATGTCATAGCCCTCGAAGCGGAAGGCCTGCGGACGTCCGTCCGGATACCAGCGCCGCTGCGGATCGCTGTCGGCCATGCGCAGCGCCGCCAGTTCGATGCCGGCCTCGGCGGCCAGGCGGCCGGCGACCTGCGCGCGCAGCGCACTGCCCTGGATGGCCTCGACCCGGGCGGTGAAGGCGAACACCGACACCAGGCCGGCCAGCAGGATCAGCAGCCACAACACCATCAGCAGGGCGGCGCCACGTTGCCGCTGCATCACAGCCTCCTCCGGCCCGGCCGCAGCGGGTCACCGAAGCCGCCGACCGCCGTCGAGCCCAGGCGCGGCGCCGCCACCAGGGTCGGCCAGCGCGCCTGCGGATCGATGAACTCGGCTTCCAGGCGCACCAGGATCGGCATGCGCCCGATCTCCTCCCAGCGGTCCAGCCAGGGGCCGGGCTCGCCTTCGTCGTCCAGGGCACGCACCGAGAAGGCGGCGCCACGCAGGCCCTCCAGCAGCACCTCCGCCTCGACCTCCGCGTCCGGCTCGATGACGCCTTCGGGCGTGAGCAGGTAATGCCGGAACAGCAGCCGCTGCCCATCCCGCCCCGGCACCAGTTCGAACTCCATCAGGTAGGGGCCGCCGCGCGAGAGATAGCCCGGCATCGGCGCGACGAAGCGCAGCAGGTCGCGCTCGGCGTGGAAGACGATGGGCTCGCCGCTGTTGCCGTCCTGGTCGAAGGGAATGGCCAGCGCGCCTTCGATCTGCCGGCGCAGGAACCCCTGGGCGGCGCGCAGGCGCTCGGCCTGGCGGGCCTGCGCCTCGGCGCGCTCGCTGGCGCTGGTGGCATTGCCGATGGTGGCGAAGGCCAGGGCCAGCCCGGCCGCCAGCAGCGCGGTCGCCATCAGCACCTCGATCAGGCTGAAGCCGCGCGCGCCTTGCCTGGTCATCCGCAGGCTCACAAGCCGCCCTCGACCGGATCGGGCAGGCGCGCCTTCAGGGTGGTGAAGGCCAGTTCGCGGGCGAATTCGTCCTCGCCCCAGCCCACCCGCAACCGCACGCGGTACAGCCGCGGCGCCGACAGCGACTCCGGGCCGTCGGCCGATACCGGCAGGGCCGGCGTGGGCAGGGGCGCCGGATCCTCGATCTCGCTGATGTCCAGTTGCCAGCGGTAGCGTCCGCCGGCGAAAGTGCCGGTGCTTTGCCCGGGCGCAATCGGTTCCAGCGTGCCCAGTTCGGCCAGCAGCGACTGCGCGTGCAGGCTGGCCTCGCTGGCGTCGCCGGCCTGGCGCACCTGGGCCAGGCCGCCGCCGAGGATGGCGGTGAGGATGCCCAGCGACACCGCCAGCAGCACGAAGGCCAGCACCACTTCCAGCAGGCTGAAGCCACGCTGCCGGTGCATCGTCAGCGCCTTCATGGCGTGCCCTCGCCGCGGTGCAGGCTGACCTCGCCGGTCAGCCAGGCCACGTCGACGCGCCAGGCGGCCTGTTCGTAGGCAAGCACGAAGCGGCCGCCGGTGGCCGAGCCGTCGGGAAAGAAGCGCACCGCCGCGCTGCGCAGCGCCGGCCTTTCCTCGCGCGCGGTGGTGGCGACGACGCGCAGCGTTTCCGGCCAGTCGCCCTCGCGCTCGCCGGCGGCGCGCCAGCGGCGCTGGTCCAGGTCCATCACGAAGACCTGCTCGCGGCCGCTGGCGATGGCGCGGGCGCGGGTGTAGCGCAGGTCGGCGGCCAGGTCGCGGGCGGTGCCGCGCAACTGCTGGCCGGGCATCGACTGGCCGATCACCATGGCCGAGAGCGCCGCCAGGGCGGCGATCAGCGCGACCACCACCATCAGTTCCAGCAGCGAATAGCCCCGGGCCTGGCGCATCGCCGGCTGCCGTCAGGGTTTGCGGATGTCCCCGTTGACGCTTTCACCGCCGGCCTGGCCATCCGCGCCCAGGCTGACCAGCTCGTAGGGACCGTTGGCGCCGGGACGGCGGTACTGGATCGGGTTGCCCCAGGGATCCTTCAGCTCCTCGGCCTTGGCATAGGGACCCAGCCAGCCCTGCACGCCGCTGGCGCTGACCAGCTGCTCCAGCGATTCCGGCAGGCGGCCGGTGTCCATGCGGTACTGGTCGACCTTGCCGGCCAGGGTGATCAGCTGCGATTCGGCCAGGCGCACGTTGGCGCGATCCTGGCCGCCGACCAGGCGGCTGGCGACCAGCGCCAGGATGCCGCCGATCAGCACGATGACCAGGATCACCTCGAGCAGGCTCATGCCGCGGGCGTGGTGGGGGAAGTGGGGGGAACGTCGCATGGCTTTCAACCTATGGCATTGGTCAGATCGTAGATGGGCAGCAGCACCGAGACGATGACGACGGCCACCAGCAGCACCATCACCAGGGTGATGGCCGGCACCAGGGCCGCCAGCAGGCGCTCGAGCGCGTTGCCGGTTTCCTGCTCGAAGGTGTCCGCCACCTTCAGCAGCATGGTATCGAGTTCGCCGGATTCCTCGCCGACCTGCACCATCTGTACGGCCAGACGCGGAAAGCACTTGCGGCGTGCCAGCGCATGGCCCAGGCCGCTGCCGGTCTTCACTTCCTCGGCGGCGGCTTCCACCGCCTCGGCGAGCACGCGGTTGCCCAGCACCGGCCGGGCCAGGTTCAGGGCCGACAGCAGCGGCACGCCGTTGCGCACCAGGGTGCCGAGGGTGCGGGCCAGGCGGGCGGTGTCGAGCTTGGCGACCAGGTCGCCAACCAGCTTCAGGCGCAGCACGCGCTCGTCCAGGGCGCGGCGCGGCCCCGGCTGGCCCAGCCACCAGGCCAGCCAGGTGATGCCGCCCGCCAGCAGCAGGCCGAGCAGCCACCACCACTGGCGCACGAACAGGCTCGATTCCATCACCAGGGCCGAATACCAGGGCAGCTCGGCATCCAGGCTCTCGAACAGCACCTGGAACTGCGGCACCACCACCGCCAGCAGGAAGGCCACCGAGACGAAGACCATCACGATCAGGATGGCCGGATAGATCAGCGCGTTGCCGACGCGCGCGCGCAGCTTCGCATTGCGCTCGAGGTAGTCGGCCAGGCGCGCCAGCGTTTCCTGCAGGTTGCCGCCGGCCTCGCCGGCGCGCACCAGGTTCACGTACAGGCGCGGGAACACGCCGTGCTGCTGGTCGAGCGCCGTGGACAGCGGCGCGCCGCCACGTACCGCCTCGCGCACGCGCTCGACCAGGCGGCGGCCGGCGGCGGCCTCCGGCAGTTCCAGCAACAGGCCGAGGGCGCGGTCCAGCGGCTGGCCGGCGCCAAGCAGGGTCGCCAGCTGCTGGGTGAACTGCAGTATCTGTGCGTGGCCGAAACTCTGCCGGCGGAACAGCCGGCCCAGGCCTTCGCCGCCGCCCTCGTCGGCGCGGTGCGCCTCGATGGGCAGATGGCCCTGGTCCTGCAGGCGCGCCGCCACCTCTTCCGCGCTGCCGGCCTCCATGCGGCCGTCCAGCACTTCGCCGGCGGCCGAGAGGGCCTTGTAGCGGAACATCGGCATCGACTCAGGACTCCTGGGTGACGCGCAGGACTTCCTCGATCGTGGTCAGGCCCTGCAGGGCCTTGACCAGGCCGTCCTCGTACATGGTGCGCATGCCGCGGGCGCGCGCCGCTTCCTCCAGCTCGCCCATGCCGGCGTGGCGCATCACCAGCCGGCGCAGCTCGTCGTCCATCACCAGCAGCTCGGCGATGGTGGTGCGGCCGAGGTAGCCGGTGGGCGTCAGCGCCGAGGGCTTCGGCCGGTAGAGGTAGATCGGGCCTTCCGGCTGGAAGCGGCGCAGGCCGAATTCCTCGATCACCTCCGGCAGCGCCTCGTAGCGCTCGGCATGGGTGGGCTCGAGCCGGCGCACCAGGCGCTGGGCCAGGATGCCGTTGACCGTGGAGGTCAGCAGGTAATCCTCCACGCCCATGTCGAGCAGGCGGGTGACGCCGCCGGCGGCGTTGTTGGTGTGCAGGGTGCTGAGCACCAGGTGGCCGGTCAGCGCCGACTGGATGGCGATGCGCGCGGTCTCGAGGTCGCGCATCTCGCCGATCATGATGATGTCCGGGTCCTGGCGGACGATGCTGCGCAGGGCATTGGCGAAATCCAGGCCGATCTGCGGCCGCGCCTGGATCTGGTTGATGCCCTCGATCTGGTACTCGACCGGGTCCTCGACGGTGATGATCTTCACGTCCGGCGTGTTCAGCCGGCTCAGCGCCGTGTACAGGGTGGTGGTCTTGCCGGAACCGGTCGGGCCGGTGACCAGCAGGATGCCGTGCGGCTGCTCCAGCACCTTGATGAAGCGTTCGAGGAAGTCCTCGCCGAAACCCAGGGTGCCGAAGTCCAGCACCACCGCCTCGCGGTCGAGCAGTCGCATCACCACGCTCTCGCCGTGCGCGGTCGGCACGGTGCTGACGCGCAGGTCCAGCTCCTTGCCCTGCACCCGCACCATGATGCGGCCGTCCTGCGGCAGCCGGCGCTCGGCGATGTTCAGCCGGGCCATGATCTTCACGCGCGAGATCACCGCCGCGGTCAGGTTGGCCGGCGGCGACTCCGCCTCCTCCAGCACGCCGTCGACGCGGTAGCGCACCTTCAGGCGGTTCTCGAAGGGTTCGATGTGGATGTCGGAGGCACGCAGCTCGACCGCGCGCTGGATGATCAGGTTGACCAGGCGGATGACCGGCGCCTCGCTGGCCAGGTCGCGCAGCTGCTCGACATCGGCCTCGTCACCGCCGGCCTCGTCACCGAGGTTCTCGACGATGGTGCCCATGGCCGAGCGGCCCGAGCCGTAGTAGCGCTCGATCAGGTCGGCGATCTCGGCGCGCAGGCCGACCTTCACCCGCACCTCGCGGCCGGTGGCCAGGGCGACGGCTTCGGCGGCATAGGGGTCCTGCGGATCGGCCACCAGCAGGTCCACGTGCCGTTCGTCCTCGCCCACGGGGCAGACGGCGTGCTGCTTGAGGAAGCGCAGCGGCAGCTGCACGCCGGCCGGCGGCGCGTCCGGGCAGTCACGGGCCGCCAGCAGCGGCAGGCCCAGCACCTCGGAGGCCGTCTCGGCCATGTCGCGCTCGGAGACCATGCCCAGACGCACCAGCAGCGAGACCAGGGAACCGCCGGTCTCGGCATGCAGGCGCTGGGCGCGGCCGAGGTCGGCGTCCTTGAGCCGGCCGCGCTCGGCCAGGGCCGCGGCGATGAGGCTGTCGGCGTCAGTCAGGCTGTCGTGTACAACCGCGTTCACGCGGACCTCCGGGCAGGCAACGCCCGGAATTTAGCAGCTCCCGCCCGTTCCCGGGCACCGGGGCCTGGCGGGCTTGGGGGGGGAGGGGCTGTTGACGCGGATTTACGCGGATGAACGCGGATAAGGCATAAGCAGATCAAATGCTCTATCCGCGTTCATCCGCGTCAGAAAAAAATCAATCCACCCAGACGCGGGCATTGCGGAACATGCGCATCCAGGGGCTGTCCTCGCGCCAGTCGGCCGGGTGCCAGGACATCTGCACGGTGCGGAACACGCGTTCCGGGTGCGGCATCATCAGGGTGGCGCGGCCGTCGGCGCTGGTCAGGCCGGTGACGCCGCCCGGCGAGCCGTTCGGGTTGGCCGGATAGGCCTCGGTGGCGCGGCCGTGGCCGTCGACGAAGCGCAGCGCCGCCTTGGCCAGGCCCTCGTGTTCCGGCGCGTCGAACACCGCCCTGCCCTCGCCGTGCGAGACCACCACCGGGATGCGCGAACCGGCCATGCCGGCCAGCAGGATCGAGGGCGATTCCTGCACCTCGACCATGACCAGGCGCGCCTCGTACTGCTCGCTGCGGTTGCGCAGGAAGCGCGGCCAGTGCTCGGCGCCGGGCACCAGGTCCTTGAGCTGGGACAGGAACTGGCAGCCATTGCACACGCCCAGGCTGAAGCTGTCGGGGCGGGCGAAGAAGCGGGCGAACATCTCGCGCAGCGCCGGCCGCTCCAGCACCGAGGTCGCCCAGCCGCGGCCCGCGCCCAGCACGTCGCCGTAGCTGAAGCCGCCGCCGGCGGCCAGGCCCTTGAAGGCATCCAGGCTCACCCGACCCTCGATGAGGTCGGACATGTGCACGTCGACGGCAGTGAAGCCGGCGCGGTCGAAGGCCGCCGCCATCTCGATCTGGCCGTTCACGCCCTGCTCGCGCAGGATCGCCACCTTCGGCCGCACGCCGGTGGCGATGTAGGGCGCGGCGATGTCCTCGGCCGGGTCGTAGCCCAGCACCGGGTTCAGGCCAGGGTCGGTGAAATCCAGGCGGGCATCGCGCTCGGACGCGGCACACTCGGGATCGTCGCGCAGCGACTGGATGGCGTGGGTGACCGACCACCAGGCTTCGAACAGCTCGTGCCAGCTCCACTCGGCCAGCAGCTCCCTGCCCTCGCTGATGCGCACGGCCGGGGCCGTGGTCGGGCGGCCGATGCGCTGGGCGCAATGGGTCAGGCCGTGCCGGTTGACCAGGTCGGCGAAGGCGGCGCGGTCCTCGGCGGCGATCTGCACCACCGCGCCGAGTTCCTCGTTGAACAGGGTGCTGAAGGGATCCTCGCCCCAGCCTTCCAGGTCCAGCTCCAGGCCGCAGTGGCCGGCGAAGGCCATCTCGCACAGCGCCGCGAAGGCGCCGCCATCGGCGCGGTCGTGGTAGGCCAGCAGCAGGCCGTCCTTGCGCGCGTCGCGGATCAGTTCGAAGAAGGCGCGCAGGCGCTCGGGCTCGTCCAGGTCCGGGCAGGGGCCGCCGAAGGCGCCGTAGACCTGCGACAGCACCGAACCGCCCAGGCGGCGGGCGCCGGCCCCCAGGCCGATCAGCCACAGCTCGGAATCGGCCTGGCGGTCCAGCACCGGCAGCAACTGCGGGCGCACGTCGGCGACGCGGGCGAAGGCGCTGACCACCAGCGACACCGGCGCCACCACCTTCTGCGGGCCTTCCGCCGCCTGCCAGCCGGCCTGCATGGACAGCGAGTCCTTGCCGACCGGGATGTCGAGGTCCAGCGCCGGGCACAGTTCCATGCCGACCGCGCGCACGGCGTCGAACAGCAGCGCGTCCTCGCCCTCGTGGCCGGCCGCGGCCATCCAGTTGGCCGAGAGCTTCACTTCCTCCAGCGAATCCACCGGCGCCGCCACCAGGTTGGTGATGGCCTCGCCGACGGCCATGCGCGCCGAGGCGGCGGCGTCGATCAGGGCCAGCGGCGTGCGCTCGCCCATGGACATGGCCTCGCCGGCATAGCCCTGGAAATCGGTCAGGGTGACGGCGGCGTCGGCCAGCGGCAGCTGCCACGGGCCGACCATCTGGTCGCGGGCGCAGAGGCCGCCGACGGTGCGGTCGCCGATGGTGACCAGGAAATTCTTCGCCGCCACGGTCGGGTGCGAGAGCACGCGCAGGCCGGCTTCGCGCAGGTCGATGCCGGCGGTGTCCAGGCGCGGCCAGCGGGCCGGGCGCGGCCGCTGCACGTCGCGGTGCATCTTCGGCGAGTTGCCGAACAGCACGTCCATGGGCAGGTCGATCGGCGTGCTGCCGTCGGGCGCGCGCAGCACCAGGCGCTGCTCCTCGGTGACGGTGCCAACCACGGCGAAGACGGCGCGCTCGCGGCGGCAGATGCGCTCGAATTCCTCCAGCCGGTCGGCGCCGATGCCGAGCACGTAGCGCTCCTGCGCCTCGTTGCACCACAGCTGCATGGGCGAGAGCGAGGGATCGTCGCTGGGAATCTTTGCCAGCTCGATCACGCCGCCGACGCCGGAATCGTGCAGCAGCTCGGGAATGGCGTTGGACAGGCCGCCGGCGCCGACGTCGTGCGCGCTCAGGATCGGGTTGTGCTCGCCGAGGGTGACGCAGCGGTCGATCACTTCCTGGCAGCGGCGCTGCATTTCGGCGTTGTCGCGCTGCACGGAGGCGAAATCCAGGTCCTCGCTGCTCTGGCCGGAGGCCAGCGAGGAGGCGGCGCCGCCGCCCAGGCCGATCAGCATGGCCGGGCCGCCCAGCACCACCACGGCGTCGCCGGGCTCCAGGCCCAGCTTGCGGATCTGCACGCGGTCGATGGCGCCCAGGCCGCCGGCCAGCATGATCGGCTTGTCATAGCCGCGCACCAGGCCGGGCTGCTCGGTCGGCAGCTCGAAGCTGCGGAAATAGCCCGCCAGCGCCGGCCGGCCGAACTCGTTGTTGAAGGCGGCGGCGCCGATCGGGCCGTCCACCATGATTTCCAGGGCGCTGGCCATGCGCGGGTTCAGCGGCCGCGGCTGTTCCCAGGGCCGCTCCAGGCCCGGGATGCGCAGGTGCGAGACGGTGAAGCCGGTCAGGCCGGCCTTGGGCTTGCCGCCACGGCCGGTCGCGCCCTCGTCGCGGATCTCGCCGCCGGCGCCGGTGGCGGCGCCCGGAAAGGGCGAGATCGCGGTCGGGTGGTTGTGGGTTTCGACCTTGATGGCGAAGGCCGAATCGGCCGGCGCCTCGTGCATGTACTCGCCGCTGGCCGGATCCGGGCGGAAGCGCCGGCCCGGGTGGCCCTCGATCACCGCCGCATTGTCCTTGTACGCGCTGAGCGTGTACTGCGGGCTGTGCGCGTGCGTGTTCTTGATCATGCGGAACAGCGACAGCGGCTGCGGCTCGCCATCCACCGTCCAGTCGGCGTTGAAGATCTTGTGCCGGCAGTGCTCGGAGTTGGCCTGCGCGAACATCATCAGCTCGGCGTCGGAGGGATCGCGGCCGAGCTCGGTGTAACGACGCTGCAGGTAGGCGATCTCGTCCGCGGACAGGGCCAGGCCCAGGCGGGCATTGGCCTCGGCCAGGGCGGCCACCGGAATGCGCTCCAGGGCGCCGGCGGCCGGCCGTTCGAACAGGGCGGCGGCCTGCTCGCGGTGGGAGAGCAGGCTCTGGGTCATGGGGTCGTGCAGGACGCGGGCCAGGGCCGGCCAGCGCGGGTCACCCGCCGGCGGCAGGCCGGCCAGGTCCAGACGCAGGCCGCGCTCGACCCGCTGCACCGGCAGGCCGGCGCCACGCAGGATCTCGGTGGCCTTGCTGGCCCAGGGCGACTGCGTGCCCAGGCGCGGCACCACGAAGCGTGACTCGGCGCCTTCGGCCGGCGTCTCGCGGCCGCTGCAACCCTCGAGGATGCGTCCCAGGATGCCGGTATCCGGCTGGGCGCCGGCCTCGGGCTGGACGAAGTAGACATGCCAGGCTCCGGTGACCCGGAGGCCTTCCACCACCTGCTGCAGACGGGCCTGGAGGCGGTCGCGCCGGAACGGCGACAGGGCCGGCAGGCCCTCGAGGACGATCATGACCGGAAGGGGTCCGTGGGAACGGGGCCGGAATTGTAAACCAAGCCGGGGGTCGGCCCCGGTGTCCAGCCCGGACCCGGGGCCTGTCCGACCCGGCCGGTTCAGCGGCCGTCAGGCTGGCTGGCGGCCAGTTCGTCCAGGCGCGCGCGCAGCTCGGCCGGCTCGACGTAGCCGCCCAGCTCGTGGCCGCTGGCGGCATAGACCGCCGGCGTGCCGGAGAGGCCCACCCGGCGGCCGAGGTCGTAGTCCATGGTGACCGGGTTGCTGCAGTTGGCCCTGGGCAGCTCGACGCCGTTCTTGGCGTCGGTCAGGGCCTTGCGGCGGTCCCTGGCGCACCAGACCGAGACGGCCTTGTCGAAGGACTCCGAACCCAGGCCGGCGCGCGGGTAGAACAGGTACTGCACGGTGATGCCCAGGCGGTTGTACTCGTCGATCTGCCGGTGCATGCGCCGGCAGAAGCCGCAGTCGATGTCGGTGAAGACCTTGATGACGTGCTTCTCGTTGGCGGCCGGGAAGACGACGGCGCGCTGGCTGACGTCCACCGAATCCAGCAGCGCCTTGCGGCCGCGGGCCTCGGCGTGGAGGGTCAGGTTGTCGCGCGCCTCGACGTCGATCAGGTTGCCCTGGATCAGGTACCTGCCGTCGCTGCTGACGTAGAGCACGCGGCCTTCGATGTTGGCTTCCATCAGGCCCGGCAGCGGCGAAGCCCGCACCTCGCCGATCTCCGCGCCCGGCAGCAGCGAGCCCAGGGCGGCGCGCACCTGCGCTTCGGCATCGGCGGAAACGGCGGCCGGCGCCGGCGCGGCCCTGTCGGCGGTGGGCGCGGCGGCGGGCCGCTCCGGCGGCTCGGCGGCGCAGGCGGCCAGGCTGGTGCCCAGGGCGAGGGAAAGGATCAGGCTGCGGTTCATTCGGGAAATCCTGGGGGACTGCGGCTTGGGACCGCGGCGCGGGACGGAAGTTCGTGATTCTGGCACAGGCCCGGCGGCGGCGGACCGGTTCAGGCGCGCGGGTGATGCTGTTCGTGCAGGCGCTTGAGGCCCTCGCGGGCCACCAGGGTGTAGATCTGCGTGGTCGACAGCGAGCTGTGCCCCAGCAGCATCTGCAGGGTGCGCAGGTCGGCGCCATGGTTGAGCAGATGGGTGGCGAAGCTGTGCCGCAGGCCGTGCGGGCTGACCCGGCGCGGGTCCACGCCGGCCACCACCGCCAGGCGCTTGACCGTGTTCCAGAACTGCTGCCGGCTCAGGGCCTCGCCGCGCCGGCCGAGGAACAGCGGCGCCGCCAGCCGGCCGCCGGCCAGGCTCGGCCGGGCTTCCTGCAGGTAACGCTGCAGCCAGTGCTGGGCTTCCTCGCCCAGCGGCACCAGCCTTTCCTTGTTGCCCTTGCCGGTGACCCGCAGCACGCCCTGGCGCAGGTTGAGGGCGGTGGCGGGCAGGTTCACCAGCTCGCTGACGCGCAGGCCGGTGGCGTACATCAGCTCGATCATGGCGCGGTCGCGCAGGCCTGCCGGCGTTTCCAGGTCGGGCGCTTCCAGCAGGGCCTCGACCTCGGTTTCCGACAGGGCCTTGGGCAGGCTGCGGCCGAGCTTGGGCGGTTCCAGGCGCGCGGTCGGATCGTCGTCGCGCAGGCCCAGGCGCAGCTGCTGGGCGAAGAAGGCGCGCAGGGCCGAGAGCAGGCGGGCATTGCTGCGCGGTGAATAGCCCTCGCCGGCGCGCCAGGCCAGGTAATCGAACAGGTCCTGGCGGCCGGCACCAACCAGCGCCCTGCCCTTCGAGGCCAGCCAGCGGGCCAGGCCCTCGAGGTCGCGCCGGTAGCTGTCCAGGGTGTGCCGGGACAGGCCGGCCTCGGCCCAGGCGCGGTCGAGGAAACCGGTGATGGCGCGCACGTCGCCTTCAGCCGGCTCCGGCAGGGCCAGGACGCGGGCGCGGCGATCGGCGGGACGCGAGGACGACATGCCGGAAGCTTAGCGGCCGGCCCACCGCGCCGGCTATGCTTGCACCATGTCCGATCCCGTCAAGCCGCACGCGCGGCCGGCCCACCTGGGCTGGCGCCTGTTCGCCCTCGTCTACGATTTTTTCCCGATGCTGGCGCTGTGGTTCGTCGGCAGCGGCCTGGTGCTGCTGCTGCGCGGCGGCCAGCCGGTGCCGCCCGGCAGCCTGGCCGCCTGGGGTGAACTGCTGCTGCTGTGGTCGATCACCGGCGCCTACGCGGTCGTCTCCTGGCGCCGCGGCGGCCAGACCCTGGGCATGCGGCCCTGGCGGCTGAAGGTGGTCGCCGCCGACGGCAGCGCCGCCGCCACCCGCGCCCTGCTGCTGCGCTACGCCGTCGCCACCCTCTCCCTGGCCGCCTTCGGCCTCGGCTTCCTCTGGTCCCTCGTCGACCGCGACCGCCGCACCTGGCACGACCTCGCCGCGGGGACATTGCTGGTGCGTGTGGAGAAGTGATTTTTGCCGCGGATGAACGCGGATAATGCCGATCAGGTATTGGCCTTGTCCGCGCAGATCCGCGCCGGAGAGCTACTCCCGACGCCCGAAAATGCCCCAGCTCAGTGCCATCAGCGCGGCGGGCGGGAAGATGTAGGCGAGGCGGGCGTCGAAGCGGTAGACGTCGGAAAGGCTGACCACCAGCCGCTGCGCCAGCAGGTAGGCGATGCCGATGACGATGGCGATGAACAGGCGCTTGCCGAAGCCGCCCGAGCGCAGCGAACCGAAGGCGAAGGGCAGCGCCGAGATGCACAGCACCGCCACGTTCAGCGGATAGAACCAGCGCGCCCAGTACACGTTCTCGTAGGCCTTGGTCTCCAGGCCATTGCGCTCGAGGTAGGCGACCTGCCGGCGGATCTCGGCCGAGCTCAGGTAGCGCGGGCGCTTGGTGGCCGCCGCCAGGGTCGGGCCGTCCAGCCCGCTGTCCCAGTGCTCCTCGGCCTTCTCCTCGCGGCTGGCACCGCGTTCGGCGAAGCGCACCCTCACCACGTCCAGCAGGCGCCAGCGCTGGCCGTCGTGCTCGGCCAGGCGCGCCTCGGCCAGGGACAGCAGCCGGCCCTCGTCGTCGAACTCGTACAGGCGGATGCCGCGCAATTCGGTCCAGATGCGGCCGTCGCGCTCGCGGCTGACGCCGTCGCGGGCATTGATGAAGATGTTGCCCTCGCGCGCCCACAGGCCCGAGACGCGGGCCAGGGCGACGTCGCCGGTCTTGGCGCCGGAAACGATGTCGGCGGCATTCTGCTCGGCCATCGGCACCACCGTCTCGGCGTTGAGCATCATCACCGCGGTCAGCACCACCAGCAGGCCCAGGCCGCCCATGCCGATGCGCAGGCGCGACAGGCCGATCGCCCGCATCGCCGTCAGCTCGGAACGGCCGGCCAGCGCGCCCAGGCCGAGCACGCTGCCGATCAGACCGGCGATCGGGAACATGTCGTAGGCGCGGCGCGGCGCCGTCCAGGCGACGTAGGCGATGGCATGGCCCAGGCTGTAGTCGCCCTGCCCCAGCTCATCCAGCTCGTTGACCAGGGCGCTGATCAGGTCGAAGCCCAGCAGCACCAGCCAGGCGCCCAGGGTGGACACCAGCACGGTGCGTGCCAGGTAGAGGTCGATGCGGCGCGGACGCGGGACCGGGATCATGCCGCGACCTTCGGCTGGCGCAGCCGGCCATCGCGCAGGAACAGCCACAGCGACAGCGCCAGCAGCGGCAGCAGCACCCACCACAGGCCCAGCCCGCCGGCGATGACGCCGTCGGCCAGCCAGCCCTTGCCCAGCAGCAGCAGGGCCATGGCGTTCACGTAGATCAGCAGCGCCGCCAGCACCCGGCCATAGCGGGCCTGGCGCGGCGAGCCCCGGCCCAGCGGCATGGCCAGGAAACCCAGCGCCAGCACCAGCAGCGGCGTCGCCAGGCGCCAGTGGAGCTCGGCCTGCGAGGCGGCGTCCTCGCGCAGCAGCAGGTCGGTGGTGCCGCGGGCTTCCAGCGCCTCGGATTCGGCCTCGGGCTCGCGGTCGGGCACGCGCAGCTCGTTCTCGGCGAAGCGCATCATGCGGAAGTCGAGCTGGCCGGGCGCGCCCTCGACCCGGAAACCGTCGCGCAGCAGCAGGTAGCGCTCGACCTCGCCCTCGAAGAACATCTCGCCGTCGGTGGCGGTGATCACGTCCAGGCGGCCGTCGCGTTCGGTCTGGACGAACAGGCGGCTGAAACGGGTGCCATCCACGCTCAGCTCGCCGACGTAGATGATGCCGCCGCGCCCCGGCAGCTCGCGGAAGCGGCCCGCCTCCAGGCCGGCGACCAGGAAGGAGCGGTTGGCATTGTCGACCATGTCGCGGGCGATGCGGGCGCCGAAGGGCGCCGCCCACAGCGAGCTGACGGCGACGATCAGGGCCACCGGCAGCACCACCAGGGCCAGCGGCCGCCACAGCGACTGCGGCCCCAGGCCGACCGCCGCCAGCACCGCCATCTCGCTCTCGCCGTACATGCGGCCGATGCACAGCAGCAGGCCGATGAACAGGGCCAGCGGCAGCAGCACCGGCAGTACCTGGATCGAACGCAGGCCCAGCTGCGACAGCAGCAGGCCGGCCGGCACCTTGCCGCGGGCGATCTCGCTCATCAGGTCCACCAGCAGGCCACCCAGGCCGACCAGCAACAGCACGACGGCCACCGCCACCACGCTTGCGGCGAATTCGCGCGCCAGGTATCGCTCGATCAGCCGCATGCGTTCTCTCGGGCCTCGGTACGGGGTGCTTGCTAGAATCCCGGGCCTGACCGGCCGCCCTGCGGGGCGGCATCGGACCCGAACACGAACCGGATTGTACGGAAACCGCCCATGGCCCTCGAATTCAGCCTGAACCCCGCCGAACCCGTCGGCGCCGACACCGACTGCATCGTCGTCGGTATTTACGCCGATGGCATGCTGACCCCCTCCGGGTCGGCGCTGGACACCGCCAGCGGGGGCCGGCTGTCGGCCCTGGCCGGCCGCGGCGACCTGCCCGGCAAGACCGGCCAGACCACCCTGCTGCCCGACGTGCCGGGCGTGAAGGCCCCGCGCGTGCTGGTGGTCGGCCTGGGCGAGCGCGGCAAGTTCGGCGTGCCCGGCTACCTCAAGGCGATCGGCGATGCCGTGCGCGCCCTGAAGACCGGCCCGAGCCGGCGCGCCCTGCTCACCCTCAGCGAAGTCGAGGTACCGGGCCGCGATGCCGGCTGGGCCCTGCGCCAGGCGGTGATCGCCGCCGACCATGCCGCCTACAGCTATACCGCCACCCGCAGCCGCGGCAATGGCGAGGGCGGGCTGAAGATGGTGGCGCTGCGGGCGGAGGATGCGCTGGCCCGCGAGCTGGAGCGCGGCGTGGCCATCGCCGCCGGCGTCGAGCTGGCGCGCGAGCTGGGCAACCTGCCGCCCAACATCTGCAACCCCGGCTACCTGGCCGAGACCGCCCGCCGCATCGCCGGCGAGCATGATGCGGTCAGCGCCGAAATCCTCGAGCGCGCCGACATGGAAAAGCTGGGCATGGGTGCCCTGCTGGCGGTGGCGCGCGGCTCGGCCAATCCGCCGCGGCTGGTGGTGCTGCGCTACAACGGCGCCGGCGACGCCAGGCCCTACGCCCTGGTCGGCAAGGGCATCACCTTCGATACCGGCGGCATCAACCTCAAGGTGCAGGGCGGCATCGAGGAGATGAAGTTCGACATGTGCGGCGCCGCCAGCGTCTTCGGCGCCTTCGTCGCCGCCGTGCGCATGAAGCTGCCGATCAACCTGGTGATGGTGGTGCCGGCGGTGGAGAACATGCCTGACGCCGACTCCTACCGTCCCAGCGACGTGATCACCTCGATGTCGGGCAAGACCATCGAGGTGGGCAATACCGACGCCGAGGGCCGTCTGATCCTCTGCGATGCCCTGACCTATGTGCAGCGCTACGAGCCGCAGGCCATCGTCGACGTCGCCACCCTGACCGGCGCCTGCATCATCGCCCTGGGCAAGTTCGCCGCCGGCCTGCTGAGCAAGCACGACGACCTGGCCGCCGAACTGCTGGCCGCCGGCGAGCACGTGCACGACCGCGCCTGGCGCCTGCCGCTCTGGGACGACTACCAGAGCCAGCTGGAATCGGCCTTCGCCGACGTCTACAACATCGGCGGCAAGGCGGCCGGCACCATCACCGCCGGCTGCTTCCTCTCGCGCTTCACCGAAGGCCAGCGCTGGGCCCACCTGGACATCGCCGGCGTGTCCAACGGCGAGGGCCGCAAGGGCCTGGCCACCGGCCGGCCGGTCGGCCTGCTGGCGCAGTGGCTGATCGACCGGGCCGGCTGAACCGGCGATGCCGCGCGCCGACTTCTACCTGATCGGCCAGCCGCGCTTCCGCGAGCAGCCGCTGCTGCTGGTCTGCGAGCTGGCGCGCAAGGCCGTGCAGGCCGGCCAGCCGCTGCTGGTGCTGGCCGCCTCGCACGCGCAGGCGGAGGCCCTGGACGACCTGATGTGGTCCTTCGACCCGGACGAGTACCTGCCGCACCAGATCGCCGGCCTCGACGAGGACGAGTCCGACGTCGAGGTGCTGATCGCCCCGCCTGAGCAATCGCCGCCGATGCGGCCGCTGGTGCTGAACCTGCGCGACGAGCCGGTGCCCGCCGGCTTCGAGCGCGTCCTCGAGGTCGTGCCCGCCGACCCGGCCGCCCGCGGCCCCCTGCGCGAACGCTGGAAGCACTACCAGGCCCAGGGCCTCGAACTGAACAAGTTCGACATGTAGGGGTCTTGGCTGCGGATTTACGCGGCTTCAACTCCTCAACGGGCCGCCAGCACGGCCTCCACCGCGTCGGGATCCCTGGGCACGCCGTCGGTCAGCACTTCGTGGCCGGCGCGGGTGATGGCGACGTCGTCCTCGATGCGGATGCCGATGCCCTGCCACTTGGCCGGCACGCCCTTGCTGCCTGGCGGGATGTAGAGGCCGGGCTCGATGGTGAAGACCATGCCCGGCTCGAGCATGCGGAAGTCGCCGGCCAGGCGGTATTCGCCGACGTCGTGCACATCCAGGCCGATCCAGTGGCCGGTCTTGTGCATGTAGAACTTCTTGTAGGCGCCGCTGGCCAGGGCCTTCTTCAGGCTGCCCTTGAGCAGGCCAAGCGACAGCAGGCCCTCGGTCAGCACCTGCACCGCCGCCTCGTGGCCGGCGATCCAGGACTTGCCCGGCCGCGCCTGCTGCATCGCCGCCGCCTGCGCCGCCAGCACCAGTTCGTAGAGGGCGCGCTGCTCGCGGCTGAAGCGGCCGTTGACCGGCCAGGTGCGGGTGATGTCGGAGGCGTAGTTGCCGTATTCGGCGCCGGCGTCGCAGAGCAGCAGGTCGCCGTCCTGCAGCAGGCCGTCGTTGGCGCGGTAATGCAGGATGCAGCCGTTGCCGCCGGCGCCGACGATGGGCTCGTAGGCAGCCACGGCACCATGCCGGCGGTAGGTGTACTGCAGCGCCGCCTCCACCTCGTACTCGCGCAGGCCCGGGCGGGTGGCGCGCATGGCCGCCAGCTGGGCCTCGGCGGCGATGGCGGCGGCCTTGCGCATCAGCTTCAGCTCGGCCGGGCTCTTGAACAGGCGCAGCTCGTGCAGCAGGTGGCCCAGCTCGAGGAACTCGTGCGGCGGCTCGGCGCCCTGGCGCACCTGGGCGCGGACCCGGTTCACCCAGCCGATCAGCTTGAGGTCGAACTCGGTGTCGCGGCCGAAGTGGTAGTAGACCCGGGTCCGGCCCTCGAGCAGGCCGGGCAGGATGTCGTCGAGGTCGCTGATCGGGTAGGCATCGTCCATGCCGTAGCGCTCGACCGCGCCTTCCGGGCCGGCGCGCGGGCCGTCCCAGGCCTCGCGTTCGGGATCGCGGTCGCGGCAGAACAGCAGGGACTCGCCGTGCTTGCGCCCAGGCACCAGCACCAGCACCGCCTCTGGCTCGGGAAAGCCGCTGAGGTACCAGAAGTCGCTGTCCTGGCGGTAGGGATAGTGGGTGTCGTGGCTGCGCACGCGCTCGGGCGCGGCCGGCAGGATCAGGATGGCGTCCTCGTCGGCCATCCGCATCAGCTGCTTGCGGCGGCGGGCGAACTCGGCGGGCTTGATCATGGGCGGCTCAGTTCAGGCGGCGGCGGTGCCTCGGGCCGAGCACGCAGTCGCTGTGCAGCAGCATCACCGCCACCCGCACGAACTCGGCGACCTCGGCCAGGGCCTCCTCGTCGGCCTCGGGTTCCTCGTAGGTCAGCTCGCTGCCGGCGATACGGGCCAGGTCGGCCAGGGCCTCGCGGGACTCCTCCGACAGCGGCGGCTCGGCACCGGCGGCCAGGCCGAAGCCACCCAGGAAGCCCCGGCACCACGCCAGCAGGCCATCGCCGCGGGCGCTGACCGGCTGGTCGTCGCCGGGCAGCAGCAGCTCGAAGCCGAAGTCCGGGGAGTCCAGCTGGGCCACGCTGGTGCCGAACATGCGGCCCAGCGCGCTCTCGGGGGCCGGCGCCGGGGTGCCCGGCTCGGACATCAGGGCCGCCAGCCACTGCTCGCGGTCGGGTGCCCCGCCCCCGGACAGCCAGCCGCAGAGCGAGCCGTGCAGTTCCGAGGGCATCAGGCTGGAATCGATGGCCCGGAGTTCGGCGGCCAGTTCGGCGTGCGACGGCAGGGTGTCGTGATCGGGCATGGGCGGCAGCCAGGAGGTAGGCCGCCATTCTAAACCCCCGTCCGGTCCGCTTGTGGCCTCGCAGGTGCCCACCTACACTGCCCCGGTTAGCAGGGCTGTGCTGGGGAATCCCGAATCCGATGACGCTTCGGCGTGAAATCAGCGTGCGCATGCGCGCGTCGGCCGCGTTGGGCCTGGGCTGGCCGACCGTCGCCCTGGCCGATCACGGCTCCAATGCCGCGGTGGTCGCCCAGCTGGCGCTGGGCGCGGTGGCGCTGCTGCTGTGCTGGCTGCTCTGGCGGGTCTGGCACCACCGCCGCCGCCAGGAGCGCTCGCTGCTGGCCGAGATCCGCCAGCGCGAGGAGCGCCTGAACCTGGCCCTGTGGGGTTCCGGTGACGAGTTCTGGGACTGGGACATCCGCGCCAACAAGCTCTACCGGCTCGGCGGCAACCAGCTGCTCGGCCACGGCAGCCGCGAGGAAGTCAGCACCGACGACTGGCGCACCCACAGCATCCACCCCGAGGACCTGCCGCGGGTGCAGAAGCTGCTGCAGGAACACATCGTCGGCCATACCGACGTGTTCGAATCCGAGCACCGGGTGCGCAACGCCCGCGGCGAGTGGATATGGGTGCGCAGCCGCGGCAAGGTGGTCGAGCGCGACGCCGACGGCAGCCCGCTGCGCATGGCCGGCACCGCCCGCGACATCACCGTCATCCGTCGCGCCGAGCGCGAGCGCCGCGTCGCCATCGAGGTGCTGCGCAGCATGAGCGAGGCGGTGGCGGTGATCGACCTCGACTTCCGCTTCATCTCGGTCAACCCGGCCTTCTCCCGCATCACCGGCTACAGCGAGGAGGAAGTGATCGGCCAGAACAGCCGCCTGCTCGACTCCAGCCAGCACAGCGCCGAGTTCTACCGCCGCGTCCGCGACGTGCTCGAGCGCACCGGCCACTGGGCCGGCGAGATGTGGCAGCGGCGCAAGGACGGCGAGGAATTCCTCGGCTGGATCGAGATGAGCGAGGTGCGCGACGCCATGGGCCAGCGCAGCCACTTCGTCGCCGTGGTCAACGACATCACCGACAAGAAGCGCGCCGAGCAGGAGCTGCGCTACCTGGCCAACTACGACACCCTGACCGGCCTGCCCAACCGCGCCCTGCTCAGCGAGCGCCTGGGCCGGGCCATCGTCCGCGCCCGCCGGCAGGAGACCCGGGTGGCGGTGCTGTTCCTGGACCTGGACCGCTTCAAGGACATCAACGACTCGCTCGGCCACGCCGCCGGCGACCGCCTGCTCAAGGCCGCCGCCACCCGCCTGCAGGCCACCGTCGGCGCCTCCGACACCGTCGCCCGCCTGGGCGGCGACGAGTTCACGGTGGTGCTGGAGGACGTCGAGTCCATCCCGGCGGTCGAGCGCATGGCGCGGGAGATCCTCACCGCCTTCTCGATGCCGCTGGAGGTGGACGAGCGCCACGACGTCTCGATCACGCCCTCGCTGGGCATCAGCCTCTACCCCGACCACGGCCTGGTGCCGACCGACCTGCTGAAGTTCGCCGACACGGCCATGTACCAGGCCAAGGCCGAGGGCCGGAACACCTACCAGATCTACAACGAGACCATGGACGCCGAATCGCGCCGGCGTGCGACCATCCTGGCCTCGCTGCGCAAGGCCATGGACCGCGGCGAGTTCCGCCTGGTCTACCAGCCGCGGATGGCCCTGGCCGACGGCCGCATCACTGGGGTGGAATCGCTGCTGCGCTGGCACAGCGCCGAGCTGGGCGAGATCCACCCCAGCGTGTTCGTGCCGCTGGCGGAGGAATCCGGCCTGATCCTGCAGATCGGCGACTGGGTGCTGGCCGAGGCCCTGCAGACCCTCAAGCGCTGGCGCCAGCACGGCCTGACCGACGTCTCCATCGGCGTCAACGTCTCGGTGCTGCAGCTGGTGCGCGGCAACCTGCCGGAGAAGCTGGCGCGGCTGATCGAGGACCTGGGCGTGCCGGCCAACCGGGTCGAGCTGGAAGTGACCGAATCGATGGTGATGCAGAACGCCGAACAGCACACCTCGGTGCTGAACGAGCTGCGCAAGCTCGGCGTCACCCTGGCCATCGACGACTTCGGCACCGGTTATTCCTCGCTGGTGTACCTGAAGCGCCTGCCGATCGACACCCTGAAGATCGACAAGGAATTCATCGGCGACCTGACCCGCGACCCGGACGACGAGGCCATCACCGCCACGGTCATCACCATGGGCCACTCGCTGGGCCTGAACGTGATCGCCGAGGGCGTGGAGAGCGAGCAGCAGCTGAGCTACCTGCGCGAGCAGGGCTGCGACGAGATCCAGGGCTTCTGGCTGTCGCCGCCGCTGGACGCGCACCGCTGCCTGGCCTTCATCCGCAGCTGGCAGCCCGGCACCGTGGCCGCCATCCCGGCCCCGTATTGATTCCCCGCCCCGACCCGCCCAAGATGGCCGCGATGAGCCAGAACGACCCCATCGCCCAGCTCAAGGCCCTCGCCGAGCGCTTCGACCGCCTGGCCGAGCAGCACCGGCGCCTGGCCGAGGAGAACCGCAGCCTGCGCCAGGCCCAGGAGCAGCTGGTGGCCGAGCGCGCGCAGCTGCTGAACAAGAACGAGCAGGCGCGGTCCCGGGTCGAGGCGATGATCGCCCGGCTCAAGTCGCTGGAGCACAACGCGTGAGCGAGCCGGTCACCATCCGCATCCTCGAGCGCGACTTCACCGTCGGCGTCGCCCCGGGCGAGCGCGACGGGCTGACCGCGGCCGCCCACCTGGTGGACACCCGCATGCGCGAGATCCGCGGTGGCAACCGCATGGCCGCCATCGACCAGGTGGCGGTGCTGGCCGCGCTGGACCTGGCGCACGAGTTCCTGCAGCTCAAGGCCAAGCTGGAACAGCGCGACGCCGCCCTGGCCGAGACCCTGGGCGAGCTCAACCGCAAGCTCGACGGCCTGTTCGACAGCGCCCGCTGAACGCCCCCGCTTAACCCGGCGTTCGGGTCGCTGCCCTATAATCGCGCCTGTCCTCTGCCGTGTGCGACAGCGTGCCTAACATTCGCCTTGTCCCATACACACGACACGGGAATCCATGACTGGCGCGGTGTGCAAGTCCGTCCCGTGCGGAAAGCCTGAAGCGCCGGTCCGGGGTACCCACTTGATCCTCGGGATCAAGGTCGTTTCGCGCGCATCGGCATGGTGGAGGGCGCCCCTTTGAACGCGACGCGCCAGCAGATCCGCCGGGAATTCCGGCAGCGGCGCGCCGCCCTGGCCCCCGGCGAGCGGCTGCAGGCCGCGGCCGGGCTGGCCCGGCACCTGGGCGAGCAGCCCGAGCTGCGGCAACCCGGCTACGTCGGTGGCTACTGGGCCACCGGCGGCGAGCTGCCCCTGCATTCGGTGCAGCTGCGCCTGGCCCCCGGCCAGGTCTGGTGCCTGCCCATCGTCCAGGACGACGGCAGCCTGCGCTTCGGGCCCTGGAACCCCGGCGACCCGCTGCGCCCCAACCGCTTCGGCATCCCCGAACCCGAGCTGGACCCGGCCTCGACCCTGGCGCCGGCCGACCTGGCCTGGGCGCTGCTGCCGCTGCTGGCCTTCGACCCGGCCGGGCACCGCCTGGGCATGGGCGCCGGCTACTACGACCGCGCCTTCGCCTTCCGCCTGGAATCGCCCGCCCCGCCCCTGCTGATCGGCGTCGGCTATCACTGGCAGGCCCTGGAGGCCCCCCTGCAGGCCAATGCCTGGGACGTGCCCCTGGACGCGGCCTGCACCGAGCTCGGCTACCGCCGCTTCGGGCGATAATGCCGGCCATGAAGCACTGGCTGATGAAATCCGAACCCGAGGAGTTCTCGATCGACGACCTGCAGCGGGTCGGCACCGAGCCCTGGACCGGCGTGCGCAACTACCAGGCGCGCAATTTCATGCTCAAGGAGATGAAGCCCGGCGACCCGGTGCTCTTCTACCACTCCAACTGCGCCCAGCCCGGCATCGCCGGCCTGGCCGAGGTCGCTTCCGAACCCTACCCCGATCCCACCCAGTTCGACCGCAAGTCCGACTACCATGACCCCGGCAGCAAGCCGGAGGAACCGCGCTGGTGGCTGGTGGACGTGCGCTTCGTGCGCAAGCTGGCACGGGTGATCACCCTTGAGGAACTGAAGGCCCAGGCCGATGCCCTGGGCGAGTTCGCCCTGCTCCGCCGCGGCAACCGCCTGTCGGTGCTGCCGGTGTCGAAGGCGCAGTTCCGGCACATCCTTTCCCTTGAATGACCCGCCCCCCGGAGTCCCCGATGTCGCGTGAAGAACAGAAGAAGCTGGCCGCCGAGAAAGCCCTGGAATTCGTCGAGGACGGCACCGTCGTCGGCGTCGGCACCGGCTCGACCGTGGCCTATTTCATCGAGGGCCTGGGCCGGATCAAGGGCCGGATCGAGGGCGCCGTCTCCAGTTCCGAGCGCAGCACCCGTCAGCTCGAGCAGGTAGGCATCCCGGTGTTCGACCTCAACGCGGTCGGGCCGCTGAAGCTGTACGTCGACGGCGCCGACGAGTGCGATCCCTGGAACCGCCTGATCAAGGGCGGCGGCGGCGCGCTCACCCGCGAGAAGATCATCGCCCAGGCCAGCGAGAAGTTCGTCTGCATCATCGACGAGGCCAAGCAGGTCGAGGTGCTGGGCGAGTTCCCGCTGCCGATCGAGGTGATCCCGATGGCACGCAGCCTGGTGGCGCGGGCGATTTCCGACCTGGGCGGCCAGCCGATCTGGCGCGAGGGCCTGGTCACCGACAACGGCAACTGGATCCTGGACGTGCACGGCTGGCGCATCGCCGATCCGGTCGCCCTGGAGGCGCGGCTCAACCAGATTCCCGGCGTGGTGACGGTGGGCCTGTTCGCGGCCCGTCCGGCCGACGAGGTGGTGATCGGCGACACCCTGCGGCCGATCCGCAAGGCGCGCTGAAGCAGGACCGGGTGGAAACGGACGCCGCCCTCAGGCGGCGGTCGTGCTGCGGCCGGCCATCATGCGCAGCATGGCGCCCAGGCCGCCGTGCAGGGCGCTGACCTCGTAACCCAGGCGCTTGAGCACGAAGGCGGCGGCGGCCGAGCGCTCGCCGGTATTGCAGTAGACCACCAGCTTCGCTCCCGGCGCGGCGACGTTTCCGATGTCCTCGCGCAGGCGGTACAGCGGGATGTTGACCGAGCCGTCGATGGCGCGCTGCTCGTGTTCCTCCGGCATGCGCACGTCCACCAGGATGGCCCCGGCCTGCACCTGGCGGGCGGCGTCGGCCGGCAGCACCCAGGACAGCATCGGCGGCTTGAGCACCGCCTCGAAGGCCTCGCGCGACAGCCGCATCAGCTGGCCGCCCTGCATCATGCGCACGGTGGCGTTGCGCGGCAGGTTGGACAGCAGCGCGTCCTCGCCGAAGGTATCGCCCTCGCGCAGGTAGGCCACCACCTGCGGTGCGCCGTCCAGGTACTTGGACACCGAGGCGGTGCCGGAGCGGACGACGTAGAAGTAGTCGGCAGGGTCGCCCTCGCGCATTACCACCTCGCTGGGCTTGACCGTCACCGGCTCGAACAGCTGGAACATCTTCTCGATGTTGCCGGTCGGCAGGCGGGCGAAGGCCTGGCTGCGCAGCAAGCGGAACACCCAGTCGTTGCCACCGGCGCCGGAACCGAAGTGCCGGTAGGTGTCGCTGCGGCTGAGCTGGTCCCAGGTGATCACCTTCTCGAGGAAGCGGCGGTCCACCCGCATCACCTTGGCGCGCGAGGACACCACCTTGGCGGTGAAGCGGCGCGGCACCGCGTCGTTGAGCGAATAGCGGCCATGCGGCGCGCTGGCGATGTGGGCGACGCTGCGGCCGTCCGGGTAGTCGCAGCGCAGCTCGCCGTCGAGCAGGTAGATGGTGTCCTCGTCGAGGTCGCCGGCCTCGAAGACGTTCTCGTGCCGCTGGTACTCCGTCACCACCGCCTCGCGGGCGAGGTGGTCGCGGGTCTCCTGGCGCAGGGCGTCCAGCGGGAACAGGCGGGCCAGTTCGGTGACGGGTACGGGCATGGCACGTGGTCCGGCGAAGTCTGCCCCGAGTCTATCGCCACGTTCAGGTTGGTGGTAGGGCCGGGTCCGGCTTGCCGCCACCCGGGCAAAGAAGAAGGGCCCCCGTTCGGGGGCCCTTCCATTTTGGCTGGGGGACTAGGATTCGAACCTAGATAGGCAGAGTCAGAGTCTGCAGTCCTACCATTAGACGATCCCCCAATTCGGGAGTGCGTCGGGATGATACCCGACGCAGCAGGATCAGCGCTTGGAGTACTGGGTGGCGCGGCGGGCCTTGTGCAGGCCGACCTTCTTGCGCTCGACCTCGCGGGCGTCGCGGGTCATCAGACCAGCCTTGCGCAGCTCCGGCTTCAGGCTCTCATCATACTCGACGAGGGCGCGGGCCAGGCCCAGGCGGATGGCGCCGGCCTGGCCGGTGATGCCACCACCCTCGACGGTGATCTTGACGTCGAACTTCTCGGAGGTCTGGGTGACCTCGAGCGGCTGACGCACGATCATGCGCGAGGTCTCACGACCGAAGAAATCCTCGATCGAGCGGCCGTTGATCTCGATGTTGCCCGAACCCGGACGCAGGAACACCCGCGCGGTGGACGACTTGCGACGGCCGGTGCCGTAATTCTGCTGCAGAGCCATGGATTCCTACCTCAGGCCTTGATGTCCAGCGCCTTCGGCTGCTGGGCGGTGTGCGGATGCTCGGCGCCGCGGTACACCTTGAGCTTCTTGAACATGGCGCGGCCGAGCGGATTCTTGGGCAACATGCCCTTGACGCCGATCTCGATGACGCGCTCAGGGTGCGCCTCGAGGGCCTGGGCCAGGGTCTCGGTCTTCAGGTTGCCGACGTAACCGGTGAACCGGTGGTACTTCTTGTCCTGAAGCTTGGTGCCGGTGACGGCGATCTTCTCGGCGTTGATCACGACGAGGTAGTCGCCGGTGTCCACGTGCGGGGTGAACTCGGGCTTGTGCTTGCCGCGCAGCCGGCGCGCGAGCTCCGAGCACAGGCGACCCAGGGTCTTGCCGGTGGCATCGACCACATACCAGTCGCGCTTGACGGTCTCCGGCTTGGCGCTGACGGTCATGGACTTCATGACGGCTCCAAAGGGAATCGGGGTGGAAAGACGCGGAATGATAGCGGCCGAACCGTCCCGGCGCAAGCCCGTCAAAGCCCGCGTGCTAGCATGCCGCCATGCCCGCCACGCCCGCACCGGCACCCCGCGCGGCCGCCAGCGGCGGTCTGGCCGCCCTGGCCGACCGCTGCGTGCAGTGCGGCCTGTGCCTGCCGCACTGCCCCACCTACCGGCTGGACCGCAGCGAGGCCGAATCCCCGCGCGGGCGCATCGCCTGGATGAAGGCCGTGGCCGAGGCCCGCATCGAGCCCGGCCCGACCGGCGACCTGCACCTGGACCACTGTCTGGGCTGCCGCCGCTGCGAGGCGGTCTGCCCGGCCGGCGTGGCCTACGGCGAGCTGCTGACCGGCAGCCGCGCCGCCCAGGCGCAGCGCCGGCGCCGGCCCTGGCGGGAGCGGCTGGCGCTGGCCCTGATGGCGCGGCCGCGCTGGCTGGCCCGGCTGGCCGGCCTTTACCGCCGGCTGGCCCCGCTCTGGCCGCGGGCCTGGCGCCCGGCCGGCCTGCCGCCGCCCCCGCCGGCGCCGGTTCCGGTAACTGAACAGGCCCACACCGCCGCCGGGGCCGACCGCGCCGCCCTGTTTATCGGCTGCGTCGCCGGCCCCTGGGAAGCCCCGGCCCGGGCCGCCCTGGCCCGGCTCTGCACCGCCGCCGGCCTGGCCCTGGACACGCCGGCCGGCCAGGGTTGCTGCGGCACCGCGGCCCTGCACGCCGGCGACCTGGCCGGCGCCAGCCGCCTCGGCGCCGCCAACCAGCGTGCCTTCGCCGGCCACGGCCGCGTGCTTTGCCTGGCCAGCGGCTGCCAGGAAACCCTGGCCCGCAGCCTGGGCGCCGATACCCGGGTCGAGGACGCCCTGGCGACCCTGGAACGCCTGGGCGAGCGCCTGCGCTTCCGCGACGCCGGCGGCCGCCGCGTCGCCCTGCACATCCCCTGCAGCCAGCGCAATGTGCTGCGCAGCGATGGCGCCCTGCGCCGCCTGCTGGCGCGCGTGCCCGGCCTGATCGTGCTGGAACTGCCCGACACCGGCTGCTGCGGCGCCGCCGGCCTGCACCAGCTGAACGAACCGGCCCGCGCCGCCGCCCTGCGCCAGCCGCTGCTGGACGCCCTGGCCAGCAGCGGCGCCGAAGAACTGCTGTCGGCCAATATCGGCTGCCGCCTGCACCTGGCCGCGGGCACTACAATTCCGGTCCGACACCCGGTCGAATTCCTCGCCGAGCACCTGCCATGAGCCACGCCAGCGCCCGCCACTACTCCCCGCTCGACCGCCTGCTGATCGAGGTCCAGCACGCCCTGGACACCAGCTTCGGCAAGGCGCACGCCGAGCGGCCGAATCCGGCCGGCGAGCTGCCGGAAGTGGAGATGGACGACGCCGCCCGCCGCCACGCCGCCGGCCTGATGCGCATCAACCACACCGGCGAGGTCTGCGCCCAGGCGCTGTACCTGGGCCAGGCGGCCGTGGCCCGCGACCCGGACACCCGCGAGCATCTGCTTGACGCCGCGCAGGAGGAAACCGACCACCTCGCCTGGTGCGCCGACCGCCTGGATGAACTGGAGAGCCGGCCCAGCCTGCTCAACCCGCTCTGGTACGCCGGCAGCTGGGCCATCGGCGCCGCCGCCGGCCTGCGCGGCGACGGCTGGAACCTCGGTTTCGTGGTCGAGACCGAACGCCAGGTCGAGGCCCACCTCGAGGAACACCTGGGCTCGCTGCCGCCCGGCGACGAGCGCAGCCGCGCCATCCTGCGGGTGATGAAGGACGACGAGGTGCGGCATGCCGACAACGCCGTCGCCGCCGGCGCCCGCATCCTGCCGCCGCCGATCCCGGCGCTGATGGCCTTCGCCTCGAAGGTGATGAAGACGGTGGCGTACCGGATCTGAGCCCGGCACGCGCGTCCCGGCGCCTTCAGCCGACGAACTTCAGGCCGACCACGCCAGCCACGATCAGGCCGATGCACAGCAGCCGCGGCCAGGCCGCCGGCTCGTGGTAGAGCGCCATGCCCAGCAACGCCGTGCCGACCGCGCCGATGCCCACCCAGACCGCGTAACCGGTGCCCAGCGGGATTTCCCGCAGCGCCCGCGCCAGGCACCAGAAGCTGGCAATCGTGCCCAGCACCGTCACCACGATCGGCCAGGGCCGGGTGAAACCCTCCGAAGCCTTCAGGCCCCAGGCCCAGACGATCTCCAGCAGGCCTGCCGCCAGCAGCCACATCCACGCCATGTCCTGATCCTCCCGGTTCGCACAAAAAGAGAACGGTCCGGAGCCTGCGCTCCGGACCGCCGTCGGTTGCGTCCGCCGGTTTCCCGGCGCGCGGGCCGTCCCGCGTGCTGTATCAGTCGACCAGGTTGCGGCCGTGGAACAGCTCCTCGATCTCGCGCTTGAGCTGCTGTTCGATCCGCATCCGGTCCTTGAAGCTGAGGTTCTTGGCCTTCTCCTCGAACAGGTAGGTGTCGAGGTCGAAGTCCTTGAGATGCATCTTCGTGTGGAACAGGTTTTCCTGGTACACGTTGACGTCGATCATCTCGTAACGACCCTTGATCGACTTGGACAGGAAGTCCTGGATCGAGTTGATCTTGTGGTCGATGTAGTGCTTCTTGCCCTTCACGTCGCGGGTGAAGCCGCGGACGCGGTAGTCCATCACCACGATGTCCGACTCGAAGCTCTCGATCAGGTAGTTCAGGGCCTTCAGCGGCGAGATCACGCCACAGGTGGCCACGTCGATGTCGGCGCGGAAGGTGGCGATGCCGTTGTGCGGGTGCGTTTCCGGATAGGTGTGCACGGTGATGTGCGACTTGTCCAGGTGCGCCACCACGGCGTCGGAGATGATCTCCTTGCCGGCCTGCTTCTTGTCGATCACCGGCTCCTCGGAGATGAGGATGGTCACCGACGCGCCCTGCGGGTCGTAGTCCTGGCGGGCCACGTTCAGGATGTTGGCGCCGATGATCCTGGCCACCTCGGTCAGGATCTGGGTCAGGCGCTCGGCGTTGTAGGCCTCGTCGATGTACTCGATGTAGCGCCGGCGCTGCTCCTCGCTGACCGCGTAGCAGACGTCGTAGATGTTGAAGCTGAGCGCCTTGGTGAGGTTGTTGAAGCCCTGCAGCCTCAGGCGCGGGAGCGGCTTGACCACTTTGGCGGTCCTCGCGGGAGGGGGGAATCGGAAGGGGGCGCATTATCCGGCAATCGCCCCCGGGGGGAAACCTCCGTTTGCGGCATTGCCGCGACATGCTTCACGGCCTAAGCTGAACGGCGTTTCCCCGGGCCCGGCCCGACCACCGCCCCCACAGGAGCCATCCCGATGGCGTTGTCCCCGCTCAAGCCCGTCAACAGCCCGCTCGCGCCCGACCAGGCGACCCTGAGCCGCTTCCTGGACCACTGCCACCGCCGGCGTTACCCCAGCCGCAACGACGTCTTCCGCCCCGGCACGCCCGCCACCTCCCTCTATTACGTCGTCAGCGGCTCGCTCAGCGTCGTCAGCGAGGAGCCGGACGGCCGCGAGCTGGTGCTCAGCTACATCAATGCCGGCGAGTTCATCGGCGAGATGGGCCTGTTCTTCTCCGCCGACGAGCGTGCGGTGGTGGTGCGCACCCGCACCCCCTGCGAGCTGGCCGAGATCAACTACGAGCGCCTGCACCAGCTGTTCGCCGGCCCGCTGGCGGCCGAGTGCCCGCGCATCCTCTACGCCATCGGCCTGCAGCTGTCCAAGCGCCTGCTGGACACCAGCCGCAAGGCCAGCCGCCTGGCCTTCATGGACGTCACCGGCCGCATCCAGCGCACCCTGCAGGACCTCTGCCAGGAGCCGGACGCGCTCTCGCACCCGCAGGGCACCCAGATCCGGGTCTCGCGCCAGGAGCTGGCCCGCATCGTCGGCTGCAGCCGCGAGATGGCCGGGCGGGTGCTCAAGCAGCTGCAGGAACAGGGCGTGCTGCACGCCCGCGGCAAGACCATCGTCGTCTACGGTACCCGCTGAGCCATGGCCGACCGCGCCGGTCCGGTCCGCGGCAGCTGGCTGATCCGGCCGGCCCAGGCCCAGGACGCCGCCGGCGTCGCCGCCCTGCTGGGCGAGCTGGGCTATCCCTGCGAGCGGGAGGAAGCCGCCGGGCGCCTGCACGCCCTGGCCGAAGACCCCGACCAGCGCCTGCTGGTCGCCGACCTGCACGGCGAGCTGGTCGGCCTGGTTGCGCTCGACCTCATGTACTACCTGCCGCTCGGCGCCCGCACCTGCCGCATCACCGCCCTGGCGGTGGCCGACAGCGTCCGCCGCCAGGGCGTCGGCCGGCGCCTGCTGCGCGAGGCCGAGCAGTTCGCCCGCCAGGCCGGCGCCGCCCGCATCGAGCTGACCTCGGCGCAGCACCGCGAGGACGCGCACGCCTTCTACCGCGCCTGCGGCTACGACTGCGGCGCGATGCGCTTCGTCAAGCGCCTGGGCGCCTGAGCGGCCGCCAGCCCAGCACTTCGTAGGCGCCGCGCAGGCGCTTCTCCACCCGCTCCAGGCTGCGCCGGTCCGGACCGACCAGGACCGGCCGGGCGGTTTCGCACAGCAGCGGCAGGTCGCGGGCGCTGTCGCTGTAGACGGCGGCGAAGGGCGGGCGGATGCCGGCCCGGGCCAGGGCATCGAGCTTGCGCGGGCCGACGGTGTGCTCGACGCCGACGTAGCCGCCCAAGGCCGGCCGCACCCGCGAACCGACCACCTCGACCTCGGGCTGGCCCAGGGCCCGCCACAGGTCGCGGGCCAGCTTCTGCTCGGCGCCGGTGACGATCACCACCCGCTCGCCCGCCGCCAGGTGGGCGTGCAGGCGCGCCACCGCCGGCGCGATCAGCAACTGCTCGCGGCGGAGGGCGCACTGGCGCAGGAAGTCCTCGCGCGCCTCGGCCAGGGCCTGTTCGGTACGGCCGACCGTGGCCAGCCAGGTGTAGAAGCTGGCCGGCAGCCAGGCGCTGCGCCACCAGCCGAAGGCCGGCGCCAGCAGCGGGAAGCTCAGCCCGGCCACCAGCCGGCGCAGCGGATCGCCGCCCAGCAGCTCGCGCAGCAAGGCGGCGGCGGTATCGCCGCGCACCAGGGTGCCGTCGAAATCGAACAGGACGGTGCCGGCGCGGCCCATGGCTTCAGGCGAACAGGCGGGCCAGCTCCGCGCCGGGATCGGGCGCGCGCATGAAGGTTTCGCCGACCAGGAAGGCGTGCACGCCGTTGCCGCGCATCAGGGCGACGTCCTCCGGCGTGGCGATGCCGCTCTCGGTGACCGGCAGGCGGTCGGACGGCAGGGCCGGCAGCAGGTCGAGCGTGGTCTGCAGCGAGACCTCGAAGGTGCGCAGGTTGCGGTTGTTCACCCCGACCAGCGGCACGCCCAGCGGCAGCGCGCGCTCCAGTTCATCCAGGTCGTGCACTTCCACCAGCACGTCCATGCCCAGTTCCATGGCCAGGTGCGAGAGCCGGGCCAGGGCCTCGTCGTCCAGGGCGGCGACGATCAGCAGGATGGCGTCGGCGCCGATCAGCCGCGCCTCCCAGACCTGGTAAGGGTCGACGGTGAAGTCCTTGCGCAGCACCGGCAGCGCGCAGGCGGCGCGGGCCTGGCGCAGGTAGTCGTCGCTGCCCTGGAAGAAGTCGACGTCGGTGAGCACCGACAGGCAGGCGGCGCCACCGCGCTCGTAGCTGGCGGCAATCGCCGCCGGATCGAAGTCGGGGCGGATCACGCCCTTGCTCGGGCTGGCCTTCTTCACCTCGGCGATCACCGCCGCCCGGCCGGCGGCGATGCGCCGGCGCAGGGCCTCGGCAAAGCCGCGGGTGGGCGGCAGCTCACGGCAGCGGGCGACGAGCTCGGCCAGCGGCCGCGCCGCCGAGCGCTCGCGCACTTCCTCCGCCTTGCGGCGCAGGATGGCCTGCAGGATGTCGCTCACTGCGCGCCTGCCTTGGGCGGACCGCCGTAGGCGCGCTCGACCTTCGCCACGCGCAGCTCGTAACGGGAATACCAGGCCTCGCGGCCGCGGGCGCGGGCGGTGGCGTGCTCGGCATGGTTGCGCCAGTTGGCGATCGCTTCCTCGCTTTCCCAGTAGCTGACGGTGATGCCCAGGCCGTCCTCGCCACGCACAGACTCCACACCCAGGTAGCCGGGCATGGTGGCTGCCAGCTCGACCATGCGCTGCGCCGTTTCGCCGTAGCCGTCATCCGGCCCCTGGCGCTGGCTGGTGAAGATGACCGCGTAGTACGGCGGCCGGGGCGTGGATGCGAAACCGGATTGCGACATTGCCTACCTCCCTGCCAGGCGGCGGGTGACCGCCACGAAACGATCCAGGCAACGGCGCGCCTCGCCGCTGGCCATGGCCTTGCGCGCGCGCTCGATGCCGTCGGAAATGGAAACCGCCACGCCGGCCGCGTACAGCGCCGCGCCGGCATTGAGGGCGACGATCTCGCGGGCCAGGCCGTCCTTGTTGTCCAGCGCCTCCAGCAACATGGCCACCGACTGCTCGGCGTTCTCCACGCGCAGGTTGCGCGAGGCGGCCATGGGGATGCCGAAGTCCTCGGGATGGATCTCGTACTCGACCACCTCGTCGCCGCGCAGCTCGCCGACCAGGGTGGCGGCGCCCAGCGAGATCTCGTCCATGCCGTCGCGGCCCCAGACCACCAGGGCCCGGCGCGCGCCCAGGCGCTGCAGGACGCGTACCTGGATGCCGACCAGATCGGGGTGGAAGACGCCCATCAGGATGTTGGGCGCACCGGCCGGGTTGGTCAGCGGGCCGAGGATGTTGAACAGGGTGCGCACGCCCAGCTCGCCGCGCACGGCGGCCACGTTCTTCATCGCCGGGTGGTGGATGGGCGCGTACATGAAGCCCATGCCGGTCTCGGCGATGCAGGCGGCCACCTGCTCGGGCTGCAGCTCGATGGCCGCGCCCAGCGCCTCCAGCGCGTCGGCGCTGCCGGATTTCGAGGACACGCTGCGGTTGCCGTGCTTGGCCACCTTGGCCCCGGCCGCCGCCACCACGAACATGCTGGCGGTGGAGATGTTGAAGGTGTTGGCGCCGTCGCCGCCGGTACCGACGATGTCGACGAAGTTGTGCGCGTCCGGCACCTGCACCTTCGCCGCGAACTCGCGCATGACCCGCGCCGCGCCGGCGATCTCGCCCACCGTTTCCTTCTTCACCCGCAGCCCGGCCAGCAGGGCGGCGGTCATCACCGGCGAGACCTGGCCGCTCATGACCTGGCGCATCAGGTCGACCATCTCGTCGTGGAAGATCTCGCGGTTCTCGATCACGCGCTGCAGCGCGTCGCGGGGGGTGATCGGCATGTTCAGGCCTCGGCGGGCGCGGCCACGCGGCCCTGCGCCAGGAAGTTGCGCAGCATCGCGTGTCCGTGCTGGGTCAGGATGGATTCGGGGTGGAACTGCACGCCTTCCACCGGCAGCTCGCGGTGGCGCAGGCCCATGATCTCGTCGATGGAGCCATCCGCGTGCTCGGTCCAGGCGGTGATTTCCAGACAGTCGGGCAACGAGTCGCGCTCGACCACCAGGGAGTGGTAACGGGTGGCCTCGAAGGGATCCGGCAGGCCGGCGTAAACGCCCTGGCCGCGGTGGCGGATCGGCGAGGTCTTGCCGTGCATGATCGTGCGCGCCCGCACCACCTTGCCGCCGAAGGCCTGGCCGATGGCCTGGTGGCCCAGGCAGACGCCGAGGATGGGTACGCGGCCGGCCAGCTCCTGCAGCACCGCCAGCGAGACGCCGGCTTCGTTGGGCGTGCAGGGGCCGGGCGAAATGACGATGCGCGAGGGCTCGAGCGCGGCGATGCCGGCCACGTCCATGGCATCGTTGCGCACGACCCGCACCTCCTCCCCCAGCTCCCCGAAGTACTGCACGAGGTTGTAGGTGAAGGAGTCGTAGTTGTCGATCATCAGCAGCATGGCGGCCCGGGCCCGCGGTGGGGCCGCCATGATAGCGGGAGCGGCGGGGCCGCTGCAGGGCGCCGGTGGCACCCGCCGGCCGGCCTAGAAGCGCAGCATCATCGCCAGCTGCAGGCCGCGGGTTTCCAGGTCCAGGCCGCCGTCGTAACGGCGGCGGCGGAAGTCCAGGTCCACGCTGTTGTGGTTGTAGCGCAGCGACAGGCCGGCGTGCTTCCAGGGGAACCATTCCAGCCGCGCCTGGGCGTCGATGGCCTCGCCGGTGATCTCGCCGCCCGGCTTGGTGACGTAGGCGGCGGCCACGCCCCAGCGCCAGTGCGGCGACAGCGAGCGCACATACTCGACCCGCAGCAGCGGCGCCCAGGCGTGTTCGCGCAGGCGCTGCCGCACGGTGACGGACTCGTCCTGCACCTGCAGGCTGGCCACCAGGCCGAGGCCCAGGTCGTAACGCACCGCGCCCATGCCGAAGCCCATGGCCTGGCGGCCGTCCTGGAGGAAGAACCAGGTGTAGGACAGGCCCTGGATGTCCACGTCCAGGTTGCCGGCCAGGCTGGCGTGGATGGGATAGACCTCATCGCCGATCTGCAGGCTGCGCTCGATGCTGCGCTGGCTGGTGTCGTCGTAGCCGTAGCCGAAGAACTCCAGCTTGTGCCGGCGCTCGCCGCCGATGGCCAGGCCGGCGTTCCAGTGCAGGGCCTGGTGGGCATCGTCGAAGCCGAGGTCGCGCTGGAAACCGAAGCGGGTGCCGAGGCTGCCGTCGGCCGCGTCCCAGCGGCCGGTCAGGTCGTTGGCGGAACGGTAATGGCCGATCGAGAGGTAAGCCCGGTCGACCGGCGGCAGCGGTTCGGCCGCCAGCGCGGAGACCGGCGCCAGCAGCAGTGCCCACGCAAGCAAGGGGGTTCTGTACACGGTCCTGGATTCCCTGGGTGGACCCGCCAACCCGTCCCGGGCCAGCCATGCGGACCACCATGTCCTGGCCGCATCGTATACGAGCGCCGGCTGAACCGCGCCTGTGCTCAGGCCGATACTTCCACCCGGTTGCGGCCGTTGCGCTTGGCCAGGTACAGGGCATCGTCGGCGGCGGCCAGCAGGCGCTCCGGGGCCTTGAGCACGTCGCCCGGGCGGATGGTGAAGCCGGCGACGCCGACGCTGACCGTCACCGCCACGCTGGCATGGCCGGCACTGATGGCGCCGGCCGCCTCCACCGCGGCGCGCAGGCGCTCGCCGAGCTGGGCGGCGGCGCCGACGTCGGTGTCCACCGCCAGCACGGCGAACTCCTCGCCGCCGATGCGCGCCAGCAGGTCGTTGCCGCGCACCTGCTCTTCCAGCAGCAGGGCGATGCGGCGGAGCACGACGTCGCCGGCCGGATGGCCGTAACGGTCGTTCACCGCCTTGAAGTGGTCGATGTCCAGGCAGACCAGGGCCAGCGGCTTGCCGACCTCGGCGGCGCGGCTGGCCTCGCGCGCCAGCTGGTCGCCGAAATGGCGGCGGTTGGCCAGGCCGGTCAGGCCGTCGGTCATGGCCAGCACTTCCAGCTGGGCATTGGCCTCGCTCAGCTCGAGGGTGCGCTGGCGCACACGCTGCTCGAGTTCCTGGGTCAGGGCGGTGAGTTCCTGCTGGTGCCGGGTCAGGTCGTCGACCAGGGCGCGCAGGGCCACGGACAGCTCGCGGGCCTCGCGGTAGCCGCTTTCCGGCGGGAAGCCGGCGCCCGGTTCGCCGGCGCGGATGCGGCGCGCGGCCTCGGCCAGCTTGCCCAGCGGCGTACCGATCGCCCGGGCCATCAGGCTGGCCGCCAGCAGCACCGACAACGCCAGGGCCGCCGCGACCAGCCAGATCTGCCGGGTGAGTTCGTCCACCGGCCGCAGCGCCGCCTCGACATCGGTGCGGACCAGCACGATCCAGCTGGGTGATTCGAACCCGACCTGGCCGGTGGTGGTGGCATAGCCCACCAGGTAGTCGCGCCCGTCGGGCCAGGTCTCGCGGATGGAACCGCGGCGGCCGATCGCTGCCTGCACCGAAGGCAGGTCCAGCGTCCGGTCGCGCCATTCGGCTGGCCCCAGCACGACGCGGTGGTCGCGGTCGAGCACGAACACATCCACCGGTTCGCTCTCGGACAGGGAGCGGCGAAGGGCGTCGCTGGTGGATTCGGCCCAGCTGGCCGACAGGTAGGCACCGACGACGCCGACGATCACGCCATGATCGTCGTGGATGGGCGCGCCGACGTGGATCACCCGCATGGGCGCCTCACCCTGCCCCGGAACCGCGCCGGCCAGCAGCTGCGACTCGTGCAGGTCGCTGACGTGCGGCTCGCGGCGGGCGCGGCGGAACCAGGCGTGCTGGGAAATGTCCGCGCCTTCCAGCAGGCCGCGGCTGGCCACCAGCACATTGCCGGAGGCGTCGGCGACGCCGATCCAGGCGTAGTCGGGGTAGTTCAGCTGCATCAGGCTGAACAGGTCGCGCAGGGTGCCCGCGTTGCGGCGCGGGTCGTCGATGCCCGGCAGCAGGGCCAGGCTGCGCACGTCATTGAGGCGTTCGTACAGGCCAGCGTCGAAACGGTTGGCCAGGCCGCGGGCGCCCAGCTCCAGGCGCAGGCCGATGTCCTCGCGCAGCTTCTGCCCGGCCACGTGCTGCACCAGCAGCGACAGCACCGCCACCAGCACCAGCGCCAGCAGGCCGTAACTCAGGCCCAGCCACAGGCGCAGCCCGGCGCTCCGTGGGCGAAGGCGTTCCAGCAGATCTCGCGGATTCGGTGCCACGGTCGGAGGTTAATGCGCGCGGGGTGGATGCGCTACCGGGCAAGGGCCATGGGCAGGGTGACCCATGGCGATGGCGGCAAGGCCA
>Ga0207873_1000500_pt1 | contig 42844 bp, 47 predicted proteins | sample BGWIniCompost_FD_187373 | JGI IMG/M metagenome (GOLD analysis project Ga0207873, IMG submission 187373) | Cellulose adapted compost microbial communities from Newby Island Compost Facility, Milpitas, CA, USA - BGW Initial Compost (SPAdes)... ... | reverse complement strand
CCTACTTCGTGGGTGCGTTTCCATGACCTCTCGGACGTCAGCGTCCAGGGGGTGCGGATCCCGAAGAGCCAGCTGCTCCGGACTCGGCGCAGGGCGACGCCCATCACACACAGCAGGACCGACAAGGTCACTACCGAAACCGAGCTCACGTTGACATCCACACCCACGGTGGAGAGCACCGCCGCCACATGGATCGCCGCCATGAGCAACAGGGTGGCCATCCCGATTGCGATGTATGCCCGGGCCGACTTCTCGAGGTTCTGACGACGCGGCTCCACGCGCGGCAACACCGCGAGGAGCAACGTCACACCCGCACACACCGCCGGGAGCCCGAACAGGCCGAACGGCTTCGAGGAGAACCCGTCGGCTTCACCAGCAGCATTCCAGTGGGTCGGGATCAGGGCGTCGTCCGGGATCTGCGGCCACGCCCAGATCGATACAGCCAGCATCACGGCCAGCACCAAGCCGGCGGCGACATACAGCGGTCGTAGCTTCATCGGCACTCGTGATCGTATCGTGAGGCGTGTGGTCTCGACCTGCGCCTCCGGCGCTGGTGGCGGCGATCGTGGCGTGTTCGACCGAGACCACTGAAACCCCGGCACTCCCGACGAAGCACGGCGGGCGGCCCCGACTTTAAGGAGGCCGTAAAGGCCGCTCATAGGTTCGTCCGTACCGCCCACCAACGATCGTTACTGCCCGGCCGACCCGGTGACACGAGGCCAGATGGCGGCCTTCCTCCACCGCGCCCTGCCCGGCTTGCCGATCCTGGATGACGAAGCGGGATACTTCGGCGACGTATTCGATCCGGCCATCGACGACGAACCGCGTCACGTCTTCGGCTGGGACATCGTCTGGTTGGCTCAAACGGGAGTGACTCGCGGTTGCAATCCGCCGGCCAACACCCTCTTCTGCCCGGACGACTACGTGACCAGGGGTCAAATGGCCGCCTTCCTCGTCCGGGCCCTGGGGTTGAGCGACACCGGGGGGACCGACTTCGTGGACGACGACGAATCCGTCTTCGAAGCGGACATCGCCAGCCTGGCCGCCGCCGGCATCACCCGAGGCTGCAATCCCCCTGCCAACGACCGGTTCTGTCCCGACGAGCTGGTCACCCGCGACCAGATGGCGTCTTTCCTCGCCCGGGCCCTGGATCTGGAGATCGTCGTGCCTCCACCCAGGTGAGGGCGCCTCGGCTGGGAACACGACGGTTCATCTAGTCTGAGCGGGTGGTCGCGGCTCGGAGTCCGGGAGAGACACTCGATCTGGAGGCGGAGGAGATCCTCGCCGCCGCCCGTGACGGCTCACCGCGCGCATGGGAGGCGATCTTCGTCGAGTTCGCCCCCGCCATCACCCGGTTCGCTGCCTCCCGCGGGGTGCCGGATCCCGAAGACGTCACCCAGGAGGTGATGGAAGTTGCAGCCACTCGCCTCGGCAGCTTCCGAGGCGGGTGGGATCAGCTCCGAAGCTGGCTGTTCTCCATCGCCTACCGTCGCTGCGCCGACCACCACCGCCGCCGCCACCGGCGTCCGGAACTCCCGGCTCACCGTCTTCCGGAGCACCCTGACCCCGATGGCGCTGCCGACGAGCAGATCTGGGCCCACGGCGCCATCGCCGAAGCAGTGGCGGCTCTGGAGGTGCTGGATGAGCGGGAGCGTCTAGTCGTCAGCCTGCGGGTGATCGAGGGTCGGCCCGTGTCGGAAGTGGCCGAATCGACCGGACTGTCGAGCGTCAACGTGCGTGTCATCCAATCCCGCGCCCTGGCCAAGCTGAGGAGCCACGTCGCCACCAACGGAGGTCAGCTCGACAGGCGCTTCCGAGTCCTCGGGATGCCGGTGGCCGCCGACCTGTGGCGCCGGATGCGGGCGTTGTTGGGAGGGAGCACCGCCGCAGCCACGACCGCCGCCGTCAGCCCGATCGTCGCTGGGGTGGCCGCTGTGTCCGTGGCCACGGTGGTCGGTATCTCGGTGATCGATCCACCCCCGGTCGCTTCGTCGCCGCCGCCGCAGCCCGTCGCCGAGTCACTCGTTCTCGATCCTGCCCAGGATGCACCCGGAGCGGGGGCAGCGCAGCCGCCGGTCGCCGTGGCGACAGATGCCGACCCCGCACCGGTGCCGGCAGATCCCCCGGCCGTCACAGCCGACGAGGTGGGCACACCGGGTGCAGGGGCGAGACGAGGTCGGGAGGGGACAGGCGAAGTGACGCCTCCGGCCGCCCCATCCGTCGATTCGGGAGAGACGGGCGCGCCGAGCTCCCCGGATGACCTGGTTTCCGCCATCGTCTCCTTGCCGCCGATCACACCCGCGAACCTCGCCAACGGGTCGGTGCTCGCCGCACTCCTGGATCTCACCGAAAGCGTCACAGAACTCGGCGCGCGAGCCGTGGCCTCCGTCACTGCGGCCGTGGATGTGGTCGCCACCGGTGTCGAAGACACGGTGGATTCCGCGGTGGGGACCGTCAGGGCAGCAACCGAGGAGATCACGTCTGGTGTCGGTTCGGCTGTCTCCGACGTCGCTGAAACCACCCAATCGGTGACGAACGGGGTGACGGAGTTGGTCGAGGCCGTCGGCACACCCGATTCCGATGGCTCGGTCGTCGATTCCGCCACGAACGCGGCGGCATCCACGATCGAATCGGCGGTCGCCGGAACCGGATCCACCGTCGAGACGGTGGTCGACACGGTCGACTCGACGGTGGACACCGTCGTGGAAGGCGTCGCCTCGACTGCCGAATCAGCGGTCGAGACAGTGACCGACACCGTCGACGAGGTGGTCGGCACAGTCGGCGGCTTGGTCGGCGGCCTCTTCGGCGGGGGCTGATCGAGATTTTTCGTAACACTTCTCGCCCCGTGGCGATGACCTGGTAGGCGTCGGGGGAGGACTCGTTTCGAGTCACTGACGACCGCAAGAGGTGGCGATGCGTGGTGCCGGTCGGATCCGGACGGGGGACGCACTCTCCAGGCAATCGGAGTGCTGGTCCTGTTGAGCGATCGGCGCCACGTGCGCCGCCACTCCTCCTGGTCGCCGCGGGGGAAACCGAGTGGGGGACCCCCGGCCGGGGGAGTAGCCAACCGACCAGCCCCGAGCTCGACCACCTGGTCGGCGGAGCCTCCTTCTCCTCCGGCTGAGGAAGGGAAGGGGCCGCCAATCCTCCCCGGGATCGGCCCCTTCCCGCGGCACCTTGCTCCGGGTAGAGAAATCCGTCCGGTAACCTCGCGACCCCATGCGCAACCGCCTCATCGCCGCCGCGGCGGCCCTTCTGTTGGTCGCCGCCTGCGACGGCGGCGGAGGGTCCAGCACCACCACGGGCGCTCCCGGCACGACGGGCGCTTCCTCTCCGGCCACGACCACCGTGGAGGAGACGACGACCACCACTCTGCTCCCTGGCACAGAGGAGCTCCCGGACGAGATCCGCGCCGAGCTGACGGAGCTGACGGAGATAACGCAGGAAGTCCGGGGGCTGGAGTTCCTGGAACAGCCCAACGTCGTGGTCGTGACCAATGAGGAGCTCGCTCAGCGAGTGCGAGAACAGCTGGCGGAGGACCTGGAGGATCTCCCCGCCGACCAGGCTCTGTACCGCTTGCTCGGGCTCATCGACGACGAGGTGGATCTCGAGCAGCTCTACAACGACCTCTATTCGGAACAGGTCGCCGGCTACTACGACGGCGACGCCGGCGAATTGGTCGTTCCGCGAGCCGAGGAGGGCTTCACCGCACTGCAGCGGGCGACCCTCGTCCACGAACTGGCCCACGCCCTCACCGACCAGCACTACGCGTTCAACGACCGGTACACGGCGCTCATCGACGAAGATCGCTTCGACGAGGCCGCCGCTTTCCAGGCGCTGATCGAAGGCGACGCCACTTTGGCCGAGCTGATCTACTTGCAGGGGTTGACCACCGAGGAACAAGCGGCGTTCTTCCAGGAGTCGTTCGGCATCGACCAGACGGTGTTCCAGTCGGCGCCTCGCTTCATCCGGGACGCCCTGGTCTTCCCATACGACAGCGGTTTCCTCTTCGTCGACCGTCTGTACCGAACCGGCGGATTCTCCGCAGTGGCCGACGCCTACGCCTCACCGCCCGCCTCGACCGAGCAGATCATCGATCCCGAGGACTACCCAGCCGACGTCCCGGTCGAAGTCACGATCGGCACATTGGCCATCGAAGGCTACGAGTTGGAGTATCAGTCGACTTGGGGAGAGCTGAGCTTCGCGCTCATGTTCGACCAGGCCCTCGACACCGACACATCCGACGTCGCCGCCGGAGGCTGGGGCGGCGACACCTACCAGGTGCATTTCAACGGCGAGGACGTCGTTTTCGTCCTCTACTATCGGGGCGACGCCTCGACCGACGCCGAGGAGCTCCGCCAGGCGCTCCACCAGTACGTAGACACGGCGATGAACACCGGAGAGGCGGAAGAAACCGAGGAGGGAACCGCCTTCCGCGGTGACGACGCCGCGTGGATCTCGATGGACGGCGCCAACCTGCTCTTCGTGGCTACTTCCGACCCGGGGCTCCTCGACGGTGTCGTCGCCGACGCCATGGCCGCAATCGAAGCCGGCCAGACGACCGATACCTCCGGCGAAGCCACCGACACGACCGGAGGCTGAGTCCCTGGTCCGGACACCCGGGCTCCCGTACGGTGGCCGGATGGTGATCCTCGGCTCCCACGGTTTCCGGGCGGATGATGTGGCGGTGGCCACCGGCCTCGCCGAGCGGATGCGGGGGCTGATCGGAGTCGACCCACGGCCTCTTCTGCTTCCGACGTCCTCGGTGCATGGGTTCTGGTTGCGACAGGCGCTCCAAGTCGTCGCCATCCGACCCAACCGAGAGGTCCTGGGTGTGGCCCGCTTGCGGCGTAGAGGGGTCATCACAGTGCCCGGGGCACGATGGATGCTCGAACTGCCGCTCGGCCACCGCTCGCCGGCGCCGGGGGAGAGGTTGACCTTCGTCGGTGACCCCGGCGATCCTGTGCTCGATGGCCGGACGCCTGTATCTTTGCGCCACCCCGATCGGCAACCTGGAGGACGCCTCTCCGCGGCTCTCCCGCACTCTCGCTGAGGTCGACGTCGTCTACGCCGAAGACACTCGCCGGACTGCCAAGCTCCTCGCCGCCCTCGGCGTGACCGCGGAGCTCCGATCGTTCTTCGTGGGCAACGAACGCCGGCGTGTCGCCGACGTCGCCGCCGATCTCGCCACCGGCCGCGACGTAGCGCTCGTCACCGACGCCGGTTCCCCAGCCGTGTCAGACCCGGGTGCGGCTGCCGTGGCGGCAGCCCGCCAAGTCGGCGCCGAGGTGATCGTGGTGCCGGGGCCTTCGGCGGTCGTCGCCGCCGTCATGGGATCGGGGATGGTGCAGGGCCGGTTCGTCTTCGAGGGGTTTCTCGAGCGCAAAGGCCGCGACCGGTCCCAGCAACTCCACCGGATCGCCGCGAGCGACGCTCCCACCGTCCTGTTCCTCAGCCCGCACCGGGCGGTGGCCGACGTCGAAGCCCTGGCGGAAGCCTGCGGCTCCGACCGACAGGTCTGTGTGGCCCGCGAGCTCACGAAGGTCCACGAGGAGTTGTGGTGGGGCAGCCTCGACCAACTGGCCGCCCGCTGGCGGGACCACCCACCCCGGGGCGAGATCACCTTGGTGATCGCTGGAGCCGGAGCTGTTCCACCCGACATCGAACGCGGTCTGGAGATGGCCCGGCGACTGATGTCCGAAGGGAAAACGGCATCGGCCGCGGCGAGAGAGGCAGCGGAGGCGACAGGAGTGCCCCGCCGCCAGATCTACGACCGGCTCGTCAGGTGAGGAGCTGATTGCGGCAGGTGGAGCAGACTCCCTTGCCCTTGAAATCGACGACGTGCTCCTCGGAACCGCAGAACGTACACGTACTGGTCATCTTGCGCAGGACGATGTTCGGTCCCTCCACCGAGATGAGGATGTGGTCCCCCTCCCGGATGTTGAACAGTCTTCGGGTCTCGGCCGGTATCACGACTCGACCCAAGTCGTCGATTTTGCGTGCGATGCCAGCGTCCATGGCTCCCTGTGGTCCTGGTAGAGCGGAGCCTACCGCCATCGTCTGCGGTTTGCCGTCGACAACCGCATCTCTTGTCGAAGGTACGGTGATGCGACCATGTCCTGGGTCGACACCCACTGTCATCTGCAGCTCGACGAGCGGCCCGCGGCCGAGCTGATCGAGCGGGCCACGAGCGTCGATTGGATCGTCGTGCCCGGCGTCGACGCTCGCTCATCGAGGCGCGCCGCCGAGCTCGCCGACCAGTTCCCGGGACGGCTGGAGTGGACCGCCGGACTCCATCCGCACGAGGCCGGGCTCTGGCCCGACGAGGAGGAGGAGATCAGCGATCTCGCCGTCCGGGCGGCGGCGGTGGGCGAGTGCGGTCTCGACTACTACCGCAACCTGTCGCGTCCCGAGGAACAGCGCCGGGCTCTCCTCGCCCAGCTCGAGCTGGCAGAAGTTTTGGACAAGCCCGTCGTCGTCCACTGCCGAGACGCTTTCGCCGATCTCCACGACATCTTGGAGACCACCGGATGGGGGCCCCGCGTCGTACTGCACTGCTGGACAGGGGGCAGGCGGTGGACCCGGCGCTTCCTCGACCTCGGGGTCGTGTTCTCTTTCGCCGGGCCCCTCACGTATCCCACCGGGGAAACCATCCGCCTGGCCGCCGAGTTGGTGCCGCCGGACCGGGCGATGGTCGAGACGGACACTCCCTACCTGACCCCCGTGCCCCACCGGGGCCGACCCAACGAACCGGCCTGGGTGGCCCACACGGGTGAGGTGCTCGCCTCGGTTTGGGGCATCAGCGTCGAGGAGGCCGCCCGGGCGACCTCGGCGACCGCCGAGCGGGTGTTCCGATCGTGACGTACCAGAGCCGGACCGAGATCCGCCGGCTCCTCGAGCGTCACGGGCTCAATCCACGGAAGAGCCTCGGTCAGCACTTCCTGGCGGATCCGAACCTGATCCGCAAGGTCGTCGAAGTGGCCGACGTGCGCGCCGGCGACCGGGTCGTCGAGGTGGGCGCCGGCACCGGGGCCCTGACCGGCGCCCTCGCCGCCACCGGTGCCCGCGTCGTCGCCTACGAAGTGGACGAGCGGCTGCGGCCGGTTCTCGAAGAGACTCTCGCCACGACCAGCGTCGACCTGAGGTTCCTCGACGTGATGGACGTCGACCTCCAGGCCGAGTTGGAAGGCGAGCGATGGAAGCTCGTGGCCAACCTGCCCTACAACGTGGGGACCCCTCTCATCCTCGACGTCCTGAAGCGCGTGAGGAAGATCACCTCCCTCACCGTCATGGTCCAAGACGAAGTGGCCGACCGGCTCGCCGCCGCCCCGGGCACATCCGACTACGGGGTTCCATCGGTCGTCGTCGCCTTGTGTGGTCGGGTGGTAGAACGGTTCTTCGTGCCGCCCCAGGTGTTCGTGCCCGCCCCGCAGGTCGACTCGGCAGTGGTCCGCATCGACCGCGTCGAGCCGCCCCCTCGTTGGGAAGAAGCAGTGGAGATCGCCCGGCGTGCATTCGGTCAGCGGCGAAAGATGCTGCGCCGCTCCCTCGCCGACCTGGTGAGCGAGTCCGCGTACACCCGAGCGGGTGTCGACCCGATGTCACGGCCCGAGGACCTGAGCCCGTTGGATTTCGTCGCTTTGGCCGAGGCAGTCGCCGATGAGTGAGTGGGAGGCACCCGCCAAGCTGAACCTCGACCTGCGGCTGCGTCCTCGCGACGCCCACGGCTACCACCCGCTTCGCTCCGTCTTCCAGGCGGTGGAGTGGCTGGACAGGCTGAGGGTGGAAGAAGGCGACGAGGACACGCTGATCATCGAAGGCGCCGATCTTCCCGAAGGGGGAGACAACCTCGTCTGGAAGGCGATCTCCGCCCTCGAGTTGCCGCAGCGACCCCACCTGCGCATGGAACTCGACAAGTCCATCGCGGTGGCGGCGGGCCTGGGTGGCGGTTCGGCTGACGCCGCCGCCGCCCTCGCCGCCGTGGCCGACCTGATGAAGCTCGAGTCGTCGAAGGTGCAGGCCGCGGCAGCCAAAGTGGGCGCCGACGTGCCCTTCTTCCTGACCGGGGGGACCGCCGTGGTCGAGGGCTACGGCGAACAGATCACCCCGGAAGAACCGCTCGCCGGATTTGCGGTGGCGATAGCCGTGCCGCCCTTCGAGCTCGCCACGCCCGACGTGTACCGGCGTTGGGACGAACTGGAGGGGCCGACCGGTCCGGAGCTGAGCGGGAGCGAGCTGCCTCCGCCGCTCAGGCGCCGTTTCGGCGAGCTCCGCAACGACCTCGTTCCCGCCGCCGTGTCGCTGCGTCCCGAACTCGAAGACTGGATGCACGACCTCGGCGAAGCCTGGGAGCAGCCCGTGCTCATGTCGGGATCGGGTCCGGCATGTTTCGGCTTCTTCCTCGACCTCGAAGAGGCAGACGACGCCCTCTCCGCGGTCGGCGACCACCGGGCCGCCGTCGCCGCCGATCTGCGGCCCCGAGGCGTGGCACGGCGAGAATGAGGCGCGGAGGTGGGTCAGAGCCTCGGCCCATTACACTCGGGCGCAGTCGCCCCGGGATGCCGACCGACATCCCACGATGGGGGGTGGTGTAATTGGCAGCACTACGGGTTTTGGTCCCGTCAGAGCGGGTTCGAATCCTGCCCCCCCAGCGACACACACCCCACCACACCAGAGGTAACACTTGCCCGTCCACGCTCTAGTACTCGCCGCCGGGAAGGGAACGCGGATGCGTTCCGACACGGCGAAAGTCCTCCATCGGGCGGCAGGACGCACGCTCCTCCACTGGGTCCTGGACGCGGTCGCCGTCGCCAAACCCGACCGGACCGTGGTCGTCGTAGGGCACCAGGCCGAGTCGGTGTCCGACGCCGTCGGCGACGCGGTCGAGACCGTGCTCCAGGAGCCGCAGAACGGGACGGGCCATGCAGTGCAGGTGGCGCTGGCCCACCTCGGCGCGCTCGACCCCGACGACACCGTCCTGGTCACCTACGGTGACATGCCGCTCATCCCCGCCGACGTCTACGAGGACCTCGCCTCGCGACCCTCCGACGTTGCCGCCGTCATCACCACCGTCGACCCGGGGCCCGCGGGCTTCGGGAGGGTCAAGCGAGACGACGACGGACAGGTGGTGAGGATCGTCGAAGAGCGCGATTGTGACCCGTCCGAGCTCGATATCACCGAACGAAACGTCGGTCTCTACTCGTTCGCGGCCGGCGCACTGTCCGACGCCCTCTCGAAGATCACCGCCGACAACTCCCAAGGCGAGCTCTACCTGACGGACGTCGTCGAACTGCTCGCCGGCGCCGGGCGGCGCATCTCCGTGCGCCAGGTCACCACTACCGACGTGATCGGAGTCAACTCCCATGCCGATCTGGCGCTGGTCCAGTCGATCCTGCGGGAGCGGATCAACCGTCGTCTCATGGAGTCGGGCGTGTGGATGCTCGACCCGTCGCGGGTCTACGTAGACGCCACGGTCACGGTCGAACCAGGGGCGCGCCTGTACCCCGGGACGCACCTCGAAGGCGCCACGACGGTGGCGGCCGGGGCGACGATCGGACCCGACACATTCGTCGTCGACTCCATGGTCGGGGCGGAGGCGACCGTGATGTACTCGGTCCTGCGGGGCGCCACCGTGGGGGAGAGGGTCTCAGTCGGGCCCTATGCTTCGTTGCGCCCCGGCACCGTCCTCGAGGCAGGAGCCAAGGCCGGCACGTTCGTCGAGCTCAAGAACAGCCGGGTCGGGGAGGGTGCCAAGGTGCCGCACCTCTCTTACATGGGCGACGCCGACATCGGCGCCGGCGCCAACATCGGAGCGGGGAGCATCACCTGCAACTACGACGGCTACAAGAAGAGCCGCACCGTCATCGGCGAGGAGGCGTTCATCGGGTCCGACACGATGCTCGTGGCCCCGGTCACCATCGGTGACAGAGCGGTGACGGGAGCGGGATCCGTGATCACGCGGGACGTCGAGCCCGGGGCGCTGGCCGTCGAGCGCTCCGAGCAGCGTCAGGTACCGGGCTACGCTGATAAGCGGGCAGCCCGGCACCGGGCAGAGGAAGCCGACAAGGGCAGCTGATGGAAGTAGTGTCACGAAGCCGGCTGATGCTGTTCACCGGCCGCGCCAATCCGGGTCTCGCCACCGAGGTCGCCGAGTTGCTCGGCGCCCCTCTCGGGAGACTCGAGACCTCCACCTTCGCGAACGGCGAGATCTACGTGCGTCCCACCCAATCCGTCAGGGGAGCGGACTGCTTCGTGCTCCAGAGCCACTGCGACCCGATCAACGACCACATCATGGAGCAGCTGATCACGATCGACGCTCTCCGGAGGGCATCGGCTCGGCGCATCACCGCCGTGATGCCCTTCTATGGCTACTCCCGACAGGACAAGAAGGTTCTGCCGCGGGAGCCGATCTCCGCCCGGCTGATGGGTGACCTCTTCATGACGGCGGGAGCCGACCGCCTGGTTTCTGTCGACCTCCACAGTGGCCAGCTCCAGGGCTTCATCACCAAGCCGTTCGACCACCTGACCGCCCTGCCGATCATCACCGACTACCTCCGGGATCGCATCGACGGCCCGGTGACGATCATCTCCCCGGACGCCGGCGGCGTGAAGCGAGCGGAGAAGTACGCTCGTCGCCTCGACGCCTCCGTGGCCGTCGTCTACAAGCGCCGCGAAGCCGAGCTCCACAACGTCTCCGCCGCCCTCGACATCACGGGGGACGTGGAAGGCACGCACGCGGTGATCGTCGACGACATGATCGACACGGCGGGCACGGTCGTGAACGCAGCGGAGCTGGTCAGGGCCAAAGGGGCGCAGTCGGTGCGGATCGCCGCCACCCACGCCATCTTCTCCGGCAACGCCGTGGACAGGATCAAGAACGCCCCTGTCGACGAGGTGATCGTGACGAACACGCTGCCCGTGGCCGAGGACGTCGCCAACCTGGACACGATCAAAATGCTGTCGATCGCCCCGATCGTCGCTGAAGCCCTCCAGGCGATCTTCATGGACAGCTCTGTGTCGGAGATCTTCCTCGGCGACAACGCATGACGTTCTCGACCGAGACGTTCGAGATCACGACAGGCAACCGTCCGGGCATCTTCGACCTGACACCGGCCGTGCTCGACTTCTGCCGTGACAAGGGCGACGGCATCGTCACGGTCTTCGTGCCCCACGCCACCGCCGGCTTGGCCATCATCGAGGTGGGAGCGGGATCCGACAGTGACTTGATGTCGGTGGTCGACGACCTGCTGCCGGCCGACAGCCGGTGGCGCCACTCCCACGGCTCCCCGGGCCACGGCCGGGACCATGTCCTGCCGGCGATCATCTCGCCGTCTGTCACCATTCCGGTGGTCGGGGGGCGGCCAACGCTCGGCACGTGGCAATCGGTGGTGCTCGTCGACACCAACCGTGACAACCTCGAACGTCAGGTCCGGCTCACGTTCGTCGGCTGAGCCTCATGGCTCGGGAAGGACGATCTCCTCTCCCGGAAAGATGAGATCGGGATCACCGGAGCGGATCCGCCGGCGGTTGGCGTCGATCACCTTCCGCCAATACGGAGCGGTCTCGTTGTCCTCGGGCCGCCGTCCCCACACCTCGGTGAGATGCCGCTCGGCGATCAGCCACAGGTTGTCGCCCGGCTCGACGACGACCGTGTGAGGGCCGTCCGGTTCCTCGTGGGGGACCGCGGATTTGCCGTCTGCCGTCGGCGGCGAGGGCTGTTGGTCGGGGCCGGCGGCGACGGGCACATAGGCGGGATGCACCATCTCCTGCACCGGAGCCGACCCGCCCGGCGCTTCGGCCGCCACCGCGGGCGCCATCGTGTTGAGGAGCAAAGAGCCGGCGAGGAGGGCGTCCACGGCCCGTCGCAGCGGAGGGATGGACAGCCATCGAAGAGCCGTTCGGTGGGCCCCGGCGACACGAGCGAAGGCGTAGACGACCGTCGACAACGCCATCCAGGCGACCAACGCCAGCCCCGCCACCCGGGCCAGGGCCGCCAGCACGAGCTCCAGGGTGGTTCCGGTGAGCCAAATCGGGAACCGCTCCCAGTCGACGGCCATACCGTCGAGCTCTCCCAGGCGTAGGAGACCGAGGCCACCGGCACAGACGCCCACGACCCACGCCCAGGCGGAGAGCTTCGACCTCATGGGAGCGAAGCTACGCGGCGACCGACGGGGATGGAAGGGGATCGCGCCGGGCGTTATACGATTGGTCGCACCGTCCAGAGGAGTTCCCCGCATGAAGGCCCGTATCGGCGTCGCCGACAGCAGCAAGGTCATCGAGGTCGAAGTCGAGGACGCGGACAAGTTCCGCGCTCAGGTGGAAGAGGCGTTCGCCTCCGACGACACCGACGTCTACTGGTTCACCGACGTCAAGAACCGTTCGGTGGGAGTCCCGGTGAACCGGATCGCCTTCGTTGAGATCGACCCCGACGAGCCCCGACAGGTCGGGTTCGCTCCCGGCAGCTGAAGGGCTCAGCGGCGACGCCGCTCCGCCAGCCACCGCTTCCGCAGCCGGCGCCGCTCGTCCTCGGGGTATCCGCCCCAGATGCCGGACTCCTGGTTGGACTCGAGGGCGTACCGCAGACACTCCTCGCGAACCGAGCAGGTCCGGCAGATGGCCAGGGCCTCGTTGATCTTCTCGAGTGCGACACCCGTGGTGCCGGCGGGGAAGAAGAGGCTGGGCTCGGAGTCGCGGCATGCAGCCAGCTCCTGCCAGGCGACAGACGTCGGCGAAGGAAGAATCTGTACCGTGGTCACGCGCGTCTCCATTGGTCGTCCTGTTCGAGGAGAAGCTTGTGAATCAGTTCACAAGACCGGCCGCACGGCAAGCGAGTCGTGTGTGGCTCAGGCGGCGGAACAGTACTCTCTGGCGGTGCCTGACGCAATAGGTTCTTCCGCGTTCTTCACCGGCGAGCCGATGGTCGTGGGCCACCGAGGAAACCCGGCCCGGCACCCGGAAAACACGCTGGCGGGTGTCGTCTCCGGCCTCGACGTCGCCGACGCCGTCGAGGTGGATGTGCGGATGAGCGTCGACGGGCTCCTGGTGCTCTCCCACGATCCGCATGTCGGGGGCGCCGCGATCCACGAGACACCCTGGTCGGAGTTGATCGGCACCGACGGGCGTCCCCTCTGCCAACTGGAAGAGGCGTTGGCCGTCCCTGGACGGGTTTGTATCGAGGTGAAGAACATCCCATTCGACCCGGCATTCGACCCCCAAGGGCGAGTGGCGCTCCTCGCCGCTTCCCGGGCCCGTCCGAGCGACATCGTTGCCTCGTTCTACTGGCCCGACATGGATCTGCTGCGGTCCCGGGCGCCGTCGGTGACCACCTGTCTAGTCGTCGGCGACGGGGGATCTGCGGCCGACGCCGTAACATATGCGGCGGAAAGAGGCCACGCCGCCGTCTCGATCGATCACACCCTGATCGACGAATCGGTGTTGCAGCTCGCCTCCGACGCCGGTGTGCGAGTGTTGGCTTGGACCGTCAACGACCCGCGGCGGGCAAGAGAGTTGTACGCCATGGGGGTGACGGCGATCATTTCCGATGACCCCGAATCGTTGAGAGACGCCCGGAGCGCCCGATGACAACCGACGAGAGAGTCAGCATCCAAGAGCAACTGGCCGCCGAGCTGAAGGACGCCATGAAAAAAGGCGACAAGGCACGGCGGGACGTCATTCGCCAGGTGCAGACCGAGGTGAGGACGGTCACGAGCCAGGCGGGCTTCGGCGAGCTCACCGACGAGGTCTACCAGGTGGTGATCGCCGCCTACATCAAGAAGATGGCCAAGGCGCGCGACGAGTACCGCGAACTGGGCGAGCGGGGCAAGGAGATGGCCGACAAGCTCGACTTCGAGATCGAGTATCTGTCACGGTGGATCCCGTCCAAGCTCGGTGAAGAAGAGACCCTTCGACTGGTCCGCCAGACCATCGAAGACCTCCACGTCGAAGGGAACCCCAAGGCGGTCGGCATGGTCGTGGGCGCACTGATGAAGACGCGCGACGACCTCGACGGCGCTCTGGTCAACCGTCTCACCCGACAGGAGCTGGGGGCCGACTGAGCCAGCCAGTCACATACCTGCCGATGCTGGCCACTCCGTGGCCGGCGCCTTTCGATGACGACGATTGGTGGTTCGAGGTCAAATGGGACGGCTACCGCTGCATCGCCCGCGCCGAAACCTCGGGCCTGCGCATTTGGAGCCGTCGAGGCCTCGACCTTCGCCCGCGTTTCCCCGAGGTAGCCGCCCTTCGCCTGCCCGAGGGGTGGGTGTTCGACGGGGAGGTGATCGCCTTCGACGACGACGGAAGGCCGGACTTCTCGCTGCTGCAAGCAGGCAATCCGGCGACATACGTGATCTTCGACGTGTTGGCGTCACCGTCGGGCCCGCTCGTCTCTGCCCCGTTCGAGGAGCGCAAAGGGCTTCTCGAGACGCTGGAATTCCCCAAGCAGGTGCTGGTCGACCGCCCGATCCGGGGGGCAGGGCTCGCTTTCTACGAGGCGGTGCGAACCCAGAACCTCGAGGGGATCGTGGCCAAGCGCGCCGGGAGCCTCTACCAACCCGGGCGGCGTTCAGCCGATTGGCGCAAGGTGGCGTTGCGGCGGACGATCCGCACTGTCGTCGGGGGTTGGCTGCCCGGCGACGGAGGAAGGCGGTCGACCTTCGGTTCGTTGCTCGTGGGCCTGTGGGACGGCGCAGACCTGCGTTGGGCTGGAGCTGTCGGCTCCGGGTTCGACGATCGGACGCTGCGCCGGCTGGGTGAGATCCTCGCCGGGATCGAACGGCCCACCCCGCCGTTCGTCGACGTGTCGTTGGTTCCCAAGGGGGCCCGCTGGGTGGAGCCGATCGTCAATGTCTTCGTCGAGTACAAGGAATGGACCCGCGATCTCCGACTCCGGGCGCCGGTCTTCAAAGGAGTGGATCTGGATCCCACGCCTCCGCGGTGGGAGGAGGAAGGGCCCGGAACCTGATCAGGCGGACTTCTGTGCCTTGGTCGCCTCGACCGAGGCCTTGAGGGCGTCGAGCAGATCGACGACTTTGGTCGCCTCGGGAGCCTCGGGGGCGACGATCTCTTCACCCGCCACCTTGGCGGCGGCGGCGGCTTCGATGGCCTCCCGAGTGGTATCGACGAATTCGCTCGGATCGAACGGCCGAGTGAGGTTTTCGATGAGCGCCTCGGCCATCTTCACCTCTTCGTCGCGGATCTCGACGTCGCCTTCCAACTCCTCGAATGCGGCGGCGCGGATCTCGTCGGGCCAGTGCATCGTCTCCATGACGAGCACGCCGTCCTTGGGCCGCAGCGTCGCCAGATGCTGCTTCTCGCGGATCGTCACCTTGGCGATCGCCACGACGCCCTTCTCTTCCAGCGCCCGCTCGAAGATCCGGTACGCCTTGAGCCCGGTCTTGTCGGGCGCCAGGTAGTAGGACTTCTGGTACATGATCGGGTCGATCTCGGAGGCTTCGACGAACTGGACGATGTCGACGAGCTTCGAAGTGCCGGGGCTGGCCGCCTCCAGTTCCTCGTCCGTGAACACCACGTAGCGGCCCTTCTCGAACTCGTAGCCCTTCACGATGTCGTCCCAAGCGACCTCTTGCCCGTCCGTCTCCGCCACCCGCTTGTAACGGATGGGCACGTTGTCGCCCTTGCGGAGCTGCTTGAAGCTCGGGCTGCGGTTTTCTGTGGCGGTGTACATCGACACCGGGATGGAGACCAGCCCGAAGCTGATGGCGCCTTTCCAGATCGAACGAGGCATGAAGCCAGTGTATGCGACTTTCGCGCTCTCGGCCCAGGGAGATTCAGGAAACCACCGAATCGAGCAGATCGGCGAGGGCGTCGGCGTCGGGATCGATGCGCCGGATTCGCTCGGGTGCCGTGAGCAAACCGGCGAGGTCCTCGGGCAGTTCCGGGGCGATGCCGGTTGCTTTTTCGACGACTTCGGGGAACTTGGCCGGATGGGCGGTTCCAATGATCACGGTCGGCCCCGACGTCGGCTCTTGCTCGGCGATCGCCCAGGCTGTGGCGGTGTGGGGATCGAGCAGGATGCCACGCTCTTCGTGGACGCGGCGGATGGTGGCGACGATGGCGTCGTCGTCCAGCCATCCGGCCTCGAACGCCTCCCGGAGTCGGGCATGGACCTCCGCCGGCAGCTGGAGGACACCTCGCCTGGCGAGCACGTCCTGCATCTCCCGGATCGTGCCCCCGGACTCACCGACGGCTTCGTAGAGATAACGCTCCAGGTTCGACGGCACCTGGATGTCCATCGCCGGCGCCACCGTGTGCTCCACGGTCTCGACCCGCAGGGTCCCGGTGGCGACGAGGTCGGCCAGGCCGTGGTTGGCGTTGTTGGCTACTACCAGGCCGGAGATCGCCGCCCCCATCCTTCGGGCGAGATGACCGGCGAACACGTTGCCGAAGTTGCCGGTGGGGACAACGAACCGGACCGGTTCGTCGAGGCGCTGAGCCGTGTGGGCGTAGTAGGCGGACTGGGCGACGATGCGGGCCCAGTTGATCGAGTTGACGGCACCCAGGGGGAAACGGTCGCCGAGTGTCGTGAAGGCCTGCTTCACGAGACGCTGGCAGTCGTCGAACGTGCCCCTCACTGCGACGGCGTGGACGTTGTCGTCCGGGACCGTCGTCATCTGGCGGCGCTGCACCTCCGACACCGCCCCATCGGGATAGAGGATGACGATGTCGATCCCGGGCAGGCCCCGGCAGCCTTCGATGGCCGCCGACCCGGTGTCGCCGCTGGTGGCTCCCAACACGAGGAGATGGCGGCCCTCTCGCTCCAGGACCCGCTGGAAGAGCGGACCGACGAGTTGGAGGGCGTAGTCCTTGAACGACAACGTCGGCCCCCAGAAGAGTTCGAGGAGGTAGAGGCCGTCTCGTATTCGGGTGAGTGGGGCCACTTCGGGATGGCGGAACCTGCCGTACACATCGGCGGCGATGTCGGTGATGTCTGTGGCGAGAGGATCGGGCTCGACGAAGGGACGGACGACCTCGGCGACGGCGGAGGCGTAGCCCTCGGGCAGCGAGGCCAGCCGGGGGATCTCCGCAGGCACGTACAGACCGCCGTCTGGTGCCAGGCCTTGGAGGAGGACGTCGGCGAACTCTCCGGCAGGAGCGCCGCCCCTCGTCGACACGTAGCGCATCAGCCGGTGTCGCCCACGACCCGGATGACCGAAGCCACCTGCCGGACCGTGTCGATCTCTGCCAGCCGCTGTTGGGCCTTGGCATGGGCCGACTCGGGAGCGGCGTGGGTGACGAGGAGAAGCGTGGCGTCCTCGCCCCGGCCTTCCTGCCACACCGAGCGAATCGAAACCCCCGCCTCTCCGAAGGCGCCGGCGATGGCAGCCAGGACGCCGGGGGCGTCGTCGACCTCCAGGCGGAGGTAGTGAGAGGTGTCGACCTGGCCGAAATCGGCGACGATCCCGGCTCCGATCCGCACCCGCGGCGCCACCGGGGTGTGCGCCAGCAGCTCCCGGGCCGCGGTGACCACGTCACCGAGAACAGCGGTGGCGGTGGGGTCGCCGCCTGCGCCCGGGCCGGAGAAGAGCAGTTCGCCCAGTGCCGGGCCGGAGACGAACACGGCGTTCTGGGCGCCCCGGACGGCCGCCAACGGGTGGTTGTCGGGGACGAGCGCCGGGTGGACCCGGACGCTGACCCCGTCCGGGGTCGATTCGGCGACACCCAACAGCTTGACGACGTATCCCAGGCGGGCGGCGAAGGCGATGTCTGTCGACGAGATCCCCTCGATGCCTTCGACGTACACACGGTCGAGGTCGACCCAGACGCCGAAGGCGAGCCCGGCGAGGATCGCCGCCTTGGCGGCGGCATCGGCCCCTGAGACGTCGGCCGTGGGGTCGGCTTCGGCATATCCGAGACGTTGCGCCTCGGCGAGGACCTCGTCGTAGGGGCGACCCTCTTCGGCCATATGGGTGAGGATGAAATTCGTCGTCCCGTTGACGATCCCCATCACCGAGGTGATGCGTTCCCCCGCCAGCGACTCGGAGAGCGGCCGGATGATGGGGATGCCGCCGCCGACGGCGGCTTCGAACAGGAGAGAGACGCCGTTCTTTTCGGCCCGCTGGAACAGGGTCGGGCCTTCGGCCGCCACCAATTGCTTGTTGGCGGTGACGACGGGCTTACCGGCGTCGAGAGCGCGCAGGACGAGGGAACGGGCTGGCTCCATCCCTCCCATGAGCTCGACGATCAAGCCCACCTCCGGATCGTCGACTACTTCCTCGGGGCGATCGGTGGCATAACTCGCCGGGAAAGGGCGTTGTTTGTCCAGGTCACGCACCGCCACTTTGACCAGTTGCAGTTCGAGACCCGTCTTGGCGGTGATGACATCGCTCTCGTTCAGGAGCTTGTGGGCGAGGCTGCCGCCGACGACGCCGCCACCCAGGATTCCGATACCTACGCGCATGGGGGGAAAACGGTAGTCCTCCGGCATTCGGCCCCGGAACCGCCTGCCGGTAGACTGGGGGCTCGTTCCACCCGCTCCCGTAGCTCAGGGGATAGAGCACTGGTCTCCGGAACCAGGTGCGCAGGTTCGAGTCCTGCCGGGAGCGCTGTGTTGATTTCCCGAGCTTCGCTCGGGGGACGACCCCCCATACCCCCGGACGTCGGCGTACTGGTGCCCTACGCCGGTCGCGCCCTTCAGAGCACCGGGACCGTGAGCGGATCGTGTCGGCCTCCGCCGCGCTAGCGCCTTCCGACTTCCGCCCTTCCGCCTTCCGCCCTTCCGCCTTCCGCCCTTCCGCCTTCCGCCTTCCGACTGCCGACAAACCCGAGTTCCGACTAAGATGATTTCCTACTCCCCACCCACCCGCACGGGTCCCAGCACGGGTCTTTGTAACGGGTGGGCCCATCGGGTAAGATGCCCAGACGGCGGGGGGTCCCCCGTCACATTCACACCACCTCGCACGTTCGCTGCGCCGGTTCGGGCACATGCTCATGTGTTTGGGGTACGCCGACCGAGGTTTCTGAATGACCACTAGAGCCCAATTGCAGGAGAAGTCGATTGCTGAGCTGCGCGAAATCGCAGCCGCGGTGGGGATCGAGACCGACGGATTGCAGAAGTCCCGGCTGATCTCCCGCATCATGGAACTCCAAGGCGGCGACGCCGACGGCGAAGCCCCCGTCGAAGTTGATCTCCCCGCCGCCACCCCCCGGTCCGGGGACAACGGCTCCGAAAAACCCGACACCGAAAACGCGACCGAAACCGGCACCGAAGAGACCGCGGACGGCGGCCCGGCCCGGGAAGCCGAAGGCGACTCGACGCCAGCCGAGGTGGGAACGGCCGGATCGGAGGAGACAGCGGAGGCTTCGTCCGACGACGAGAGCGGCGATGACGACGACGACAACCGCGGGAATCGGCGCCGGCGCAAGCGGAACCGCAACCGCCAGGACCGTCCCGCCCAGGAGCCGGAAGGCGAACCGGAGGTCCGCGAGGGCCTCCTCGACATCCTCCCCGAGGGCTACGGCTTCCTCCGGACCTCGGGTTACCTCCCGGGCGACAAGGACGTCTACGTCTCCGCCGGCCAGATCCGCAAGTTCGGTCTGCGCAAGGGGGACATGGTTCGGGGCCCGATCCGCCAGCCCCGCTCCCAGGAGAAGTTCCCCGCCCTCATCCGCATCGACTCCGTCAACGGCATGGACGTCGAGGCGGCCAGGAACCGTCCCCGGTTCGAGGACCTGACGCCGCTGTTCCCCGACGAGCGGCTGCGGCTCGAGGTCGAGGGCAAGGAAGACTCCACTCTCACCCGGATCGTCGACCTCATCGCTCCCATCGGAAAAGGCCAGCGCGGCCTGATCGTCTCGCCGCCCAAGGCCGGCAAGACGACGGTGCTGAAGGAGATCGCCCAGGCGATCACGATCAACAATCCCGAGTGCTACCTGATGGTGGTCCTGGTCGACGAGCGGCCCGAAGAGGTGACCGACATGCAGAGGTCGGTCAAAGGTGAGGTCATCTTCTCCACCTTCGACCGTCCCGCCGAGGAGCACACACAGGTGTCCGAGCTCGCCATCGAGCGGGCCAAGCGCCTGGTGGAGATGGGCACCGACGTGGTCATCCTCCTCGACTCGATCACCCGCCTCGCCCGGGCCCACAACCTGGCCACCCCGGCTTCCGGCCGGATCCTGTCCGGTGGCGTCGATTCGACGGCCCTCTACCCGCCCAAGCGGTTCTTCGGGGCGGCTCGCAACATCGAAGAAGGCGGAAGCCTCACGATCCTCGGCACCGCCCTCGTCGAGACCGGCTCGAAGATGGACGAGGTCATCTTCGAGGAGTTCAAGGGCACCGGAAACATGGAGCTGCGGCTCGACCGCAAGCTCGCCGACAAGCGCATCTACCCTGCGATAGACATCGAATCTTCGGGAACACGACGGGAAGAGTTGTTGTTCGACCAGAAGGAACTTGCGCAGGTGTGGAAGCTGCGCCGGGTGTTGCTCGCCCTCGAGCCCGGCGCCGCCCTCGAACTGCTCATCGACCGCCTGAAGAACACGAAGTCCAACGCCGAATTCCTGGCCGACGTGGCCAAGAGCGGCAACTGATCCAGAGGAGCCACCAATGCGAACGGATATCCATCCGACCTATGACGAGACGCGGGTGACCTGCTCGTGTGGCAACACCTTCGTCACCCGTTCCACACGGCCCGGCGACATGCACGTCGAGCTGTGCAACGAGTGCCATCCCTTCTTCACCGGTAAGCAGAAGCTGGTCGACACCGGCGGCCGCGTCGAGCGTTTCAAGAAGCGCTACGGAGCCGAGTCCTTCTCCAGCAAGAAGAAGCAGGCGAAGAGCTCTTCGGAGGGCGACTCCGAAGAATGACGTCGCCGGGAGCCGAGTCGCGGCCGAAGGCGCGACAGCCCATCGACCCCGCCAACACGGTCGGCGGACAGGCAGTCATCGAAGGCGTGATGATGCGCGCCCCGGGCGCCTGGGCCGTCGCCGTGAGGCGGCCCGATGGGCTGATCGAAGCGATCCGCAGCGAGCTCCCCAGGCTCTCCTCCCGATCACTCGCCGCCCGCATCCCGTTCGTTCGGGGGATCATGGTCCTCGGCGAGTCGCTGACTCTCGGCTTCCGCGCCCTCTCCTGGTCCGCCCAGAAGGCGGTCGACGAGGACGAGGAGCCGCTCACCAACCGCCAGATCGCCTTCTCGATGACTCTCGCCCTGGCCTTCTTCATGGCGGTGTTCATCCTCGTGCCGGCGTTCATCGCTCGTTTCGCCTCGGGTGACTCGACGCTCCTCTTCAACGTCACCGAGGGCGTGGTCCGTCTGGTCCTCTTCATCGGGTACATCTGGGCGATCGGCCGATCCAAGGAGATCGCCCGTGTCTTCGAGTTCCACGGCGCCGAGCACATGACGATCCACGCCTACGAGGCGGGCGATCCGCTGACCCTCGACGCGGTCGCCAAGTACGACCCCGAGCATCCACGCTGTGGCACCAGCTTCCTCCTCATCGTGATCCTCGGGTCGATCGTCGTCTTTTCGCTGGTCCATCAGCCGGGCTGGCTGTGGCTCGTCGGCACCCGTGTCCTGGGCATCCCGGTCATCGCCGGCCTCGCCTATGAGCTGCTCCGCTTCTCGGGCCTCGGCCGGGTGCCGTGGCTGTCCGGTGTGCTCGCCGCTCCGGGACTGTGGCTCCAGAAGCTCACCACCAACCGCCCCGCCGCCGATCAGATCGAGGTGGCGATCGCCTCCATGGTCACTGCCCTCGACGAGGAGCAGCTCCAGGCGGTCCTGGGCCGGGGCACCGTCCCCGAATCGGCACTGGTGGCCCGCCAGGGGGCCATCGCCGGCTGATGGACGAGCAGCTGGCTGCCCGCCTCGCCGAAGTCGAGGAGGCATTCCGGGAAGTCGAAGCGGAGCTGTCCCAACCGGAGGTCGCCTCCGACCCGTCGCGCCTGGCCGAGCTGGGAAAGCGCCATTCGGAGCTGGGGGCCATCGTCCGCTTGCTCGAGGAGTGGAGACGCGCCGACCAGGACCGCCAGGAAGCCCTGGAACTGGCGACCGAGGATCCGGCGATGGCTCCCGAGCTGAAGCGCCTCGCCGAGGAACGGGCCGAGGAGATGGAGCGGCTGGAGGGCGAGATCCGCCAGGCGATGATCCCGAAGGACCCCAACGACTCGAAAGACGTGATCGTCGAGATCCGGGCCGCCGCCGGGGGAGACGAAGCGGCGATCTGGGCCGGCGACCTCCTGCGGATGTACGAGCGCTACGCCGAGTCCCATGGCTTCAAGGTGGAGCCGATGGAGGCGTCGCCTTCGGAGGCGGGCGGCTATACCCGGGTCACGATCGCGGTGAAAGGCACCGGAGCCTACTCGCGGATGAAGTACGAGGCCGGGGTGCACCGGGTCCAGCGGGTACCGAAGACCGAGTCGCAGGGCCGGATCCACACGTCCACGGCCACGGTGGCTGTGCTCCCCGAGGCCGACGAGGTCGAGGTCGACATCGACCCCAGCGAGGTGAGGGTCGACGTCTTCCGCTCGCAGGGACCCGGGGGTCAGTCGGTGAACACGACCGACTCCGCCGTCCGTTTGACCCATCTGCCGACCGGGCTGGTCGTGTCCGTCCAGGACGAGAAGAGCCAACTCCAGAACAAGGAGAAGGCGTTCCGCATCCTCAGGGCCAGGCTGCTCGCGATGCGCCAGGCGGAGAAGGAGGCCGAAGTCGCCGGGGCGCGACGGGCGCAGGTGGGGACTGGGGAGAGAGCGGAGAAGATCCGCACCTACAACTACCGCGAGAACCGGGTGACCGACCACCGGCTCGGGCTCACGATCAAGCGCCTGAACGAGGTGCTCGACGGGGATCTCGACGAGTTCGTCGACGCCCTCGCGGCCCGCGAGCAGGCGGAGCGTCTCGCCTCAGGCTGATTGGGCGAGCCGGGCGACGCCCCGGCGTTCCATGTTCCCCCAGCTCTGGGTTGAGCGGCCGCCGAACAGCGCCCGAATGCGCCACCACACGGTCATCTGGCGGACGCCGAGATTCTCGACGAACACGATCGTGAGCAGCTTCAGGGTTTCGCGAGGGTCGTTGAAGTAGCCGAACCGCTCATCGAGGAGCAGAGCCACGAGCGAAGTGACCGCCCCAGCCAGCACGGCGAGGACGAAGAACGCCGCGATCGAAAACAGCGACACCGCGCCAGTGAGGGCGGCGACAGGGATCGCCAGCCATCCCAGGAACTCCACGATCGGGGCGAGGTACTCGAAGAGCACCATCGACGGCCACATGACCATGCCGACCACTCCGTGTCGGGGATTGAGGAGGGTCGAGCGGAAGTCGCGCACGGCGGTCATGAGCCCGCGGTGCCACCGGATCCGCTGGCGACGGAGGATCCTGCGGGTGGGCGGCACCTCGGTCCACACGACGGCGGCGGGGGAGTACACCAGCCGGTAGTCCTGGCCCGCATCACGCATGTATCGATGGACTCGCATCGTCAGGTCCAGATCCTCTCCCAAATGACCCGATGTGTATCCGCCGACTGCGACGACGATGTCCCGGCGCCAGATGCCGAACGCCCCCGACACGTTGGGCAGGGCGTTGATCGCCGACCATGCCGGTCTACTGGCGACGAACGCCCTCACGTACTCGAGGAGTTGGTACCGCTCGATGATGCGATCGGGAACCCGGGGGTCGACGATGTGGCCGAAGGGCAGCCGGCATCCGTTGATCGGCCGCACGTTCCCTCCCACGCCGACGGTCCGCTTGCGGTCCTCGGAGACCAGGCGCATGGCGTGGATGAGGGCGTTGCCGTCGAGAATCACATCGGCGTCGGTGGCGAGGACGTACGGGTACCGGGCGGCGTTGATCGCCGCGTTCAGGGCATCGGCGCGGCCGCCGTTCTCCTTGTCGACGACGGTCAGCGGGATCGGCTGGCGGGACTTGTAGACCTGGCGCACCTTCTTCGTGCGGATGTTGGTGCGCAGTGGATAGGGGACCGGGTAGAGGTCGAACGCCTCGATGAGCTTCTGGAGCGTGTCGTCGGTGCTGCCGTCGTTGGCCACCACGATCTCGAAGCGGGGATACGACACCATTGCCATAGAGCGGATCGACTCGACGATCCCGGCGGCCTCGTTGAAGGCGGGGACGACGATCGACACCGGAGGGGCCAAGTGCGAGGTGAGCATGTCCTCCACCCGGCCGAAGAGCTCCTGGCGGCGCTGGCGGCGCAGAACGAGCGCCGATCCCACCGCCTGGGCGAGCAACCACAGCTGGAGGGCGACGAAATAAGCCCAGACCGCGAACGAGAAGCCGGCGAGTACCTGTCTCACGTCGATGCCGCCACGGCCGCCAGGCGCCGATCTCGCTCGGACGCCACGCCGGAGCGAACGCGCTCTGCGGCCTGTGCCAGAACCCCCGATATGGTCAGTTGATTGAGTGCAGAGTCGGCGGCGTAGGGGTCGGGGCCGTCCAAGGCGGCGATCAGATGGTCGGTGCCGCCGGGGAGGTCGGCCAACGCGCTGGCGGCGTTCTGACGGACCCACCACACCGGGTCGTAGAGCAGGCCGGCCAAGGCTCGGGCCACACCCGGCCCGCCTATGGCGCCGAGGGAGATGGCGGCTCGGGCCCGGACCTGCCAGGCGTGGTCGTCGATCGCCTCGAGGAGCGGCTCGATCGCATTCGGGCCGCCGGTGCGCTCGAGTGCCGACGCCGCCGTCACGCGCCATTCGGGATTCGGCGACTTCAACAACTCGAGGAGTGTCGGTTCCGCCTCGGGATCGCCGATCGAGCCCAGGATCCGGACAGCGAGCGCCACCGTCTCCTCGGAGCAATCGGGGCGGCGCATCTCCTCTTCCACCCAGGCGCAGACCGCCTGGCTCGCTGGCATGCCCATCGGGATCAGCGAGTCGGCGATGCGAGCGGCTTCCCACGGCTCGACCCGGCGCGCCAGATCCAGGATGCGGGGGATGGAGTCGATGTCCTTCAGGCGGGCGAGGCCCCGCACGGCGTGAGTGCGGATCTGCGGCGACCCGTCGTCGAGAAGGCTGCGGAGGTGTTGGCGCTGGAGTGGGGTAGCCAGATCGGCGAGCCGCGCCACTGCCCGCAGGCGGCGCCCGGACGGGAAACGCCGGCGGGATCGGTCGACGAGCGCCCGGTGGACTCCGGCCTGTGTGGCCAGACGATCGACGTGCTCGCGGTCGGCGCCGGTGACCAGGAGGCGGTACTCGGCGAGCGCATCCCAGAAGATCGGGTCGGTGGCCCAGGAGCGAGGGATGTTCTGTGGCACCATCCGCCGGCTCAGCATCTCGCCGATGGCGGCGAGATAGTGCGCCGAACGGACGCCTTGCCAGCGCTGGATCTCGCGGTGGACGAGTTTGGTGACGACGAGGATCACCGTCAGCGCCACCGTCGCCGCCGCGGTGAAGCCCAAAACGCTCGGGAGTGATGACAGCACACCGTTATATCGGCGGCTGGGAGGGCGGGTTGAGCTTCAGCTCTTCAGCTGCACCGCGATGCGGGCCAGCAACTCCGGCACGCTGAACGGCTTGCGGATGTACCCGAAGGCGCCGAGCTCGAGGGACCGGACCACCGTCTCGTCGTCGTCCACGGCGGAGAGAAGGAGGACCGGGAAGTCCCGGCCTCGGCTCCTCCACTCGTGGAGGATGTCGAGTCCGAGCATCCCCGGCATGAGCTGATCGAGTATCGCCAGGTCGAAGTCCTGTTCGTTTCCGATTTCGTAGGCGGAAGTGCCGTCGGTCGCCTCGACCACTTCGTGGCCTTCGGCCTGGAGATGCCATCTGACGAGATGCCGAACTGTCGGTGAGTCGTCGGCGAGCAAGATGCGAGCCATCCGGCGGCATTCTGGCACCATGCGCTCATGGATGGCGCTCTTTCTGCCTTGCCCCCGCACGAGCGACGGCGGCTGCTCGCCCTGGGCCGCGACGACATCGAGGAGTTGGCCCGCCGGCGGCTGGAGGGTGAGCCGCTCCAATACCTGGAGGGCACGGCGGCGTTCACCGACTTCTGTGTGATCGTCGATCCCCGTGTGCTGATCCCCCGGCCCGAGACCGAGGGCCTGTTCGAGCTCGTCACCCGGGAGGTCGAGAATCCGTCTGTGATCGTCGACCTCGGGACGGGCTCCGGAGCCCTGGCGATAGCCCTGGCTCGCCACTACCCGGACGCCGCCGTTCACGCCACGGACATCTCGGAGGCGGCGCTCGAGGTGGCGCGGGAGAACGCCCGCCGTCTCGAGACCGAAGTCACGTTCCACCTCGGCGACCTGTTCTCGGCCCTGCCGCCCCGGTTGCGGGGACGGGTCGACCTGTTGGTCTCCAACCCCCCATACGTGGCCGAAGGCGAGTGGAGGGCGCTGCCGCCTGACGTGCGCCGCGAGCCGCGCCAGGCGCTGATCGCCGGGCCACGCGGCACCGAGGTGCTGGAACGGATCGCCGCCGGCGCCGGCGAGTGGATGGCTCCTGGGGGGCTCGTGGCGTGCGAGATAGGGGAGACGCAGGGGGCCGTCGTGAAGGAGGCCTTCTCGGTTCTCGGGAACGCCAGGATCCGCCCGGATCTCGCCGGCCTCGACCGCTACGTGATCGTGAGGTGCGAGCCATGAGCCTCGCCGGGGCAGTCGCCGCCATCCGGCGAGGGGAGGTGGTCGGTGTTCCCACCGACACCGTGTACGGCCTGGCGGTGGACCCCTGGAACGAAGAAGCGGTGGACCGCCTGTTCGAGCTCAAAGGCAGGCCGGCCCACAAGCCGATCGGCCTCCTGGCGGCGGACGCCGACCAGGCAGGCGAGATCGCCGATCTCGCCCCTGCCGCCGACCTCCTCGATCACTGGCCCGGTGCGCTCACGCTCGTCGTGCGGCCCAAGGTCGTCATCCCCGACTGGGTCGGGAACTCGGCGCTGGGGACCGTGGGCATTCGCGTCCCGGACCACGACATGCTCCGCGAGTTGCTGGAGGAGACGGGGCCTCTGGCGGTCACCTCGGCCAACCTCTCGGGGATGCCGGAGGCGCTGAGCGACGAGGAAGCGAAAGCGACGTTCGGTGACGCAGTGGCGGTGTATCTGCCCGGCCGCTGCCCGGGCGGCACCGCCTCGACGGTGGTGGATGTCACCGGCCCGGTCCGTCAGGTCCTCCGGGCCGGCCCGGTGCTCATCGCCGAAGACGACTGAGGTCGACAGGCGCTACCCGGACCGGCTCGCCTATCGACGGGCCTTCGAGCAGGTCGGCGCCGATGCTGCGAGCCCACTCCAGGTCTTCGTCCGTGGCGATGCCGGCGACGATGAGCAGGCCTTCGGGCTGGCCGAGGTCGGCCGGGGCGGTGCCGGGAGTCACCACGACGGCGTGGAACCCTTCGGTGGCGGCCACCCGCTGGCCCATCACCGCCGCCTTGATCCCGAGGAGGTGCATCCGCCGCAAGGCCACGTCGAGCTCGTATCGACGTCGGCCCACCCGGGCGGCCTCGACGACCGCCAGCAGCCGCCGACGCGACTCGCCGTCGACGACCCGATGCAGGTCGGCGTGCGACATCGCCTCGTGCGAAACACAGGCGGCCAAGAACGCGTGGGGGTCGAGGACGCCGAGTGCCTGGAGCGTCCAGCGAATCGCGGCCAACTCCTCGGCCGGATCGGTGTTGCGGTCGCTGATCCGGGCCAGATAACCCTTCGGCTTCTCGCCCGGCTCCGATACGAGAGGGGAGAGCGCGATGTGGTCGCGGCGGAGCGCAGGCCGCTTCGCCCCGGTCGGCTGGGGGTGCGACCGCGGGATCGTGCCCTCGCTCGGTGCGGGGCTGACGGTGATGATCTCTGCGGGTTCGATGCCCCCCTATCGGCGTGGAGACGGGCAGACCTTTAGCTTGCTTTCGGGGAAGCACCCGAGGCCAGTACTGTGCCCGGAAACGTCGACGGAGTCAGGGCATGGTCTCGATGAATCCCGTGGAAGAGGTCGATCCCCAGATCGCGGCGCTCATCCGCAAGGATCTGGAGCGACAGAACTCGTCGATCCACCTCATCGCCTCGGAGAACTTCGTCTCCGCGGCTGTGATGGCGGCGTCGGGCTCGGTCTTCACCAACAAGTACGCCGAGGGTTATCCGGGACGGCGCTACTACGAAGGCTGCCAGGTCGTCGACGAGATGGAATCGCTCGCCATCGAGCGGGCCAAGTCCCTGTTCGGGGCGGTGCACGCCAACGTCCAGCCCCACTCCGGCGCCCAGGCCAACATGGGGGTGTATCTGGCGCTCTTGAAGCCGGGCGACACCGTGCTCGGCATGCGCCTCGACCAGGGCGGGCACCTCACCCACGGGTCGCCGGTCAACTTCTCGGGAAGCCTCTACGACTTCGTCGCCTACGGCGTCGATCCCGGCACCGAGCTGATCGACATGGACGCGGTGCGCAAGCTGGCGCTGGAGCACCGTCCGAAGATCATCATCGCCGGGTATTCGGCATACTCCCGCCATCTCGACTACGCCGCCTTCCGAGAGATCGCCGACGAGGTAGACGCCGTGCTGTTGGTGGACGCCGCCCACTTCATCGGCCTGGTGGCCGGCAAGACCGTCCCCAACCCGCTCGAGTACGCCGACATCGTCACCGCCACCACCCACAAGGCGCTCCGCGGGCCTCGGGGAGGCATGATCCTGTCCGGTGAGAAATACGCCGAGGTGATCGACAAGGCCGTGTTCCCCGGCGGGCAAGGCGGGCCGATCGAGAGCCAGATCGCGGCCAAGGCCGTCTGCTTCCACGAGGCCTCCCAGCCGGAGTTCTCCGCCTACACCGACCAGATCGTCGCCAACGCCAGGGCGATGGCCGAGGCGATGATGGACGAAGGCGTCCGGGTCGTCTCCGGCGGGACCGACAACCATCTCTTCTTGGTCGACCTCCGTTCCGTCGACGAGGACCTGACCGGACGTGACGCCGCCCGCATGTTGGACGGCCTCGGGATCACCCTCAACTACAACACGATCCCCAACGACCCCCGGCCCCCGTTCCGGGCGTCTGGTCTGCGTATCGGCACGCCGGCCATGACCACCCAGGGGATGAAAGAGGCCGAGGCCGAAGAGGTCGCCCGCCTGATCGCCCGTGCTCTCCGTCACCACGCCGACCCGACCGCCCTGGCGCCGATCGAGTCGAGGGTGAGGGAGTTGGCGGCGGCGTTTCCTCCCTACCCACCCGACTTCCCCGGGCACGTGTGAAGGTCGCATGAGAAAGAGGGGGAGGGAGGCGACGGGGCGGCTCCGTTACCCCGGATGCGCTGACACGGCTAGGTTTCACCACGACAACCCCCACCCTCTAGACTTTGTGAACTTGTTCACAAGCTCCTGGATTCCATGAAGCAAGAGTCCGCCACGGCACACATCAGGGCTGCCATCACCGAAGGTCGCCGGGACGGCGGCTCGTTCTTCGGCTCGGTGCTCGCCGGCACCCTCCTCGGGCTCGGTATCGACGCCTGGCTCGACAGCTCTCCCGTCGCCGTGATCATCGGCGTCCTGTTGGGCTCGTACGCCGCCTTCGCCCGCCTGTGGCACGAGATGAAGACCCAGCCCAGCCACCCGGCGGCCACCCTTCCCGACCAGGATTCCCCGCGATGAGCCTGGAGCGGCACGAGCCCGTCGCCGGTGAGGTTCCCGTAGAGGCGATCCTCGCCCGTCACACCGCACGGCGGGTCGTCTGGGTCGGGCCGATCGTGATCGCGATCTTCTGGCTGACCAGGGGCCTGGAGGGGGCCTGGGCCTCGGCCCTGGGGGTGGCGATCGTGGTGGGGAACTTCCTCCTGTCGGGGGCGATCCTGTCGATTTCAGCCCGGATAAGCCTTGCGGTCTATCATGCCGCCGCCCTCCTCGGATTCTTCCTGAGGCTGGGACTGATCACCGGGACGATGCTGCTGATCGCACGCATGGTCGATATCGATCGGATGGCTTTCGGTATATCCGCGGTGGTCGTGTACCTGGCCCTGGTGGTCTGGGAGGCCGTGGCGGTGGCCAAGGGACGAGAAAGGAACCTGGATTGGATCAGCTGACAGCCGGTTTGCGCACCTTCGCCAACACCTTCGTCGTGGCTGCAGAAGAGTGCGATCTCACCCAGCCGATGTGCGCCCCGCACGATGTGACCGAGCTCTTCAAGCTCCCCAACATCTTCGGTCAGGTCAACCGCACCATCCTCCTCATGATCCTGGCGGCGCTGATCGTGGTCGCCGTCCTCTACTTCGCCTTCCGCAAGCCCAGCTTGGTTCCTTCGAAGTTCCAGGCCGCCATCGAAGCGCTCACCGGCTTCGTCCGCGACGAGCTGGCGGTCGGTGTGATCGGTCCCGAGGGCATCAAGTACTACCCGTACCTCCTCTCCCTCTTCATGTTCATCCTCGTGGGCAACCTCTTCGAGATCACCCCGCTCATCAACTTCCCCATCACCTCGCGGATGGCCATCCCCGGCTTCCTCGCCCTCGTCACCTACTTCATCTATCTCGGTGTGGGACTGAAGAAGCACGGGTTCCGCTACCTGAAGGACGTCGTGTGGCCGTCCCACGTGCCGGCGATGCTGAGGCCGCTCATCGGGCTCATCGAGCTGGCCCAGTACCTCATCATCCGCCCCTTCTCGCTGGCAGTCCGACTCTTCGCCAACCTCGTGGCGGGTCACACGATGCTGAGCCTGCTCCTGGCGTCGGGTGTCGTCTTCATCGGAGCCGCGTTCACCGGCGACGTGTCCCCCCTGAAGGGCGGCGCCGGTCTCATGTGGTTCCTCCTGGGCATCGCCATCCTCGCTTTCGAGATCTTCGTCTCGGTCGTCCAGGCATACATCTTCACGCTCTTGTCCGCCGTCTACATCGCTGACTCGGTCGAGTTCGGCCACTGATGCAGACGTCGGTTCAAGGGAGTAGAGCGCACGGTCAGGGAAGAAAGGAAGAAACGCAATGGATGCAGTACTCGCCGTGATCACGGCCGCTGCTCAGGTGCTCGCCCAAGAGGCCTCCGGGATCACCGGCAGTATCAACACGGTCGGCTACGGCCTCGCCGCCATCGGCCCCGGCATCGGTGTGGGAATCGTGGCCGGCAATGCGGTCCAGGCGATGGCTCGCCAGCCCGAGGCCGCCGGCATGGTCCGGACCAACATGTTCATCGGCATGGCCCTGTCCGAGGCCCTGGCCCTGTTCGGCTTCGTTCTCTTCTTCCTCGGCGGCTGATCAGACCATGAACCCCTGGTACCTAGCGGCTGAAGAAGCGGAAGGCGGAGGAGGCCTCGATCTCCTTCTGCCTCCGGTAGCCGAGCTCATCGGCGGCATCATCGCCTTCGCCATCGTCTTCTTCTTCATCTGGCGGTTCGCCGGCCCGGCGATCAACCGGATGCTCGAAGCGCGGCAGCAGGCGATCGCCGGGCAGCTCGCTGAGGCGGAAAAGGCCAAGAACGAGGCGGAGACCCTGCTGGCCGACTATCGGGCCCAGCTCGCCGAAGCCCGCGAGGAGGCCAACCAGATCATCCAGGAGGCTCGCACCCAGGCTGAGGCGATGAAGAACGAGATCATTGCCAAGGCCGAGGAGCAGGCTGCCGAGATCGTGGCCAAAGCACGCGAGGAGGCGCAGGCCGAGCGCACCCGGGCGCTGGCCGAGGCGCGCCGGGACGTGGCCAACCTGTCGATCGACCTCGCCGAGCGGGTCGTCGGCCAGTCTCTCGACCGTGAAGCTCAGCTGGGCCTGGTAGAGCAGTACATCGCCGAGCTGGAGAGCAAGTAGTGGACCGGGTCTCTGGTTACGCCGCCGGCATCCTCGAGATCGCCCGCGCCGAGGGTGTTCTAGAGCGCGTCGAGAGCGAGTTGTACGAGCTCGGCCGCCAGATCGAAGGCTCGCCGGAACTGCGGTCTGCTCTGACCGATCCCCAGATCCCCTTCGACCGGAAGCGGGCGATCGTCTCCGACCTCCTCGAGGGCCGTGCCTCGCCGCTGACGGCGAGCCTCGTCGAGTTCCTGATCGGTCGGGATCTCGGCGGCGACCTCGGCGAGCTCGCCACCGAGCTCGCACGCCAGTCCGCGGCGGCTCGCAACCGGCAGCTGGCCGAGATCCGCTCTGCAATCCCCCTCGACCCCCAGACCGTCGACCGCCTCGCCGCTGCCCTCAGCCGTGCCACCGGCACCCAAGTAGAGGTGCGCACGGTCGTGGATCCCTCCATCGTCGGCGGCATCGTCGCCCGGGTGGGGGACACCGTGATCGACGGGTCGGTGGCCTCGAAGCTCGAATCGCTCCGCAACGTCCTCCTGGCCCGATGAGGAGTAGCCCATGGCTGACTTGACCATCTCCGCAGAAGAAATCACCGCCTCACTCAGAAAGAACCTCGAAGGGTGGGAGCCCGGGATCACCGAGGAAACCGTCGGCTACGTCACGTCGATCGCTGACGGCGTCGCCCGCGTCCGGGGACTCCCGTATGTGATGGCCTCCGAGCTCCTCGAGTTCCCTGGCGGTTTGCTCGGTGTGACCCTGAACATCGACGAGGACGACCTCGGCGTCGTGCTCATGGGCGAGTACTCCCACATCGAAGAGGGCGACCCCGTCAAGCAGACCGGAACGGTGCTCTCCGTGCCGGTCGGCGACGCCCTGCTGGGCCGGGTCGTCGACACCCTCGGAAACCCCGTCGACGGCAAGGGTCCGATCGAAGCGACCGAGAGGCGTCTCCTCGAAGTGCAGGCGCCCTCGGTGGTCATGCGCAAGCCGGTCCATCAGCCGCTGCAGACCGGCATCAAGGCCATCGACTCCATGACTCCGATCGGCCGTGGCCAGCGCCAGCTCATCATCGGCGACCGCCAGACCGGCAAGACGGCCCTCCTGGTCGACACGATCATCAATCAGAAGCGCTACCAGGGCACCGACCAGGAAGTGAAGTGCGTCTACGTCGCGATCGGCCAGAAAGCGTCCACGGTGGCCGAGGTGGTCGACGTGCTCACCGAGCACGGTGCCATGGAGTACACGGTCGTGGTCAACGCCCCGGCCTCAGCTGCTCCCGCTCTGCAGATGTACGCCCCCTACGCCGGGTCGGCCATCGGCCAGTACTGGATGTACAACGGCCAGCACGCCCTGGTGATGTTCGACGACCTGACCAAGCAGGCCATCGCCTATCGCGAGATCTCGCTGCTCCTGCGTCGGCCACCCGGCCGCGAGGCCTATCCGGGCGACGTCTTCTACCTGCATTCCCGACTGCTGGAGCGCTGCGCCAAGCTCAACGACGAGCACGGAGCGGGGTCCCTCACCGGTCTGCCGGTCATCGAGACGAAGGCCAACGACATCTCGGCCTACATCCCCACCAACGTGATCTCGATCACCGACGGCCAGGTGTTCCTCGAGACGGACCTCTTCTATCAGGGCATCCGTCCGGCGGTGAACGCCGGTACCTCCGTCTCCCGGGTGGGCGGCGACGCCCAGATCAAGGCGATGAAGAAGATCGCCGGTCCGCTGCGCCTCAACCTGGCCCAGTACCGCGACCTGGCAGCGTTCGCCGAGTTCGGTTCCGACCTCGACGCCGCCTCGCTGGCCCAGCTCGAGCGGGGCCGGCGGGTGGTCGAGGTGCTCAAGCAGCCTCAGTACCAGCCGATGGCGGTGGAGGAGCAGGTGCTCGTCATCTTTGCCGTGACCGAGGGCTTCATGGACTCGATCCCCGTGAACGAGATCCAGCGCTTCGAGAACGGGCTCCGCGAGCACGTCCGGTCCCGGTTCGGAGATGTCCTCGACCACATCCGCGACACCGGTGAGATCGGTGACGAGGATCGTCTCCGCCAGGCGATCCAGAGCTACGTAGACAGCTTCACCGCCGAGAGCGGGGAGGAGTAACGGCCGATGGCGAGTGCCGCCCTCCGTGACACCCGGCGCCGCATCCGCAGCGTCGAGGCGATCAAAAAGATCACCCGTGCCATGGAGCTGATCGCCGCCTCGCGCATCCCCAAGGCGGTCGCCCGGGTCAACGCCTCCAAGCCATACACGGCGAAGCTGATCGAGGTGATCGAGACCGTGGGAGGAGCCAGCACTGGGGGCGCCTCCCACATGCTCCTCGAGCAGCGGCCCGTTCAGACTGTCGGAGTGCTGGTGGTGGCGGCCGACCGCGGCCTCGCCGGTGCCTATTCGTCGAACATCATCCGCATGGCCGAGCAGGCGATGATCGAACAGCGCAACGCCGGCCGCGACGTCGTGCTGTACACCGTCGGCAAGACCGCTCAGGCCTACTTCCGGTACCGCAACTACCGGATCGAGCGGGCCTGGCTCGGGGTGACCGACACTCCCGGCTACGGCGACGCCCGCTCCATCGCCAACACGGTCATGGACGCCTACGGCGAGGGTGAGATCGACGAGCTCCAGGCCTTCTTCACGACATTCCGCTCGGCCCTCACCCAAACGCCGACTTCGTTTCGGCTGCTGCCCATCGTGCCCCCGGAGGGGACGGGGGACCGGCCGTCCGTGACGTACGAGTTCGAGCCGTCGCCGCGTGAGATCCTCGACCGTCTCCTGCCTCGATACGTGGAGGCCACGGCGTTCAACATGCTCCTCGAGGCGTCGGCCTCGGAGCACTCGGCCCGCCGCCGGGCGATGAAGGCCGCCACCGACAACGCCGAGGAGCTGATCCGCCGCCTGACGGTCCAGGCCAACCGGGCCCGTCAAGCCGAGATCACGACCGCTATCACTGAGATCGTGGGCGGAGCCGAGGCTTTGGCTGAATCTGCAGGTTCTTGAGAAGCTAGGAGCAGCACATGTCTGAGACAGGAAGCACTGGCCGGATCGTCAAGGTGGCGGGCCCGGTCGTCGACATCGAGTTCCCGCCCGGGGAGCTGCCCGAGATCCTCCACGCGGTCGAGATCGAGTTCGAGCTCGGCGGCGACAAGCGGAAGGTGGTCGCCGAGGTCGCCCAGCATCTCGGCGACTCCAAGGTGCGGGCCATCGCCATGGCGCCGACCGACGGCCTGACTCGTGGCGCACCCGTCGTCTCCACCGGCGGCCCGATCACGGTGCCGGTCGGCAACCAGGTCCTCGGACACATCTTCAACGTGTGGGGCCAGTCCCTCGACGCTCCCGACAAGGAGTTCGGGGAGCCGCGCTGGCCCATCCACCGCCAGCCGCCTCGGTTCGAGGACGTGGAGCCGCAGCGGAAGATCTTCGAGACGGGCATCAAGGTCATCGACCTGATCACCCCCTACCTCGAAGGCGGCAAGATCGGCCTGTTCGGCGGTGCCGGCGTCGGCAAGACCGTGCTCATCCAGGAGATGATCAGCCGCGTCGCCGGCCAGCACGGCGGTGTGTCCGTGTTCGCCGGCGTGGGTGAGCGGACCCGTGAAGGCACCGACCTGTGGCTCGAGATGGCCGACGCCGGGGTGCTCGACAAGACCGCCCTCGTGTTCGGCCAGATGGACGAGCCGCCGGGCGTGCGCCTGCGGGTCGCCCTGTCCGCCCTGACCATGGCCGAGTACTTCCGGGACGAGCAGAACCAGGACGTGCTGCTCTTCATCGACAACATCTTCCGCTTCACTCAGGCCGGCTCGGAGGTGTCCACGCTGCTCGGCCGGATGCCGTCGGAGGTGGGATACCAGCCCAACCTGGCCGACGAGATGGGCTTCCTCCAGGAGCGGATCACCTCGCTCAAGGGCAAGTCGATCACCTCGCTGCAGGCCATCTACGTGCCCGCCGACGACATCACCGACCCGGCGCCGCACACCGCGTTCGCCCACCTCGACGCCACGACGGTGTTGAGCCGTCCGCTCACCGCCCTGGGCATCTACCCGGCGGTGGACCCGCTCGATTCGACGAGCCGTGCCCTCGACCCGCAGCTCGTGGGGGAGGAGCACTACTTCGTCGCCACCGAGGTGCAGCGGATCCTGCAGCGCTACAAGGACCTGCAGGACATCATCGCCATCCTCGGCATCGACGAGCTCTCCGAAGAGGACAAGCTGATCGTCGCCCGGGCGCGGCGCATCCAGCGCTTCCTCGCCCAGCCGATGTTCGTGGCTGAGAAGTTCACCGGCCAGCCCGGCGTCTACACGCCTATCGAAGAGACGATCAGCTCGTTCCGAGCGATCATCGACGGAGAGATGGATCAGTTCCCGGAGCAGGCGTTCTACATGGTCGGCGGCCGTGAGGACGTCGAGAAGCGGGCCGCCGAGATCGCGCGTCAGGGAGCAGCCGCCTAGTGGCGAAGACCTTCCACGTGGACGTGGTCTCCCCCGAGGAGACCGTGTGGTCGGGCGAGGCGACCTTCGTCATCGCCCGCACCACGGAAGGCGAGATCGGCATTCTCGCCGACCACGAGCCGGTGATGGCCGCGCTCCAGACGGGCGCGGTCGTCATCGAGGCGGAGGGTGGCGGACGGACCACGATCGGCGTCCACGGCGGCTTCCTCCAGGTCCTGAACAACCAGGTGACGCTCCTGACCGACCGGGCGACCCTGGCTGAGGGAGGACGGGAGGAGGCAGCCCGGGTCGCCCAGGCCCTCGCCACTGAGGCCGAGGCCGAGGAAGATGCCGAAACCGGAGGGGAGACCGGTTAGCGCGCCGCCCTTCCTCAGTCCCCACCCGGAAGGGGTGGTGGTGGCGTGCTGGGTGGTTCCCGGAGCATCCCGGAGCGAGATCAAAGGTCGCCACGGCGACGCCTTGCGCGTGCGTGTGGCGTCCCCTCCCGAAGGCGGACGAGCCAACGCCGAGGTGTGCCGGCTGCTCGAGAGGACCCTGGGGGGAAAGGCGCGAGTCGAGTCCGGGACGACGTCGCGGAGCAAACGGATCCTGGTCACGGGCGTGACCCTGGACGAAGCCGCCGAGATCGTCGCCGGGTACTGACAGAGGGTCAAGCCATCGAGGCGGCGAGGCGCTCCACGGAATCGGCGAACGTGTTCGACACTGCAGAGCTCACCACCCCGAACACCATCGTCCCGACGATCCCGTTGGGTCGCATCGTCATGACGACATCGAGCATCGTCCCGTCGGAGGAAGGGACGATCGCCACCTGGATGCCGCCTTTCACCTCGTTGGTGTCGACAGAGAGCGTCATCGTCCGGTGGGGACGGGCCTCGGTCACACGAGCCTGACCGTGGTAGCGGATCCCACCCACCGCTGCCGAGAAACGGAACGACCGGAGCTGCCCTCCATCGAAGACGTGCTCGGAGGTTTCGTCCGCTCCGGCCACCTCGGCCCACACGTCCGGGTTCTGGAGGCGCTCCCACACCAGCTCGGGGCTGGCGGGGGTGGCGGCGCGGTGCTGGAACGACGTCGTCGGCATCGGGGCGAGACTGTACCCGTCCCGCCGAAAGGGGTGGTGGGCGGGGCGCGGGTGGCGTGGATGCAAAACCGCTGGGGTAGGCAGCCGACGCCTGTAACGTTGGTCCGCTCATGCCTGGTCTTCTGTCTTTCCACGCCCATCCCGACGACGAGGTGATCCAGACCGGCGGCGTCCTCGCCGCCACCGCCGCCTCCGGCCGGCCCACCTTGGTCGTGACGGCCACCGACGGCGCAGAGGGCGAGGTCCACAACTACGACGACCCCGAGGCGATCAAGCCCCGGCTCGCCGAGGTGCGGGCCGAGGAGATGGCGGCGGCGATCTCGATCCTCGGAGTCGGCGAGCACTCCTTCCTCGGGTACCGCGACTCCGGGATGATGGGTGAGGACTCCAACTTCCACCCCGACTGCTTCTGGCAAGCCGACTTCGACGACGCCGTCGGGAGATTGGTGTCGATCATCCGGCGGTTCCGGCCCGATGTCATGACGATCTACGACCCGTACGGCGGCTACGGCCATCCCGACCACATCCAGGTCCACCGCGTCGGGCTCGCCGCGTTCTGGGCCGCTCCCGACCTGGCGCGTTATCCGCTCCAGGACGGCGAGGAGCCTTGGCTCGTCCCCAAGCTGTACTGGTCGGCCTGGCCACGCAGCCGGCGGCGCCGTTTCGCCGAGCGACAGCTCGAGGCCGGTGAGATCACCGAAGAGCAGTTCGAGGAGGCGGTCAACTCGGGCCCGCCCGACGACCTGCTGACGATGGTCGACACCACGGACTGGATCGACACCAAGCTCAAGGCACTGCGCGCCCATCGCAGCCAGATACCCGAGGACTGGTTCATGCTCAGCGTCGACGAGGACATGCGTGACGAGGTCGTCGGGTTGGAGGCCTTCTACCGGGTCCATTCGTCCGTCGACGTCGAAGACAACGGGGACCTGTTCGCCGGCCTCTGAGAAAACCGCCTGCGACACGGCAGGGCCTCTCCGTAACCTGGGATCTCCATGCTCGTCGTCAAGGATCTTCGGATCGACGTGGGCCCCGTCACGCTCCTGGACGGGGTCTCTTTCAGCCTGCAGCCTGGCGACAAGGTCGGGCTGGTGGGTCGGAATGGCGCGGGCAAATCCACCCTCATGAAGACTCTGATGGGCATGCACAGCCCTGCGGCAGGGACGATCAGCCTCTCAGGCGAGGTCGGCTACTTCTCCCAGGAGTCCGAGCCGCCGGACCTAGAGGACCGGAGGGTCACCGCCCTGGAGCGGATCCTCGCCGCCCGCCAGATCGGGGCGATGCTGCGGAGGATCGAGGACACGCGTCGCCAGATCGAGAAGTCCTCGGGCGAGGAGCTCGACCGGGCCATCCGGCGGTTCGCCCGCCTGCAGGACGAGTTCGAGGCTCGGGGCGGGTTCGTCGCCGAGGCCGAGGCGAAGAGGGTCGCCGCCGCCCTCGGCATCGGCGACAAGGAGCTCCATCAACCGGTGATGACGATGTCCGGTGGGCAACGTCGCCGGGTGGAGCTGGCGCGGATCCTCTTCGCCGAAACCGACATCCTGTTGCTCGATGAGCCCACCAACCATCTCGACCTCGATGCCAAGGCCTGGCTGGTCGACCACCTCCGCACCTACCGCGGCGGGCTGCTGGTGGTCAGCCACGACCTGCCCCTGCTCGACGAGGCGATCACCTCGGTACTGGCCGTGGAGAACGGCGAGGTCGAGGCATACAAGGGCAACTACTCGTTCTTCGTGGAGGAGCGGGAGCGCCGGCGCCAGCAGCGGGAGAAAGAACGCCGTCACCAGGAGGCCGAGATAGCCCGCCTCGAGGAGAACATTCGCCGGTTCAAGGGCAGGACGGCGCGCATGTCTCGGGTGGCCAGCACCATGGAGACCCGCGTCGAGCGGATCAAGCGCGAGTTGGTGCAGGTGCAGAAACGGGGCAGAGGGGTGAAGCTGCGTTTCCCCCAGCCTGAGCCGTCGGGACGCACGCCCGTCTCCGCCCACGGGCTGGCCAAGGCCTACGACGACAACATCGTGTTCGTGGACGTCGACGTCGACACCACCCGCGGCGAGCGGCTCGTGATCCTCGGCCTCAACGGCGCCGGCAAGACGACGCTCCTGCGGATCCTCGCCGGGGTGGAGCAGCCCGATCTCGGCAGGGTGGCGCTGGGCCACAAGGCCACGATCGGCTACTACGCCCAGGAACACGAGCAGATCGAGCCGGGAGTGACGGTGCTGGATCACCTGCGGTCCGTCTCCGATGCTCCCGACCAAGTGCTGCGCACCGTACTCGGGCATTTCCTACTCGCCGAGCGGGTCGACCAGGACGCTGCCACCCTCTCCGGGGGCGAGAAGACGAAGCTGGCGCTGGCCATGCTGGTCATGGCCCGCCCCAACGTGCTCTTGTTGGACGAGCCCACCAACAACCTCGACCCCCAAGCCAAGGACGCCTTGCTGGAGGCGCTGCACCAGTATCAGGGCACCATCATCCTCGTCTCCCACGACACGGACTTCGTGGCGCGCCTCGGCCCGGATCGGGCGATCCTGATGCCGGAGGGAACCTCGTACCACTTCGACGAGGAGATGCTGGAGTTGGTCGCCCTCGCCTGAGGTCTCGCCAGTGTTCTGCCAGGCCTCGAGCGCATCTACCCTCGTGGTGTGGAGCAGTCCCGCTATCTGGACATCGACGGTCCCGTCTACGTCGCCGAACTGGGCGGCGAGGGCGAGCCGATCGTCTGTGTCCACGGCCTCGGCGGCTCCCACGTCAATTGGGTGCCGGCGGCGGCCGGTCTGCAGCAGTTCGGCAGTGTGTCGGCGATCGACCTGCCGGGCTTCGGGCTCACCCCGCCGGCCGGACGCTCGACCACCGTGGAAGCCAACCGCCGGGTCCTGGATCGCTACCTGCGCCTCTTAGGCCAGCCCGTCACGCTCATCGGCAACTCGATGGGCGGGGCGATAGCCCTTCGCCAGGCGGCCCGGGCGCCGGAGACGGTGTCCCGGCTGGTCCTCGTGTCGCCGGCGGCGCCGTGGGACCTCGTGGTCCAGCCACCCGACCCGCTCGCCGGGGCGATGTTCGCCATGTATGCGGTCCCGGGTCTCGCAGAGTTGGTGATGTGGGGGCGGCGAAACGCCATGACACCGGAAGAAATCGCCCGCTGGGTGCTGGACCTGTGCGCCGCCCATCCCGAGCGGATCCCGCGGGACGTCTTCGAGATGCACGTCCGTCTGGCCGAGCAACGTCAGCACATCCCCGGAATCGACGAAGCTTTCATCCGCGCCGCCCGATCGATCGTCTTCACCACTCTCCGCCAGTCCGCCTACGACCGGGAGGTGGCCGCGGTGGCCGTTCCCACCCTCGTCGTGCACGGAGCGAAGGACCGGCTGGTCCCGGCGCTGGCGGCTCGTCGGCTCGGCGCCCTTCGCCCCGACTGGCGGGTCGAGATCCTCGACGAGGTGGGCCACATCGCCATGCTCGAGGACGTCGACACCTTCGTCGGGCTCGTGGGGGAGTTCGGAAGGTCGTCGGCGGCGGCATGAGAATCCTCCTCACCAACGACGACGGCATCGACGCCCCGGCCCTCGTCCCCTTCGCTCGCAGTCTCGAGCAATTGGGAGATGTGGCTGTGGTCGTACCGGATCGAGAGCGGTCGTGGGTGGGCAAAGCCATCACCCGCTTCGACCCGGTGCGGGTCGAGAAGACCTCCCGGGAAGGCGTGGAGATCTACGCCGTCTCCGGATACCCGGCCGACGCCGTGCAACTCGGCATCCACGCTCTCGACCTCCCTCACCCCGACCTCGTCGTGTCGGGCATCAACCTCGGCTACAACCACGGCACGGGCTTCCTCATGTCGTCGGGGACCGTCGGGGCGGCGGTCGAGGGCTGGATCTCGGGAGTGCCCGCCGTGGCCGTGTCGACGGGGACGATGGCCAGCGGCGAGTGGCGGGAGTGGCGGCGACGAGTCATGACTCCCGAGGAGCGCCCGAGCTGGGAGCGCCTGTCCGAGGTGACCGTCTTCATGCTGCGGCTGATCGAGAAGGCCGGTCTCCACGCATTCGCCGATGTCGTCTCCATCAACCTGCCGTACGACGCCACGGTCGACACGGAGCGGCGCGTCACCACGCTCGCCCGGTCCGGCTACGACCGTCTGTTCGCCCGTCAGGACGACGGGACCTACCGCCACGAATACGGCGGCAAGATCAACCAGTTCGAGGCGGTCGACGGCTCCGACATCGATGCCGCCCACGACGGTGTGATCTCGATCACCCCGATCCGCATGCCTGCTGCCGCCAAGGTGCCTCCGGAGGTCCGTCAGGCAGTCGAAAGCTGAACTTCTTCCGACAGGAGCTCTGCGAGGAACGGCGAGGGACGTCTGGCGCGGGCGATGATCGTGACGGAACGTGAGCAGCGCGTCATGGCCACATGGAATATGCGCCGCTCCTCCTCCAGATCATCGGCGAGACGATGGGGCATGAGCCCGACGCTGGCGTCCCACACCACGACGTGGGGCCACTCCGCACCTTTGGCTCGATGGACGGTGGTCAAGGTCACCGTCGGCCCGCCGACAGACCTCACGTCGAGTGCCGACCGCAACCAGGGCTCGAAGGACTCCACCTCCGGGTGGGTGTGGGCCAGCACGAGGAGGGCGTCGATGTCGTCGGTGTGGCCCCCGGTGGGCCGTGTCCGGGAGTGGTCGAGCCTCTCCAGGGCGTCGCCCAGACCCAACTGGTCGCGGATGTAGAGCAACTGGGCGCTCACCGGCTCCTCTGCGGCGAGCCGGCCGAGCACGGCCAGATCGTCTGTGAGGCCGCCGAGTTTGGTCCGGGTGCGCTCGTCGTCGGCCCCGGCGGCGAAAGACGCCAGGCGGGAGAACGTCCACATGCCGCGTCCCAGGGCGGCTCGGACGCCGGGCGACAGCCCGCGCGCCGGTCGGCGGGTGGCCTCATCGAGGTCGGCTCCGGTGAGCGGCTCCTGTCTGGCCACGGCCGCACCCAATCGGAGCCAGGCCAGGGCGCTGCGCACCCCGGATCGATCGAGGAGGGTGGCGTCCAGGGCCGTTTCGGTGGGAATGCCGTGTTCCCCGAACGTGATCTGGGGGACCAGAAGGCCCACGTTGACCCGGGCGAGCACGGCGACCGATTCCGGCCCGTCGGCCTCGATCAGCTCCCGGGTCACGGCCACCAGCTGGCGGCCCATGTCCTTTTCGGCCGCCCGCACCACTTCGATGCCCGAGGTTGCCGTGGAGGCGGCCGTGACCGTCTTTCCTATCCGGCGCCGGTTGTGGGAGAGGAGGTTGGCCGCCGCCTCGACCACGGGCGCAGGGCAGCGGTAGTTCACCCGGAGTTGGTGGTGGGCCGCCCCCGGGAAGAAGTCGGCGTAGTCGATCAGATAACTCGGTGTCGCCCCGGCGTAGCCGTAGATCACCTGGTCGTCGTCGCCGACTCCGAACACGTCGTAGCCGGGAGCGGCGAGGAGCCGGGCCAGGAGGAGATGAGCCGGCGTGAGGTCCTGGAACTCGTCGACCAGGAGATGGCGGCAACGGGCCTGCGCCCACGCCCGGATGTCGGGCCGGCGCAGGAGCACTTCGATGGCCCCGTAGATCTGTTCGTCGTGGTCGATGGCGCCCTGGGAGTGGAGGATCCTCCGGTACTCCTCGAAGACGAGAGCGAAGCCAGGGACGTCGTCGCGGCTCGCC
>Ga0207873_1000499_pt1 | contig 42853 bp, 46 predicted proteins | sample BGWIniCompost_FD_187373 | JGI IMG/M metagenome (GOLD analysis project Ga0207873, IMG submission 187373) | Cellulose adapted compost microbial communities from Newby Island Compost Facility, Milpitas, CA, USA - BGW Initial Compost (SPAdes)... ... | reverse complement strand
TGCAACACTCTTTCCCTGACCTGGGTCAGGCGAACCTCAGGCCCCGACATGCCGCGCTGCCTACAATGGCCGCATGCAAGCTTCCGGAACCCTCGACCGCGCCGCCCTCGCCCGCCTGGTGGACACCTTCTACGAGAAGGTCCGGCGCGACCCATCGCTGGGCCCCGTCTTCAACGACGCCGTGCACGACTGGGACGAGCACAAGCAGCTGCTGACCGAGTTCTGGAGCTCGGTGGCCCTGGGCACGCGCAGCTACCGCGGCAATCCCATGGCGGCGCACCGGGCCCGGCCGGACATCCGTTCCGACCACTTCGACCGCTGGCTGCAGCTCTGGCGCGAGACCACGGCCGAGCTGCTGGCCCCGGCCGATGCCGCCACCCTGCAGGGCCATGCCGCCCGCATCGGCGAAAGCCTGCGCTATGGCCTGGGCCTGGAGCCCGGCCGGCGCAGCCTGGGCCTGCCGATCCGGGGCGGCTGAGCCCCGCCCCATCGCCGGATCAGGACCTGACTTCGGTCAAAGCACCGCGGCCGACCCGGCCGCAGACTGCGCTCCATATCCACGGGAGGCATGTCCATGAACCGGGTCAAAGGCAAGGTCTGCATCGTTACCGGCGGCGCGCTCGGCATCGGCCGCGCCTGCGCCGAGCGGCTGGCGGAAGAAGGCGCCGCCGTCGCCGTCTTTGATCTTCACGACGCCGAGGGCGAGGCGGTCTGCGCCGGCATCCGCGAGCGCGGCGGCCAGGCCCGCTACTGGCGCGTGGACGTGGCCGACGAAGCGGCGGTGAAGGCCGCCATCGATGACGTGGCCGCCACCTTCGGCGGCCTGCACGTGCTGGTGAACAACGCCGGCATCTCCGGCTCGGTCAAGCTCACCCACGAGATCAGCGAGGAGGAGTGGGACCGCGTGCAGGCGGTGAACGTCAAGGGCGTCCTGTTCTGCAGCAAGCACGCCATCCCGCACATGAAGCGGGCCGGCCACGGCAGCATCATCCACCTGTCCTCGATCTACGGCCTGGTCGGCGCGCCGGACATCCCGGCCTACCACGCCAGCAAGGGCGCGGTGCGGCTGATGGCCAAGACCGACGCGATGATCTACGCGCCCGACCGCATCCGGGTGAACTCGGTGCACCCCGGCTACATCTGGACGCCGATGGTGGAGAACCACCTCAAGGCCAGCGGCGGCAGGCGCGAGGACGTGGACGCGCTGCACCCGCTGGGCCACATGGGCGAGCCGGACGACATCGCCTGGGGCGTGGTCTACCTGGCCAGCGACGAGAGCAGGTTCGTCACCGGCACCGAGCTGGTCATCGACGGCGGTTACACCGCCCGCTGAAGCAGGGGCGCGGGGCTAGATCCGCCCCAGCCGATAGGCGGGCCCCTGCGGCGCGCCTTCGGCATCCAGCAGCTCCAGGCTGCCGTCCTCCAGCAGGAGCAGGCGCAGGCCGGCGCCGTCGGGATCCAGCACGTAGAGGCGGTGACCGGCCTCCCCGCCTTCCTGCCACGTGCCCTGCTGGCTGAAGCTCGGCACCAGCTCACCGCCGAGGTAGCGCTCCTCCAGTTCGAAGTGGCGCTCATCGCCCTCGCGCAGCAGGCGCAGGCGGGTCTGGATGCCGTCGCAGTCGGCGCAGGGCAGCACGCCGAACCACTGGCGGTCGAAATCACCGGTGTCCGCCGGCACCGCCGTCCCGGCGGGCGCATCCCCGCTGTCGTCCTGCCGGTCGGCAGGCCCGCAGGCCGCCAGCAGCGCCGCCAGCAACAGCGGCAACAGGCGGTGCGGACGCGATGTCGGGACCCGGATCATGAGCGCTCCATCCTAGCCAGAACCCGGCGCCGGCACGAGCCGCGCCGCTCAAACCCCGTTCAGCCTGCTCGCGCGTTCATGGAGATGCCCGCCACGAAGGAGGTGTCCCATGGTCAGAAGCCTCGCCCACTCCCCCTCCCAGTTCGCCGGGATCGACGGCAAGCGCATCGCCGGCAATGCCCTGGTGATCACCCTGCACGCCGTCGCCCTGGGCGTGCTGATGATCCCCAGCACCTGGTCCCCGCCCGAACGCCCGGTGCGGGAAATGACCGTGGTGCCGGTGGACATCCGCCCGGTGGAACTGCCCAAGCTGCCGGATCCGCCGCCGACGCCGGTCCCGGTGGAACGCAAGCCCCAGCCCAGCACGCCGCCCAGGCCGATCATCGCGCCGGTGCCGATCGAAGCGACGCCGACCTTCGAGACCGGCGAGATCTTCGTCGAAACCGGCGAGGAAGCCGGACCGCCCGCCGAGAGCTTCGAGGTCGGCGGACCGGAACAGGTCACCCTGGCCTACGCCGTCGCGCCTGCCCCGCGTTACCCGCGTGCCTCGCTGCGGGCCGGGCACGAAGGCACCGTCATCCTGCGGGTGCTGGTGGACGAGTACGGCCAGCCGCAATCGGTGGAGATCGAGCGAAGCAGCGGCCACCGCGAGCTCGACCGCGCCGCCCGCGAGCAGGTGCTGAACCGCTGGCGCTTCCAGCCGGCCCAGCGCAACGGCCGCGCCGTGCCCGCCTACGGCCTGGTGCCGATCCAGTTCACCCTGCCCTGAGCGACAGCGGCCGTCCCGCGCCCCGGGGCTTGCGACCGGCGCGCGGGACGCTCAGGCTTCCCGGCATGGGACGCCCGCGGCCAGGGCGTCCCGCTTCTTGCCGGGAGGAACCATGCGCGCCATCGCCCTGAGCTGCCTGATCGCCGCCACCAGCCTCGCCGCCCTGCCCGCCGCGGCGCAGGAGCAGGAAGACGCCAAGCAGGGCCCGCCCCGCTGGACGTTCGGCGCCCTGGTCATCGACCGCGCCGATCCCTATGTCGACATCGACCGCGACCCGCTGCTGGTGCCGCTGCTTCGCTTCGAGGGCGAACGCGCCTACCTGCGCGGCCTGCGCGCCGGCTGGCGCCTGGTCGACGGCGACCGCTTCGAACTGGCCGGCCTGGCCCAGGCCCGGGTCAGCGGCTACGAGGCCAAGGACTCGCCGGCCCTGGCCGGCATGGCCGAGCGCCGGCCCAGCCTGGATCTCGGCCTGGCCGGCACCTGGCGCACGCCGATCGGCGGCTTCGAACTGGCCCTGCTGCACGACGCGCTGGACCGCAGCGGCGGCAGCGAGGCCAGCCTGACCTGGGCCGTGCCCTTCCGGCGCGGCAACTGGGGTTTCCTGCCGGCGCTGGCCGTGCATTGGCGGGACGCCGACCTGGTGGACTACTACTACGGCGTGCGCCCCGGCGAGGCCCTGCCCGACCGCCCGGCCTACCGTGGCGAATCGGCACTGGTGCCGGAGATCTCGCTGCTGCTGGAACGCCGGCTGGCGCCGCAATGGTCGCTGTTCGCCCGCATCGGCCACAGCCGCTATCCCGGCGAGATTTCCGACAGCCCCATCGTCGAGCGCGAGCACGGCACCTCGCTGATGCTCGGCCTGGGCTGGTCGCCCGCCGACTGAAGCGGCGGCTTCGCCGCGCTCAGCCCTGGCCGCGCAGCCAGTCCAGGGCGCGCTGGTGCAGCTCGCCGATCGCGGCGGGAATTTCCGCGGCGCCGTCCACCTGCACCATGCGGCCGGCATCGGCCTCGGTCACGCCGTGCTCCTGCTCATGCGCCCAGGTGACGTGGTAGGGCATGTGCACGCCCCAGCCGCCCAGACGCAGCACCGGCTCGATGTCCGAGCGCAGGGAATTGCCGACCATGACGAAACGGTCCGGCTGTACGCCGAACTCGGCGAACAGGCGCGTGTAGGTGGCGCGGTCCTTCTCCGAGACGATCTCGATGCGCCGGAACAGGTCGGACAGGCCCGAGGCCGCCACCTTGGCTTCCTGGTGGAACAGGTCGCCCTTGGTGATCAGCACTACCGGGTGGCTCTGCGCCACTTCCTCGACGGCCTCGCGGATGCCCGGCAGCAGCTCGACCGGATGCGCCAGCACGCCCTTGCCGATGCCGACGATGCGGTGCAGGTCGGTGGCGCTGATCTTCTCGTGCGTGAGCGCCACCGCCGCCTCGATCATCGACAGGGTCATGCCCTTGGCGCCGTAGCCGAACAGCTTGAGATTGCCGCGCTCGATCTGCAGCAGCCGCTCGTGCAGCCCGGCATCGGCCAGGTCGACGTACTTGCCGACGATGGCCTCGAACTCGGCCTGGGCCTGGCGGTAATAGCCTTCGCTGTGCCAGAGCGTGTCGTCGCCGTCGAAACCGACCAGGCGGATCATCGCGCCTCCAACAGCAGTTCCGGCGTCGGCTCGGTGCTGCCGATCGCGACGCTGCCGATGCGCATGCGGTAATAGGCATCGGGCTTGCGCCCGAACACCTTCATGGCCGCCTCGTCGGTTTCCGGGCCGGGGCCATGCGCCATCCAGTGCCGGCCGCAGTCGTCGCCGAAATCCTGGGAACGCTCCATGCGGTGATCGCCCAGGCCGGTGCCGGTGATGCGCTGGCCACCCTGGCCGCTGGCGAAGATGGCGACGATCTCGGTCTCGGGCCAGGCGCGCACGTGCCAGGCGGTGGCATGCGAGGCGGTCAGCAGCAACGACACCTGGCCCGGCACCATCACGTCGACGCGGCGGATGGTTTCGCGGCCGGGTTCGCTGTCATCCAGCGGCGCGCCGGCATCCACCACGAACAACCGGCCCGGCACGGGCAGCTGCAGGTTCTGGAAACGGCAGGTGCTCCAGTCCGTGCCGACCGGCGCGGCCAGCACCGGCGCACCGGGCTCGGCCGGCTCCGGCGCCGGCAATTCCTCGCCCGCGCAAGCGGCCATCAGGGCCGCCAGCCCCACGATCCCCAGGACAGCCACCTTCCCCATCCGCTTCCTGCCTCCAATCATGACCGGCGAAGCATACCGCAAGGTTCTTTTTTTCCGCGGACGTGCGCGTCAGGATCCCGCCTCTTCCCGCGCCTGCGCGGTCGCCACGCGCTCGCGGTGGATGAGGTAGAGGCCGGAGGCGATGACAATGCCGGCGCCGGCGAAGGTCCAGCCATCCGGCAGCGTATTCCAGACCACCAGGTCCAGGCCGAGCCCCCAGGCCAGGGCGCTGTACTCGAACGGCGCCACCACCGAGGCATCGCCGCTGCGGAAGGCCTCGGTGATCGCCACCTGGCCGAGGAAGCCGGTCAGGCCGACACCCGCCAGCACCCAGCCGTCGCCGCCCTGCAGGGATACCCAGCCCGGCAAGGCCAGCAGGCCGGCCAGGGCCGCGGTCATGGCGATCATCCAGAACACCAGCGCCTGCGAGCTGTCGGTGCGGTGCAGGATGCGCACCATGATCGCCGTCAGCGCATAGCCGGTGGCCGCTGCCAGCACCGCCAGGCCGGCCAGGCTGGCCACGCCCTGACCGCCCGGGCGCAGCGCCACCAGCACGCCGACCAGGCCGACGGCGATCGCCATCCAGCGCCGCGGCCCGACCTTCTCGCCCAGCAGCGGCACCGACAGGGCGGTGATCAGCAGCGGCGCGACGAAGAACAGCGCATAGGCGCTGCTCAGCGGCATCCGGTGGATGGCATAGGCGAAGGCGGCCAGCATGCCCACCGACATCCCGGCGCGCAGCACATGCATGCCCCAACGCACCCGCCACAGGGTGTGGAAGCGGCCGCTGGCCAGCACCCACAGCGTCACCAGCGGCAGCGCCGACAATCCGCGCAGCGCCGCCACCTGCATGGGCGGGTAGTGGCCGGCCAGGTGCTTGAGCCCGCCATCCATCAGCGAGAAGCAGCCGACCGCCAGCAGCATCGCGACGATGCCGCGAAGGTTCCTGGAAGCGTCCATCACGGCATTGTCGCCCAGGCGGCGTGTACTCGGGACCGGTCAGTAATCGGCGCGCGGCGCGTCCGGGTCGCGGCAGGTCTCGATGACCCAGTCGCGCAGGCGCTGCCTCTGCGCCTCGTTCAGCAGCAGCACGTCGTCCAGGGTCGCGGCCCGGTCCTGGAACTCGTGCGCCAGCCGGCATTCGCTCTTGCGCACCTCCTGCCGATGCTCGCGCTCGCGGGCCTCGGCCTCGGCCTGCTCGCGGGCCGCGCGTCGCGCTTCCTCGGCGGCACGCTCGGCCTCGGCGCGGGCGGCGGCGCGGGCGGCCAGCTCTTCCGGACTCGGCTCGGGATCGGGCGTGACCTCGCGCTTCCAGACCTGACGCATGCCGCGCGGGCAGGGATCGCTCTGGATGCTGACTTCGCCCTTCTCGCCCTCGCACCTGTACAGCGATTCGGCGGCGGCGGGGGCAGCCAGGCAGGACAGGCACAGCAGCAGGACGAAACGTTGCATGGCGTGGTTCGTCTCCGTGGACGTCGTGGCGGCCAGCCCGGCCGCAGGCAGCATGGCCTTCTCCCGTGGCTGCCGGGCCAGCTTACACCGGCCAGGGAAGTCAAGCGCGCGCGGGGTGGATGTGGCGGATGCGGCGGAGATGTACCGTTGCAGGCCAGGGCCTCGCGCCCGCTGCCGGCATCGGCGATGCTGGCAAACGAGGTGAACGTCCATGAATGAGCGCATCCGCTTTCCCGCCTTCCGGGACCGTATCCGCAGCGCCGACGAGGCCGCCGCACTGATTTCGCCCGGCGATACCGTCGCCATGAGCGGTTTCACCGGCGCCGGCTATCCCAAGGCGGTGCCGCAGGCACTGGCCCGGCGCATCGAGGCGGCGCAGGCGGCCGGCGGGAATTTCCGGGTGCGGGTGCTGACCGGTGCTTCCACCGCGCCCGAGCTCGACGGCGCCCTGGCCAAGGTCAAGGGCATCGAGCTGCGCCTGCCCTACCAGTCCGACCCGGCGGTGCGCGAGCAGATCAATGCCGGCGAGCTGCACTACCTGGACATCCACCTCAGCCACGTCGCCCAGCACGCCTGGTTCGGCTTCTTCGGCAAGCTGGACGTCGCCCTGGTCGAGGTCACCGCCATCCGCGAGGACGGCAGCCTGGTGCCCTCCTCCTCGGTCGGCAACAACAAGACCTGGCTGGAGCAGGCCGACAAGGTCATCCTCGAGGTCAACCGCTGGCAGCCGGACGCGCTGGCCGGCATGCACGACATCTACTACGGCACCGCCCTGCCGCCGCACCGCAAGCCGATCCCGCTGACGCAGCCGGACCAGCGCATCGGCGAGCCCTGGCTGCGCGTGGACCCGGACAAGGTGCTGGCGGTGGTGATGACCGATGCGCCCGACCGCAACTCGCCCTTCACGCCGCCGGACGAGGCCTCGAAACGCATCGCCGGGCATCTGCTCGACTTCCTCGCGCACGAGGTGAAGCGCGGCCGCCTGGGCCCGACCCTGCTGCCGCTGCAGTCGGGCGTGGGCAATATCGCCAACGCGGTGCTGGCCGGCCTGGCCGAGGGCGGCTACCGCGACCTGACCGCCTTCACCGAGGTGATCCAGGACGGCATGCTCGAGCTGATCGGCAAGGGCGTGCTGCGCATGGCCTCGGCCACCTCCTTCTCGCTCAGCCCGGCCGGCATCGCCGAGTTCAACAGCCGGGTGGACTTCTACCGTGAGCGCATCCTGCTGCGGCCGCAGGAGATCTCCAACCATCCCGAGCTGATCCGCCGCCTCGGCTGCATCGCCATGAACGGCATGATCGAGGCCGACCTCTACGGCAACGTCAACTCCACCCACATCGCCGGCAGCCGGATCATGAACGGCATCGGCGGCAGCGGCGACTTCGCCCGCAACGGCTACCTGTCGGTGTTCATGTCGCCGAGCACGGCCAAGGACGGGGCGATTTCCTCGATCGTGCCCATGGCCAGCCACGTGGACCACACCGAGCACGACGTGATGGTGCTGGTCACCGAGCAGGGCCTGGCGGACCTGCGCGGGCTGTCGCCGCGGCAGCGGGCGGCGCTGGTGATCGAGCGCTGCGCGCATCCGGACTACCGGCCGCTGCTGCAGGACTACTTCGAACGCGCCTGCAGGGGCGCCGCCGGCCGGCACACGCCGCAGCTGATGGGCGAGGCCCTGTCCTGGCACGAGCGCTTCCTGCGCACGGGCAGCATGAAGCCCTGAGTCGCGGCGCCCAGCGGCGTCGGCCTACAGCGCCTCCAAGACTGCGGTGAACGCCTGGACCGTGCACCTGGCGATCGCGCTTGCGGACACGAAGATCAAGGTCAATGCGGCCGACCCGGGCTACGTGAAGACCGACATGAACGCCGGCGACGGCCTGCTGTCCGTGCCCGAAGGCGCGCGTGCCAGCGTCCGGCTGGCGCTGCTCGACGACGATGGCCCCACCGGCGGGTATTTCCACCTCGACGGGGCACTGCCCTGGTGAACCGCCGCGCGGTTCAGGCCGGCCGCAGCAAGCGGTGGAAGGGAAGCCGGGCGCGCAGGCGGTAGCCGTTGCGCTCGTACAGGTCCAGGGCACGCTGGTTGGTCGGGCTGACGTGCAGGAAGGGCCGCAGGCCGCCCTCGATCAGGTCGTTGGACAGCCAGGCCATCAGCCGGCGCGCCAGGCCGCGGCCGAGGAAATCCGGATGCGTGCAGACGGCACTGATCTCGCGGAAGCCGGCCGGGCCCATGCGCTCGCCGGCCATGGCCGCCAGGCGGCCGTCCAGGTAGATGCCGAAGTAGCGGCCCAGCTGCGTGGTGCGCGGGCGGAAGTAGTGCGGATAGACCAGGGCGACCAGTTCGTGGATGTCGGCCAGGTGCTCGGCACCCAGTTCGATGATGGTCGGACCGGGCACCTCCGGCAGCGGCTCGGGGCATTCCATCTGCACCAGCCCGAACAGCGGCTCCAGGGTCCAGCCCTCCGGCGCCTGCGGCAGCGGACCGATCACCAGGGTTTCCTCGCCGGGGGCGACCAGCTCGTGCAGGGCGGTGTCCACCTTCAGGTCCGGCTCGCGCACGCCCAGGAAGGGGGCGATCTCGGCCGGGTAGCGCAGCACGCCGTCACGCCCCAGGGCCAGCGGCGAGTGGCGGCTGGCCAGGGACTCCCAGATCGGGTTGTCGAGCGGGTGCATGGCGGCGAGTCTGCCGCGCCCGGATGCCGGCCGGAAGAGGCCTCAGTCCAGCTCGTCCGGGCCCAGCAGGACGTCCGGATCGGCCAGCAGGTCGAGGTCCAGGGCCTCGTCGTCCGGCAGTTGCAGGTCGATCGCCACGCCGTCGGCGGCTTCGAAGGTGGCGGCTTCGACCTCGGCTTCATCCGGCGTCGATTCCCAGTCGCGGATCAGCGCCTTGGCCTCCTCGGCCTCGTCATCCTCCACCACCACCCGGATCAGTCCCGATGCGGGGACCTCGGGGATGGCACCGGCCACGTTCGGGCCGAACACGTGCGCGTGGATGCCGGCCCCCGACAGCAGGTCCCGGACCAGCTGTGCGTCTAGGGCGCTCTGGGCGATGTACACGGGGATCATGGCCTCTCCGGAAGCCCGCCCGGGGCGGCGGGCCGAATGCCTGGTCGCGCTCCATTGAGCCGGCCCGGAAGGGGTCGAAACTGTGATGGAGTTCACACTTTTCCGGGGTTTCGGGCACGTGGTGGCAGATGGCTGACGAGCGGAGGCCCGGATCCGCCTCCGGCCGGAAAGCGGGTTGACGACGGTCAAGGCCCTCCGGGCCCGCCGGAGCGATGGTTGGCGGCGGCACCAGCCCCGGAGGCCCCCATGCGCATTGCCGATGTCCGCACCGTCCAGGTGGTCCATATCGCCACGGACGAAACCATCCGCGCCGCCGCCGTCCGCATGCGCAAGTCGCATGTCGGCTGCCTGGTGGCGATCGACCCGCAGTCGGCCGACCAGGTTCCGGTCGGCATCCTCACCGACCGCGACATCGTCCTGGCGGTGGTCGCCGCCAGCGTCGATCCGGAGGCGGTGACGGTGGCCGACGTGATGAGCCGCAACCTGGCCTGCTGCCGCGAATACGACGACGTGCTCGACGCGCTGCGGATCATGCACGAGCGCGGCATCCGACGCCTGCCGGTGACGGACGGCAGCGGCAAGCTGACCGGCATCGTCGCCGCCGACGACATCTGCGCCGCCCTCGGCGCGCAACTGGCCAAGCTCGGCCGCGCCCTCACCCGCGAGCAGCCGATGCGGGAAATGCAGCTGCGCAACTGAGGACCGGATCCGCGGCGGCGCGATGCGCGCCGCCGGGGCCGGGATGGCAGGCCGGCGGGCGCCGGCCGCCATCCGGGGTTGTTGGCCGCGCGGCCGGCGCCACGCGGTGGGAGTGCTCAGTCGACTTGCAGCCTGCGGCCGTTGCCGTTGGCCTTCTTGGGCAGCGTGAGCTCGAGCACGCCGTCGTCGTAGCGGGCTTCCGCCTTGTCGGCGTCCACTTCGGCCGGCAGGGTGAAGCTGCGGCTGGCCTGGCCGACATAGCGCTCGCTGTAGATCTCGCGCTCCTTCTCCTGCTTCTTCTCGCGCCTGACCTCGGCGCTGACGCTGACCTGGTTGCCGGTGATGGACACGTCGATGTCCTTCTTGCGCACGCCGGGGATCTCGATGCGCACCCGGTAGGCCTGGTCGTCCTCGCTCACGTCCATGCGCATCTCCAGCCCCTCCTCGAAGACCTTGGGGAAGGCCGGCAGGCCCATGCCGCGGGCGAACTTGTCGAAGTCGACGAAAGGATCGAAACGGCTCATTTGCCGGAACGGATTCCAGCGGGTCAGGGTAGTCATGGTGACCTCCATGGGATTGGCGCGGCGGCAATGACAGGGGGCGGCCGTCGCAATCGCCAAGGCCAGCCTACGCCGGCGTTCCGGCCGTACATTGACGCTGATCAGGATTGACGCCGATCAAGGGTCTGGCGTGCCCGCCTGCCCGCGGGGAAGTATCCTTGTCGCGTGCTCCTGCAGGGGGAGCGGGAGAACCGAGATGTCCACGCTGAAGTCCATCCACGCCCGGGTCGTTGCCGCCCAGGAAAGCCCCGACGCCATCCCGCTGACGCTCCGGCCCGGCGACGTGGTGCACGTGCGCCAGGCCCACCCGGACCGGACCGGTTATGTCTGGGTGGAAGACGGCCAGCTCAGCGCCGGCTGGGTGCCGATGGACCTGATCGACACCCACTCCGGCCGGACCAAGGCCAAGGCCGAATACTGCAGCGCCGAGCTCAGCGTGCAGCCCGGCGACAGCGTCCGCCTGATCTGGGAAGACCCCGCCCACGGCGCCTGCTGGTGCGAGGACCGGCACAGCGAGCGGGGCTGGGTGCGGAACGAGTGCCTGCAGTTCGAGGAGGCGGAGGGCTGAGCCGCTAGCTGCAGGCTCTGCGTATCGCATCGCCGTGGCGACGCAGGCCATCGTGGGTCACTTGGCTCAATGGGCGGCGGCGGTAGGCTGCATCGGCTTCCCTCGCCGCCCGGCAAGCGGTACTGCGCTCGCCCGTTTGCGGTTCGCTGGCGCGTCCTTCGGCTGACCAGGTGACCTGCGGCCGCGGGTGGTCGGCTGTGGCTGTCCGGGCGCGACGTCGCGGAGGTTCGGGTTCCGGCGTGACCGCTCGTACCCACACCTGCCGGCTGCCCGGCGGGCAGGGTTGCGACTGGAAGCTGAGATCGCCACCACTGCCTTCGCACTTGTACAGCAATCCTTTCCGCTGCGTGGGTCTGGGCACGACAGCAGGCGTTCTCGCGACAGGCGTCGGAACCGGCTGGTGCGTGGCCTCATGCGCAGGTTCGCGAACCGGCGGTGATGTTGTCGTCACCGCAATGTAGGCGGCCGCCGAAATAATGGCCGCCGCCCCAAAGGTCGCCAGCAGGTTCACCATCGGTAGCCATTTCAGCCCCCCGTCCCCCTGCCGGCTTTGCCTGCGGGGGGTGGCGGCAAACACTGCCAGGCCCGCCGTAACCACCGCCAGAAGAACGAAGACGAAACCCAGGCGGCGCTCATCGCGCGAGGCTAGTTCAGCCGCGACTACCAGGTCGGCGACCGCCAACACCAGCAGCATCCAGAAACCCTTCACGCACTCCCCCGGTTCCGCTTTGGGAAGTTACACGTAAACGGCACTGGACGACGGCCGCCGTAGGGCGGTCAGCCCATCATCCGCACTTGCTGTAGCCGCAATTCAGGCAGGTGGCGCAGCCGTCCATGATGACGGTCGCCTTGGTGTTGCACTTGTTGCACATGGTGGCGCTGGGCGGGAAGCTGGTGCCCTCGCCGGTGACGGCCACGGACTCGTTGCTGCCCGGCTCCGGGCCGGCCTTGGCCTTCCTGTTGCGGGCCTCGTAGGCGGCGCGCTTCTCGGCGATCAGCCGCTTCTGCTCCTCGCCCAGCTCCGGGTCGACGATCATGCCGATGGACTTGAGGTGCTCCTCCACCACCGAGCCGATCTCGGCCACGATCGAGGGCATGTAGACGCCGCCGGCCTTGAAGTAGCCGCCGCGCGGATCGAACACCGCCTTCATCTCGTCCACCAGGAAGGTGACGTCGCCGCCCTTGCGGAACACGGCGCTCATGATGCGGGTCAGCGCCACGATCCACTGGAAGTGGTCCATGTTCTTGGAGTTGATGAACACCTCGAACGGACGGCGCAGCTCGTGCTCGGTGCCCTGGTTGAGGACGATGTCGTTGATGGTCACGTACATCGCGTGCTCGACCAGCGGCGACTTGATCTTGTAGGTCGCGCCGACCAGGACTTCCGGCCGCTCGACCTTCTCGTGCATCTGGATGATGTTGGACTCAGGCTCGGCGCGCACCACGGGCGCGGCAGCGGGAGCAGCCTCCTTGGCCTTGTCCTCCGGCTTCTGCACGCTGTAACCCTTGATTTTCTTGTTGATCTTGATGGCCATGCCTGCTTCCGTCGAAATGATTCTGTAGTTGATCTTATGGGGAAATCCGGGCCCGGAGCCCCCCGCCGCCTGCGCGGCGGGGGGACGGGGTACGACAATCGGGACAGCCGTCGGCGTTAACGCTTCCTGGCAACCTTTCGGGCCGTCTTGCGGGCCGCCGGCTTGCGCGCGGTGGCCTTTTTCGCCGCCGCCTTCCTCGCGGCGGGTTTCCTGGCGACGGCCTTCTTCCTGGCCGGCGCCTTCCTGCTGGCGGCCTTGCGCGCCGTCGCCTTCTTCGCGGCGGTCTTGCGCACGGCCTTCTTCACCGTCTTCTTCGCGGCGGCCTTCCGGGTGGCCTTCTTCGCCACCTTCTTCACCGCCGGCTTCTTGCTGACTTTCTTGGCCGCCTTCCTGGCCACCTTCTTCGCGGCCTTGACCACGGCGGCGGCCTTCTTCCTGGCCTTGCCGGCAGCCTTGCGCACCGCCTTGGCGGGCGCCGACTTCCCGACCTTGCGGATCACCGGCTTCGCCGCCTCGCGCGCCGCGTCGACCACCCCGCTGGCACGGCTCGCGATCGCGCCGCCGAGCTCGGAGGCCTTCTCACCGACTGCTTCCGCGGCGCTGGAGATCGCCGCCGTCACGCCATTGCCGTTGCTCATGACAAAGTCCTCGTCAGGGTCACCGCTCAGAACTTGCCGTAGTAGCCTTCCTTGAGCGCGTCGAAGAGGTTGGCGGCGGTATGCACCTCGCCGTCGTACTCGATCTCCTCGTTGCCCTTGGCTTCCACCACGGTGCCGTCCTCGAGCTCGAAGCGGTAGGTCGTGTTCTCGAGGTCCTGCTCCTTCACCAGCACGCCCTGGAAGGCGGCCGGGTTGAAGCGGAAGGTCGTGCAGCCCTTCAGGCCCTGCCTGTAGGCGTACATGTAGATGTCCTTGAAGTCCTCGTACGGGTAGTCGGTCGGGACGTTCGCGGTCTTGGAGATGGAGCTGTCCACCCACTTCTGCGCCGCCGCCTGGATGTCCACGTGCTCCTTCGGGGTGATGTCGTCGGCGGAGACGAAGTACTCCGGCAGGCGGCTCTTCTCGTCGGTGGCGAAGGGCATCGCGTCAGGATTGACCAGGGTCCGGTAGGCCAGCAGCTCGTAGCTGTAGACCTCGACCTTCTCCTTGGTCTTCTTGCCCTCGCGGATGACATTGCGGCTGTAGTGGTGGGCGAAACTGGGCTCGATGCCGTTGCTGGCGTTGTTGGCCAGCGACAGCGAGATTGTGCCGGTCGGGGCGATCGAGCTGTGGTGGGTGAAGCGCGCGCCCACTTCGCTCAGCTCCTTGACCAGGTCCGGCGCCACCGTCGCCACCCGCTGCATGTAGCGTGAGTACAGCGCGTGCAGCTGCCGGCCCTTGATCTTCTGGCCGACCTTCCAGCCGTCCTTCTTCATCTCCGGACGCTTGCGCAGCATCTCGGCGGTGACGGTGAACTCCTCGTCCATGATCGGCGCCGGGCCCTTCTCCTTGGCCAGGCTCAGCGCGACCTCCCAGCCGGCCAGGGCCATTTCGCGGGAGACCTCCTCGGTGAACTGCACCGACTCGCCGCTGCCGTACTTCATCCGCAGCATGGTCAGGGTGCTGCCCAGGCCGAGGAAGCCCATGCCGTGACGGCGCTTGCGCATGATCTCGTCACGCTGCTGCTGCAGCGGCAGGCCGTTGATCTCGACCACGTTGTCGAGCATGCGGGTGAACACCCGCACCACCTCCCGGTACTCCTCCCAGTCGAAGTGGGCGTTGTCGGTAAACGGCTCGCGGACGAACTTGGTCAGGTTGACCGAGCCCAGCAGGCAGGCGCCGTACGGCGGCAGCGGCTGCTCGCCGCAGGGATTGGTGGCGCGGATGTTCTCGCACCACCAGTTGTTGTTCATCTCGTTGACGCGGTCGATCAGGATGAAGCCCGGCTCGGCGTAGTCGTAGGTGGACGCCATGATGCGGTTCCACAGCTGCCGCGCCTTGATGTGGCCGTAGATCTTGCAGGCCACCATGCCGTCCTCGCGCACCACGTAGTTGGTGGTGTGCGGCCAGTCGCGCCAGACCACCTGCCTGGGGTCGTTGACGTCGATGTCATCGGCTTCCTTGATGTTCACCGGGAACACCAGCGGCCAGTCGCCGTCGGCCTCGACCGCCTGCATGAACTCGTCGGTGACCAGCAGCGACAGGTTGAACTGGCGCAGGCGGCCATCCTCGCGCTTGGCGCCGATGAACTCCTTCACGTCCGGATGGCTGACGTCGAAGGTGCCCATCTGGGCGCCGCGACGGCCGCCGGCCGAGCTGACCGTGAAGCACATCTTGTCGTAGATATCCATGAACGACAGCGGGCCCGAGGTATAGGCGCCGGCGCCGGACACGTAGGCGCCGCGCGGGCGCAGGGTGCTGAATTCGTAGCCGATGCCGCAGCCGGCCTTCAGGGTCAGGCCGGCCTCGTGCACCTTGGCCAGGATGTCGTCCATCGAGTCGGTGATGGTGCCCGACACGGTGCAGTTGATCGTGCTGGTGGCCGGCTTGTGCTCGAGGGCGCCGGCATTGGAGGTGATGCGGCCGGCGGGGATGGCACCGCGGCGCAGCGCCCACAGGAAGCGCTCGTACCAGTACTTCTGCTTCTCGGCGGTCGGCTCGGCCTCGGACAGGGCCTTGGCGACGCGCTTGTAGGTGTCGTCGATGGTCGCGTCGACGGGTTCGCCGCGCTTGGTCTTCAGGCGGTACTTCTTGTCCCAGATGTCGTACGAGGCCGGCTGCATCTCGATCTCGCGCGCCGCGTTCTTCTTAACCGCCTCCAGGCGAACCGTGCTCATGTGTCCTTCCGTCCTCCCGGGTCGCCCCCTTCCGGCGGGGCGCCCTGACTTGTGGTTATGGGTGTTATCGGCGCTGGCCGGGGCGGGCGGCGAGGAATACCCCTGCCAGCGGGGCCGGGCCCCGCGGCAAAAGCCTTGTCCTGTCCGGTTTCCGCATGCCGTTTCGCCACCGCGTCGTGCAAGCCTGTCGACCCCAAAGCCTTGGGGTCGCCCCCCGCCGCCAGACACAAGATGTAGTGGCAGCGGAAGGCAAAGCTACCCCTCGGCACCGGGGCTGTCAACCGCTGGACGCAGGCGGGGCCGGCTGAAAAAATCCAAGCGCATCAAGCCCCTGGAAAACACTCCCAGAATGTCCTGAAACCGCCGGCGATTGCGTTCGGCGGGCCGCGGTCCGGGTCGGGACCGGGCCCTCCGACCCTTGTCCAGCGGGGGTTGAGGGCCTATCTGGTAAGCCATTCCGCCACCATCAGCCGCCCTTCCGGGCCGAGGAAATCCATGCGTCCGCTGATCGCCACCATCTGCCTGCTGGCCGCCGCCGCGGGCGGGGCCCTCACCCACCACTGGCTGGGATCGCCGGCCGGGGCGCCGGGCACCGAACCGGCCGCCGGCCGGGCCCGGGCCGCCCTGGACAGCGCCGCCGAGCTGGCCCTGCCCCGGGCCGCCCACGCCGCCCTGCCGGCCGAGGTGGACGGCCAGCCCCTGCCCTCCCTGGCCGACATGCTCGAGCGGGTGACCCCGGCGGTGGTGAACATCTACACCCGCCAGGTGGTGCGGGTACGCAATCCGCTGGAGGAGTTCTTCGGCATGCAGGGCGTGCCGCGGCAGCGGGTGCAGCAGTCGCTGGGCTCGGGCGTGATCGTCGATGCCGAGCGCGGCCTGGTGCTGACCAACCACCACGTGATCGAGAACGCCGACGCCGTGTCGGTGACCTTGGCCGACGGCCGTACCTTCGAGGCCGAGTTCCTCGGCTCCGACCCCGACACCGACGTGGCGGTGATCCGCATCCCGGCCGAGGACCTGGTGGCCCTGCCCCTGGCCGATTCCAGCAAGCTGCGCGTCGGCGATTTCGTGGTCGCCGTCGGCAATCCCTTCGGCCTGGGCCAGACGGTCACCAGCGGCATCGTCTCGGCGGTCGGCCGCAGCGGCCTGCAGGGCCTGGGCTACCAGCACTTCATCCAGACCGACGCCTCGATCAACCCGGGCAATTCCGGCGGCGCCCTGGTGAACCTGCGCGGCGAGCTGGTCGGCATCAATACCGCCAGCTTCAACCCGCGCGGCAGCGCCGCCGGCAACATCGGCCTGGGCTTCGCCATCCCGGCCAACCTGGCCGACGAGGTGAAGCGGCAGCTGCTGGCCTATGGCGAAGTGCGCCGCGGCACCCTCGGCCTGGACAGCGAGGACCTCAACCCGCGCCTGGCCGAACAGCTGGGCCTGCCGGGCAATCGCCGCGGCGCCGTGGTCACCCGCGTCTATCGCGATTCCCCGGCCGAGCAGGCCGGCGTGCAGCCGGGCGACGTGATCGTCGCCGCCAACGGCGAGCGCATCGGCTCGGCCCAGGACCTGCGCAACCTGGAAGGCCTGCTGCCGCTGGACAAGCTGGTGCGGCTGGACCTGCTGCGCGGCGAGCGCGAACTGCAGGTGCAGGCCAAACTGAAACCGCGCGCCACCGAGGTGGACGGCGGTGAGATCGACCGCCGCCTCGCCGGCGCCACCCTGACCGAGGTGCCCGAGCGCTTCCGCCAGCGCGGCGTCACCGGCGTGGTCGCCAGCAAGGTCGAACCGGGCAGCCCGGCCGCCCGCAGCGGCCTGCGCGCCGGCGACCGCATCGCCCAGATCAACCGCCGCAACGTCGAGGACCTGCTGGATTTCCGCGACGCGCTGGCGCAGCCGCCGCGCGACCTGGTGTTGAGCGTGGCCCGCGGCAGCCGATTCGGCTACCTGGTCATGCAGTGAGCCGCGGGGCGAAGGTGTAAGGTGAACACAGCCATCCAGGAGGATTGCCCATGAGCCCCACCCCCGAGGATCCCGGCCACCTGTCCAAGGCCCGCGAGCACCTCAAGGAAGGTGCCGCCGAGGCCAGGGCGGAGCTGGACGAACGCCTGCAGGACCTGCTCGACCAGGGCCGCGGCCTGCTCGGCCAGGCCGAACTGCTGATCCGCGAGAAGCCGCTGGCGGCCTTCGGCATCGCCTTCGCCGCCGGCTACCTGATCGCCGCCCTCACCCGCCGCCGCTGAGCATGGACGAGCCCCGGCCGACGCCGGAGCCCGGCCCGCTGGGCGAGGACGCCCGGGCGGTGCTGCAGGCGGCGCAGGAGAGCGCCCAGGCCTGGGCCGACACCCTGCGCGCCCTGCGCGGCCTGTTCCTGGCCGAACTGGGCCTGGCCCGGACCGCCCTGCTGCGCGGCTTCTGGCTGGGTGCCCTGGCCCTGGGCCTGGCGGTGGCCACCTGCCTGCTGCTGGTCGCCCTGGCCGTGGTCGGGCTGCAGGCCCTGGGCCTGTCCTGGACCGCCTCGGTGACGGTCTGCCTGCTGGCCAGCGCGGCGCTGACGTCGCTGGCGGCCTGGCGCCTGGTGGTGACGCTGCGCCTGACCCGCTTCGAGGCCACCCGCCGGCAGCTGCAGCGCAGCCTGCCCGTGCCGGCGCCGCCGCCGGAGGAGCCGCCGGCATGAAGCTGGCCGCCGCCCGCGCCGCCGTCGCCGCCGCCGAGGCCGAGTGCGAGCAGGCCCGCCTGCGCGCCCAGGCCAGCTGGGCCGGCCTGCGCGGCGAACTGGAGCGCGCCGCCACGCCCGGCCGCATCGTCGTCGGCGGCCTGGGCCTGGGTTTCGTCGCCGGCAAGGCCGGGCCGGAAACGCTGGGCGCCGCCCGCATGGCCGGCCCGCTGTTCGAACTGGCCACCCAGACCCTGCTGCCCGGCCTGATGGCCGGCCTGGCCGCCGCCACCGCCGAGCTGGCCGACGAGGACGGCGAATCCGAGGAAGAGACGGACGGGGAAGAAGCGGCGGAAGACGAGGAAGACGCCAGCGAGCGTGCCTGACAGCGCCACGCGGCGCCCCGGAACGCCACTTTGACCCTGCCGTCGCCGGCGCGGCGCTAGAATCGCCGGGTGAATTTCCTGCCGCGCGCGCTCAGTCTCGACCTCGACGACACGCTCTGGCCGATCTGGCCGGCGATCGAGCGTGCCGAACAGGCGCTGGACGACTTCCTGCGCCGGCACTGCCCGATGACCGCCGCCCGCTTCCCGATCCGGAAGATGCGCGAACTGCGCGCCCGGGTCGCCAGCGAGCATCCGCACCTGGCCCACGATTTCACCCGCCAGCGCCTGCTGTCGCTGGAGATCGCCCTGGGCGAGGCCGGTGACGACGTCGGCATGGCCGAGGCGGCGCTGGAAGCCTTCTACGAAGTGCGCAACCGCGTCGATTTCTATCCGGATGCGCTGGAGGCGCTGCAGCGGCTGTCGGCGCGGGCGCCGCTGGTGGCGCTGACCAACGGCAATGCCGACCTGGGCCGGATCGGCATCCACGAACACTTCCGCGGCTACGTCAGCGCTCGCGAGACCGGCGTGGCCAAGCCCGAGCCGCGCATCTTCCTGACTGCCTGCGAGCATCTTGGCCTGGCGCCACAGGAGGTGCTGCACGCCGGCGACGATCCGCACCTGGATGTCGCCGGTGCCCGGCGTGCAGGCATGCGCACCTGCTGGATCAATCGCCGCAACCTGCCCTGGCCGCGGGAACTGCCGCGCCCCGACCTGGAATTCGCTACGCTGGCCGGCCTGGCCGACTGGCTGGAACGTCATCCGCTTTCGCTGGACCCACCGCTGTCCCTGGAGATCCGATGAGCCTGCCCGACTGCTTCGCCCGCCCCGAAGACGCGACCGGGGCGCTGCCCCTGATGCTGGTGGACCGCGCCGGGCTGGCCGCCTGGTCGGCCGGGCAGCCGGACACGGTGCAGGCCTGGCTGCGCGCCAGCGGCTTCGACGGCCAGCCCGGCGCGCCGCTGCTGGTGCCCGGTGCCGACGGCCGGCCCGCCTTTGCCCTGGCCGGCATCGGCGACATCGCCGATCCGCTGTCGGTGGCGCACCTGCCCAGCCAGCTGCCGCCCGGCCGGTACCGGCTCGATCCGGCCTCGCCGCTGCAGCCCGAGGCGGGCCGGCTGCTGCTGGGCTGGGGCCTGGGCAGCTACCGCTTCCGCCGCTACCTCACCGGCAAGGAGCGCGAGCCGGCGCGGCTGGTGCTGGAACAGGCCGACGCCGCCGATTCCGAAGCCGCCGGCGTGCTGGCCGCCAGCCTGCGCGTGCGCGACCTGGTGAACACGCCGACCGAGCACATGGGCCCGGATGAGCTGGAAGCGGTGGCGCTGGAAATCGCCCGCGCGCACGGCGCCGAAACGCGCGTGTTCCGCGGCGACGAGCTGCTGGCCAGCAACTTCCCCGCCATCCATGCCGTCGGCCGCGCCAGCCATCGCGCGCCGCGCCTGGTCGAACTGCAGTGGGGCGATGCCCGTCACCCGCGCCTGGCCCTGGTCGGCAAGGGCGTGTGCTTCGACACCGGCGGCCTCGATCTCAAGGGCGCCGACGGCATGCGCAACATGAAGAAGGACATGGGCGGCGCCGCGCACGCGCTGGCCCTGGCCGAACTGGTCATGCGCCAGCGCCTGCCGGTGCGCCTGCAACTGGTGCTGCCGCTGGTGGAGAACTCGGTGGGCCCGAACGCCTTCCGTCCCGGCGAAGTGCTGGCCACGCGCAAGGGCCTGAGCATCGAAGTGGACAACACCGATGCCGAAGGCCGGCTGGTGCTCTGCGATGCGCTCGCCTATGCCGCCGAATCGAAACCCGAGCTGCTGCTGGACTTCGCCACGCTGACCGGCGCCGCCCGCATCGCCCTGGGCCCGGACCTGCCGGCGCTGTACAGCCACGACGATGCCCTGGCCCAGGCCTGGCTGGCCGCCGGCGACGCCGAGCGCGATCCGCTCTGGCGCATGCCGCTGTGGCGGCCCTACCTCACCTACCTGCGTTCGGGCATCGCCGACCTCGCCAACTCCGGCGCCTCGCGCATGGCCGGCAGCATCACGGCCGCGCTGTTCCTCGACCGCTTCGTGCCCGAGGGCCAGGCCTGGGCGCATGTGGACGTCTACGCCTGGAACGACAGCGACCGGCCCGGCAAGCCCGCCGGCGGCGAGGCCCAGGGCCTGCGCGCCGCCTTCGCCATGCTCAAGGGTCGCTATCCGCCGGCCTGAACCGGTCCGGCAGGACGTTTGTCACCTCATCCCGCTGAGGACCGTCACTGTCCTCGATTGGTGCCTTCCGGCACCTTGGTTGGCAAGGACCGGTGGGTACACTGGCCGCCGCGAACGTAATCGAGGATTGCCAGGATGACGGCACCGTCCGACCTGATCAGTCAGCTCCGCATCGACCGTGACCGGCAGCCGGCGCCGCCGAAGTCGGCCGGCCACTGGCGCTGGATCGCCCCGACGGTGCTGGTGCTGGGTGCGCTGGCGCTGTTCCTGTTCACCCGCGAGCCGGCCCGCGAGGTGCGCGTGGCGACCGCCGAACTGCTGACCGCCGAATCCGGCGGCAGCTCCGCCACTTCGGTGCTGGACGCCTCCGGCTATGTCACCGCCCGCCGCATCGCCACCGTTTCCTCGAAGATCACCGGCAAGGTGGTCGAGGTATTGATCGAGGAAGGCCAGGTGGTGCGCGAAGGCGAGGTGGTGGCACGGCTGGAAGCCACCGATGCCATCGCCCAGCGCGAACTGTCGGCGGCGCAGCTGGCCGCCGCCCGCAGCGAGGTCACCCGCGCCGAGGCGCAGCTGCGCCTGGCCGAGCAGACCCTGGCCCGCACCAGCGAACTGGCCGGCCGGCAGCTGGTGGCGCAGTCGGCGCTCGACCAGGCCCGCGCCGAGCGCGACGCCCTCGCCGCCCAGCTCGAGGCCGCCCGCCGCAACGTGCAGGTGGCGTCCGAGGCCCTGGACCTGGCCGAGATCGGCGTCGACAACACCGTCGTGCGCGCGCCCTTCGACGGCGTGGTGACGGTGAAGGCGGCACAGCCGGGCGAGATGATCTCGCCGATCTCCGCCGGCGGCGGCTTCACCCGCACCGGCATCGGCACCATCGTCGACATGGACTCGCTGGAGATCCAGGTGGACGTGAACGAGGCCAGCATCGGCCGCGTCCGCGCCGGCCAGAAGGTCGAGGCGGTGCTGAACGCCTATCCGGACTGGAAGATCCCGGCCGAGGTCATCGCCATCGTGCCGACCGCCGACCGCAGCAAGGCCACCGTCAAGGTGCGCATCGCCTTCCTCGAGCGCGATCCGCGCATCGTCCCGGACATGGGCGTGCGCGTCTCCTTCCTCGAGGAAAGCCCGGCCGCGGCCGATGGCAAGCCGGTGGTGCTGGGCGTGACCGTGCCGGCCGAGGCCGTGACCAGCCGCGACGGCCGCACGGTGGCCTTCGTGGTCAAGGACGAACGCGTGCAGTTGCGTCAGATCGAGTCCGGCGAGGCCCGCGACGGCCGCCGCCGGGTCAGCCGCGGCCTGGCCGCCGGCGAACGGGTGGTGCTGTCGCCGCCGGCCGAACTGGCCGATGGCGACGCCGTCACCGTGATCGAGTAACTCCCCCTTCCCTTTCCAGCGCGACAAGCGAGGCCCCCGATGTCCGAGCCCCTGGTCCAGATCCGTCAACTCACCAAGCACTACACCCGCGGCAAGCAGAAGGTCGAGGTATTGCACGGTATCGACCTCGACATCGGCCGCGGCGACTTCGTCGCCCTGATGGGCCCCTCGGGCTCGGGCAAGACCACGCTGCTGAACCTGATCGGTGGCCTGGACACGCCCACCGCCGGCAGCGTCAGCGTCGACGGCAAGCGCATCGACCAGTTCAAGGCCGGCGAGCTGGCCCGCTGGCGCGCCGAGCACGTCGGCTTCGTCTTCCAGTTCTACAACCTGCTGCCGGTGCTGAGCGCGCAGAAGAACGTCGAGCTGCCGCTGCTGCTGCGCAAGATGGGCGGCGCCGAGCGCGCCAAGCGCGCCCAGGTGGCGCTGAGCCTGGTCGGCCTGGCCGAGCGCGCCGGGCACAAGCCCAGCGAGCTCTCCGGCGGCCAGGAGCAGCGCGTGGCCATCGCCCGCGCCCTGGTGACCGATCCGACCCTGCTGGTCTGCGACGAGCCGACCGGCGACCTCGACCGCAAGACCGCCGACGAGATCCTCGGCCTGCTGCAGGTGCTCAACCGCGAACACGGCAAGACCATCATCATGGTCACCCATGACCCCAAGGCCGCCGAGTACGCCGCCCGCACCGTGCACCTGGACAAGGGTCTGCTGGTGGACGCGGCGCCGGCGCACTGAGGAGCGGCCGCCATGACACGGACCGGATTCGTCCTCGCCCAGCTTTTCCACCGCAAGACCCGCACCAGCCTGACCCTGCTGTCGGTGGTGGCGGCCTTCGTGCTGTTCGGCCTGCTGCAGGCGCTGAACCTGGTGTTCAGCGCCGGCGCCGATTTCGTCGGCGCGACCCGGCTGGTGGTGCAGTCGCGGGTGTCCTTCACCCAGTCGCTGCCGCTGCGCATGGTGCCGGAGATGGATGCCATCCCGGGCGTGCAGGCGGTGATGTTCCAGCAGTGGTTCGGCGCCAAGTTCCGCGAGGACACCCAGATCTTCGCCTTCGCGGTCGAGCCCGAGCGCCTGCACAAGGTGTATCCGGAATGGGTGATGCCGGAAGAGCACTGGCAGGCCTTCCGCGACACCCGCACCGGCATGATCGTCGGCCGCGTGCTGGCCGACAAGTACGGCTGGAAGGTCGGTGACAAGATCCCGGTGCAGTCGACCATCTTCCCGCAGAAGGACGGCAGCAAGGACTGGACCTTCGACCTGGTCGGCATCTACGACGGCATCGACGAGCAGTGGCAGCGGCAGACTGTCGGCGGCATGTACATCAACCACGCCTACTTCCAGGAAGCCTCGCAGTTCGGCGGCAACATGGCCGGCATCATCGTGCTGCGCCTGGAGGACCCCGACATGGCCGAGTCCATCGCCACCCTGGTGGACAAGCGCTACGAGAACTCGCCGGACGAGACCAAGACCCAGACCGAGAAGGACTTCAACGTCGGCTTCGTCAAGCAGCTGGGAGACATCGGCCTGATCGTGCGCTGGATCCTGTTCGCGGTGTTCTTCACCCTGCTGCTGGTGGTGGGCAACACCATGGCGCAGAGCGTGCGCGAGCGCATCCCGCAGCTGGCCGTGCTCAAGACCCTGGGCTTCACCGACAACGCCGTGCTCGGCCTGGTGCTGGCCGAGACCTTCGCCCTGTGCGCGATCGGCGGCCTGGTCGGCCTTGGCCTGGCGACACTGCTGGGCATCATCGTGGCGCAGGCGGCCGGACCGATGCTGCCGATCGCCATCGACGCCCGGGTCTGGCTGGCCGGGCTGGTGGCCATCGTGCTGCTGACCCTGGCCGTGGGCCTGCTGCCGGCGCTGCGCGCGCGCCGTCTGCGCATCGTCGACGCGCTGGCCGGCCGCTGAGGAGGAACCGACATGCTGGGACAGATCTTCGCCATCACCGGCCTGAACCTGCGCAGCCTGCCGCAGCGCTGGGGCCCTTCCCTGGTCATCGTGATCGGCCTGGCCGGCGTGGTGGCCGTGTTCACCGCCCTGCTGGCCATGGCCCAGGGCTTCGCCACCACCCTGCGCGAGGCCGGCCGCACCGACAACGCCCTGGTGCTGCGCGGCGGCTCCGGCGCCGAGCTCAATTCCGGCCTCGGCGGCAGTGAGGCGACGCTGATCAAGCTGGCACCGGGCATCCGCAAGGGTGAGGACGGCCAGCCGCTGGCTTCGGGCGAGCTGATCGTGATCGCCGAGCTGTTCAAGAAGGGCGAAACGGTCAACGGCGCCAACGTCACCCTGCGCGGCGTCGAGGCGGCCTCCTTCGACCTGCGGCCGCAGCTGCGCATCATCGAGGGCCGGCGCTTCAGGGAAGGCCTGCGCGAGATCATCGTCGGCGCCGGCGTGGCCCGGCAGTTCGACGGCGTCGAGCTGGGCCAGGTGCTGCGCATGCGCGGTTCGGAATGGACCGTGGTCGGCGTCTTCGAGGCCGGCGACGCCAACGACAGCGAGATGTGGGCCGACCTGGGCGCGGCGCAGTCGGCCTTCGGCCGCGGCAATTCGGTGTCGGGCGTGCGCGTGGGCCTGGAATCGCCCGAGGCCATCGAAACCCTGCGCACCGCCCTGGCCTCGGACCCGCGCCTGAGCACCGAGGTGCTGCAGGAGCGCGAGTACTACAACTCGCAGACCGAGCAGTTCCGCGCCATGGTGACGGTGCTGGCAGGCGTGGTGACGCTGATCATGGCCCTGGGCGCGATCTTCGCCGCGCTCAATACCATGTACGCGGCGGTGGCCACCCGCACCCGCGAGATCGCCACGCTGCGGGCGATCGGCTTCGGCGGCTTCCCGGTGCTGGTCTCGGTGATGGTGGAGGCGGTGGTGCTGGCGCTGATCGGCGGCCTGCTGGGCGCCTTCCTCGCCTGGGCGCTGTTCGACAACCTGACCGTGTCCACCCTCGGCCAGGCCTTCACCCAGGTGGTGTTCGCCTTCCAGGTCAGCCTGGGCCTGGTGCTGACCGGCCTGGTGATCGCCGTGGTGATCGGCTTCATCGGCGGCCTGCTGCCAGCGGTACGGGCAACGCGCGTGCCGGTGACCACGGCGCTGCGCACGCAGTAGGCCGGGCAGCTGATGCGCCGGGGCTCCCCCGGCGCATTCCGCGCATCACATCGTTGCAACCTGCACACGGCCCTCCGGCGGATAATCGCCTCCCCGCCGGAGCCTCCGCATGACCCCCAGCCAACCCTCCCTCGACCGCCAGGGCCTGGCCGCTGCCGTCGTCGCCTATGTGATCTGGGGCGTGTTCCCGCTCTACTGGTACCTGCTGCGGCACGTACCGGCGCTGGAGATCATGGCCCACCGCATCGTCTGGTGCGCGCTGTTCGTTGCCGGCTGGCTGTTCCTCAGCCAGGGGCGCGGCTGGCTGCGCGCCTCGCTGCGGCCGGGCGTCGGCCGCATGCTGCTGGTCTCCAGCGTGCTGATCAGCGGCAACTGGGGCCTGTACATCTGGGCGGTGACGCACGGGCACGTGGTCGAATCCAGCCTGGGCTATTTCATCAATCCGCTGGTCAATGTGCTGCTGGGTGTGCTGGTGTTGCGCGAACGGCTCAACGGCGCGCAGTGGACCGCGGTGGCGGTGGCCGGTGCCGGCGTGCTGTGGCTGACCGTTCAGCTGGGCCAGCCGCCGTGGATCGCCCTGGCCCTGGCTTTCAGCTTCGCCTTCTACGGCCTGATCCGGAAGGTGGCGCATGTGGACGCGGTGCCCGGCCTGGCCATCGAGAGCCTGCTGATGCTGCTGCCGGCGCTCGGCCTGCTCGGCTGGATGCATGCCCGCGGCGAGGCGCGTTTCCTCGGCGGCCAGCCCGGCAGCGATGTCCTGCTGGTGATCGGCGGCGTGATGACCGCGCTGCCGCTGATCGGCTTCGCCTTCGGCGCCCGCCGCATTCCCTACTCGACGATCGGCATCCTGCAGTACATCGCTCCCAGCCTGCAGCTGATCTGCGGCGTCTGGCTGCTGGACGAGCCCTTCAGCGGCACCCAGGCCGTCGGCTTCGGCTGCATCTGGCTGGCGCTGCTGATCTACGCCGGCGACGGCCTGCGCCGGCTCAGGAGCGCGCCTTCGCCCGGCTGATGATCAGCACGCCGACGAGGATCACCACCATGGCGCCGATGGCCTGCGCGCCGACCCGCTCGTGCATCAGCCAGGCGCCCAGCAGCACCGCGATCGGCGGATTGACGTAGGCATAGCTGGTGGCCAGCGCCGGCCGCACGTGGTCGAGCAGCCAGACATAGGCGCTGAAGGCCACGATCGACCCGAACACCACCAGGTAAGCCACCGCCAGCATCGCGCTCGGCGGCGGCACTTCGCTGATGCGCTCGCCGACGCCCAGGCCGAGCACGGTCATGGCGACGCCGCCGCAGAGCATCTGCGCGGCGGTGTTCATGAAGGGCCCGGGCAGGTTGCGGCCGCGGCTCCAGATCGAACCCCAGGCCCAGGCGATCGGCGCCACCAGCAGCGCCAGCAGGCCGATCGCACTGGCGCTGATGTCGCTGCCCAGGTTCAGCCAGACCACGCCGAGGAAGCCGACCGCCAGGCCCAGCCATTCCAGGCGTCCCGGATGCTGGCCGCGCAGCGCGCCGAACAGGCCGGCCCACAGCGGCATCGACGCCACCGCCACCGCCGCCAGGCCCGAGGACACTGTCTGCTCGGCCACGTTCACCAGGCCGTTGCCGAGCAGCATCATGAACAGGCCCATCACGAAGGCGTTGCGCCACTGCGCGCGCGTCGGCGCGGCGTGCCCGCGCCAACGCAGGAACAGGTAGAAGGCACCGCCGGCGGCGATGAAGCGCAGCCCGCCCATCAGGAAGGGCGGAAACCCTTCCAGGCCATAACGGATCGCCACGTAGGTCGAGCCCCAGACCAGATAGACCGAGGCCAGCGCGGCAGCCACCGCCCAGACCGGGGGCGATGGCCGGGAGGGATGCGGTGTCATGCGGGGCGGGCGGCTCCTTCGCGGGTGGTGGCCTGCCCGGATTCCCGGGCCAGCAGTTCGCGCTTGCGCGGCAGGCCCCAACGATAGCCGCCCAGGCTGCCATCGCCGCGGATGACCCGGTGGCAGGGCACCAGCACCGCCACCCGGTTGCTGGCGCAGGCGCGGGCCACGGCGCGGACCGCGCGCGGCTGGCCGAGCTCCGCGGCGATTTCGGCGTAACTGCGGGTCTGGCCCGGCGGGATCCGCATCAGCGCCTGCCAGACGCGCTGCTGGAAGGCGGTGCCGACCAGTTCCACCGGCACCGTCGCCCGCCGCTGCGCCAGGGCATCGGCAACGGCACGCACGCGCGGCGCCAGGAATTCGTCGCGGCCGGCATCCACCCGCTGCAGGCGCGCGCGCGGGAACTCGGCGCGCAGCTGCGCTTCCAGCGCCTGTGCGTCCTCGCCCAGCGACACGCTGCAGACGCCGCGTTCGGTCACCGCCACCAGGGCCAGGCCGAGGGCGGTATCCACCAGCGACCAGCGGATCTCCATGCCCTCGCCGCCACGGCGGTAGGCCAGCGGCGCCATGCCCAGGCGGGCGGCCCCGTCCTCGTAGACGCGGCTGGGCGAGCCGTAACCGGCCTCGTAGACGGCGCGGGTGACGTCGCTGCCGGCGCGCAGTTCGCGCTTGAAGGCCTGCAGGCGGCGCTGGGCCCGGTATTCGGCCGGACTCAGGCCGTACTGGGCGCGGAAGCGTCGCTGCAGGTGGGCGGGACTCAGGCCGACGGCACGCCCCAGCCCGGCCAGGTCGAAATCATCCTGGTCGAGCAGGCGGCGGGCGTGTTCCAGGCGCGGGTCGGGTGTGCTGTCCATGCGCGGCAGGTTAGCCACCGTCCCGATGCCGGGCTATCCGGATCTTGCGGCGGGGCTTACTCCGCCCAGACCCGGGGCTGCCGGGTCAGCGGCAGCACCTGGGCGGTGAGCTGGCGGTCGGATTCCAGCAGGTCGAGGGCGTCGGCCAGGATGGCGGCGGCCTCGCGCAGCAGCGGATCCGGCCGGGACTTGGCGGCTTCCTCGCGGCGGGCCTGCTCGACCACGCTGCGCTCGGCCTCGTTCAGGCCGTCATCGCTGGCCTGGGCCAGGCTGTCCACATCCAGGCCGGCGGCCTGGCGCTCGGCCAGGCGCTGCTGGCGCTGGGCCTCGCGGCGGTCGCGCTCGGCGCGGCGCACGTCCTCGTTGAGCGACAGCGTCTTGCGCTCGCGCTCGGCGCGGTAGGTGGCGACGTCCTCGGCCCACCACTGGAACTCGCGGTCTTCGGCGACGCGGGCCTCGTGGTTGGCACGCAGCTGCGGCGCCAGCGCCGTCAGGTTGCCCAGGCTCGGGTGGTTGGCGCGGGCAATGCGGGTCGCCGGCAGGGCATTGTCGTAGGTGCTCTCGCCGAACTCGCTGGCACCCAGGGTCACCGGGAACTGCAGGTCGGGCGTGACGCCGGCGTGCTGGGTGGTGCCGCCGTCGACGCGGAAGAACTGCGCCACCGTCAGCTTGACCTGGCCGAGCTTGACGTCGTCCTTGCGCGGGAAGCGGTCCAGGTCGATCAGGCTCTGCACCGTGCCCTTGCCGAAGGTCGGCTCGCCGATGATCAGGCCGCGGCCGTAATCCTGGATGGCGGCAGCGAAGATCTCCGAGGCGGAGGCCGAGCTGCGGTTGACCAGCACCGCCAGCGGGCCGTCCCAGGCCACGCCGGGCTGCTTGTCGGCCTCGACGCTGACGCGGCCGCCGGTCTCGCGCACCTGCACCACCGGGCCGGTGTCGATGAACAGGCCGGTCAGTTCGACCGCCTCCAGCAGCGAGCCGCCGCCGTTGTCGCGCAGGTCCACAACCACGCCGTCCACGCCTTCCTGGCGCAGCTCCTCCAGCAGGCGGGCGACGTCGGTGGTGGCGGAGCGGGCGTCCGGGTCGCCGCGGCGGCGGGCGTCGAAGTCGGCATAGAAGGCCGGCAGTTCGACCACGCCGATGCGGCGCTCGCCGACCTCGATGACGCGCTTCTGCGCCGCCTGCTCCTCCAGCTTGACCTTGTCGCGGACGATGGCGATCTGCTTCGGCTGCGCATCCACGCCCGCTTCCGCCGGCAGGACGTCCAGGCGCACCTTGGTGCCCTTCTTGCCGCGGATCAGCTCCACCACGTCGTCGATGCGCCAGCCGACCACGTCCACCATGGGACCCTTGTCGCCCTGGCCGACCGCGACCACGCGGTCGCCGACCTTGAGTTCGCCGCCGGAAGCGGCCGGGCCGCCCGGGACGACGGTGCGCACCACCACGTAGTCGTCCTGCCGCTGCAGCACCGCGCCGATGCCTTCCAGCGACAGCCGCATCTGCATGTTGAAGTTCTCGGCCGTGCGCGGCGACATGTAGCTGGTGTGCGGATCGATCGAGCCGGCGTACGCGTTCATGTAGTTCTCGAACACGTCATCGGCGCGAAGCTCGCGCACGCGCTCGGCGATGCCGGCGTAGCGCTTGTCCAGGGTGGTGCGGATCTGCTCTTCGCTGCGGCCGGCCAGCTTCAGGCGAAGGGCATCGTTCTTGACGTACTTGGCCCAGAGCGCGTCCAGCTCGGCGGCGTCGGCCGCCCATTCGGCGTCCTCGCGGTCGTAATGCCAGGTCTCGTTGCCGCTGAAGTCGAAGGGCTGCTTCAGCAGCTCGCGGGCGCGGGCGATGCGCTCGTCCACCCGCTGCACGTAGGTGGCGAAGATCTCGTAGGCCGGCTGCAGCTGCTGGCTGCGGATGGCGTCGTCGTGACGGGTCCGGTAGACCTCGAAACGGGCGATGTCGTCGCGGGTGAAGAACAGCTTCTGCCCGTCCAGCGACTCCAGGTAGCGGCGGTGGATGTCGGCCGAGAGGGCGTCGTCCAGCGGCTTGGGCCGGTAGACGTAACGGCTGTCGGACAGGATGCCGTAGACCCAGCGGGTGGCCGCCACCTGTTCGGGGCCGGGCGCGAAGCCGGCCGCGGCCGGTTCGGTCCGGGCGGGCGCGGAACCGGCCGCCGCCAGGCCCAGGGCCAGCGGCAGCACGGCGGTGAAGGCGATCAGCTTGTGCTTGAGCATGGTGCGGTCCGTGATTCAGGGGCCCAGCATGCGCCCGGGGCCGGACCCCGGGCCTGTGCCGATGGTGGGGGCTGCCCCGAGCATACCCCGGCCGCCGTTCAGGCGGGGTCCGCCACGTAGCCCGCTTCAGCCGCCATTCGGTCCGCGTGGTAGGACGAGCGGACCATGGGTCCGGAGGCCACGTGGGTGAAGCCCATGGCCAGGCCGGCCTGCTCCAGTTCCTTGAATTCCTCGGGGGTCCAGTAGCGCATCACCGGGTGGTGGTGCGGGCTGGGCTGGAGGTACTGGCCGATGGTGATCATGTCCACGTCGTGCGCGCGCAGGTCGCGCAGGGTGGCCAGCACCTGCTCCATGGTCTCGCCCAGGCCGAGCATGATGCCGCTCTTGGTCGGCACCTCCGGATGCTGCGCCTTGAAGCGCTTGAGCAGGGTCAGCGACCACTGGTAGTCGGCGCCCGGGCGCACGTTCGGGTACAGGTCCGGCACCGTCTCGAGGTTGTGGTTGAACACGTCCGGCGGCGACTGCGCCAGGATCTCCAGGGCGCGGTCCATGCGGCCCTTGCCGCGGAAGTCGGGCGTGAGGATCTCGATCTTCAGCTCCGGCGAAAGCTTGCGCGCCTCGCGGATGCAGTCGACGAAGTGCTGGGCGCCGCCGTCGCGCAGGTCGTCGCGGTCCACCGAGGTGATGACCACGTAGCGCAGGCCCATGTCGGCGATGGTGCGGGCCAGGTTGAACGGCTCGGCCGGATCCGGCGGCTTGGGCCGGCCGTGGGCGACGTCGCAGAAGCTGCAGCGGCGGGTGCAGACCTCGCCGAGGATCATGAAGGTGGCGGTGCCGTGGCCGAAGCACTCATGGATGTTCGGGCAGCTGGCTTCCTCGCAGACCGTCACCAGGTGGTTCTCGCGCAGCTTGGCCTTGAGCTTCTGCACCGCATTGCCCGAGGGGATGCGCACGCGGATCCAGCTGGGCTTGCGCAGCACCGGCGCGTCCGGGTCGAACTTGACCGGGCTGCGGGCGATCTTGTCGGCCGCCACCTGCTTCTGGCCCTCGGCCAGGGGCGAACCCAGCACCTGCAGCGGGATGGTCTTGGCGGTGTCGGACATGGCGGCGCTCAGGAAGAAAGGTCGGGCGGCTCCGGCGAGAACCGGGCCTGCAGGCCAAGCTGGCGGGACAGGGCGGCGACCAGGACGGGCTTGACCACGGACGGGTCAGCCGGGCCGCCCAAGTCTAGCACCGAGGTCACTTCCAAGCCCCGGTAACCACAGGGATTGATGCGCTGGAACGGCTCCAGGTCCATGGCGATGTTGAAGGCCAGGCCGTGGAAGCTGCAGCCGCGGCGAACCCGCAGGCCCAGGGCCATCACCTTGGCGCCGTTCACATAGATGCCGGGCGCGCCCTCGCGGCGCTCGCCATGGATGCCGTAGCCGGCCAGCACGTCGATGACCGACTGCTCGATGCGGCAGACCAGCTCGCGCACGCCCAGGCCCAGCCGGCGCAGGTCCACCATCGGGTAGGCGACGATCTGGCCGGGGCCGTGGTAGGTCACCTGGCCGCCGCGGTCCACCGGGATCACCGGAATGTCGCCGGGCGCCAGCACGTGTTCGGTCTTGCCGGCCTGGCCGAGGGTGAACACCGGTTCGTGCTCGACCAGCCAGAGTTCGTCGGCGGTGTCCGGCCCGCGCGCGTCGGTGAAGCGCTGCATCGCCCGCCAGACCGGCTCGTAGGGCTGGCGGCCGAGCTCGCGGACGATCCATTCGCGCGTCGCGGCCTCGGGGGCGACCGGGGCCGGGCAGGCCTGGGCGTTCACAGCGTCCACCGCACCGCCGGATGGTTGCGCAGGGCGCCGTGGGCCGCGTCGTAGTCCTCGCGCGAATGCGCCTCGAACACCACGGTCACCGAGACGTAGTTGCCCTTGGCCGAGGGCCGGATGCGGGTGCGCTCGTGGTAGACGGTCAGGCCCAGGGCCTCGAGCACCGCCGGCACCACGGCCTGCAGCTCGGCTTCGACCGCGCCCATGGCGCTGAGCTCGAAGATGCCGGGGAACTGGAAGCCGTGCTCGGGATTGTCGGAATGGATGGCCATGGCCGGCATTATCCTCCCGCCCCCGCCCCGACCCAAGCGCGGCCGGGGCAACGCCGCGTCCCGGCCGCGGCGGCGGGGCCGGGCCCGCGCCGGGACAGGCCTCAGGCGGGCCTTACTCGCTTTCCCACCACAGCCAGAAGTCGTCGCTCATGCGCTTGAAGAAGCCGCCCTCGGGCACGTCCTCCAGGGCCACCAGCGGCCGCTCGACCAGCACCTCGCCGTCCAGGCTCAGGCGCAGCACGCCGATGGCCTGGCCCTTGGCGATCGGGGCGACGAGCTGGCGCGGCACGTCCATGCTCGGCTTCAGCTCGCCGTAGCGACCACGCGGTACGGTCACCCGCAGCGGCTCGGCCACGCCCAGGCCGACCTGGTCGGCCTCGCCGCGCCAGATCTTGTGGTCGGCCACCTTCACGCCGGTCTCGTAGACGGTGTGGGTCTCGTAGAAGCGGAAGCCCCAGTTGAGCAGGGCCAGGTTGCCCTCCTCGCGCAGGCGGAAGCCCTCGCGGCGGTTGTCGGTGTGCACGCCCAGCACCACCGAGATCAGGCGCTGGCCGTTGCGCTCGGCCGAGGCGGCCAGGCAGTAGCCGGCGGCGGAGGTGTGGCCGGTCTTGAGGCCGTCCACGCTGGCGTCCTTCCACAGCAGGCCGTTGCGGTTCCACTGCTGGATGCCGTTGAAGGTGAAGTCCTTGATCTTGTACAGGGCGTAGTGCTCGGGATAGCGCGAGATCAGCGCCCGCGACAGGATGGCGATGTCGCGCGCGGTCATCACGTGGCCGGGCGCGGACAGGCCGTGCGAGTTCTCGAAGTGGCTGCCGGTCATGCCCAGCTCGGCGGCATGCCGGTTCATCAGGTCGACGAAGGCAGCCTCGCTGCCGGCCACGTGCTCGGCCAGGGCGATGGCGGCGTCATTGCCGGACTGGATGACCAGGCCGTGCAGCACGTCGTCCAGCCGCACCTGCGAGCCCACCGCCAGGGCGCTGAAGCTGCCGTCGGTGCCGGCGCCGCCCTGGCGCCAGGCGTTTTCGCTGATATTGACCATGTCCTCCGCGGACACGCGGCCGGCGGCCATCTCGGCGGCCACCACATAGGAGGTCATCACCTTGGTGATGCTGGCCGGTTCCAGCGGCTCGTCGATGTTGCCGCCGGCAAGGACCTGGCCGGTGGCGTAGTCCATCAGGATCCAGGCCTTGGCCCCCTGCGGCACCGGCGCCTCCGGGATGGAGGCCGGCGCGGCCGGCTGGGCGGGCGCCGGCGCGGGCGTCGGGGTCTGGGCCAGGGCGGCACCGGCCAGCAGGGCCAGGACGAGCGGGAACAGGCGGGACAAACGCATGGGACTGGAACTCCGGACGGGGCCGGCGCGGCGCCGGCCTTTCGATGGATCGGGGATGGCCTACAGGGTAGGCCTCATTCGCTGAACACTCTCGGGCTGGGCAGGCCCAGTCCGACCACGGTGCGGGCCACTTCCTCGGCCGCGGCGGCCGCCAGCGGACCGACACGCACGCGCCAGAACTTGCGGCCATCCACGCGTACGTCCTCGACGTCGACGTTGCGGATGCCGGCGTCCTGCAGTTGCCGGGCCACTCGCCTGGCATTGTCCTTGTCGCTGTAGGCGCCGACCTGGACGATGCGGCGGCCGCCATCACCCGCGGCCGGTGTGGTGGCCGGCGTCGCGGGCGTGTTTCCGCCCGCCAGCAGCGGCGCGGCACCTTCGGGACTGAGCGCGCGCACCTCGACGCGGGCGGTGCCGGTGCGGTCCAGGCCCAGGCGCACGGCGGCGGCGTAGCTGAGGTCGATGATGCGGCCTTCGTGGAAGGGGCCGCGGTCGTTCACCCGCACCACCACCCGCCGGCCGTTGTCCAGGTTGGTGACCAGGGCATAGCTGGGCAGCGGCAGGGTCTTGTGCGCGGCGCTGAAGCTGCACATGTCGTAGGGCTCGCGGCTGGAGGTCAGCCGGCCGTGGAACTTCTGCCCGTACCAGGAGGCGATGCCGCGCTCGACATAGCCCTCGGCACTGTCCAGCACCCGGTAGGTCTTGCCCAGCACGGTGTAGGGCGAGCGGTTGCCGTAGACCGAGCGCGGCTCGTGCCGCGGCACCGGCTCGGGGATGTTGCTGACATCCAGCGGATGCTCGGGCGCGCTGTCGCGCACGCCGGGGGCATAGAGGCCGCCGGCGGTGTAGTCCTCGTCGCGGTGCTCGCGCACCTGCACGCAGGCCGGCGGCACCGTCGACGCCGGCGGGGCGTCGCCGCTCATCTGCCGCGGCACGTCGCCGGCCGGTTCCTGCGCCAGCGGCGGGCGGGTGGCTTCACGGCCACCGCAGGCGGTCAGCAGGAGCAGCAGCGACAGGCCGGCCAGGCGCTTCATGGGGCGACGGCGGCGTCCCGGGCCGCGGCGATCTCGCGCGAGAGCTGGTACACGGCCATCGCGTACATCGGCGAACGGTTGTAGCGGGTGATCACGTAGAAGTTGCGGAAGCCCAGCCAGTGCTCGGTGCCGCCCTCGCCTTCCAGCGTGACCAGGGTGGCCGGCCGGTCCTCGCCGATGGCGTAGGCCGGGCGGAAACCGGCTTCACCCAGTTCCGCCAGCGTGTAGCGCGCCTCCAGCCCCTCGGGCTGGAAGCTGGCACCCTCGCTGGCCACGGCCGGCGCCGCCACCGGCGCGCCGGCTTCCCAGCCATGGACGACGAAATAGTTGGCCACCGAGGCAAACACGTCCGGCAGCGAACCGAACAGGTCGCGCCGGCCGTCGCCATCGCCATCGCGGGCATAGGCGCGGTAGCTGGAGGGCATGAACTGGCCCCAGCCCATGGCGCCGGCATAGCTGCCGCGCAGGCTGGCGAGGTCCAGCTTCTCCTCGTGCGCCAGTCGCATCACCTGCGCCAGCTCGTCGCGGAAGAAGGCGCCGCGGCGCTGCTCGCGCTCGACCTGGTCGGGCTTGCCGCTGACCGGATAGAAGAAGCCCAGGGTGTAGAGCGCATCCAGCACCGGATAGCTGCCGGTGATGCTGCCGTAGCTGGTCTCGACGCCGAGGATGGCGACGATGACCTCGGCCGGCACGCCGGTATCGGCCTCGACCCTGGCCAGGGCCTCGCGGTGCCGGGCCAGGAACTGCCGGCCCTCGCTGATGCGCTTGCCGGTAAGGAAGATCGGCCGGTAGTCCTTCCAGGGCTTCACCGCCTCGGCCGGCCGGGCCATGGCATTGACGATGGACTGGCGGTAGCTGGCCCTGGCCAGCCAGGCTTCCACCTCTTCGGCCGGCAAGCCGTACTTGCCGGTGGCCTCGGCCAGGAAGGCAGCGCGCAGCTCGGGATCGGGGGCCGGCCCGGACTGGGCGGAGGCCAGGCCGGCCAGCATCAGCAGGACCGGGGCGAGCAGGCGGAAACGGATACCGGGCATGGCGTTCTGGCTGGCGGAAACGGGGCCAATTTACCACGCGGTCCGGTCACCGCCGCGGCCATTCAGCCCATGAACTTCCGGTGTGCGTACACCGACATGACCATGCCGAAACCGGCCAGCAGGGTCACCGCCGAGGTGCCGCCGTAGCTGAGCAGGGGCATGGGCACGCCGACCACCGGCAACAGGCCGGCCACCATGCCGCCGTTGACGATCACGTAGACCGAGAAGGCCAGGGCCAGCGAGCCGGCCAGCAGGCGCGAATAGCCGTCGCGGGCCTGCGCCGCCATCCACAGGCAGCGGCCGATCACGAACAGGTACAGGGCCAGCACGGTGACGACGCCGACCCAGCCCCATTCCTCGGCCAGCACCGAGAAGACGAAGTCGGTGGTGTGCTCGGGGAGGAAGTTCAGGTGCGACTGGCTGCCCTGCCCCCAGCCCTTGCCGGTGAGGCCGCCGGAGCCGATGGCGATCTTGGACTGGATGATGTTCCAGCCGGCGCCGAGCGGATCCGATTCCGGCTCGAGGAAGGTGAGGATGCGGTCGCGCTGGTAGGGCATCAGGAAATGCCAGCCCACCGGCAGCGCCGCCAGGCCCAGGCCGGCGAACAGGCCGATGCGCCACCAGGCCATGCCGGCCAGGAACACCGCGAACACGCCCGAGGCCAGCACCAGCATGCCGGTGCCGAGGTCCGGCTGCAGGATCACCATGCCCACCGGCAGGCCGATGATGCCGGCGCAGACCGCCAGCACGCCCCAGCGCGGCGGCAGCACCACCGAGTGCAGGTACCAGGCCAGCATCATCGGCACGCTCAGCTTCAGCAGCTCACCCGGCTGCAGGTAGAACACGCCGAGGTTGAGCCAGAGGTTGGCGCTGCGGCCGGAACCGAACACGAACACCAGCGACAGCAGCGCCAGGCTGCCGGCGTAGGCCAGCGGCGTCCACAGCCGCAGCTTCGCCGGCGGAATGCGCGAGATCAGCACCAGCGCGCCGAGGCCGACGGCGAAGCGCAGGCCCTGCGACAGCACCAGGCGGGAATTGCCGTCGGAAGCACTGGACAGCACCACCAGGCTGATCACCATCAGCGCCAGCAGGGCCAGCAGCAGCGGCAGGTCGAGCTTGTCGGTGATGCGGCCGACGAGGTCGCGGGCCCAGCGCAGCATGGCGATCATGGCGCGGTCTCCTCGGCCGGTGGCAGCAGCCAGGCATCGAGAATGCGCCGGACCACCGGTGCCGCCGCCCGCGAACCGGAACCGCCGTGCTCGACCAGCACCGCCACCGCGATGGTCGGGTCATCGGCCGGCGCGAAGGCGATCATCCAGGCCTGGTGGCGCAGGTGGTAGGGCAAGGCATTGGGATCGATGTTCTCGTTGCCGCGCCGGCTGGTGCGCTGGACGGTGCCGGTCTTGGCGGCGATGCGGTAGGGCGCGCCGGTGCCGACCGAGCGCGCCGTGCCGGTCGGACCGTGGACGACGGCAACCATGCCGTCGATCACCGGCGCCAGGTGCGCCGGATCCTTCACCACCCGCACGCCCGGCGGCTGCGGCTCCGGCACCAGCGGCTGGTCGAAGCCGGCCTGGGTGGCCTTGACCAGGTGCAGGCGGTGGCGGATGCCGCCGTTGGCCAGGGCCGCGGTGGCCTGGGCCATCTGCAGCGGCGTGGTCACCCAGAAACCCTGGCCGATGGCGGCGTTGACGGTATCGCCCGGATACCAGGGCTGGTTGAAGCGGCGCCGCTTCCAGTCGCGCGAGGGCCGCACGCCTTCCACTTCGCCGACCAGGTCGATGCCGGTGGCATGGCCGAAACCGAACTCGCCGAACCAGGCATCCATGCGGTCCACGCCCATCTCCACCGCCAGCTGGAAGTAGTAGCTGTTGACCGACTGCGCCAGCGATTCGCGCAGGTCGACCCGGCCGTGGCCGCCGCGGCGCCAGTCGCGATAGCCGCGCTCCTGGCCGGGCAGGAAGAATTCGCCGGTGGACAGCATGGTGTCCTCCGGCCTGCGCAGGCCCATCTCCAGGCCGGCCAGGGCCATGAAGGGCTTGATGATGGAACCCGGCGGGAAACCGCCGAGCACGTTGCGGTTGAACAGCGGCCGCGCCGGCCCCTGCAGCGCCTGCCAGTCCTTGTGGCTGATGCCGGTGACGAAGAGGTTGGGGTCGTAGCCCGGCAGGCTGACCATGCCAAGGATCTCGCCGGTGCGCGGATCCACCGCCACCGCCGCGCCGTGCTGGCCTTCGAAGGCATCCACCATCGCCTGCTGCAGCCGCGCGTCGACGCTCAGGTGCAGGTCGGCGCCGGGCCTGGCGCCGTGCCGGCGCAGCACGCCGAGGGCACGGCCCTCGACATTGGTCTCGACTTCCTCGTAGCCGATCTCGCCGCGCAGGCGCTCTTCGTAATAGCGCTCCAGGCCGGCCTTGCCGATGTGGGTACGGGCGGCGTCACGGCTGTCGCCCATGGCCTGCAGGTCGGCGGCATCGACGCGGCCGACGTAGCCGATGACGTGCGAGAACAGTTCGCCGTAGGGATAGCGGCGGATCAGGTAGGGCACGACCTCGACACCCGGGAAGCGGTGCCGGTTCACCGCCAGCCGCGACAGCTCGGCTTCGGTCAGGCGCAGCTTGAGCGGGATCGGCCGGAAGGCGCGGGTGGCGCGCCGGGTTTCGTGGAAGCGGGCGATGTCCTCCTCGTCCAGCTCCACCAGTTCGGCCAGCCCCTGCAGCGTGGCCTCGAGGTTGCCGACCTGCTCGGGCACCAGCTCCAGGCGGTAGGCCGGCACGTTGTCGGCGAGCAGGCGGCCGTTGCGGTCGTAGATCAGGCCGCGCGCCGGCACGATCGGTCGCGGCTTGATGCGGTTGGCCTCGGAGCGCAGCTGGTATTCCTCGTGCTGCAGCACCTGCAGGCGGAAATAGCCGAAGGCCAGGCCGAACAGCGCCAGCGCCACCAGCACGCCGGCGACCACGGCACGGCGGCGGAACTGCGCCGCCTCGGCGCGCAGGTTCTTGATGCGTGGCCGGCGGGTCAGGCGCATGGCTCAGCCGGTGCGTTCGCGCTGGCGCAGCCGCAGTTCGTCCAGCAGCAGGAACAGCCAGGGCCAGATCGCAAAGCCCAGCAGGGGCGACACCCAGGTACCCCAGTGCGGCAGGCCGGTGCCAGCGGCGAAGTGGATGGCCAGCGCCACCAGGCGATCGTTGAGCAGCAGCGCGCCGACCGCCGCCGCCTGCTGCCAGAGCGGGAAGAAGCGCAGGCGGGCGCGGAAACGCTGCACCAGGAAGGCGAGGATCACCAGGCGCATGGCCTGTTCGCCCAGCAGCGTGCCGGACACCAGGTCGGCGGCAAGACCGGCCAGGAAGGCGGTGCCGAGGCCGACGCGGTCGGGCAGCTCGAGCATCCAGTAGATCAGCAGCAGCGCCAGCAGGTAGGGCCGCGCCACGTCCATGCCGACCGGCAGCGGCACCACCATCACCAGCAGGCCGAGGAACAGGCTGCCGTAGAGGATCCAGGCGGAAACGGCGCGGTTCATGGGTGCCCGTCCTCCGCGTCCGGATCATCGGAGGACACGTCCGCAGCGTCGGCGGCTGCCGGCGCGCTGGCGTCCGCGGCGGGCGCCTCGGGTTCGGAGGGCGGTTCCGGCTCCGGCGGGGGCGGTGGCAGCGGCGGGCCGTCGTCGACGCCCTCGAGCGTGTTGGCCACCAGCAGCACTTCCACGCCGCGGTCGAGGCGGGCGGTCGGCCGGGCCTCGGCCAGCATGAACAGGCCGGATTCGTCCGGCCGCACGTTCTCCACCACCGCCACCGGGAAGCCGGCCGGGAAGCGGCCGCCGATGCCCGAGGTCACCAGGCGGTCGCCGGCGCGGATGTCGGCGCTCTGCGGGATGTTCGGCAGCAGCAGGCGATCGACGCGGCCGGTGCCGAAGGCGATCAGGCGCAGGCCGCTGCGCGCCACCTGCACCGGCACGGCATGGTCGGGGTCGGTGAGCAGCAGGGCGGTCGCGGTGCGCGGACCGACTTCGACGACCTGGCCGAGCACGCCGCCGGCATCGATCATCGCCTGCCCCACCGCCACGCCATCCTGGCTGCCGGCGTCGAGCAGGATGCGCTGGCGGGTCGGGTCGAGGTCGACATCGAGGATGCCGACCAGGCGCGCCTGCAGCCGGTAGCCGCGGGTGCCGCCGAGCAGTTCGCGCAGGCGCTGGTTTTCCTCGGCCACCGCCAGCAGGCGGTGCAGGCGGGCATTGCTGACTTCCAGTTCGCGGCGCAGGCGCAGGTTCTCTTCCTGCAGGCCGGCGCGGGTGTTGACGTTCTCGCGCAGCGAACGGGCGATGCGGGTGGGCGCCGAGGCCAGCCACCAGACCGGCTCCGCCACCACCGACAGCTGCGCCCTCGCCTTGGCACCGAAGTCGCCGCGGCTGTCGGCCACCATCAGCACCAGGGCGATAGCCAGATAGGCCAGCAGCGGCAGGGTGCCGGCGGCGCTGTCGCTCAGTCGGGGCGCTGGGTTGCCGGTGTAGGCCACGGCGTCATGGTGCCCTTCACTCGGCGGAGAAGAACTCGTTGCCGTGCATGTCGATCAGCTCCAGCGCCCGGCCGCCGCCACGGGCGACGCAGGTCAGCGGGTCGTCGGCGACGTGCACGTGCAGGCCGGTTTCCTCGGAGATCAGCTTGTCCAGGTCGCGCAGCAGGGCGCCACCGCCGCTGAGCACGATGCCGCGTTCGGCGACGTCGGCGCAGAGTTCCGGCGGAGTCTGCTCCAGCGCCTGCTTGACCGCGCTGACGATGCCGCTGAGCGGCTCGTGCAGGGCCTCCAGCACTTCGTTGGAGTTGATGGTGATCATGCGCGGCACGCCCTCGGCGAGATTGCGGCCGGAGACTTCGAACTCGCGCACCTGCGCCTGCGGGAAGGCGCAGCCGATTTCCAGCTTGATCCGCTCGGCGGTGGTTTCGCCGATCAGGGTGCCGTGGTTGCGGCGGACGTAGTTGATGATGGCCTCGTCGAAGCGGTCGCCACCGATGCGCACCGACTGCGAGTAGACGATGCCGTTGAGCGAGATCACCGCCACCTCGGAGGTGCCGCCGCCGATGTCGATGACCATCGAGCCGCGGGCCTCGTCGACCGGGATGCCGGCGCCGATCGCGGCGGCCATCGGCTCCTCGATCAGGTAGACCTCGCGGGCGCCGGCTTCCTCGGCCGACTCCTTGATGGCACGACGCTCGACCTGGGTCGAACCGCAGGGCACGCAGATCAGCACGCGCGGGCTCGGGCGCAGGAAGCGCGAGCGGTGCACCTTCTTGATGAACTGCTTGAGCATCTCCTCGGTGTGGGTGAAGTCGGCGATGACGCCGTCCTTCATCGGGCGATGCGTGGTGATGTTGCCGGGGGTGCGGCCGAGCATGCGCTTGGCCTCGGTGCCGACGGCGGCGACTTCGCGGCCGGCGGGCCCGTGGCGGACGGCGACCACCGAGGGCTCGTTCAGGACGATGCCCTGGCCACGGACGAAGATGAGGGTGTTGGCGGTACCGAGGTCGATCGAGAGGTCGTTCGAGAACAGTCCGCGAAGATACTTGAACATTCTGGAATCCCGCGCTGGGATGGGGTTCGGGGGGTGGGCTAGCGTAACAACGCCGGACCTGCCCCACAAGGAAAATCCCGGGAAATCCGTGCCTTCCGGGCCCTGCCGGAGTACCATGCGCGGGTTTGCCCCGGACGGCCCGCCGCCGCCTTACGAGACCCACCAATGAGCTCTGCGCTGATCTGCGGTTCCTTGGCCTACGACACCATCATGGTGTTCCCGGACCAGTTCAAGAACCACATCCTCCCGGACAAGGTCCACATCCTGAACGTGTCCTTCCTGGTACCCCGGATGCGGCGCGAGTTCGGCGGCTGCGCCGGCAACATCGCCTACAACCTCAAGCTGCTGGGCGGCGACCCGATCCCCATGGCCACGGTCGGCCAGGATTTCGGCCCCTACCGGGAGCATTTCGAGGCCTGCGGGATCCGCCTGGAGCACGTCAAGGAGATCCCGGACCTGTACACCGCCCAGGCCTTCATCACCACGGACCTGGACGACAACCAGATCACCGCCTTCCACCCGGGCGCCATGATGCGGTCCTACGAGAACCACGTCCGGGACGTCCAGGGGGTGGGCTTTGGCATCGTCGGCCCGGACGGTTACGAGGCGATGCTGCAAAATTGCCGGGAGTTCGCCGAACTTGGCATCCCGTTCATCTTCGATCCCGGCCAGGCCATGCCCCTGTTCAATGGCGGTGAGCTGCGCCAGATGATCGAGCAGGCGACCTATGTGACGGTCAACGACTACGAGTCGAACCTGCTGCAGGAGCGGACCGGCTGGAGCGAGAAGGAAATCGCCGGGCGGGTGCAGGCCTACGTCATCACCCGCGGTCCCAAGGGTTCGGAGATCCATACCGCCCGGGGCGTCATGAGCATCCCGGCGGCGACCGCGATGCGGGTGGTCGACCCGACCGGCTGCGGCGACGCCTACCGGGCCGGCCTGATCTTCGGCCTGATGAACGGCATGGACATGGCCACCACCGGCCGCATCGCCTCGCTGATGGGCGCCTTGAAGATCGAGCACCTGGGCCCGCAAAACCAGCGCTTCGACTTCGACGAGTTCGCCGAACAGTTCCGGCAGCAGTTCGGCTACGCGCTGCGCTGAACTCGCCCGCCGTCGCCCGTCTGCGCCCGCCCGCGTCCGTCGCCCGCCTGCGTCCGGGGTATGGGGGTGGCCAAAGAAAAACCCCCGCCGTGTGGGCGGGGGTTTTGGGATAAAGCCCCTGGCGATGACCTACTCTTGCATGGCTGGTGCCACACTACCATTGGCGCAGCTGCGTTTCACTTCCGAGTTCGGGATGGGATCGGGTGGTTCCACAGCGCTATGGTCGCCAGGGAAGGGGTGGAGGGTCGCGCGTGTGCGCGCCGCCTCACATGGGGTGGGAAGTAGCGAGGTTTGGGCCTGTTGGACGTGTCGCAAAGTCCAAGGCGTCTTGAGGTTATATGGTCAAGCCGCACGGATCATTAGTACTGGTTAGCTCAACGCATTGCTGCGCTTACACACCCAGCCTATCAACCACCTGGTCTTGATGGTTCCTTCAGGGGAGTCGAGCTCCCGGGAGATCTCATCTTGAGGCGCGCTTCCCGCTTAGATGCTTTCAGCGGTTATCGCTTCCGAACATAGCTACCCGGCAGTGCCACTGGCGTGACAAC
>Ga0207873_1000498_pt1 | contig 42867 bp, 37 predicted proteins | sample BGWIniCompost_FD_187373 | JGI IMG/M metagenome (GOLD analysis project Ga0207873, IMG submission 187373) | Cellulose adapted compost microbial communities from Newby Island Compost Facility, Milpitas, CA, USA - BGW Initial Compost (SPAdes)... ... | reverse complement strand
CTCGCCGCCGCGAGGCGGGGATCGAGCCGGTCTACAAGATGGTCGACACCTGCGCGGCCGAGTTCGAGGCTGCCACCCCGTACTTCTACGGCACCTACGAGGAAGAAGATGAGGCTGAGCCGCTCCCAGGCGCCAAGGCGGTGGTGGTCGGCTCCGGCCCGATCCGGATCGGGCAGGGGATCGAGTTCGACTACTGCAGCGTCCAGGCGGCGACCTCGCTCGGGGAGTCGGGTCATGCCTCGATCATGATCAACAGTAACCCGGAGACGGTCTCCACCGACTTCGATACCTCCGACCGGCTCTACTTCGAGCCGCTGGACGAGGAGAGCGTCTTCGAGGTGCTGCGCCACGAGTCGGGCAGCGACGGGCGCGCGCCCGATGTGCCGGTCATCCTCCAGTTCGGCGGACAGACGGCGATCAACCTGTCCGAGCCGCTGGCAGCGCGTGGGGTACCGATCCTCGGCAGCGCGCGCGAGGCCATCGACATCGCGGAGGACCGCAAGCGGTTCGAGCGCTTCCTGGCCAATCTGGGGATCCCGCAGCCCCCGGGCGATGCGGTGACCTCTCTGGAGGCCGCAATCGAGGTGGCGGAGCGGATCGGTTATCCCGTGCTGGTCCGGCCGTCGTACGTGCTGGGTGGGCGCGCCATGGAGGTCGTCCACTCCAGGGAGTACCTGGCGCGCTATCTGGAGACGTCGGTGACCTTCGACACCGGCCACCCGGTGCTGATCGACAAGTACCTCCAGGGCAAGGAGGTCGAGGTCGACGCCATCTGCGACGGCAAGGAAGTCTTGATTCCCGGCATCATGGAGCACATCGAGCGCGCCGGGGTCCACTCCGGGGACAGCTTCGCCGTGTACCCGGGTCTGAACCTCTACCCGCGCGAGGTGGACAAGATCGTCGAGCACACGACCCAGATCGCCCTCGCGCTCGGGGCGGTCGGGCTGATCAACATCCAGTACGTGATCCACGCCGGGCGGATCTACGTGCTGGAGGTGAACCCGCGTGCCAGCCGCACCGTGCCGTTCCTGAGCAAGGCGACCGGCGTGCCGATGATCCGGCTGGCAACGAACGCCATGCTGGGCCGCAGCCTCCGCGAGCAGGGATACGAGGGCGGGCTGTGGCCGCGGCAGCCGCTGGTGGCGGTCAAGGCGCCGGTCTTCTCGATGGCCAAGCTCCGCGGCGTCGAGGTGCATCTCGGTCCGGAGATGAAGTCCACCGGAGAAGCGATGGGGATCGACCGGTCGTTTGCCCCGGCGTTCTACAAGGCGCTGCTCGCGGCCGGGATGGCGCTGCCGCCGCGCGGGTCGATCCTGGTCAGCCTGGCCGACCAGGACAAGCCGGATTCGGTCGGGTGGCTGGAGGTCCTGGCGCGCCTCGGCTATCGGATCTACGCGACCGAGGGAACCGCAGCCATGATCGAGCGGAACGGCATCCCGGTCCAGATGGTGACCAAGCGGATCGGCGCCGGCTCGCCTGATATGCTCGACGTCATCCTCAACGGGACGGTGGACGCCGTCATCAACACACCGGGGCCGGCCCAGCGTGAGGTGCTCGACGGCTTCCAGATCCGGCGCGCGGCGGTGGAACGCGGCATCCCGTGCATCACCTCGATCGACACAGCCCGTGCCATCGTCCAGACATTGGAGAGCGCGCCGAACGGCTACGCCGTCCAGCCCCTGGGCACCTACCGCCAGCGGGTGCAGGTAGGGTACTGAGGCGGGCTGCCGGCTGGGGCCTCAGAGCGGATCGTGACGGAGGGGGAGCGGGTGACCGAGGCAGAATTCGAAACGCTGCTCCGCGAGGTCGGGGCGCTGAAAGAGGGGCACTTCCTGCTGGCGTCGGGGCGACACAGTGGCCAGTACATCGAGAAGTTCGATCTTCTGCGCCAGCCTCGGATGACCGAGCAGGCGTGCCGCGAATTCGTGCGCCAGGTACAGGACTGGGGCGTCGAGGTGGTTGCCGGGCCGACCACCGGCGGCATCCTGCTCGCCTTCGAGGTCGCGCGACAGCTCGGGGTGGCGGCGGCCTACGCGGAGCGGGCAAGTGACGGCAGCTCCGCGCGGGAGTTCCGCCGCGGGACCCAATTCCCACCGGGTGCCAAGGTGCTGGTGGTGGACGATATCCTCACGACCGGCGGGTCGGTGCGTGAGACGCTGGCGGCGCTTGAGCGAGAAGACGTCCAGGTGCTGGGAATCGCCGTGCTGGTGGATCGCAGCGGCGGACGGGTGACCTTCGACGTGCCGCTTCTGGCGCTGACGCGCATGGATATCGCCACCTGGGAGCCGGACGACTGCCCCCTCTGCCGTGCGGGTGTGCCACTGGTCAAGCCAGGTACCACGGCTTCCGGCGGAGGCGCACCGAAGCCCGCCTAGCGCGGCGCGTCGTACCCGGCGCATCCACTCAGGGGCTCCTCTCTCCACGTCAAGCGCACGGTGTCGCGGCGCGACGAACGCAGTCCGGTCGCTAGGTTCCGGCGGCCGGACGCGGTTTTTCTCGAGGGCTGCCTTCGCGAGGTAGAGTCGAGGATCGATGTGGGATCTCTCGGAGTGTGTCAATGCACGACCTCAAGGCACTACAGGCATTCGTCGATGGCGCCTCCGTTGACGACGCGGTGTTCGCGCTCAGGCCCGACTACCGCGCGCTGCTGATCGCCGTCGACGGGATCATCCCCGGCCCGAGTGACGAGACGAGCGAGGCGTTGCTCCGCGAGGCTGAGGCCGCTGCCTGTGCCCTGCTCCGCGACCGGCCGGTGAGCGAGGTCCCGCATGTGGCCGCATGGCGTGAGGCGTACCGAGCGTTCGGTGCCAAGCCGCAACGGACCCGCAACAGCCTGGAAGCCCTGCTGCGCCGCGCGCCGTCAGGCCTGCCCCGCGTGAACCGGCTGACCGACATCTACAACGCAATCTCGGTGCTGCATCAGGTCCCGGCCGGTGGAGAGGATCTGGACCGCTACCGCGGCTCACCCCGGTTGATCCGTGCCACGGGCGAGGAGCCCTTCGACACCGTGGCTGATGGCGAGGTCGTGATCGAATACCCCGAACCCGGTGAGGTCGTGTGGTGCGACGACGCAGGTGTGACCTGCCGACGCTGGAACTGGCGCCAGGCACGCCGCACCCAGCTCACTGACGAGACCACCGCGGCGCTGTTCATCCTGGACGCGCTGGAACCGATGACCGACGAGGCACTCCACGCGGCCGCCGACGACCTGATCTACCACCTGTCACGGTTCTCCCCCGACATCCGCGTCGCCCGCCGGGTGATAGCGCCGGACTTGCGCTCTGAGAACTGACGGTCTGGGTCCAACGACGCACGGGTGCTCCCCGAGGTGCCGGTGCCGCCAACTGCCAGGACCACGGCTCCTCACCGCCGGGGTGTGTCAAGTCCTTGAACCGGGATGCACTCTGATGGATCGCTTCAAGAGTATCCCGCCTACCCGGTCTGCTCCTGGGATCCGGCCTGTGCCTGGCGGAGGGCGCGGAGTTGGATGTGGAGGGCCGCAAGTTCGATGAGGCGGCGCGAGGGTGTTGTGCGTGGCTCACGCACGTACTCGTCCCGGCGTTCAAGGATCATCAACGCCAGCCGGCCGATTGTCCGGACGACGTAGACCGGATCGTCCGCCCGGGTCTCGGCGCGGTAGCCGGACAATGTTGCTCCTTGTCAGGCGTCGGCGCTAGGTAGGATCCTCGTCCGTCGTGCCGTTGAGGAGCGCCAGGAAGGCCTGCTCGTCAAGGATCTGAACGCCCAGCTCCCGCGCGCGGTCGGCCTTGCTCCCCGGATCCTGTCCGACGATGACAAAGTCGGTCTTACGCGACACCGAACTCGTGACCGTGGCTCCCATTCGGCGCAGCGCCTCCTGCGCCTGCTCGCGCGTCATGGACTCGAGCCGACCGGTGAGGACGACCGTCTTTCCGGCGAGGCGGCCGTCGACCGGCGCGGTGTCGCCGTCTGACTCGGTCATGCGGAGGCCGTGGGCGCGCAGGCGCTCGATCAGCGCCAGGTTCTGCGGCTCGCGGAAGAAGTCGTACACGGCCTCGGCGACGACCCTTCCGAAGCCGGGGATGCCCTGCAACTCCTCGATCGACGCGGCGGCGATCCGGTCCATGCTGTTGAAGTGCTGGGCCAGCAGGCGGGCGTTGCGCTCACCGACGTGGCGGATGCCGAGGGCGTGGAGGAGGCGCGACAAGGGGCGCTCCTTGCTCGCCTCGATCGAGGCCTGGAGGTTGGCGATGCGCTTGTCACCGAAGCCTTCGAGTTGTCGGATCCGCTCCCAGTCGAGTTCGTAGATGTCGGCGACGGAGTGGATCAGACCGAGGTCGACGAACTGCTCGGCCAGACGGCTGCCGAACCCCTCGATGTCCATTGCACCGCGTGAGACGAAGTGCCGCACCGCCTCGCGCAGCCGGGCGGGGCAGGAGGCGTTCACGCAGTAGCGCATCACTTCCCCTTCGAGCCGGACGGCCGCCGCGCCGCAAACCGGGCAGTGGTCCGGCATGGTGAAGGGACGCTCGTCGCCATCGCGCGCCGAGACCACGACGGCCACGATCTTGGGGATGACGTCACCTGAGCGCTGGACCACGACCCTGTCGCCGATCAAGAGATCGAGCCGCCGGATTTCGTCCTCGTTGTGCAGGGTGGCGCGTCGGACGACCACGCCGCCGATCTCGACCGGGTCGAGGATCGCCACCGGGTTCAGGCTGCCGGTGCGGCCGACGTTGACTTCGATGTCGCGCAGGATGGTCGTCTTCTGGATTGCAGGGAACTTGTACGCAATAGCCCAGCGCGGCTCGCGGGACACGGTTCCGAGTTCGGCCTGGAGATCCTCGTCGTTGACCTTGACCACGACGCCGTCGATCTCGAAGTCGAGCTCGTCCCGAAGGCTCAGCCACCGCTCGCACTCTGCCCAGACCTCGTCGATCGTCTGCCACACGCGATAGTCGGGCGCGGTCGGGATGCCGAGGGTGCGGAGCAGGTCGAGGTTGGCCGCGTGGGTGCCGTTGTGCTGGCCACCCTCGATGATGCCGACGTCCCAGGCGTAGAAGCGCAGCGGGCGAGAGGCGGTCACGTTCGGATCGAGTTGGCGCAGCGAGCCGGCTGCGGCGTTGCGTGGGTTGGCGAAGAGAATTTCGCCGGCCTCTCCGCGGCGGCGGTTGAGCGCCTCGAAGTCGCTCTTGCGCATGTAGATCTCGCCGCGCACCTCGAGCACTTCGGGGACGTGGACGCCGTCGACATCGTGGAGACGCAGCGGGACGTTGCGGACGGTGCGAATGTTGGCGGTGACGTCCTCGCCCTGGATGCCGTCGCCACGAGTTGCTCCCCGCTCGTAGACGCCGTTCCGGTAGAGGATGGAGACGGCGCTGCCGTCGATCTTCGGTTCGGTCACGAACTCGATGTCCCGGCGCCCGGCGAGCCGGTAGACCCGCTCGGCCCACTGGCGCAGTTCCTGCTCACTGAAGGCGTTGGCAAGGCTGAGCATCGGGATCTCATGGCGGACGGTGCCGAAGGCTGAGGAGGGCGGTGCGCCGACGCGCTGCGTGGGGGAGTCCGGGGTGATCAGCTCCGGATGCGCGGCCTCCAACTCGCGCAGCTCGTTCATCAGCGCGTCGTACTCGGCATCGCTTACCGATGGTTGGTCGAGGACGTAGTACTCGTAGTTGTAGCGCTCGATGAGCTTCCGCAGCTCCGCGATCCGCTCCTGGACGTCCACGTCGTCCATACTCTGCCGACTCCTTCGCGCCGCACGCGCTGCCCGTCTGCCGTGGTCGCCTATAGCCCGATGATTCGCCGCGAGTATAGCACGGCTTGTTCGTACACTTGTTCGGAAGTATACTCCCAGCGCGCCGTGACGGACAGTCACCGGGAGGATTTCATGGCGGCCGGATCAGAGGCGCGGGACGATCCCTACGCGGGTTTGCGGCAGCGGGCATACCTGTTCCTGCGCGAACGGGACGGCGCGGTGCCCGAAGAGGAGCTCATCGAGCACGTCTTTGGCTCGTCCGGCAATCCGGCGCTGTGGCGTCCGCTCCTGCGACAGGTTCTGGGCGCAGACGACCGGCTCGACCTCCGCGCTGACGGATACTGGGCGCTGCGCGGCACCGCACCGGTCAGCAACGGCCTGCTCCCCACCGACTTCGTGGTGATCGACATCGAGACGACCGGGCTGCGTCCGCTGCGCCAGCGCATCATCGAGGTGGCCGCGATCCGCTATCGTGGTGGCAGGCGGCAGGATGTCTTTTCCACCCTCGTCAATCCGGAGCGCCCGGTGCCGGCATATATCCGCAAGTTGACCGGCATCGATGAGACGGCGTTGGCCGGTGCTCCCGTGTTCCGCCGGGTGGCGGACGAACTGACTGCTTTCCTCGGAGACGACCTCCTCATCGGCTACAACGTCGAGTTCGACATCGCTTTCCTCAATGCCGAGCTGAAGCGGCTCGGGCGGCCGCCTTTGATCAACCCTAGGCTCGACCTGTTGCCCCTGTCGACGCAGTTGATCCCGGGGATGCGGCGCTCGGGCCTCGACGCCGCGTGCCTGGCGCTCGGGTTGGAGTTCCGCGAGCGTCACCGCGCCGAGGCCGACGCGGCACTGACGGCGTTGTTGCTGGCTCGGTTGGGGGAGCTGGCGCGGGAGCGAGGGCTGACCACCTTCGACGGTCTGCAGCGTGCCGCTGCCACGCGGGTGCCGGTGCCGAAGCGGCGTGGTCCGGTTGGGCGCGGAAGGGCGGTGCTTGATCGTTCGCACCTTGAGGGTATCCCGCATGCACCCGGCGTGTATCTGATGTACGGCGCGCGGGAGCGCGTGATCTACGTCGGCAAGGCCAAGGATCTGCGCAATCGGGTGTCCTCTTACTACTCGCAGCCGCTCGGATACACGCGCAAGATGGACGGGCTGCTGGAGTCGATCGAGCGGATTGAGGTGGTTGAGACCGGTTCGGAACTCGAGGCGCTCCTGCTGGAGGCGCAGTTCATCCGGCGCTACCGGCCGCAGTACAACACCCAGATGCGGAACAACGAGGCGTACCCGTACATCAAGATCGACATCGGGAACCCGTGGCCGCGGGTGACGCTGACGCGCCAGCGCGCGGACGACGGCGCGGTCTACTTCGGTCCGTTCCGCGTGGCGCGCTCCGCTCGTGAGACGGTCGATCTCATCAACGAGGTGTTCCCGCTCCGAACCTGTGCACGTTCCTTCCGTACCGCACGCAGCTACGGTTCACCCTGCCTCCGGCTGTCGTTAGGCCAATGCCTGGGCCCCTGCACCGGGATGGCGGATCGGGACGCCTATCGCCAGGCGGTTCAGGACGTGATCGGGTTCCTCCGCGGCGAGCGGGACGAGGTCATGGCGCGGCTGCATCAGGAGCTGGTTGCGTGCGCCGAGCGGCTGGACTTCGAGCGTGCCAGCCGCCTGCGGGACCGCATCCGGCGGGTGCAGCAGTTGGTGTTGAGCCAGCAACTCCTGGCGGAGACCGAGCAGCGCGGCACGGTGCTCATTGTCACGCCGTCGCCGGAATCCGGGGCGCGGGAGTTCCTGCTGGTGGTGCGGGGGCGACTCTGGGCGCAGATCCGGGCCGCGGCCGGCGACACGGACGACGACGTGGCGGCGCGGCTGGCGCGCAGTTGGGAGCGCGCTCAGCAAACGACGATGCCTGCTGTTGATCAGGATTCACTCGATCAGGTGCACCTCCTCGGTCGCTGGCTCCGCAAGTACGCTGGGCACCGCGCGATTATCCCGCTTGATGCCGTGCCCAACTGGGTCGCGCTCGTCGCGCAGGGTCGCGCACTTACTGATGATGAATTGTCGTTCGACTCACGTCCCGCTCCCGTTTCGGAGGAGCCGCTCCCCGCGTGAGGGCCTGACCTTTGCGAACAGGCAGGGCGTGTGCTAGCCTCACACGTTGTGCTCGCAACGTTGGCACACCGAACGGATCCGGGGTGGCGATACAGTTTGGTACAGACGGCTGGCGAGCCGTCATCGCCGATGAGTTCACCTTTGCCTCGGTACGCGCGGTAGCGCGGGCCTACGCGCTTATGCTGCACGAGCAGGTTACGGAGCGCCGGCCGCAGGTCGTGGTCGGGTACGACCGGCGCTTCGCCTCCGATGCCTTCGCGCGGGCGGCGGCCGAGACGCTGGCTGCAGCGGGCGTGTCGGTTCACCTCGCTCGGCGCCCTCTGCCGACGCCGGCTATTAGCTGGGCCACGGTCGCGCTGGGTGCTGACGGTGCCCTGGTTATCACCGCGTCGCACAACCCGCCTCTCTACAACGGGATCAAGCTGAAGACCGCGGCCGGGGCGTCGGCGCCCCCAGCACTGGTGCGCCGGGTGGAGGCGCTGCTCGGCGCCGATCGAGAAACCGGCGGCACCGCCGCGCCCGTCGTCGAGATAGATCCGACGGACGACTACCTGGCGGGGCTACGGGCGGCGGTGAACCTCCCCCGTATCCTGTCTGCGGGCCTGACGGTGGTGGCTGACGCGATGTTCGGGGCGGCGGCGGGCCTCCTGCCGATGCTCCTCAACGGGGACGCCACCGAGACGATCGAGATCAACTCCGCGCACAACCCGCTCTTCCCGGGTCTGAAAGGCCCGGAGCCAGTGGAGCGCAACCTGGCGCGCCTCAAGAAGGTCGTGGCCGACGGCGGCGCGACCCTCGGGGTCGCCTTCGATGGGGACGGCGATCGTATCGGGGTTGTCGACGAGCGGGGCGAGTATGTCTCGACCCAGCATGTCTTCGGCCTGCTCGCGCGCTACGTGCTGGAGGTGCGCAAGGCGCGCGGGCCGATCGTCAAGTCGGTCACGGGTAGCGCGATGGTCGACCGGCTAGCCGAGCGGGCTGGAGTGCCCGTAGTAGAGACGGCGACGGGCTTCAGCCGGATCGCCGAAGCGATGCAGGAGGAGGGGGCGATCCTGGGAGGGGAAGAGAGCGGTGGCTACGCCTTTGGATTCCACCTCCCGGAGCGCGACGGACTCCTCGCCGCGCTGCTCCTGCTCGACTACCTGGTGCAATCCGGCAAGCCCCTCTCGGCGCTTCTGGCGGAAATGGAGGCCGCGATCGGTCCGTGGCACTACCGCAGGGTGGACGTGCCGCTGGCACCGGAGGTTGCCGCGAAGGTCGTGGCCCAGGTTCAGGCCAGCGAGTGGCCTTCACGTATCGCCGGGATGCCTCTGGCCGGTGTGCGGGATATCGACGGGGTGAAGCTCGAGTTCGAGGATGGGAGCTGGCTCCTGCTCCGGCCGTCCGGGACCGAGCCGCTGCTGCGCCTGTACGCCGAGGCGCACTCTCCCGACGATGTCGATGCGTTGCTGGCGGCGGGCCGGGAATTCCTCGGGATCTAAATCGGCGTACGCTCGCGAGTGGACGTATACTTCTATCCCGGTGAGATGGACGCTGTGAGGAGGCAATCTTGACAGCGAGTCTGGACACGATCGCGGCGCGTGTGCGCGTCTGCACGCAGTGCGAGTTGCATCGCATGCGGACCAACGCGGTCCCGGGTCACGGGAACCCCGACGCCGAGGTCATGTTCATCGGCGAAGGGCCGGGCTGGCACGAAGATCGCCAGGGGCTCCCGTTTGTCGGCGCCGCGGGGCAGTTCCTGAACGAGATGCTGCAGAGCATCGGGCTGTCTCGGGACGAGGTCTTCATCACCAACATCGTCAAGTGCCGTCCGCCCGGAAACCGCGATCCGCTGCCCGACGAGATCGCCGCTTGCTCCGCCTACCTCGATGCGCAGATTGCCGCGATCAAGCCCAAGGTGATCGTGACGCTCGGTCGCTTCTCGATGGCCCGCTGGTTCCCGAACGAACGCATCTCACGCATTCACGGCCAGCCGCGCCGCTTCGGTGACGTGGTCGTGGTGCCGATGTACCACCCTGCGGCAGCGCTGCACCAGTCCTCGCTGCGCGCGACCATCGAGGCGGACATGGCGAAGCTGCCGCAGATCCTGGAGGAAGCCCGCCGCGAGGCGGCGGCGGAGGACGCCCCCCCGCCACCGCAGCAGATGCGGCTCTTCTAACACGCCGGCCGCGGGAGCTGGCCCGGTTGCCTCCCGGCGTGGGATCGACGGAGAAGGAGAGCATTCCCGGTTGAACAACGACCACCACCTCGACGTCACGTTCCTCGGCGGGCTCGGTGAGGTCGGAAAGAACATGCTCGTGCTGGCGTCGGGTGACGACATGATCGTCATCGATGCCGGCGTCGGGTTCCCGGAGGAGGACATGTTCGGTGTGGACCTCCTCCTGCCCGACATAACGTACCTCCGCCAGAACGCGGACCGTGTCCGCGGGATCTTCATCACTCACGGCCACGAAGATCACATCGGCGCGCTCGCCTATCTACTGGAGGCGGTCAACGCCCCGGTCTATAGCACGAGGCTCACCCAGGGGCTGCTGCGGAATCGCCTCCGAGAGCGCAAGATGCTCGATCGCGCGGACCTGCGCTTGATTGTCCCGGAGGAGGACCCGCGCATTACCGCCGGGTGTTTCACGGTCGAGTGCTTCCGTGTGAGCCACAGCATCCCCGACGCCGTTGGCTTTGCGATTGAGACACCGGTCGGGCTGGTGGTGCACACCGGCGACTTCAAGTTCGACCAGACGCCGGTCGACGGCCGGCTGACGGACATGGCGAAGCTCGGTGAACTCGGGCGCCGCGAGCCGCTCCTCCTTATCAGCGACTGCGTGCACGTCGAGTCCCCTGGGACGACGCCGTCCGAGCGGGTAGTCGAGCAGACCTTCGACGACGTGATGCGCCGCGCGTCCGGGCGGGTGATCGTCGCCACCTTCGCCTCGAACATCTCACGCGTGCAGCAGGTGCTGACGACGGCGCACCGGCATGGTCGGCGTGTGGCGTGCGTCGGCCGGTCGCTGCAGAACAACGTCCGCGTGGCGCTGGAACTGGGGTACCTCACCCCGCCGCCCGACACGCTGATCCGTGTGGCGCAGGCGGCGAAGCTCCCGCCGGAACAGGTGGTCTACGTCTGCACCGGGAGCCAGGGAGAGCCGATGGCGGTGCTCAGCCGCATCGCGCGGGGCGACCATAAGGAGATCCGCATCCAGCCGGGTGATACCGTGGTGATCTCGGCGACGCCGATCCCCGGCAACGAATCGTCGGTCTACCGGCTCATCAATCAGCTCTTCAAGCAGGGCGCGGAGGTGATCTACGCCGCTCACGCGCCGGTCCATGTGTCGGGACATGCCAGCCAGGATGAGCTGCGCATGATGCTCAACCTGGTGCGGCCGCGCTTCGTCCTCCCGTTCCACGGTGAACCGCGCCACCTGTATCTCTACGCCGACCTGGCTCGCAGTGTCGGCATCCCGGACGAGCGCATCATGATCGGCGAGGTCGGCACGGTGTTCCGCTTCGACGGAGAGACGGCCGAGATCGTGGGCAGCGTGCCGAGCGGGACGGTCTACGTCGACGGACTGTCGGTCGGCGAGGCGGGAGACAAGACGATCGTCGATCGGCGGCTTCTGGCGCGGGATGGGGTGCTCTTGATCGTCGTCACGATCGACCGAGAGTCGGGTCAGGTGGTGGCCGGTCCGGAGATCGTGGGGCGCGGGTTCCTTCCTGATGGGGTGGGGACCGCCTTCCTTACCGCCGCGCGAGATCACCTCAGCCAGGTGCTGGGCCAGAACGGCCACACCAGCCATGGCCGTCTCGCCGCCACGCGCGCGATCCACGAGACGGTGCAATCGTTCGTCTACCAGCAGACGCGGCGCCGGCCGGTGATTCTCCCCGTCGTGCTGGAGGTATGAGGCTGAATCCCTACCCCTCGGTGCTATAATGCGTACGAACACGACGCACGTACACGGAGGGGGCGATGGCAGCGCAGGCCAAGGGGCGCCGGAAGAAGGCACAGACGAGGAGCACGGCACGCCGGAAGGGTAATAGCCGCTCGACGCCGCCTGCCGCCCTTGCGCTGGTCTGGCGTGGCCTCAGGGCTGTCGGCGCCTGGTTCGCAAGCTGGGAGGTGCCGAGCCGTCTCCAGCGGGAAGTCCTAGGCGTCCTCTCCCTCGCCACGGCGGTGCTGCTGGCGCTCCCGTTGGTGTTGGCCGAGGACCAGCAGGGGCTGATCGGCGTGCTGGGCGACTGGCTGCGCGAACTGCTCGGCCGAGGAGCGCTCCTGGTACCGGTCGGGCTGGCAGGCCTGGCCATCGAGCTGTTTGTGCCGGGTGGTGACGGCGCACGCCGCCGCCGAGTGGCGGGTTACATGCTGTTCACCGCGGCCGTGGTCACCTTCCTTCACCTGATCGGTGCGCCGGAGGTGGAGCAAGCTGGTGGCCACCTGGGGAGCGGTCTGGGCGAGCTCGCGCGCATGGCGGCGGGCCATGCCGGGGCCTCCATCATCGCTTTCACCGTCGGTGTGGTCGGCGTCTACCTTCTGACGGGCATGGACCTCCTGAGCGCCGTGCAGGCGTGGCGCAGCCTGCGCGAGTCCCGCGCGGCGATGCGTGCAGCGGCGCCGCCCGCCGCGCCTGCAGCACCGAAGCGCCGGGTCGCGCAGCCGGTTGTCGAGGAAACTGAGAACTCGGCCCCGCCGCCGCGCCCGGTGATCAATCTGCCCAAGACAGAGCCGCCGGCCGCGAAGGCCGACGAGCCCACGCCCCCGGCGCAACCCGTGGCTAAGGATGAGGGCGAGCCAGCGCGGCTCGCGCCGTTACCCCTGCCGGACATCAAGCGCCTGGCGCTCTACGACGGTGGTACGCCGGATCCCGCTGAGCTGGAGAGCAAAGCGGCCCTGATCCAGGAGTCGCTCAAGAACTTCAAGGTCGATGCTCACGTGCGCGAGATCTTCCCCGGTCCCGCCGTCACCATGTTCACCCTCGAGCCGGGACCGGGCGTGAAAGTGCGGCGCATCACGGAGCTACAGAACGATCTCGCCCTGGCGCTGGCCGCCCCGTCGATCCGTATCGAGGCGCCCGTCCCCGGGATGGCCCGCGTCGGGATTGAGGTGCCCAACTCCAGCGTCCTCACCGTCGGGCTGCGCGAGACGCTGGAGTCGGCGGCCTTCCAGCGCTCCAAGGCGAAGCTGCCGCTGGCGCTCGGGCGCGATGTCAACGGTCGCTATGTGATCGGCGACCTGGCGAAGATGCCGCACCTCTTGATCGCTGGTTCGACCGGCTCCGGGAAGTCGGTCTGCATCAACGGCATCATCGCCACCTTCTTGCTCACCCGCCGCCCGACGGAGCTGCAGATGGTGCTCATCGACCCGAAGAAGGTCGAGCTGGTCGGGTTCAACGGCGTGCCGCACCTGAAGTGCCCGGTCGTGACCGACATGGACAAGGTGGTCGGCACGCTCCGCAAAGTGCTGGAGGAGATGGAGCGCCGCTACCAGCAGTTCGCGGCGCTCGGTGTGCGGAACATCGACGGCTACAACCTCCGGCGTCAGGAGGACCCCGGCCTCGAGATCATGCCCTACCTGGTCGTCATCATCGACGAGCTGGCCGACTTGATGATGACCACGCCCGAGGAGGTCGAGACGCTGCTCGTCCGCCTGGCGCAGATGGCGCGCGCGACGGGTATCCATCTCCTGATCGCCACGCAGCGGCCCTCGGTCGATGTGCTGACCGGGCTTATCAAGGCGAACGTCCCGGCGCGTATCGCCTTCGCGGTGACGTCGGTGACGGACAGCCGGGTGATCCTCGACCTGCCTGGGGCAGAGCGCCTGCTCGGTCGGGGTGACATGCTCTTCCTGCCCCCTGACGCTGCCAAGCCGCACCGCGTTCAGGGGTCGTTCATCGAGGACCGCGACCTGCAGTACGTCGTCCGCCACTGGCGGAAGGTAGCTCCCAACCACCAGTACGACCCGAACTGGGTGAACGTGGAGACCGACGAGCCGGCCGAGACGGGGGAAGACCCGCTCATGGAGCAGGCGCTCCAGATCGTGCGCCAGCAGGGGACTGCTTCCGCCTCGATGCTCCAGCGGCGCTTGCGGATCGGCTACAACCGCGCAGCGCGCCTCATCGAGCAGATGGAGGAGCTAGGCTACGTCGGGCCGGCGGACGGCTCGCGTGGGCGGCCGGTCTACATCATGGACGAGGAGTAAGGTGGGCGGCGTTGCACGGCCGAGCGCGGCGCGACGGGGGAAATGAGCCGTTTGGTATACTCATAGCCGGTGCGACGCCATACGGATCGTGAGGAACGGGTGCGATCTCGGGTTACGGCAGAACCGGTTGCCAAGCTGATTGACGAATTCGGTAAGTTGCCCGGGGTAGGCCCGAAGACGGCATCGCGCCTGGCCTACCACATCCTACGGAGCGACCGCGAGGAGGCCGTGGCACTGGCGGAGGCGATCCTCGAGGTCAAGGAGCGGATCGTGCTCTGCTCGACCTGCTTCAACATCACGGAGCACGACCCATGTCCGATCTGCTCCGATGAACAGCGGGACCGCCGCACGATCTGCGTGGTCGAGGAGCCGCTGGATGTGGTAGCGCTCGACCGGACCGGCGAATACAACGGGCTGTATCACGTGTTGCATGGTGTCCTGTCGCCGGTCGATGGAATTGGCCCGGACCGATTGCGTATCCGTGAGTTGGTCGCGCGCGTACAGGCGGACCCGCCCGATGAGGTGATTTTGGCGCTGAACCCGAACATTGAAGGCGACGCCACCGCCATGTACATTGCGCGGCAGTTGCTCCCGCTCGGCGTCACTGTCACCCGCCCGGCCAGTGGGCTGCCGGTGGGGGGCGACCTCGAGTACGCCGACGAAGTGACGCTCGGGCGAGCGCTTGCCGGGCGTCGCGCGCTCTGAGCCCTCCCGGCGCGGGCTGCCGGGCTCCGGCAGGAGCCGATCTGCACGGGGGTAGACGCATCATGGCCACGCTGACCGTTCGCCCCATCGGCATCCGCGATCTAACCGGTTTCCGTGCACTACAGCGAATCCCGCTGGGTCTCGGCGACGGTGGTGCGCCGGTGGGCCCGATGGGGGCCGGGGTGCTGGCGAGCCTGCCCGTGACGCGCCGCTACTGGCGAGGATACATCGCAACGGCCAGCCAGGGCCTCCGCGCCGCGGTGGAGATCCAGCCGGAGCCGCGGGACTACCGCTGGGTGGTGGCCGCGCTTGCCGCAGGACCGGAGTCCGTTCCCGAGCAGTCAGAGTTGCTGGTCGACGTGTGGGAGGCCCTGCTGATCGCGGCGATCCGCGCGGCGGGTGCGTCCGGTGCCAAGCGGCTCCACGCGTGCGCACCGTTGGATGGCCCGGCCCTGGAGGCATTGCTGCGCGCCAATTTCACCATCTACGCGTATCAGACCACGCTGGCGGCATCAGGTGTTGGTCTGGGGGCGTTGAATGGGACGGTGATTCGAGAACAAGAACCAAGTGATGCCTGGGCCCTGCAGCAGTTGTACCAGCGGGCGACCCCGCAGCCGGTCCAGTTTGCCGAGGCGTTCACGACCAACCACTGGGACGTCGGCCGGCGTGCGGCCTGGCGCGTGCGTGGCTTTCTGGTGGAACGCGACCACCAAGCGGTCGCGTACTGCCGCGTGACGTCTCGCGGGCACCAGCACGTTGTCGACGTGCTGGCGCTCCCGGGTGAGGCGGGGCTCTTGCGAGAACTGGTGCCGCAGGCGCTGGCGCGGTCCGGCGCCGGGGAGAACGATGAGGTTTGGGTGGGCGTGCCCGACTACCATAGCGAGTACATCTCGCATCTGGAGGCGGTGGGGTTTGCCGTCACCGGGCGCCAGGCCCGGATGGTGCGGTACACGGCGGTGCCGGTGCGCACGAGTCAGGCCCGACCCCTGCCGCTGGTGCCGGAGGTCGGGGAGCGACTTTCGGCGCGGCTGCCTTCGTATTCCACCACGGGCACGACGCCGCCGGCTGATGGCGTCACATCAGGGACGTTGACGGTATAGCGACGGAGTGGATTTCACTTGACAACCTGGAGGACCACATCCACGACGGAATCGCCGGCGCCGTTCGGCGAGGAAATCACCGACAACCTGGAGGATCTGCTCGCGGTCTTGCCGCCCCACGTTGTGGAGGCACTGGAGGCGCAGAGCACGCCTGAGGAACGCAAGGAGCTTATTGAGATCGTCCTGGACCTCGGGCGGCCACCGGAGGCGCGCTATCCGGACCGCGAGGTGTATCTCTCGGACCGCGAGGTCACACGCGAAGACATTGCCTACGTCGCGGAGCGCATCGGTCGCTTCGGCGACGACAACCGGGCCGGGATCGAGCGGACCCTGCATCGCATCTCCGCCATCCGAAGTCGCTCCGGGCAGATCGTTGGGCTGACCTGCCGGATCGGGCGGGCCGTCTACGGGACGATCGGCATCGTGCGCGATCTGGTGGAGTCGGGCGAGAGCCTGCTCCTGCTCGGTCGTCCCGGGGTCGGGAAGACCACGATGCTGCGCGAGACGGCGCGGGTCCTGGCCGACGACCTGGGTAAGCGGGTGATCATCGTCGACACGAGCAATGAGATTGCGGGCGACGGGGATATTCCCCACCCGTCGATCGGGCGTGCGCGCCGTATGCAGGTGCCGACGCCTGCCATGCAGCACGCGGTGATGATCGAGGCGGTGGAGAACCACATGCCCGAGGTCATCGTCATCGATGAGATCGGCACCGAGCTGGAGGCGGCCGCGGCGCGGACGATCGCCGAGCGCGGTGTGCAGCTCGTGGGGACGGCGCACGGGAATACCCTCGAAAACTTGATGATGAACCCGACGCTGTCCGATCTGATCGGCGGGATCCAGTCGGTGACGCTGAGCGACGAGGAGGCGCGCCGCCGCGGTACGCAGAAGTCGATCCTGGAGCGCAAGGCTCCACCGACCTTCACCATGATGGTCGAGATCCAGGCCCGTGACCGGGTGGCCGTGTACCGGGACGTGGCCAGCGCTGTCGACGCCATCCTGCGCGGGCAGCCGCTGCGGGTCGAGGTCCGGCAGCGTGCGCCGGACGGCTCGGTTACGGTTACCTACGAGCAGCCGTACCACGCCGAGCACGCTGCGGACACTGACCGGCGGAGTGGCCGGCGACGGGGCGGTGAGGCGATGCATCCGGCAGCGGAAGAGACGGCGCCGGTGGTGCGGGACGTCATGCGCGCGGGCCGGGGAACTCCGGACCGCCCCGCGCGCGTTTTCCCGTTTGGCGTGAGCCGCAACCGCCTGGAGCAGGCGATTCACCAGATGGCCGCGCCGGCAACGGTCGTCCGTGACCTGCGCGACGCGGACGTGGTGGTCACCCTCAAGAATTACTACCGGCGGCGGCCGCAGCCGCTGCGGGAGGCGGAGGCGCGTGGCATCCCGATCTACGTGCTGCGCAACAACACCATCGTTCAGATGGCGAACCTGCTCCGATCGCTGTTTGCTGAGCAACTGCAGAGCAGTGTGATGCGCCAGGAGTCTGAGCGGTGGGATGAGGAGGAGGCGGAGGTTCCCGAGGATCGGCTTGCGGCGGCGATGTTCGAGGCCGAGGCTGCGATCCACGACGTGCTGAGTGGCGAGGTCTCGAGCGTCGACTTGCGGCCGCAGGCCTCGCATGTGCGACGCCTGCAGCACCAGCTTGCTGAGCGCTATAACCTTGCCTCGCGCAGCCGCGGGCGCGAGCCCCAGCGCTACGTCGAAATTTTCCGCCGGGACGGTCTTCCGTGAGCCTGTTCGTGACGTTCGAGGGGCCGGAGGGGGCGGGCAAGTCGACCCAGATCCGGCGCCTGGCGAGTGAACTGGAGGCTCGCGGCTATTCGGTCGTGGCCACTCGCGAGCCTGGCGGGACCGCGATCGGCGAGGCCATCCGTCAGATTTTGCTCGCGCCCGAACACTCTGCTATGCTGCCGGAGACCGAAGCGTTGCTGAACACGGCCGCTCGGGCCCAGCACGTCGCGGAGGTGATTCAGCCCGCCCTCGCGGCGGGCAAGATCGTGCTCTGCGACCGTTTCGTTGACTCGACGCTGGTCTACCAGGGTGCAGGGCGCGGCCTGCCAACGAGCGAGTTGCTGGCACTCCAGCGCTTCGCGACGCGCGGGCTGTGGCCCGACCTGACGCTGCTGCTGGACCTGCCGGTCGAGGTCGGGCAGGCGCGCCGGCGGGCATCGGGCGAGCCCCTGAGCCGTTTCGACGCGGATGCGCTAGGATTTCACGAGCGGGTGCGCACGGGGTTCCTCGCGCTGGCACGCGATGATCCGGCGCGGTGGCGCATCATCGACGCGGCCCAGTCTGAGGAGGCGGTGGCGCGGGAAGTGCTGGCGGTCGTGCTTGAGCGACTGCCGCCGGCGCCGGTGCGCCAGTAGGGGATGAGTATGAAGCTGATTTTCGCGGTGATCCAGGGGAAGGATGCAGACAACCTGCTTACGGCGCTCCGGGATAACGGCTATCGCTCGACCCAGATCAACAGCGCGGGCGGATTCTTGCGAGAGAACAATGTGACGGTCCTGATCGGCGTGGAGGATCCGTACGTGCCCGACGTGTTGCGGCTTATTGAGCAGAACTGCTATACGCGAACGCAGTATGTGAACCCGCTCCTGCCGATCATGGAGCCTGGTGAGTTTTACGTTCCGAACCCCGTCGAGGTACAGGTGGGCGGCGCGACCGTCTTCGTGTTGGACGTCGAACGCGTCGAGCGTATCCCCTAGGCGGGGAGCGACCGGCTGGCACGGAGCCGGTCGTGCGGTACACTCCCGACCGACGGAGGGAGAGAGTTTCGATGGAAGCCATCATCGCCCGAGCCGTCCAGGTCATCGTCGCCCTCGGCGGTGCCTACCTGCTCGCGCTCTGGTTTGCCCTGGTGGTCTGGACGTTCCAGGACATCCAGCGCCGCAGCCGCAGCGTCATCGCGCAGATTTTTTCGACGCTGGTCGTCGTTCTGTTCTTCGTTCCCGGTATCCTGATCTATCTCATTCTGCGCCCGCGCGAGACGCTCGACGATACTTTCCAGCGATCGCTGGAGGAGGAGTACCTGCTGCAGGATTTGGAGGAGCTGCCGCTCTGCCCGTCCTGCCAGCGCTACGTCAACGAGGACTTCGTCTACTGCCCATACTGCCGGGCGGACCTCCGCCAGCCCTGCCCCGGCTGCGAGCGGCTGATCGATCTTCGCTGGGAAATCTGCCCGTACTGCGGCATTGAGCAGTACCCGAGCGAGGAGCCTGGCCATGCCGCAACGTGGGAGCGGCCGGAGCCGGCCGTGGTGAACCGGCTCGTGCAGGGGGCGCGTGAGCGATTCTCCGGTCGCTGGTCGCGGTTGCCCGACGACGCGACGATCGCGATCGAGCAGCCCATCGGAGGTGCGGGCGAGCGGGCACGGACCACGTCGGAGAAGACGAACGTGCCGGAAGCGTCGGTCTGGCGAGGACACAGTCGATCGGCCGCGGACGACAACGGCAGTGACGCGTTCGAAGCCCGCTGGGGTGAGCCGGAATCCACGGCGGTCGACCCCCTGGAGGAGACTGACGAGTTGCCGGCCGGGGTCTCTCAGCCGGGGCCGCGCACCTAGGCGGCGCACGCCGTCACCGGGCACGGCGGGGCGACGAGTGGACCGGGCTTACGGCCTCTCACGCCCCCGCCGACCGAGGGTCGGGACGGCATCCGGCCGGATCATGAAATTGAACTTGCTCCGGAACGCGTCGTAGAAGTTCATCCCCTCCAGCACTGCAAGCCGGAAGCGGTGGGCGCCGTCGCGGACAGTCACCACGTCGCCCTCCTGCAGCTCCAACTCGGGTACGCCGTCGAGGATGAGGTGGGCCTCTCGCTCGCTCGCCAGGACCAGCTCGATCAGGGCCGACTTGGGCACGACCAGGGTCGTGCGGATCGGTGAGTGGGCGCAGATTGGGGTCACGGCGAACCCGCCGACGCCGGCCGCCAGCACCGGGCCGCCCGCGGCCATGCAGTAGGCCGTACTGCCCTGCGGCGTGGCGACGATCATGCCGTCCCCGGGGTAGGTGTTGACGTAGCGTTCGTCGATGTAGACCTCGACGTCGATCAGCTGCATACCCGAGCGGATGACCACGTCGTTGATGGCCCAGGCGTCGACGATAGCCTGCCCGTTGCGGAAGACCGTCGCCTCCAGCGTGGGGCCCTCCTGTACCTCATAGCGGCCGTCGATGATCTCCTGCAGAGCGTCCTGCCAGTGCTGACGCTCCGTCATCGCCAGGAACCCCACGCGCCCGACGTTGATGCCAAGAATCGGGATGTCGGGCAGGTCGTGGGCGACGCGCATGATCAACCCGTCGCCACCAAGGGCGACGATGACGTCCGGCCGTGCACCGCCCCGGAGTTCATCCTCGTTCAGCACCTCGCACCCGCGCTGCTCCAGCCACGGGATCACCTCGGCGGCCAGGGTTTCGGCCTCCGTCTTACCGTGCGCGGCGATCAGGCCGATCCGGGCCATGCGTCGCCCCTCTCTCATGAGTCAGTCACCCCGCGCGACCCCCGACTCGGGCCGCACTGCCCATGGTACCGCATCAACCCAGCCCGCTTCACCGCGGCGTCCGGCTCTGTGCCGCGGTACACTTGGTGCGGGAACTGGCGATAACGAAGGGGTGCCCGGGATGCACTGGATCGAAGAGTCGGGCCTGATCGCGGTGATTCGCCTCGACGACCTGAGCCGCGCGGTCGAGCTGGCGACGGCACTCGTCGAGGGCGGCATTCGAGTGTTGGAGTTTACCTACACCAACCGGCAGGCCGGCAGCGCGATTGAGCAGGTCCGTACGGCATTGGGTGACGTCTGCCGCGTCGGCGCGGGAAGTGTGCTCGATGCCGAAACGGCGCGGGCGGCAATGCTGGCCGGGGCCGAGTTTATCGTCACGCCGACGCTGCGAGCCGAGACGATCGAGATTTGTCGCCGCTACTCCGTTCCCTCCGTCATCGGCGCCTTCACGGCGACGGAGATCCTGACGGCGTGGGAGCAGGGCGCTGACTATATCAAGGTCAACCCGGCCCGCGCGGCCGGTCCCGAGTACTTCAAGGACATCCTCGGGCCGCTTCCCCAGGTGAAGCTGATCCCGTCGGGCGGGGTCACGCTGGAGACCGGGCCGCGCTTCCTGGCTAACGGCGCCGTGGCGCTGGCGGTGGGGGGCGAGCTGGTCGACAAGCGCGCGGTGGCCGCTGGCGACTGGGCGGCCGTTGCGGCGCGTGCGCGGCAGTGGGTGGAGATGGTGGCGCGTGCCCGAGCGGAGCTGAGCCATGGAACCTAGCGGAGAGCGGGTGGCCGACGCGCCGGCGGTCCCGTCCAGCGCCGACCAGTCGGAGACCGCGCCTCGCCGGGAACGGATCCGGCTGTACCGCACCGAGGCCGTGGTGCTGCGCCGCCGAGACCTCGGCGAGGCGGATCGCATCCTCACGCTCTTCACCGCCCGCCACGGCAAGCTGCGTGTCGTCGCCAAAGGCGTGCGCCGTCCGCAGAGCAAGCTGGCCGGTCATCTGGAGCCATGCGCGCGAACCTCGCTGCTGCTGGCTCAGGGCCGCAACCTCGATATCATCACCCAGGCGCAGCTCGTCAAACCCTACCGCGCGTTGCGCGAGAATGAGATTTCCATCGCCTACGCGGGATACTTCGCGGATCTCCTCGACGCGCTGACGGTCGAGGCACAGCCGAATCCTGCGGCCTACGATGCGCTGGTGTCGGCATTCGAGATGCTCGATCGCGGCCTCGACCCGTTCGTGATCGCCCGGATCTTCGAACTGCACCTCTTGACGGTGACGGGCTTCCGCCCGGAGCTGTACCGCTGTGCCGGGTGCGGCGAGACACTGGAGCCGGTGGTAAATGCCTTCAGCGCCGAGGCGGGAGGCGTCCTCTGCCCTGTGTGCCGGCAGGCCCAGCCGCAGGCGCTGCCGCTCTCGGTGAATGCGCTCAAGTTCCTCCGCCTGATCGACCGCGACCCGTCGGCAGCCTTCCGGCTGCGCCTGAGCGACTCGCTGCGGCGCGAGATCGAGGATCCCCTCCGGGCGCAGATCCGGCAGGTGGTGGAGCGCGACCTCGGCTCGCTCGCTGTGCTGCGCTTGCTCACCCATTGATCCCAGCCCGCTCTGCCCGCTACGATACCGGCACCGATCGACCCGGAGGGCAATCCGACGCATCGGGAAAGGCTGTCAGCGCGAGGAGGGCACCGTGGCATACATCGACGGACTCCTAGGCCAGGGAGAGCGCATCCTGATCGTCGAGCGACGGCATCCGATCTTCATCGCCGGGCGGCTGGCGCTCTTCATCCTCGCGGCGGCCGTGCTGGTGGCGCTCGGCGTCTGGCTCGGGACCGCCGTTTCTCGGCCGGCCGGGATCATCGTCGGGGCGCTGGCGGTCATCCCGCTCGTCTGGGCGGTGTGGCGCTTCCTGGCCTGGCACCGCGAGCAGTACGTCGTCACCAACGCCCGCATCGTGCAGGTGGAGGGCATCATTACCAAGCGCGTGATGGACTCCTCGTTGGAGAAGGTGAACGACATCCTCCTGACCCAGAGCGCCATGGGTCGCCTGTTCAACTATGGCACGCTCGAGATCGTGACCGGCAGCGAAATCGGGGTGAACCGGCTCGACGCGCTCGCGGAGCCGTTCCGGTTCAAGCGCGCGATCCTTGACGCGCGCAGTCAGATGGGGTGGGCAGATGACCGCCGCCCTGCCCCGCCGGAGGATGTGACGCGGCTGTTGGTCGCCTTGAACGACCTGCGGAACGCGGGCGTCCTGTCGGAGTCCGAGTATCTGGAGAAGCGGGCGGCCCTGCTCGGGTCGGAAGCGCGGTGAGCGGAGTGCGACGTGACGCACGCTGATCTGAACGCCCTGCTGGTTGCCAGTGGTCTCTCGCCGCGGGTGGCGCTGGTCATCGGATCGGGGCTCGCGCCGGTGGTCGCGGAACTCGACGTGGCTGCCCGTGCGGCGATGGACGATCTGTTCAGGGTCCAGGTTCCGGCTGTTCCGGGGCATGCGCGGGAGGTGGTGGTTGGGCGCTTTGCGGGGGTACCGATCCTGGTCTACCTCGGCCGCTACCACCTCTACCAGGGGTTGACGGCCGCCGACGTTGCGGCACCGATCCGCGCGCTGCAGGGGACGCCCGTGCGCCGGCTGGTGCTGACCAACGCCGCGGGTGGGCTCGACCCGGCCTTCCAGGTCGGCGACCTGATGCTGATCCGTGACCATCTGAACCTCCCTGGATTGGCCGGGCAGAGCCCGCTGATTCCGCCGCGCGGGGCCGAGGTCGACTTCATCCCGATGCGTGATGCCTATTCCCCGGAGCTGCGGGAGCTGGCGCATGCGGCCGCCCGCGCAGTTGGTGTCTCACTGCGGGAGGGCGTCTACGCCATGGTCGCCGGGCCGAGCTATGAGACGGCCGCCGAGCTGCGCTTCTTGCGGGCCGCCGGCGCCGACGCAGTCGGCATGTCGACGGTGCCGGAGGTAGTCATGGCACGCGCGATCGGGCTGGACGTTCTAGCGCTGTCCACGATCACCAACCGCGCTGTGGCTGACGAGCCGGCCACGCCGAGTCACGAGGAGGTCGTGCGCGAGGGTGCGCGCGCGGCGGAGCGCCTCGCCGCGGTCCTGCGCGAGTTGTTGCCACGTCTCGCAGGCCAGTAGCCCCGGTGCATCACGTATGAAAACCGGGCCTCGTTCGAGGCCCGGTTGCGCGTGTTCATGGGTAATCGGGGGTGGTTCAGGTGCGGTCGATCTGCGGCTTGGCCGCACGGAGGGATTCGACCGCGTCGCGCGTGAAGCTTGCGACCAGCCCGATCGCCCGGCCGACGCGATGGGCACTCCCCTTGCGCCGACCTTCGCGGACCGGCGCCCGATGGAGCGGGGTCGGCAGGGCCTGCTCCACTGGCCGGCGAACCGGGAGCTGGCGTGGCGGGCTGATGAGCGTCTCCAGCTCCTCGCCGTCGATCGTCTCGACTTCCAGCAGCCGCTGGGCGACGCGCTCCAGATCGTCTGCGTGGGCGCGCAGCACGTCGAGCGCGACCTGGTGAGCCTGCTGAACCAGCTCCAGCGCCTCCTGCTCGGCGGTGTAGGCCGACTGAGGCGAGAGCTGCTGCAAGTCACTGCCTGCTCCGGTTGACAGGAGACCGAAGCGCTTGCCCATGCCGTACCGCTGGACCATCGAGGTGGCGATCGCGGTCGTCTGCTCCAGGTCGTTGGACGACCCCGTGGTGATGTCGCCGAAGATGAGTTCCTCGGCGGCCAGTCCGCCCAGCAGCGCCGCCAGCCGGTCGCTGAGCTGAGCGCGGGTCCACAGGCCGCGATCCTCATCGGGCACGATCATGGTGTAGCCCCCGGCGCGACCGCGGGACACGATCGAGACCTTGCGCACCGGGTCGGCATGCGGCAGCAGGTGAGCCACCACCGCATGGCCCGCCTCGTGGTAGGCGACCACACGCCGCTCGCGCTCGCTGAAGCGCCGAGCGTTGCGCGCGGGACCGGCCAGGGTGCGGTCGAGCGCTTCGAGCAGATCCTGATTCGTGATCGTCTCGCGTCGGTCCCGTGCGGCCAGGATCGCCGCCTCGTTGATGACGTTGGCGAGATCGGCACCGGTCATGCCGGTCGTCCGCGCCGCGAGTTCGTCCAGATTGACATTTTCTGCCAGCGGCTTGCCGCGCGCGTGGACCTCGAGGATGGCACGGCGGGCCTTCCGGTCGGGCAGGTCCACCACCACCTTGCGGTCGAACCGCCCGGGACGGAGAAGCGCCGGGTCGAGGATATCGACGCGGTTGGTGGCGGCGACCACGACCACCGTGGTCCGCTCCTCGAAGCCGTCCATCTCGACCAGGATCTGGTTCAGCGTCTGGTCGTACTCAGAGCTCTGTTCCATGCGGCCACGGCGGCGACCGATGGCGTCGATCTCGTCGATGAAGATGATCGCCGGGGCGTTCTCCTTCGCCTTGCGGAACAGCTCACGCACCCGCGATGCGCCCACGCCGACATACAGCTCGACGAACTCCGAGCCGCTGACCGAGAAGAAGGAGGCCCGCGCCTCGCCCGCCAGCGCACGGGTCAAGAGCGTCTTCCCGGTGCCGGGCGGTCCGGTGAGCAGGACGCCGCGCGGGATACGGGCACCGAGCCGGCGGAATCGCTCCGGATCGCGGAGGTAATCGACGATGTCCGCGACCTCTTCCTTGACCTCCTCCGCGCCGGCCACGTCGTCGAAGGTAATGACTCGCTCACCCGGCCGGATGGGCTCGAAGCTGCCGCGCCGTGTCGGCGTGGTGCCGATGCTGCTGGGCCCGAACCGGCGGAACAGCACGAAGATCACCACACCCACGGCGACGATGGTCAGGATGCGCAGCAGGAGCATGAGATCGGCGGAAATGGCGCCGTTCCCGGCCGGGTAGATGTCCGGCCAGCGCTCCACCGGGATCCCCGCATCCGTGAGGAGCGTCGTCAGGGACTCACCTGCTGGAAGCGCCACGCGGGTCTTGCTCTCGTCGGTGTAGGTAACCTCGGCCGCCTGGCCGTCGTTGGCGAGATGGATCTCCGTGACGCGACCGTCGCGGATGTCCGTCAAAACCTGAGTGAGGTTCACCGGCTGTGGCGTGGCGCGCATACTGATGCCCACGCCGATGAGAATGAACACTGCCAGCGCCAGGGCGCCAAGTGCCAACCCCCGTCGATATTTGTTCACGCCTATCTGTCCCTCAGGCTTCCTGCCTCAGCTTGGCGAAAGTGGTCAGGTGTGGCGGTGGAATTCGCGCCTGCCCCGTTCTGGCGAAATCCGGCCCAATCCCTGCCCACGGCCGTCCGGCCCCCATAGTACACAGATTCACAATCGAATGCCAACCGAGTATCTGGCCACCTCGGTTCACGCGATTGGTGTCGGGTGCGCATCGGGAACTGCTCATCGCGCAACTGACCGCGCAACGCCGACACCGAGCGTCCCGGTGCCAGACAATCCTCCACGGTCCTCTGGGCTCTTTCCAAGACAACATAAGTACTAACTCAGCGAACAGAGCTGTCCTGGACTGTTGGGTGACAGAAAAGGAGGGGAGCGTGGTCTGGGTTGTGCCTCGTCGCCGTGCCTTGACTGCGAGCGAGCCGGAGGGGTCGGCTCACCAGGGCGATGGAGCCAGCACCCAGATCACGTGCGTAACTTCATCGGCGGACGGGTTACGCCAACAGTGAGGCGAGCGGGCAGAGAAGGTGAGGGAGTCGCCCGCCGTCAGGTGGTAGTGATTTCCTTCGACCTCGATATCGAGGCGACCGGCGATCACATGCACGAACTCGGCGTCGGCCGGTAGCGAGTACAGCCCGTCGCCACTCCCGCCGCCCGGTTCGATATGGGACTCAATCACTTGCAGCCGCCGCTCGCCGCTCGGGGTCAGCAGAAACTCCGTCACGCGGTCTCCCCCAGCTGAGCGCATTCTGGGGTGTGCCGAGGAGCGGGGTATCGTCCTGCGTATCCTCGGGGGTGTGGCCGTCCTGATGCACAGCCCGAGTGCCGAGCACCGCGCGCTCCAGCGCACCTATGGCGACCTTGACTTCATTACCCTCGCGCGCGACAGCGGTGCACTGCCGTCGCTCTTCGTCGATCTCGGCTACACGCCGGATGCGGAGTTCAACACGCTGCACGGGCACCAACGGCTGTACTTCTGGGACAGCGCAAACCAGCGGCAGGTCGACGTGTTCGTGGACACCCTGCGGATGAGCCATACGCTCGATCTGCGGCAGCGGCTGCACGTGGAGCGCCGGACGATCCCGCTGGCCGATCTGCTGCTCACGAAACTCCAGATCTACGAGATCAATGAGAAGGACATCCGGGACATCATCGCGCTGCTTCGTGACCATCCGCTCGGGTCCGGCGATGAGGAGACGATCAACGTCGATCGACTCCTTGCGATCCTGACGGCTGACTGGGGCTTCTACCGCACGACGGTCAAGAACATCGCGTTGGTCCGTGAGGCGCTCAGCGAGAATGGGCTGGCGGAGGAACCGGACATCGTGGGCCGGCTGGACGAGCTGGAGCGAGCGGTCGAAGCGGCACCAAAGACGCGCGCCTGGAAGCTCCGCGCGTTGATCGGCGACCGCAAGCCGTGGTATGAGCTACCGGAAGAGGTGCGGCGCGACTGAGACCGGAAGGAGGAGCAGGAGGTGGCAGTCTACGATCTGAGCCACCGCATCGAGTCGGGTATGCCGCACTTCCCGGGTGACCCGGTTCCGCAGATCACACCCGCAGCGACGGAGCCGCCGTGGCGGGTGAGTACGCTCGCGATCGGCAGCCACACCGGCACGCACGTTGATGCGCCGAGCCATTTTCTCCCGGACGGGCGACCCATCGGCGAGTACCCACTGGAGCGGTTCGTGGTGCCGGGGATCGTGGTCGACGCGACGGGCTTCGGGACGAACCAGGCCATCCCAGAGGACGTGCTCGCGCCCTACCGAGAAGGGTTCAAGCCCGGCTGGTGCCTGGTGCTGCGCACGGGCTGGGATCGGCACTGGGGTGACGAATCCTACTATCGCCACCCGTATCTCAGTGATGCCCTTGCTGCGGCGGTCGTTGCGATGGGGGCATCGCTCCTCGGGATCGACGCGCTAAATGTTGATTCGACCGCCGACAGTGGGGCGACAGTCCACGACACGCTGCTGCGGGCCGACGTGCTCATCGTGGAGAATCTCCGCGGCCTGGATGCGTTGGAAGCCGGGCGCACCTACGGTTTCGGCTTCCTTCCCCTGGCACTGGGTGATGTGGACGGCGCCCCGGTCCGAGCCCTCGCGTGGGATCTGGACCACCCGCTCATACCTACCGGGTAGTGTCCGGGTTGCCGACTTGAAACCCCGTTAGAAGTCGACGAAGTAGGTGTTGCACGCCCGATCGATCAGTTCCTGGCTCAGGGTCGGGGGCTGGTCCAGGTAGCGGGCGATGCCGACCAGCGTGCGTAGGATGTCGCGGGGGTGGCAGGAGCGCAACGGCCGCTTCGGCTTGACGTAGTACTCGCGGAGCAGGTAGACGAGTCCCTGCTGATCGAACGGCACCCCGAGCTCCTCGCACTGCCGGCGGAAGATCTCGCGAAACTGGTTGACCGTCGGGTTGCCGATGCGGACCTTGTTCTGGATGCGGCGCAGGAACGCCTCGTCCACCAGGTCCTTCGGTTGCAGGTTGGTCGAGAAGACGATCAACTCGTCGAACGGGATCTCGATCTTCTTGCCGGTGTGCAGCGTCAGGAAATCGACGCTCTTTTCCAGCGGCACGATCCAGCGGTTCAACAGGTCCGCCGGGCGGATCTGCTGGCGACCGAAGTCGTCGATCAGGAACATCCCGTTGATCGCCTTCATCTGCAGCGGCGCCTCGTAGACCTTGGAGACCGGGTCGTAGACCAGGTCGAGGCTAGCCAGGGTCAGCTCGCCGCCGACCATGACCGTGGGGCGCTTGCAGAGAACCCAGCGGCGGTCGTAGTCGGTGCGGCCGTTGGCGGCCGGGATCGGTTCGTGGTGCTGCAGGTCGAGCATCTTGATGATGTGGCCGTCGACGAGGATGGCGTGGGGGATGAGCACGTGGCCGCCCAGCATCTGCGCCACACGTTCCGCGAGTGCGGTCTTCCCGTTCCCTGAGTCGCCGAAGAGGAACATCGACCGCCCGGTATTGATCGCCTGCCCGATGGCGTCGAGGACGGCGTCGTCGAAAATGAGGTCGGCCGTGGCGCGACGCACTTGTGCTGGCGTCACCCGCGTGGTGCGGATCGACTGCCGCTCGACCATCTCTTTGAAGGCCTGCAGCGGCACCGGCGCCGGGCCGACATACGAATTGCGCTCTACCAGTTCCTGCGCGCGGGCACTGCCCTTCGGTGTTGTCTGGAACTGGTAGGCGAGTTCCCCAAACCCTTGAGAGCCCGTGACTTCGATCATCTCGTCGCGCTTGAGCTGCGCGAGAGCCCGCTCCACCACATTGAAGTAGGGAAGGCATAAGAGGTCGCTGAGGGCCTGCGCGGTGATGGCGTTCTGGTAGTAGATGGCCTTGAGTGCGAGATCGCTGATGAAGGAGAGGTCGAGCCCGGTCTGCTCGATGGCCGAGGGCTCGCGGGTACTCAGGATTCTGGTTGTGGGACCCGGTGACGTCAGCGTCTGCATGTGGCCTGCTACTACTCCCTACCGCTGTGCCCCATGCGGGGGCGCTCCCCGCCTGTAGGGTACGGATGGGGCGCCATAGAAGCACTAGGGCAATGGTCCCGTTGGCTCGTGCCCGTCCGTCTTGTGCGCGGTACGCCTGTACCCGCGCGGTCGGGCCGTTTGGCCTGGACGAGCGCGTGATGGCGGATGGCCGGGGTGGCACGAGGGCTCGCGCGGCCGAGTGGATGCCGTGGGAGGCACGCAAGCCGAGCCTGATGACGCCTGTCATGGGCGCATCATTGCTGGGTTCCTAGCCGACCACCGTGCCGATCGGACTGGCCGCCTTCGAGGGTGACTTCAAGTCGATCCGGCGGTTCGCCGAGCGCGACCACGCCAACATCGTGCAGTGGCACACCTACGATGCACCAGGCGGCCACTACGCCGCGTATCTGGTACCCGATGTGATGGTGGAGGATATTCGGGGCTTCTTCCGCGGGCTGCGGTGATCGGCTGGGAACATGTGGTAGGAGCGCCGTTGCCCGGGCGGGAGAGCGGTGCTGGGGTTCCGTTCCCCGTTCGACGAGTCGCTGGGGTCGTGGTCATCCTGAGCGGAGCGTAGGATTTCGCGTTGGAACAGCCCACCAGGGAGATCCTTCGAACCGGCCGTCCTTGGCTCCCGCCACGACGGGTTCGCTTAGGTTGACGCCAGCGAGGAGTCAGGCCGTTGGGTATCGCTGGGTGCGCGGTACGTGCCCCCGGGTTGTCCACCGATGTCTCAATTTGGAGGCATACCCTAAGGGATGACGACCCGCTCGCCTTCGGTCAGCCCGGACGCGACCTCAACCATGCCGCCGCTTCGGAGGCCGATCCGGATCTCGCGCTCCTGCTCCTCGCCGTCCACCAGGACGGTCACGAAGGTGCGGCGTCCCACGGTGCGTAGCGCACTTTCGGGGATCAGGAGCACATCCGGGCGGACGGCGGTCTTGATCGAGACGTCTGCGTTCATGCCCGGACGGGCAACCAGACCCTCGGGGAGGGTGAAGCGTACGGTGGCGCGGAAGGTCGTGGTCCCGCCGCTGGTCTCCGCCGTCGGTGAGATGCGCTCAAGGCGGCCCTCGATCTCTTCGCTGGGGTAGGCGTCGAGCGTGAAGGTCACGGGCGCGTCGAGTGGGACGTGCGGCAGGTCGATCTCATCGAGGTCGACCTGGAGTTCGAGGTCGTTCAGGTCGGCAATCTGCGCGACCTCGGCTCCTGTCCCCAGCGGGGCGCCTTCGGCTGTCTGGACCTGGAGCACCGTCCCGGCGCGCGGGGCGAGGATCATCGAGGCGTCGAGCGCCGCGCGAGCGTCGTCGAGCGCGCGCTGGGCTTCGCGGAGCTGCTGCTCGGCCGTGAGCCGGGCTGAGAGCTGCTCGGGGGACGGGTTGTCCCCAGCCCGTTGTTCGGCGAGGTTCAGCGCAGCCTCGGCCGCGGTCACCTGATCCTCCGCTCGGCGGATCGCTTCCTCGAACGGCTCAGGGTCGAGCTGGGCGATGACGTCGCCTTCTTCAACCACGTCACCGGGGGAGACGGCCACGAGCTGCACCCGCCCGCTCACCGTGCTGCGGACCGTGATCGGATTACGCGGCACGAGGCGACCGACCGTCTCAACGGTCGCCTCAAGGGAGCCCCGCTCTACCACGGCGGTGCGTGGCTCAGGGCGGGTGGCCAGCAGGAAGGCCGCGACCACCACGGCGACCAGGAGCACTCCCGCCGCGACGAGGATGAGCCGTCGAACCGGTCGTCTACTCATAGCGCAGCACCTGTATCGGTCGAATACGAGAGGCCAGCAGCCCGGGCGCGGTGCTCACCGCCGCCGTGGCGATGAGCGCGACGAGGATCGTGGCGGCGATGGTGGCCGGACCCAGGTGAAACTCCAGTCCAAAGAGCTGGCTTCCGGTGAGGTGCACCAGGTAGCGAGCCAGCGGGTAGCCAACCGCGAGGCCCACCGCGCAGCCGACGGCCGTCAGCCCGAGCGCCTCCGACATCACCAGACGCACGAGATGGCGCCCGGTGGCGCCGATCGCCCGGAGGATGCCGTACTCGCGGCGCCGCTCGGTCAGGTTGATCAGCAGGGTGTTGACGATCCCCGCCAGTCCGACCGCGCTGACGATGATCACCATGGCGTTCAACATCACCGTCAGAATGTCGATGGCCCGCCGTGAGCTGGCCTGATCCTGGTACATGGCCAGCGTCACCGGTGCGTATTGGCGGAAGGAGTCCTCCAGCCGGGAGAGGCTCTCATCGACCGAGGCGGGGTCCGAGGAGTGGAGCGTGAGAGCGAACACCGCCGCCCGGTCGCCCGAGCCGGTGATGCGCCGCGCATCGGCGACATCGAGGAAGACTTTCCCCGTCGTCGAGGCGCCCAGATAGGTGCTCTCATCGTCCACGATGCCGAGGACCTGGATCAGGGTCGAACGGTCTCCGACATCCAGAGTGAGGACGTCGCCAACGGATGCGTTGATGGCGCGGGCGAGGTTGTTCGTCAGCACCGCGCCGGTCGGATTGGCCGGGCGCAGCCAGGTCCCCGCGATGACGCGCGGCGTGTAGATGCCGGTATTGCGCGGCATGCCCCAGACGTCGGTCCGCACGGAGCCGATGGAGGCGCGCGCGTTGGCCCAGGACTCGGCCTGCCGGACATCCGGGTGCTGCTCGAGTGTGGTCGCGAACTGGGGGCGGACCGGGCGGTTGAAGAAGATCCAGCCGTCGGCGCCGTAGAGGTCATACAGGTGGTCGACCGTGATGGTCACAGAGCGACTCACCGCCTGGGTGCCGAGGAACGCAGCGACGGCCACTGCCACGACGGTGAGGGTCACCCAGGCCCGGGCCGGTCGCCGCGCCACGTTGCGCAGGCCCATGGTCGCCACGATGCCGAAGCGGGAGAGATGCCCGGTCAGACGCTGGGTGATGCCGCGATGGAAGTCGGCCACGACGCCGCGCTGGGCCAGGAGTTCCGCCACTTTCTGACGGGTCGCCAGGCCAGCCGGGAGGACTGCTGAGCCGAGGGTGACGCAAATTCCGACCAGGAGCGCGAGGAATAATTCGCGCACGGCGAAGCTGAAGCCGGGCAGCACCAGGCCCGCCAGCCCGGCGAGATAGCCTGTCAGCAACTGCCCTCCGAGAAGGCCGATGGCCCATCCGAGCACCGCGCCCGTGACGCCGATGGTGAGGGCGAAGAAGAGGTACGGGCGCATTGCCGCCCAGCGCGTGCCGCCGAGAGCCTTGATGATGCCGATCTGGCGCGTCTCCTCAACCATGATGGCGGCGATAGTGTTGGCAACCAGGAACGTGCTGAGAAGCGCCCCGATGACGGAGAAGACCTGGAGCAAGAGGAGCAGCGTGCTCAGCTCGCGGCTCCCGGTGAAGACGTGCGGGTCGCGAACGGTGAAATTGCTCGACGCCACGCCTCGCTTGTCGAGGAAGGCGCGGATCTGGTCGGCGGTCTCTGAGGCGCGCTGGGGCTCGGCCACGCGAACCAGAAGGTAATTGTCGTAGCGGCGCCCCAGGATCTGGCGCACATCGCGGGCAGGCATGTAGGCCGTCGCCTGGTTCAGGATCGAGGCGTCGATGGTGGCCGGGGCGCGCACGAAGCCGCTGACGCGGGCGTAGTTGATCGGAGATGCCGGGGTCGGCTGGAGCGCGACGAGGTCACCGATCTCCACGTCGATCAGCTTCGTGGCGCTGGCGTCGAAGGCGACTTCTCCGGGACCGGGGAAGCGACCGGAGACGAGCTGCACCGCGTCGAGGCGCATGTTGGTGAAATCGGCCACCCCGACCAGTCGGGTGTTCACCCAGCGGTCGCCGGTGCTGGCGCGGGTGATCTGGACGGCTTGCGTGTCGACAGCGACGACGTTGTCGCGGCGCCCAATCAGGTCGACCAGCGTCGGCGAGAGCTGCGCGGCGAAGGCGGTGATGTCCGGCTGGCGGGTGCTGGCGTAGGTTTCGCGCTGGGCGTCGGCAAGGCTGCGTCCGGTGTAGGAGATGGCGACGACCCCGGCGACGCCCAGGAGCACGCCGAGCGTCGTCAGGAGCGTCCGGAGTGGACGCCGCTGGATATCGCGGAGTGCCTTGGTCAACAGGAGTCGCATCGACTCGCTTCCCGGGGCAACCATCACCACCGGCGGCGCGCGGCCGCGCCGACGGTAGCTTACCAGGGTTCTGGCCGGACCGCCGCGGTGTTCACTACGCTTCTCCACTGGCCGCGATATCGGGCGTTGCCGCGTGGGGCACGTCCTCGGCAACGCGGCGGTCGGCCACGATGCGACCATCCCGCATCTCGATCACGCGCGAGCCGTGGGAGGCGATGGCGCGGTCGTGGGTGACGAGCACCAGCGTCTTCCCCGTCTCCCACATTTCGGCCAGCAAGGCGAGCACCCGCGCGCCCGAGGCACTGTCGAGGTTGCCGGTCGGCTCGTCGGCCAGCAGCAGTGGTGGATCGTTGGCGAGCGCGCGGGCGATTGCAACCCGCTGCTGTTCGCCGCCCGAGAGTTCGTTGGGGAGGTGGTCGGCGAGGTGCTCCACGCCGACGCGTTCCAGCAACTCGCGGGCGCGGTCGCGCCGTGGCCGGTTGCCGACCAGTTCCATGGGCAGCAGCACATTCTCGAGGGCGGTCAGGGTCGGCATGAGCTGGAAGAACTGGAAGATGATCCCGACGTGCTGTCCCCGCCAGCGCGCCAGCTCCTCCTCGCTGAGGCTACGGAGATCCACGCCGGCGACCTCGACGGACCCGCCGGTGGCGCGGTCGATCCCGGAGAGGATGTTGAGCAGCGTGGACTTGCCGCACCCGGACGGGCCGAGGATGGTGACCCACTCCCCGGGCTCGACGATCAGGTCTACGCCGCGCAGTGCCTGGATAGCGCGCCGTCCCGCCTGATACTCCTTGGTCACGCCGGTCAGGTGAATGATAGGCCCCGTCATGCCTGCAATTGTGCCCGCTCGCATCTCAATGGGCTAGAGCAGCCGGGCGTCAACCTTCGCTGGTGCAGTGGTCAGGCGGTACGGCGTCCGTGCGGTGCCCGCGGGGGCGACAGGAGCGCTAGACGTCGTCCGAGCATTGTTCGAGCAAGCGTCGGTCGGCCGGGGTGAGGTCGGCACGCTCCAGGAGATCGGGGCGCAGCGCACGGGTCCGGCAGAGGGACTGCTGGCGGCGCCACTCGGCGATGCGCGCGTGGTGCCCGCTCAGGAGGACCTCTGGGACGGTGAGCCCGCGGTACTCCGGCGGCCGGGTGTACTGCGGGTACTCAAGCAAGCCGCTGGTGAAGGACTCCTCCTGGAGCGACTCCGGGTCGATCACACCGGGAACGAGCCGGGCGATGACGTCGATCATGACCGCAGCGGCGAGCTCGCCACCGGTTAGCACGTAGTCGCCGATCGAGAGCTGGCGTGTGCGGAGGATGAGGTGGACGCGCTCGTCGATCCCCTCATAGCGCCCGCAGATGAGCGCGAGGCGTGGATGCGTGGCCAGCTCAGCAGCGACAGCCTGGGTGAAGGGCTCGCCGGAGGCAGAGAGCGCGATGATTGGGGTCGTGGCGATCTCGTCTCCCAGCACTGTTTCGACGGCGCTCACGATGGGAGGTGCCATCATGACCATCCCCGGGCCCCCGCCGTAGGGGTAGTCGTCGACCGAGCGATGGCGGTCGGTGGCCCATTCCCGGATGTCGTGGAGGTGGACGGAGATCAGCCCGCGCTCGCGGGCACGCTTCAAAATGCTCTCGTCGAGCGGGCCGTCGAAGATCCGGGGAAAGATGGTGAACACATCGAAGCGCACCGCGCGTCCTTCGCATCTCTGAGGCGATAAGCGTCATGGCCGGCTGCGGCCGTACCGCCGTTGATTATGCCGGAATGGGGGTGAGCTGTGCTGCTTCTTCCGGCGTTAGTGGTTCCCCTCGGGTGCCAGCGTCGGGCACTGGGGGACAGCGGGGGCGGCGCTCATAGCGCGCTCGAATGCGCGAACGACGGCGGGATCGAACTGCGTCCCGGCGCAGCGGCGCAGCTCGGCCATCGCGACGTGGTGGGGCAGCGCGCGGCGGTAGGTCCGATCTGAGGTCATGGCATCGTAGGTGTCCGCGACGGCGATGACCCGCGAGCCGAAGGGGATCTCCTCCCCTGCCAGGCCGTCGGGGTAACCTGTGCCGTCCCAGCGCTCGTGGTGGTGCCGGACGATATGCGCGACGGTCCGGTACATGGTCAGGTTGCTCAGGATCGCGGCGCCTTCGGCGGCATGCTTCTCGATAGCCTGTCGCTCCTCCGGGGTCAGTTTGTCCGGCTTCATCAGTGTCGCGTCCGGTGTACTGACCTTGCCCAGGTCGTGGATCCGGGCGGCCGCGATGATGCGGTCGGCCTCTTCCAGGGGGACGTTATCCATGTGCTGCAGGATCGCTTCAACGTAGGCAGCGACCCGCTTGGAATGCTCGGACGTGTAGGGATCGCGCCGGTCGAGGGTGTCGGCCAGCATCTCGATCGTCTTCTGCGTCTCCTCATGGATCTGACGATAGCTGCGGAAGGCGAGGTACGGCCCGACGAGGGGCACGACCGCGATGATGAGAGCCAGCGGGCTCTCGCGCTCGAGCACCGGGATCAGGCTGCCGAGGGTCGGCAGCGTGATCCACTCCAAGATGACACCGTAGGCGCTGGCGCGCCACATCTGCCAGGGTGAGGTGCCGACCGCGCGGGAGAGGACGACCGCCATCACCCCGGATTCAATCGTCGTGTAGACGGCGGCCGCACCGATCGTCACAGCCACATTGCTCCAATTGCCGATCGGTGAGCGGCTGGGGTCGGCCAGCCCGCTGTAGGCCCAGCCCGAGACGAAGGTGGCCAGCGTGTAGTTGCTCACATTGGTCAGTAGCTTGATAGTCGGCCGCCGGTCCACCAGTTCCACGAAGAGCCCTGCCCCGCCCGCGATGAGCGCGCCGACGATGGGACCGAGGGACAGCGCGGCTGCGAAGCACAAGGCGGACGAAACCGAGACGGTGATGCGGACGGAGGAGAGTGGCAGTTCGATGTCGAAGAAATCGGCGAAGATGATGAGGCCGACGAGAATCGCGGCGACGAAGAGGGTTTGCCAGGTCAGCGGAGGGCGCTGCGCGAGCGGGCCCAGAGTGATCAGCACCGCCACGGTGACGGCGACGAGCCCGATGACAACGTTGCGAACCCGATCAACTGGTTGCACGGTCCCGAAGCCCGATCCCTCTCGGCCGCCGGCTGGTGGCGCGTGATCCCACTCAACGCGCCAAACCGAGCGGTTCCCTCCACGGTCTCTGGCATTATAGCAGCCGATTCTCGCCGTCTCGGGCACCAAGAGGGCCACAACTCGGCGCAAGAGTACCGACCCTGCGAGGTCTGAAAGTACCGTGTCCGTACTGGTCCGTTGCTACGTCCCGTCGGCAGCCACTCAGGATCAGACGCGCCTCCAGCAGGACTGCCGGTGGGGCTCCGTCGCGGCTTCCCGTGGCTGGGCCCCTTGGTCATCATCGGAGTCCCAGAGCCGAGAAATGCGTGCGGGCAGCCAGTCTCGAACCGATCACCCGACCAAGCCTGGCTGCCCGCGCGGCAGACCCCGCGAAGCGGCGTCCCTATTTCCAGCGAAAGTTCTTCCACTTCATGAAGGCGTTACTCCGGCTAGGAGTGACTCGCACATGCGGAGCCCTCGAGCGTTACTTCCAGCGGAAATTCTTCATTGCCCTCGTCTCCTTCTTCACTGAGGTCGGCACGACAGACAGATCCACGGTCGACTACTTCCAGCGGAAGTTCTTCCACTTCACGGGCGATCTCCCTCCGTCCCTCGGACTACGGACCACCGGCGCCCATGACTAGACTTGACATCAAGTCATCACGTTCCGTTTCTGAACGCTGCGCCTACAGGGATTACTTTCGTCCTGGTCCGAGTATAGGACTCTAGCACTCCTGTGTCAATACTTGTGTCCCGGTACGAGAGTACGCAGGACCTAGGCCATTCCCCTGCGTTGCCCGGGAGCGCAGGGTTTGCTAGGCTCTCGCGCAGCGACACGGTCGAGCGATGAATTGGGCGGGGAGAAAGAACGTGCGACAAGATCTGCGGCATGTGCTCGTCACCGGCGGCGCGGGGTTTATCGGCAGCAACTTCGTCCGCTACCTCCTGGAGCGCGGGGTGCCGCGGGTCACGGTGTACGACAAGCTGACTTACGCCGGGAACCGGGCGAACCTGGCCGACATCGAGGACCATCCGGGTTTCCGCTTCATTCATGCCGATATCTGCGACCGCGCCGACGTCGCGACTGCGATGCGTGGCTGCGATGCCGTGGTGAATTTCGCCGCCGAGACCCACGTCGACCGCTCGCTGCTGGATGCGGACGACTTCCTGCGCACGAACGTCGTCGGGACCCACGTCCTGCTCGAGGCGGCGCGAGAGCATGGGGTGCGGCACTTCGTCCATGTCAGCACGGATGAGGTTTACGGCGACGTCCCGGTCGGGGAGTCTCGTGAGGAGGACCCGCTCCGGCCGCGCAGCCCTTACTCGGCGAGCAAGGCCGGGGGGGAAATGATGGTCCTCGCCGCTGTGGCGACTCACGGGGTGCCGGCGACCATCACCCGCGGGTCGAACACATACGGCCCGTACCAGTATCCGGAGAAGTTCATCCCCCTGATGATCACCAACGCCCTGGAGGGGCGACCGCTGCCGATCTACGGCGATGGCCTCCAGGTGCGCGACTGGATCCACGTGGTCGATCACTGCTCTGGGATCGAGACGGTACTCCTCAAGGGGAAGCCCGGCGAGGCGTACAACATCGGCGGCGGCAACCCTCGCCAGAACCTCGATGTCGCGCGTGAGATCCTTGATCTCCTCGGGCAGCCGCACGACCTGATCCAGCACGTCGAGGACCGCCTGGGACACGACCGGCGCTACGCGTTGGCAACCGGCAAGCTGCGTGCACTCGGCTGGCGCCCGCAGGTGCCCTTCGAGCAGGGACTGCGCGATACGGTCGAGTGGTACCGGGAGCGCCGGGATTGGTGGGAGCCGCTGCGCGACGCGGCCTTCGCCGAGTACTACGGCCGGAACTACGGTTCCCGCGCCGTCATCAAGGCGCCAGACAACCGGTGACGCCCATGCCGGTGACCATCGAGCTGGCTGTTGCCAAGACACACAAGTTCGGCACTCGCGAGAGCGGTGACACCGTCGAGCTGGTCGAGCGACCGGGCGGAGGCTTCTCGGCGGTGCTGGTCGATGGGCAGGGGAGCGGCGCCGGTGCCAAGCGGCTGAGCCTGCTCGTGGCCGGGGCGGCGGTGCGGCTCTTGAACGAGGGGGTACGGGACGGCGCGGCCGCCCGGGCCGCGCATGACTTCCTCTACGCCATGCGTGATGGTAAGGTCTCCGCTGCGCTCGATATCCTCTCCGTCGACCTCGCCTCGCGCTCGGTGCTCGTCACCCGCAACAGCGAGGTACCGATGCTGCTCGGACGGAACGGCGAGTTCGAGCAGATCTCGGAGTCCGGCGGGCGGATCGGGATCTACCGGCACACCCGCCCTCGCGTGCTGGAGTTCCCGGCCGAGCCCGGCCTGACGGTCATCCTGGTCAGCGACGGCATCATCGGTGCCGGCGGGCGGCGGGGGCAGCCGCTGGAGTTCTTGGCAACGGGCGGGCGCGTGGCCGGCCCGGAGACACCGGCCCAGGCGATCGCTGATGAGCTCCTCGAAGCTGCACTGGTGGCCGACGACGGCCGGGCCGGCGACGACATGACCGTGGTGGTCCTGCGTCTGCGCAATGTCGAGGAGTTTGAACCGATCCGCCGCATGGCGTTGACGGTGCCGCTTGGCTGAGCCGCTACCGCTGGTCGTCGTGGACCGGTGCCCGGCGGCCAGGATGGATCGAGGAATCGAGATGCGGATTGCGGTGGTCGGCGTATGCGCATCGGGCAAGACGACAATCGTCCGCGCTCTGCGCCAGGCGGGCTACGACGCGTACGTCGTCGCTCAGGAGCACTCCATTATTCCGGACCTGTGGAGACGGTCGCGACCCGACCACGTGGTGGTTCTGGAGGCGAACCTGGAGACGATCCGCCAGCGCCGCGGGCCGGCATGGCCAGAGTGGCTCTATCGCACGCAGTGCGATCGACTGGCGGACGCCCGTGCCAATGCCACCGTGACGATCGACACGGGGGCGCTCACGGTGGACGAGACGGTGCGGGCCATCCTGGCGGCGATCGAGTCGCGGGAGTGACGCCCTCGCTCATCCGCCACCGCGCCGTTGCCGCCACAATTGCTCACCCAGCGGGGTGATCGTCACCTCCATACCGGTGCCGTCGCTGTTGGGGCGCAGTTCCAACCGAGCGCGCTCGAAGTACTGCACCCGAACGCCACCCTCACCCATCTCCTCCGTGATGGGGAAGCCGAAGATGGGGATCCCTCCGCGCTGCTCCCAGAATTCACGGAACTTCCCGGCCAGGGTGTGGCCCGTCTCCGGGAAGTAGCGGACGGCGGGGTTGTGGGGATCCTCGACCGGCTCCGTCGGAGCCGGCAGCGCCTCCCGCCCGATCAGGCCCAGGATGACCGTGCCGTCCGGTCCCTGCTCGAGGCGTGCGCGCTCGTAGTACTGGACCGTGATGCCCCGATCGTCAACGAACTCCGGGCTGAGTGGGCGGCCGAAGAGGCTAGCGCCGTCGTGCGCCTCCCAGAAGGCCTTGAACGGGTTGCGCATGTACTGACCCGTCTCGGCGACGAAGCGCGCTGACGCCTCGGCCGGATCGGACACCACCGAGAACTGGATGACCTCCTCGGTGGTGGAGCCGTAGACGTCTTCCACGATGACGCGGGCCGTGTACGAGCCGGGCTCGAGGGTTGGCTCTGCGAACAGCGTCCAGTTCCGGGCCGGGCTGGACCGCTGCGCACTCGTTCCTGACTCAGTTTCGGGCGTCAGGAATGTGGGGATCAGGTCGTTGTTGAGGCGCATCTCGGCGCGCACGATGTCGCCTCCGCTGACGACCTCGGCCGCGATGTGGGCGACGCCGTCCGGCACGCTGTCGCCCGGAAGCGGGCCGGTGAAGGTCACGGTCGGGGCGATGCGAGGTCCGGCCGCGGTAAAGGACCAGGCGTGGCCATCGCGCTGGCCAGCCTCGTCGATCACGTCGACTCGCACCTCGTGCGGGCCGCGTCGCAGGACGGCGGTGAAAGTGACGACCCAGACGTGGTCGCTCTGGACGGAGACGGCTGGCTCCACGATGGCTCCGTCGATCGTCATGATCACCCGGCGGATCGGCTGGGCGTTGGAGGCGACCGTAGCCCGGATCGTCACCGGGCCGGGCGGTGTTTCCGTGTTGGGCCGTGGTGAAAGGTTCGAGATGGCAGGTCGTGACGACAGGCTCACGAGGTAGACCAGGAGCACCAGGACGCCAGTGACCACCAGAGCGGCGAAGGCGCGAGCCGCGCCCGAGCCGTCCCAGCCGGCCGCGCCACCTCGGGCGTAGCGGGGTGGACGCAGCAACCGTGGACGCGGGAGCGCGCGCTCCGGCTCGGAGCGCACCAAGGACGGAGCCGCGAGGTTGCCGGGGTCATCCCGCCAGGGCCGACGCATCCTGCGTACTCCCCCGTCTCGGGGTCAGAGCGGTTGGATGGTGTGGGTTGGCAGTGGGTGCGGTCGATCGCGAGTGCCAACCCACCAAGCACCGCAAGAGTACGCAAGATGGCTGCCAGGGCGCGGAATTGAGGACCGCTCAGGCGCTCATCGCCGCCCCACCGAGTCGTGGGTCCGCGCCGCCTCTGAGTTCGCCCGTCACTGGGTCCCGCGTCACTGCCTGGACCAGCGGGAAGGTCCAGTACGCAGCCGGGTTGGGCACGATCTGGAACCCCCGCCGGCCCAGTTCCTCCTTGACCCACGAGGGGATGCGCGTCTCGGTGTCAAGCCGGTGGCTCTGAGCGTCGAACCGCGGGGCGGAGACAGCCTCCACCGGTCCGAGGCCGTGGTCGATCACGTTGAGCAGAACCTGGAGCACGCCGGTGATGATCCGCGTTCCGCCGGGCGCGCCGAGCACGAGTACAGGCTCGTCGCCCTGGAGAACGATGGTGGGGCACATCCCGGTGAGCCGTGCTTTCCCCGGCGCGATCGAGTTCGGCTGGCCGGGGATGGGGTTGGCCGCGTTCATGATGTTGTTGTAGGTGAAACCCAGGCCAGGCGTCACGACACCGCTGGAGGACCCAAGCGAGTGGGTGATCGCCGCGCAGTTGCCCTCGGCGTCGACCACGGTGATGTGCGTCGTCGAGGCCGGCTCCGGGTAGAGCGGGACGGTGATAGGCTCGCGGTTGCTGATGCGAGTGAACCACTCCGCTGCACGCTCACGGGAGAGGAGCCAGTCGACCGGCACATCGACAAATCGGGGGTCGCCCCCGTAGGTGTACCAGTCGTGGAACCCGGCCTGCATCGCCCGCGCGACGAAGTCGATGTATTCCACGCTGTTCAGGCCGAGCGACGCAATGTCGCGGTGCTCCAGGATGTGGAGGATCTGCGCCAGGCACGGGCCGCCGCCGGCCAGGTTGTTGGTGTGGACCGTGTAGCCGCGGTAGGTCGTCGTCAGCGGCGTCTGGACCTGCACCCGATAGTTGGCCAGGTCTTCCTTTGTGACGAACGCCCCGTTCTGCTCCAGATCCTCGGCCATCCGGGCGGCGATCTCGCCGGTGTAGAAATCCTCCGGCCCCGCCTCTGCAAGGCGGCGCAGCACCTGGGCAAAATCCGGGTTGCGTAGCAGCTCGCCAGGCCGCAGCGTCTCGGTGTCGTCGCGGAAGTAGAGCTTCCGGCTCGCCTCGGTCGCCTTGAGGCGCTCCCGCATCGCGATTCGCTCGCGGGGTACCGGCTGATTCCAGAGCCACCACAGTTCGGGGGTGACGGGGAAGCCCTCCTCAGCGATCCGGATGGCCGGTGCCAGGGCATCGGCCCATGAGATCGTGCCGAAGCGGCGCAGGGTCTCAGCCATGCCCGCGACGGTACCCGGCGTCATGATCGAGCCGTAGCCGACATCGTTGACGGCGCCCTGGACGTGGTAGCCGTAACCCGTCCAGTCCTGTTCGATGACGATGTCCTTCCACATGTCGGGCGTGACGCGTGATCCAGCTGTCCCATTGAAGTCGATGACCTCGTGTCGCCCGTCCGCTGCACGGAGGTTGGCGACGCCGAACCCGGCCACCCCGCACATCTGCGGATCGACCACCATCTGGACAAACGCGGCCGTCACAGCGGCATCAAAGGCATTGCCCCCACTGCGAAGGACCTTGACACCCTCCTCCACCGCCAGCGGCTGCGGCGCGACGACCATGCCCTTCAACGGATCGTCTCCTCTCCCCAGTTCTCCCGTCCCCCGTTGGACCGGTGCGATCGTAACACGGCACCTGCCGGTCGCGAAGATCGACGGCAAGGCCTTACGCGCGCTTCTCCAGATGGGGGTGCCCGGTCAAATCATCCGAAACCGTGCGTGCGCAGTCCAATCATAAGTTATTGTTCCGAAACCGGAATAGGTTCGTTTCGCCGTGGATTCTTGATGGCCAACACAGCGGCATGCTACGATACAATCGGCCGTGAACACAAGCGTGCGCACCAACGCTATGGGGTGAGTGAGGTTCTTCGTCGGGTATCGCGCATCCGACGTAGGGAGACGCCTGCAAGACCAGGACTCGATGCCGAGCTTGTGGGCGTCATGAGAACTGCCTGGTCGGTGGGGATGCCACCAGGGAGGAGGGGAGGAGAACGGTGGAACGCGGGACGCCGATTGCGGGAGCCGAAACCCTCTGGTCCCGCCGGGACTTTGTGCGTATGGGTGCGATGCTGACCGTTGGTGCGTCAGCCGCGTCGCTCTTGGCCGCCTGTGGAGGTGACTCCACGTCTGGGGGTTCGAGCGGCGATGATTCGGGCGGCTCGGCATCGCAGACCCCCGCCACGAGCGAG
>Ga0207873_1000497_pt1 | contig 42912 bp, 41 predicted proteins | sample BGWIniCompost_FD_187373 | JGI IMG/M metagenome (GOLD analysis project Ga0207873, IMG submission 187373) | Cellulose adapted compost microbial communities from Newby Island Compost Facility, Milpitas, CA, USA - BGW Initial Compost (SPAdes)... ... | reverse complement strand
AGCCCTCCCCCGCTCGCGGGGGAGGGAGTTGCAGGGGACTCTCGAAACTCGCGGGACTCGCGGGACTCGCGGGACTCGCGGGACTCGCGGGACTCGCGGGTGTGCGCGGGGCGGACGGCGCCGCGGATCGCCTGGGCTACTTCCGGGCCAGTTCCAGGAACTTGCGCGGATTGTGCAGGCGCCCGTTCTCCCAGACTTCCAGGTGCACGTGGGCGCCGGTGGAGCGGCCGGTCGAGCCGGCCCTGGCGACCTGCTGCCCCACCCGGACCAGGTCGCCGACCTTCACGGTGTTGCGGGAGTTGTGCGCGTAACGGGTCACGAAGCCGTTGCCGTGGTCCACCTCGACCACGTTGCCGTAGCCGCTGCGCACGCCCGAAAAGCTGACCACGCCGTCGGCCACCGCCAGCACCGGGTCGCCGGTGCGGGCGTGGAAATCGATGCCCTTGTGGAACTGGCGACCGCCGCCGAACGGGTCGGCGCGCCCGCCGAAACCGGAGGTGACGTAGCCCGATTCCACCGGCGAACGCGACGGAACGGCGTTGCGCTCGAGTTCCTGGTCGAACAGCAGCGCCTCGAGCACGGACAGCTGGCGCCCGGAATGGGCGAAGCCGGCCTCGACCGCGTCCATCCCTTCGACCAGCGCGCGCGCCGGCATGTCCTGGCTGGGCTCGGCGCCACCCATGCCGACCGGCTGGGCGAAGTCGAACTCGCCGTCGCCGAGCTTGGCGATCCGGGTCAGGCGCTCGCCCAGCGCGTTGAGGCGGTTGGCCTGGGCCTGCAGTTCGGCCAGGCGCGTGGCGAGGGCGTTGACCTCGCGCTGGGCTTCGCGCCGGGTCGCCTCGAGCGACTGCGCCTGGCCACTGACCTGCTCCTGCAGGCGGTTGACGCTGGCCGCGTTGATCGCGCCGCCCATCAACAGGCCGGTGCCGACCAGGACGATGGCGGCCGACACCGGCCGCGCAACCAGGCGTGCATGCAGGTCGCGGCCCAGGGCCCGGAGGATCGACAGCGCCTGCACGGAGATTGTGTGTAGAGTCATAGCCTATGTCTGGTTCCTTGCCACGGCGGTCCAGTTCGCCCAGGTTGCCTGCCGGTGCGGAGCGATCCGCGACCATGCAGACGGCACTCGATGCACTGTTGTCCGGTACCGCCGCCGACCCGGTGCGCCGCGCCCTGGGGCTCGACGCGCTGGACCGCCAGCTGCGTCCCCTCCTGCCGGAGGCGCTGGCGCCGCATGTGCGGCTGGCCAACGTGGCCGACGGCAGGCTGGTCATGCTCGTCGATTCCCCCGTCTGGCACGCCAGGCTGCGCCTGGCCGCACCGGACCTGATCGACGTCGCCCGATCCCTCGGACTGGAAGTGCGCGAGGTCGCCATCCGGACGACCCGGGAACCGCTGCAACTCCCTGCCGGCAGCCCGCGCCCCCAGGCGCGTCGCTCCGGCGGACCGTCCGCGGCCACGGAAGAAGCCCTCCGCGCCGCACTGGCCGCCCTCGGGGATCCCGCGCCCGGCGCGGATCCGGAGGACTGACCTGCCGGCATGCGCGTGGGGGTTCCCCGACCGTCCTGCCGGCCCACGCGGACAGCGCATCCTAGCGGCCCCGTCTGCACAAAGCGTTAACCTGCCCGGCCGGAATGGGCTGATTTCGTTAAGAAAAGGTTACATCCGCGACTTCGTCGCGTGAAATGTGACGGCCGCATGACCGCGGGCCGAACGGGCCCTCGGCAGGATTGCGACGGGGTGCGTCCCCGGGGCAACCCCCGGGCGGGGCAGGTCAGGCCGTCAGCGGGGCGCCGTAGGCCAGCGGGGCCGGGGCCTCGACCGGGAAGCTCACTTCCTCCCAGGCTTCGCGGTCGGCCAGCAGCGCGCGCACCAGCTTGTTGTTGAGCGCGTGGCCGGACTTGTAGCCCTCGAACGCGCCCAGGATCGGGCGGCCGGCGAGGTACAGGTCGCCGATGGCGTCGAGGATCTTGTGGCGCACGAACTCGTCGGCGTAGCGCAGGCCGTCGTCGTTGAGCACCCGGAACTCGTCGAGCACGATCGCGTTGTCCATCGATCCGCCGAGGCCGAGGTTGCGCTCGCGCATGTATTCGAGGTCGCGCATGAAGCCGAAGGTGCGGGCGCGGCTGACCTCACGGATGTAGTTCTCGGTCGAGAACTCGATCTCCGCCCGCGAGCGCGACTTGGGGATCGCCGGGTGGTCGAAATCGACCGTGAAACCCAGGCGGAAGCCGTCGTAGGGCTCGAAACGGGCGATCTTGTCGCCCTCGCGCACCTCGATCGGGCGCTTGATCCGGATGAAGCGCTTGGGCACGCCCTGCTCGACGATGCCGGCCGACTGGAGCAGGAACACGAACGGGCCCGAGGAGCCGTCCATGATCGGCACCTCGGCCGCGGACAGCTCGACGTAGAGGTTGTCGACGCCCAGGCCGGCCAGGGCCGACATCAGGTGCTCGACGGTCTGCACCTTGGCGCCTTCGCAGCTCAGGCCGGTGCAGAGGGTGGTTTCGGTGACCAGGTCGCCCGAGGCGGGGATCTCCACCACCGGGTCCAGGTCCACGCGGCGGAACACGATGCCGGTGTCGGGCGGGGCCGGGCGCAGGGTGAGGAACACCTTCTCACCGCTGTGCAGGCCCACGCCGGTGGCGCGGATCACGTTCTTGATGGTGCGTTGCTGCGGCATCGGGTCACGGCCTGATTGCAGGAGTTCCCCGTCGCCGGGCAACGTCCCAGATTATCATCACGCGGCCTGAACTGGATTCTAGCGGCCACGCGCCGCGGATCGCCCGAAAGGCCGCCGGGCCGGCACTGGCCCGGCGGCGGAATCGGACATGGCGCCCGCCCCCGCCAGCGCGGGGACGGGCCTGGCGGACCCGCGGTCAGTCCGCCTGGCGGCGCAGGAACGCCGGGATGTCGAGGTAGTTGCTGTCGCCGAAATCGGCCACCGCCGGCGCCGGGGCGGCCGGCTCCGCCGCCGCCGAGCGGCCGCGCAGCGCGCCGGCGATGCCCGCGCCGCTGTTGAACGCCTCGACCGGATCGTCGATGAACATGCCGGTGGTGCCGTCGCGGCGGCCGGTGTTGACCAGCTGCACGTTCGGGCGGCGGCCGGTGGCGCCCTCGAACCCGGTGTCGCGGATCGGCTGGCGCCCCGCGGCGCGGTTGAGGCCGGTGGCCACCACGGTCACGCGCACGTCGTCGGCCATGTCGGGGTCGAGCACGGTGCCGATCACGATGGTCGCGTCCTCGCTGGCGAAGTTCTCCACGGTGCGGCCGACTTCGTCGAACTCGCTCATGGTGAAGTCCGGGCCGGCGGTGATGTTGACCAGGATGCCGTTGGCGCCGGCCAGGTTGACGTCGTCGAGCAACGGGTTCTGGATCGCCGCCTCGGCCGCGGCCTGGGCGCGGTCGTCGCCGCGGGCGTGTCCGGTGCCCATCATCGCCAGGCCCATCTCGGACATGACGGTGCGCACGTCGGCGAAGTCGACGTTGATCAGGCCCGGGCGCACGATCAGGTCGGCGATGCCCTGCACCGCGCCGAGCAGCACGTCGTTGGCGGCGCGGAACGCCTGGATCATGGTGGCGTTGCGGCCGAGCACGGTGATCAGCTTCTCGTTCGGGATCGTGATCAGCGAGTCGCAGTGCGCCGAGAGGTCCTCGATGCCCTTGAGCGCGACCTGCATGCGGCGACGGCCCTCGAACGGGAACGGCTTGGTCACCACGGCCACGGTGAGGATGCCCATCTCCTTGGCCAGCTGCGCGACGACCGGCGCCGCGCCGGTGCCGGTGCCGCCGCCCATGCCCGCGGTGATGAACACCATGTCGGCGCCCTGCAGCGCGTCCATGATGATCTCGCGGTCCTCGAGCGCGGCCTGGCGGCCGACTTCGGGGTTGGCGCCCGCGCCCAGGCCCTTGGTGACGCTGGAGCCGAGCTGCAGCTGCAGCTTGGCGCCGCAGTTGCGGATCGCCTGCGCGTCGGTATTGGCGGTGATGAATTCCACGCCGTCGACGCTGCTGTTGACCATGTGCGCGACCGCGTTGCCGCCGCCGCCGCCCACGCCGATCACCTTGATGACGGCATTCGGGGCCATCTTTTCCACGAGTTCGAAATGTGCCATGTCCTAGTCCTCGGTTTGTGCCGGGATTGGGGTCCGGACGCGGTTCCTGCCGTTTCCGTTCCGCTCATCGCCGGCGTTGTTATCGGGTGACGCCTTGTGGCCTTTGTTGCTGTTGCTGTTGCTGTTGCTGTCTGTTTCGACTGACTGTTGACCGACTTGCTGCTGCCCTGCTCCCTCCGCCCTTCGCATCTCCCGGCACCGCCGGCTTCTCCCCGTGTCCCGTTCCCGCCCGGGGGCTCAGAACTCGCCCCGGAACCAGGTGCTCAGCTTCTTGAACAGCGTCCCGGCCTTGCCCGTCGGCAGCGACGGACGGCGCGGGTTCTCGATCTGGCTGCCCATCAGCAGCAGGCCCACGCCGGTGGCGTGGACCGGGTTGTTGACCACTTCGCCCAGGCCGGTGACGTGCTGCGGGATGCCCACGCGCACCGGCATCTGCAGCATCTCCTCGGCCAGCTCGACCACGCCTTCCATCTTCGCGGCGCCGCCGGTGAGCACCATGCCGGCGCGCACGTGCTGCTCGAAGCCGGAGCGGCGCAGCTCGGCCTGGACCATCTCGAAGATCTCCTCGTAGCGGGCCTGCACCGCCTGCGCCAGCGCCTGGCGCGGCAGGCGGCGCGGCGGGCGGTCGCCCACGCTCGGCACCTGGATCGATTCCTCGCTGGTGGCCAGCTGCGCCAGCGCGCAGGCGTACCGGACCTTGATCTGCTCGGCCTCGGGCGTGGGCGTGCGCAGCATGTGCGCGATGTCCTCGGTGACCTTGTCGCCGGCGATCGGCAGCGAGGCGGTGTGGCAGATCGCGCCGTGCACGAACACCGCCAGGTCGGTGGTGCCCGCGCCCATGTCCACCAGCACCACGCCGAGCTCGCGCTCGTCGCCGGTGAGCACCGCGGTGCTCGAGGCCAGCGAGGACAGCACCAGGTCGTCGATCTGCAGGCCGCAGCGCTGCACGCACTTGCTGATGTTGGCCGCCGCCGACTGCGCGCACACGACCAGGTGCGCGTGCACCTCCAGGCGCACGCCGGTCATGCCGACCGGGTTGCGGATGCCTTCCTGCGAGTCGTCGAGCACGTACTCGCGCGGGATCGCGTGCAGGATCTTCTGGTCGGCCGGGATCGCCACCGCCTTGGCCGCGTCGAGCACGCGGTCGAGGTCGGCCCAGGTCACCTCGCCGTCGCGGATCGGGACGATGCCGTTGGAGTTGCGGCACTGGACGTGGTTGCCGGAGATCGAGGCGTACACGCTGCGGATCTCGCAGCCGGCCATGAGCTCGGCCTCCTCGATCGCGCGCTGGATCGACTGCACGGTGGATTCGATGTCGACCACCACGCCGCGCTTGAGGCCGCGCGATTCGTGGCTGCCGATGCCGATCACCTCGATCGGGTTGCCGGGGGAGTACTCGCCCACCAGCGCCACCACCTTGGAGGTGCCGATGTCGAGTCCGACGATGAGGGCCTTGTCGCCTTTGCGGTTCATGTGCGGGAGCCGGGATTCACGAGGGGGGAACGCAGGCCGGTCGGCGCGTCGTGGCGGGTGAGCGACGCCAGCGCGCCGCCCCCGCCCGCGTCGCCGCCGGCAGGTCCGGGCTCGCCCCATTCCAGGGCGAAGCCGTTGGTGTAGCGGAGGTCGGCGCGGCGCAGCACCTGCGCGCTGCGCGCCAGCAGCTGCGGCAGCACGCGCGCGAAGCGCTGCAGGCGCAACCGCGCTTCCTGCTTGCCGATCGTCACTTCGATGCCGTTGTCCAGCACCAGCGACCAGCTGTCGCGGCGGTCGAGCACCAGCCGGCGCACCGACAGGCCGCCGGGCACGAACATCTCCCGGGCCTGGTTGTAGAGCGCCACCACGTCGGCCACGCGCGCATCGGGGCCGTCGAGCTCGGGCAGGCCCTCCGGCACCTCGATGCCCTCGACCGGGAACAGGCGTCCCTGCTCCGAGAGCAGGCGGTCGGCGCCCCAGCGCGCGAACGGGCGGTGCTCGGAGATGCGCACCTCGAGCACGTCCGGCCACAGCTTGCGCACCTCGACCCGCTCCACCCACGGCAGCCGCGCGACGTCGGCCTGCACCTGGTCGAGGCGGATCGCGAAGAAGCCGGAGGCGGCATGCGGCGCCACCACCTGGCGCAGGCGCGCCACGTCCACCCGCTCCAGGCCCTCGGTCACGCGCAGCGTGCGCAGCGGCCAGCGCTCGGCGCCGATCCAGCCGTTGACCAGCGCCACCACCGGCAGCGCGACCACGGCCAGGGCCAGTGCCCATGCGCCCACCTGGAGGATGCGGCGGAGCGGTCCGTTCATACGGTCTGCTCCAGCACGCGCCAGCACAGCTCGGCGTAGTCGATGCCCACCTGCGCCGCGGCCTTGGGCACCAGCGAATGGCTGGTCATGCCCGGGGCGGTGTTCACTTCCAGCAGCAGCAGGCGGCCGCTGTCGCGCTCGCGCATCAGGTCCACGCGACCCCAGCCGCTGCAGCCGGCGGCGACGAACGCCGCGAGCGCCAGTTCGCCGGCCGCGCGCTCGCCCGCCTCGTCCAGGCCCGGGCACAGGTAGCGGGTGTCGTCGGCGATGTACTTGGCGTTGTAGTCGTACCACTCGCCGGCGGGCACGATCCGGATCGAGGGCAGGGCGACGTCGCCGAGAATGGCCACGGTGAGCTCGTCGCCCACCACCATCTCCTCGACCAGCATCTCGCCGCCGTAGTCGCGCGCGACGGCGACCGCATGGGCGACGTCGTCGTCGCCCACCACGCGCGCCGCGCCCACGCTCGATCCCTCGCACGAGGGCTTCACGAACGCCGGCAGCCCGACCTGCGCGATCGCGGCGCGCAGGTCGCCGCCGGCCGGCACGCGCGCGAAGCGCGGGGTCGGCAGGCCTTCGGCGATCCACACCTGCTTGGTGCGGATCTTGTCCATGCTCAGCGCGCTGCCCAGCACGCCGGGGCCGGTGTACGGCACGCCCAGCGCCTCGAGCAGGCCCTGGACCACGCCATCCTCGCCGCCGCCGCGGTTGCCGTGGAGGATGTTGAACACGCGGTCGACCGTGCCGGCGCGGATGGCTTCGACCAGGGCCGGGATGCCGTCCACCGGGCGGGCGTCCACGCCGCGCGAACGCAGCGCTTCGAGCACGCCCTGGCCGGACTGCAGCGAGACTTCGCGCTCGCTGCTGGTGCCGCCCATCAGCACCGCCACGCGGCCGAAGGCGGCCGGGTCGGTGACGCGCAGCGCGGGGATGGCCAGGCTCATCGCGCGGCCTCCGGGAAACCTTCGCGCGCCAGCTGCTGGGCGGCATGGCCGATGTCGCCGGCGCCCATCATCAGCAGCAGGTCGCCGTCGAGCAGCACGTCGGGCAGCACCTCGCGCAGCTCCTGGGCGCTGTTGACCACCACCGGATCGATGCGTCCGCGGGCCCGGATCGCGCGCGCCAGGGCCTTGGCGTCGGCGCCGGCGATCGGCGCCTCGCCGGCCGGATACACCTCGGTCAGGACCAGCGCGTCGACGTCCGACAGCACCGCGGCGAAATCGTCGAACTGGTCGCGCGTGCGCGTGTAGCGGTGGGGCTGGAACGCCACCACCAGGCGCCGGTCGGGCCAGCCGCCGCGCGCGGCCTCGAACACCGCCGCGAGCTCGCGCGGATGGTGGCCGTAGTCGTCGACCAGCTGCACCTGCGCGCCCTGCGCGGTGCGCAGCGTGGCCAGCAGGTTGAAGCGGCGGCCGATGCCCTGGAACTTCTCCAGCGCCGAGGCGATCTGCGCGGTGTCCACGCCCAGCTGCCAGCCGACCGCGGCCGCGGCCAGCGCATTGAGCACGTTGTGGCGACCCGGCAGCGCCAGGGTCACCGGCGTGCGCGAGCCGTCGGGCAGGCACAGGGTGAAGCGCATGCTGGGGCCGCGCTGGGCCACGTCCTCGGCGCGCACGTCGGCGTGGGCGCAGACGCCGTAGGTCATCGCGTGGCGCGGCATGCCCTCGGCCAGGCGCGCGACCTCGGGGTCGTCCACGCACAGCACCGCCAGGCCGTAGAACGGCAGCCGGTGCAGGAACTCGGAGAACGCCGCCTGGACCCGGGCGAAGTCGCCGCCGTAGTTCTCGAGGTGGTCGGCGTCGATGTTGGTGACCACCGCGATCAGCGGGTTCAGGCGCAGGAAGCTGCCGTCGCTCTCGTCGGCCTCGGCCACCAGCCAGTCGCCGCCGCCCAGTCGCGCGTTGGCGCCGGCCGCGAGCAGCTGGCCGCCGATCACGAAGGTCGGGTCGAGCCCGCCTTCGGCCAGCACGCTCGCGGTGAGCGAGGTGGTGGTGGTCTTGCCGTGGGTGCCGGCGACCGCGATCCCGCGGCGGAAGCGCATCAGCTCGGCCAGCATCTCGGCGCGCGGCACGATCGGGATGCGCTGCGAGCGCGCTTCCATCAGCTCGGGGTTGTCCGGCCGGATCGCGCTCGACACCACCACGCAGTCGCAGCCGAGGACGTTGGCCGCGGCGTGGCCGCGGTGCACGGTCACGCCCAGCTCGGCCAGGCGCCGGGTGGTGGCGTTGTCTGCGGTGTCCGAACCCGAGACCCTGTAGCCGAGCGTGCACAGCACCTCGGCGATGCCGCTCATGCCGGCGCCGCCGACGCCGACGAAATGCACGCGCGAGAACGAGCGGGCGATGCCCTCCTTGGTCAGGTCGCGGGCGGCGAGCAGGCGGCGGATCACGGCGTCCTTCCGAAGCCGGTCGGACCCCGGCCCAGGGTCGGTTCGATGCGCGGGCGCAGGCGGCTGGTGCCGCGGACGCCGGCGAGCGCGGACGGCGGCGGCTGCGAGGTCGGCGGCGGCGGCGGGCCTTCGCCGCCCGGCGCGCGGGCGCCCTCCCCGCGCAGGCGCGCCACCTGGCGCTGGGCGCGGTCGAGTTCGTAGGACACGCGCAGCAGCAGGCCGATCGCCAGGCAGGTCATCATCACGCTCGAGCCGCCGGCCGAGACCAGCGGCAGGGTCAGTCCCTTGGTCGGCAGCAGGCCGAGGTTGACGCCGATCGACACCAGCGCCTGCAGGCCGATGGTCAGGGCCACGCCGAAGGCGACGTAGCCGGCGAAGTGGCGGCGCATCTCGACGCAGCGGCAGCCGATCCACAGCGCACGCCCGACCAGGGCCGCGAACAGCCCGATCACGGCCAGCACGCCGATGAAGCCCAGCTCCTCGGCGATCACCGAGAAGATGAAGTCGGTGTGCGCCTCGGGCAGGTAGGACAGCTTCTGGATCGAGGCGCCCAGGCCGACGCCGGTGAGCTCGCCGCGGCCGATCGCCATCAGCGCGTTGCTCAGCTGGTAGCCGGCGCCGAGCTGGTCTTCCCACGGGTTCCAGAACGAGGTGATGCGGCGCAGCCGGTAGGGTTCGATCACCGCCACGGCCACCAGCGCCGGCAGCAGGCACAGCACCGGCACCGCCATCCGCTTCAGGTGGCCGCCGCCGAGCACCAGCATGCACGCGGTCACCGCCAGCAGCATGGTGGCCGAGCCGAAGTCCGGCTGGACCAGCAGCATCAGCACCATCACCAGGGCCACGCCGATCGGCTTGAGCATCGCCGTCCAGGTCGCGTTGACCTCGTCGCGGAAGCGCACCAGGTAGCTGGCCAGCCACACCAGGTAGAGCACCTTCGCCGCCTCGACCACCTGGAAGTTCGCCACCCCGAAGGTGATCCAGCGGCGCGCGCCGTTGACCGTGACCCCGAGGCCGGGCAGGAACACCAGCGCCAGCAGCACGATGCAGGCCACCAGCAGGCCGTGCGGGTACTTCTCGACCAGCTTCAGGTCGGTGCGCATGGCCACCGCGCACAGCACGATGCCGGCGGCGAGGAACACCACGTGCTTGAACAGGTAGTAGAACGGGCCTTGGCCGTGGTTGCCGGCCACCGCGATCGAGGCCGAGGCGACCATCACCACGCCGAACGCCGCCAGCGCCAGCGCCACGCCCATCAGCCAGCCATCGTAGCGGCCTTCGATGGCGTCCAGGCGGGTCGCCTGGCCGCTGCCTTCGAACATGCGGGAGTCGGCGGTCACGGCCATCAGCGCACCTTCAGCGTTGCAAGGCCGACCAGGACGAGGATCACCGAGATGATCCAGAAGCGCACGATCACGCGCGGCTCCGGCCAGCCCTTGAGCTCGAAGTGGTGGTGGATGGGCGCCATGCGGAACACGCGCTTGCCGGTGAGCTTGAAGCTGGCGACCTGGATCATCACCGACAGCGTCTCGATGACGAAGATGCCGCCCATGACCACCAGCACCAGTTCCTGGCGCACGATCACGGCCATCGTGCCGAGCACCGCGCCCAGCGCCAGCGCGCCGATGTCGCCCATGAACACCATCGCCGGGTAGGTGTTGAACCACAGGAAACCCAGGCCCGCGCCGGCGATCGCGGCGCAGATGATGGTCAGTTCGCCGGCGCCGGGCACCGGCGGGATCTGCAGGTAGCGCGAGAACTCGGCGTGGCCCGAGGCGTAGGCGAACACCGCGAGGCCGCCGGCGACCAGCACCGTGGGCATGATCGCCAGGCCGTCGAGGCCGTCGGTGAGGTTGACCGCGTTTGAGAACCCGACGATCCAGAAGTAGGCGATCGCCACGAAGCTGATCCCCGCCAGCGGCAGCGCCACCGACTTGAACAGCGGCACGTAGAAGGTCGTCGCCGCCGGCACGTCCGCGTACAGGTACAGATACAGGCCGGCGGCGAGACCGAAGATCGACTGCAGCAGGTACTTCCAGCGCGACTTCAGGCCGTTCGGGTCGCGCTTGACGATCTTGATCCAGTCGTCGTACCAGCCGATCGCGCCGAAGGCCACCATCACCAGCAGCACCACCCACACGTACTTGTTGCGCAGGTCGCCCCACATCAGCACCGCGGCGCTGACCGTGATCAGGATCAGCGCCCCGCCCATGGTCGGGGTGCCGGCCTTGGAGAAGTGCGACTGCGGGCCGTCCTGGCGGATCGGCTGGCCGCCCTTGTACTGGGCGAGCTTGCGGATCACCGCCGGGCCCCACCACAGCGACAGGAACAGCGCGGTCAGCGCGGCGAGGATGCCGCGGAAGGTCAGGTAGCCGAACAGGCCGAACAGGCCCTCGTGCTGCTGCAGCCAGCGGGTGAGTTCAAGCAGCATCGTGTTCCCCCGTTTCCGGCAGCAGTGCGTCGACCACGCGGTCCATCGCGCTGCCGCGCGACCCCTTCACCAGCACCCGCACGCCGGCGTGCAGGTCGACCCGTAGCGCGTCGACCAGCGCGCCGTGGTCGTCGAAGTGTCGCCCGCCCTCGCCGAAGGCCTCGGCCGCGGCGCGGCTCAGCGGCCCGATCGCGTACAGGCGCGCGATCCCCGCGCGGCGCGCGCGGCGGCCGGCCTCGGCGTGCAGCGCCTCGCCGTCCGCGCCGAGCTCGCGCATGTCGCCGAGCACCAGCCAGTTCTCGCCCGCGGCGGCGGCCAGGGTGTCGATGGCGGCGTTGAGCGAACCGGGGTTGGCGTTGTAGCTGTCGTCGATCAGCATCGCGCCGTTGGCCAGGCGATGGCGCACCAGGCGCCCCTTCACCGGCTCGGCTTCCGACAGCGCCAGCGCGATCGTGTCCAGCGGCACGCCGAGCGCAAGCGCGACCGAGGTCGCGGCCAGCGCGTTGGCGACGTTGTGGCGACCCGGCAGCGGCAGGCGCACGCCGACGCTGCCGGCCGGCGTGGCCAGGGTGAAGCGCGACTCGCCGTCGCCGCATTCGACCTCGCGCGCGGTGACGTCGGCGCTGGCTTCCAGGCCGAAGCGGATGATGCGCCGGCCCTGGGCCCGGCCGGCGAAGTACGGCGCGAAGGCGTCGTCGGCGTTGATCACCGCGGTGCCGTCGTGCGGCAGCGCCTCGTAGATCGCGCCCTTGGTCTCGGCGATGCCCATCAGGCTCCGCATGCGCTCCAGGTGCGCCGGGGCGACGTTGTTGACCACGGCCACGTGCGGGCGCGCGATCGCGGTCAGGTAGGCGATGTCGTCGCGCTTGCCGGCGCCCATCTCGTAGATCGCGACATCGACGTCGTCCGGCGCCTCGATCACCGACAGCGGCAGGCCGATCTCGTTGTTGCGGTTGCCGGGGTTGGCGTGGGCGCGCATGGCGCGCGAGGCGATCGCGAGCGCCAGCTGCTTGACGCTGGTCTTGCCGTTGCTGCCGGTGATGCCGACCACCCGGCCGCGGCGGCCGCGCTGGATCGCGGCGGCCAGCGCGCCCAGCGCGCGCTCGGTGTCGGCCACCAGCACCTGCGGCAGCGGCGCGTCGACCTCGCGCGAGACCATCGCCGCGCGCGCGCCCTGCGCGGCGGCGGCCGCGACGTGGTCGTGGCCGTCGAAGTTCACGCCCCGGAGCGCGATGAACAGCGCGGCGCGGCCGTCGCGCGCGTCGAGGGTGCGGGTATCGGTCTCGACCGCGTCGATCAGCACGTCGGCGGCGGCGCCGGCGCCCACCAGGCGGCCGCCGGCCCACTGCGCGATCCGGGAGAGCGGCAGCGGCTTCATCGCGCGGTCTCCGCCAGCATCGCGTGCAGCGCCTCGCGCGCGACGCGGGTGTCGTCGAACGGGTGCTTGACCCCGGCGACTTCCTGGTAGTCCTCGTGGCCCTTGCCGGCGACCAGGACGATGTCGCCGGCGCGCGCGCGCGTGATCGCGCCCGTGATCGCGGCGCGGCGGTCGCGCTCGACCCGCACCCGCTCGGGGTGGGCGAAGCCGGCCATGATCCCGGCGACGATCGCGTCGCCGTCCTCGTGGCGCGGATTGTCGTCGGTGACCACCACCTCGTCGGCCAGGCGCTCGGCGATCGCGGCCATCACCGGGCGCTTGCCGGCGTCGCGTTCGCCGCCGCAGCCGAACACGCACACCAGGCGGCCCTGCAGGTGGTCGCGCAGCGACTGCAGCGCCTGTTCCAGCGGGTCGGGCTTGTGCGAGTAGTCGACCACCACCAGCGGCCGGTCGCCGCCGCCGAGCCGGTTCATGCGCCCCGGGATCGGCTGCAGCCGGCCGAGCGTGGCGGCGATGCCGTCCGGGTCGTGGCCCAGCGACTGCATCACCGCGGCCACCACCAGCAGGTTGTCGATGTTGAACCGCCCCAGCAGCGGCGAGGACACCGGCCAGCTGCGGCCGGCCATGTGCAGGGTGAAGGACAGGCCGTTGCCGTCGAGGACCACGCCGGTGGCGCGGACCGCCGCGTCCGCGGCGCCGCGGGCGCTGGTGCCGAGCACCTCGAGCGAGTCCGGCAGGGCCGGCAGCAGTCCGCGGCCGAAGGGGTCGTCCAGGTTCACCACCGCCGCGCGCAGCCCGGGCATCGCGAACAGGCGCGCCTTGGTCGCCCCGTAGTGCGCCATGTCGGGGTGGTAGTCGAGATGGTCCCGGCTGAGGTTGGTGAACACGGCCACCGCGAAGTGCACGCCGTCCACGCGCCCCTGGTCGAGCGCGTGCGAGCTGACTTCCATCGCCACCGCGTCCATGCCCTCGTCGCGCAGTTCGGCGAGCAGCGCGTGGGTGGTGAGCACCAGGGGCGTGGTGAAGCCGGTCGGTCGCGGGCGGCCGTAGGGGCCGGCGCCGAGGGTACCGATGGTGCCGGCCCGGACGCTGTTGAGTTCCAGCGCCTGCGCCAGCAGCTGCACGGTCGAGGTCTTGCCGCTGGTGCCGGTGACGCCGATCGTGGTCATCCGCGCCGAGGGGCGGTCGTGGAAGGTGTCGGCGAGCTGGCCCAGGCGCGCGCGCAGGCCCGGCACCGCGATCGCCCCGGATGGAGGCGGCGGGACGTCGCCGGGTACCGGCGGCTCGAACAGGATCGCACTCGCGCCGGCGCGGCGCGCCTCTTCGGCGAAGTTCAGGCCATGGCGGCCGAAGCCGGCCACGGCAATGAAGGCGTGGCCCGGCTGCAGTTCGCGGCTGTCGAGCGCGAGCCCGGTGACCACCAGGCCTTCCGGGATCCCGGCCACGTCGGGCAGCAGGCCGGCGAGCGGCATCGAGCGCCTCATTGCCCGCCTCCCGCCTGCGCCGCGGCGCCGTGCACGCGCGCGCGCCGCGCCTCGTCGGCCGCCTGCGCGGCCAGCCAGGTGTCGATGTCGTCCGGCGGCACGTCCATCAGCCGCAACGCGCCCTCCATCACCCGCGCGAACAGCGGCGCGGACACGTAGCCACCGCCGTAGGTCGAACCGCCGGCGGACGGATCGGGGTCGTTGACCACCACCGTCACCGCGAAGCGCGGCTTCTCGACCGGCACCAGCCCGGCGAAGTAGGCGACGTACCGGCGCGAGTAGCCGCCGGCGGCGGACTTGCGCGCGGTGCCGGTCTTGCCGGCGACGTGGTAGCCGAGGATCGCGGCGCGGGTCGCGGTGCCGCCCGGCTCGGTGACCGTCTGCATCATCCGCATCACCTTCGCCGCGACGTCCTCGTCGAGCACGCGCACCGCCTCGCCGCTGTGCCCGCCCTTGACGAAGGTCGGCGTCACCATCAAGCCGCCGTTGCCGATCGCCGCGTAGGCGCGCGCGATCTGCAGCGGGGTCACCGACAGGCCGTAGCCGTACGAAAGCGTCTGCTTGTGGGTGCCGCTCCAGCGGTCGGGCGTGGGCAGCGTGCCGGGCGCCTCGCCGGGGAAGCCGCTGCCGGTGCTGGAACCGAAACCGAAGCGGCGCAGGAAGGCGTCGAACTGGCGGTCCGGGATCAGCCGCACGATCTTCGACACGCCCACGTTCGAGCTCTTGGTGATGACGCCGGTGACGTCGAGCACGCCGTAGTTGCGGAAGTCGGTGGTGCGGTACTTGCCGTTGGGGATCCAGCCGGGATTGGTGTCGATGCGCGTGGTCGGGGTGATCACGCCGGCCTCGAGCCCCGCGGCCACGGTCAGCGGCTTCATGGTCGAGCCGGGCTCGAACAGGTCGGTGACCGCGCGGTTGCGGTAGGCGTCGCGGTTCTCGCCGCTGACCTTGTTGTTGTTGTAGGACGGCAGGTTGGCCATCGCCAGCACTTCGCCGGTGGCCACGTCCAGGATCACCACCGAGCCGCTCGCGGCGCGGGTCTCGAGCAGGGTGCGCTTGAGTTCGCGGTAGGCGAGGAACTGGATCCGGCGGTCGATGCTCAGCACCAGGTCCTTGCCCGGCTCGGCCGGGCGCACCAGATCGACGTGCTCGACGATCCGGCCGTGGCGGTCGCGGATCACCTTCTGCAGGCCGGGCTTGCCGCGCAGCCACTCGTCGAAGGCCAGTTCGACGCCTTCCTGGCCCTGGTCGTCGATGTTGGTGAAGCCGAGCACGTGCGCGACCGCCTCGCCCTGCGGGTAGAAGCGGCGGAACTCGCGCTGCGAGAACACGCCCGGGATCTTCAGCGCCAGGATCTTCTGCGCCACCGCCGGGTTGATCCGGCGGTGCCCGGGCACGTACATGAACTCCTTGTCCTTGCGCTGCGAGACGTAGCGCGTGAGGTAGTCCAGCGGCAGGTTGGTGGCCTCGGCCAGGCGCGCGATCGCCTCCGGGTCGTTGGCCAGCTCCTGCGGGTTGGCCCACAGCGACTCGACCGGCGAGGACACCGCCAGCGGCTCGCCATTGCGGTCGGTGATCATGCCGCGCGAGGTCGGGATCGGCACCTCGCGCAGGAAGCGCGCGTCGGCCTTGCGCTGGTAGAAGTCGTTGTCCACCAGCTGCAGGTCGACCGCGCGCACCACCAGCGCGACCGCGCACAGGCCCATCGCGCCGGCGACCAGCATCAGCCGCCCGCGCAGGTTGAACTGCGCGCGCGGACGCGGCTTCTTGGCGCTGCCGGAGGCGCTGCGCACGAACCTCATGGCCGCACCACCACGATCTCGCCGGTGGCCGGGAACCGCATGCCCAGGCGCGTGCGCGCCACCTGGTCGATGCGGTTGCTCTCCGCCCACGTGGCCTGCTCGAGCTGGAGCCGGCCGAACTCGATGTCCAGCTCGTCGCGCTCGCGCTCGAGCCGGGTCAGCTGCACGTACAGTTCGCGGTGCTGGTGGCGCGCGTGCACCACGCCGATCGCGGTGATCACGTTGGCCACGACCAGCACGATGATGGCCAGGCGCATCATGGACGCGCCTCCTGCGCCGCCGGGAGCTTCTCGGCCACGCGCAGCACCGCGCTGCGGGCGCGCGGGTTGGCGGCCAGCTCGCGCTCGTCCGCCTTCCGGGCCGCGCCCACCGCGCGCAGGGTCGGCGCGAAGCCGGTGGCCTCGGGCAGGCGGCGGTTGCCCGGCGGCGCCTTGGCGCGCGCGGCGATGAACTGCTTGACGATGCGGTCCTCGAGCGAATGGAAGCTGATCACCGCCAGCCGCCCGCCCGGGCGCAGCGCGTCGTGGGCCGCGTCGAGGCCGCGCTCGAGGTCCTCGAGCTCGCGGTTGACGTGGATCCGGATCGCCTGGAACGAGCGCGTGGCCGGGTGGGTGTCGCTGCGGCCGCGAGGCACGACCGAGGCGATCAGCTCGGCCAGTTCGGCGGTGCGGGTGAGCGGACGTTCGCGGCGGCGGGCGACGATCGCGCGCGCGATCCGCCGGCTCATCCGCTCCTCGCCGTAGGTCCACAGCACGTCGGCGATCTCGCGCTCGTCGGCGCGCGCCAGCCACTGCGCCGCGCTCTCGCCGGAATCGGGGTCCATGCGCATGTCGAGCGGGCCGTCCTTGCCAAAGCTGAAACCGCGCTCGGCGACGTCGAGCTGCGGCGAGGACACGCCCAGGTCGAGCAGCACGCCGTCGAGGCCCTGGCGGGCCAGGTCCCACGCGCCCATGTCGGCGAAGCTGCCGCGGCGGATCGCGACGCGCGCGTCGGCGCCGAACGCGCGCCCGGCCTCCGCAATCGCTTCGGGATCCTTGTCCATCAGCAGCAGCCTGCCTCCGCTACCCAACCGCTCCAGCACGCCGCGCGCGTGGCCTCCGCGCCCGAACGTGCCATCCAGGTAGGTTCCGTCCTCCAGCACCCGCAGCCCTTCCATGACCTGCTCGAACATCACCGGAAGGTGCGCGGACCGGGCTTCCGCGCGCCCCTCCGTCACAGCTGCAGCTCGACCAGGTCGTCGCCCAGGTCCGCGTCGCCAAGCGTCTGCCGGATCTGCGCGAGGTGCGCCTGCTCGCTCCAGAGCTCGAACTTCTCGCCCATGCCCACCAGTACCGCCTTCTTCTCGATGCCGACCGCGTTGCGGTGGCTGGCGGGGATGCCGATGCGGCCGTTGGCGTCGGGCTCGACGAAGGTGGCCGCGCCGACCAGCTTGAGCTGCAGCTGGCGGTTGACCGAACGGGTGCGCGGGAGCGCGTTGACCTGGTCGCGCACGCGCTCCCACACCGGGTAGGGATAGATGTAGAGGCTGCCGGACTCGAACGGGTTGTAGGTCACCACCAGGCGGTTGCCGCCGACGTCGGCCACGAGGTCCCGGTAACTGGTCGGGATCGCCAGCCGGCCCTTGTCGTCGATCGTGATGGCGTTTTCGCCCTGGAACACCAATGCCTGCCCGGAGGTGCCCGTCTTCGGCGGGCTTCAGACCTGGAAAACCACAAAAAACCCGGTTTCCCCACGAAGCGCCACCTTATGACCCGTCCGTAACGATGTCAACAGCTTTGCCGTCGAAATTTCATTAATCGGGTCAATAACTTGCGTGACACTTCACGAAGTTGCTCAAGGCTTATCCACAAGATGCTGATAAGTCTCAAATTTTGAGAATCGGCCCTTTGCAGCCCCTGCACGGGCCGCCCCCAGGGGCGCAACGCAGCTGCATGCTGCGTCGCAGCAACGGCCATTGTAAACCTCTCGGTTGACATTTGCGGCGCAGCGGCGGATATTCAACCGCATGATTGAATATCCCTCCCGGCTCGACGGCGTGTTCCACGCCCTGTCCGACCCCACCCGGCGCGCGATGCTGGCCGCCCTGGCCGGCGGCGAGCGCAGCGTGGGCGAACTGGCCGCGCCGTTCGACATGTCGCTGGCCGCCGCGTCCAAGCACATCCGCACCCTCGAGCGCGCCGGGCTGGTCCGGCGCACGGTCCAGGGGCGCACCCATCGCTGCGCCCTCGATCCCGGCCCGCTGGCCGAGGCCGACGCCTGGCTGCGCCGCTACGCCAGGTTCTGGAGCGCGCGCCTGGACGCCCTCGAATCCCTGCTCCGCGACGGCGATCCCGACGATCCCGCCACCCTCCCCCCCAACGACCCAGGAGAACCCGAGCCATGAGCGATCACGGCACCCTCGTCGCATCCGGCACCCTGCGATTCCGGCGCCGCCTGCCCGGCCCCGTCGAACGCGTCTGGGCCTACCTCACCGAACCGGACAAGCGCCGCCGCTGGCTGGCCGGCGGCCCGATGGACCTGCGCCCCGGCGGCGCCGTCGAACTGCGTTTCCGCAATGCCGAGCTCGCGCGCGACGACGATCCGGCGCCGGACAGGTACCGCGAGGCCGGCAATGCCGGCACGGTCCGGGGAGACATCGTGCGCTGCGAGCCGCCACGCCTGCTCGCCTTCACCTGGGGGAGTGCAGCGGATGCGCCGGAACCGGCCTCGGAAGTCACCATCGAACTCGAACCCGATGGCGACGACGTGCTGCTGACGCTCACCCACCAGCGCCTTGCCGAGGGCGCGCAGACACTTGCCGTCGCCGGCGGCTGGCACACCCACCTCGACATCCTCGGCGACGTGTTGCGCGGCGACGAACCGCGTCCGTTCTGGCGCACCCACGCGCGGGTCGAAGCCGAGTACGCGGCGCGCGGCCTGGGTTGACGATGCGCATGCGCGCTGCCGTCGGCCGCATCGCCGGCGACGGCGCGACTGCATTCCACTAGACTGCCCGGCATCGGAAGGCCCGTCGGGCGCGCGCAGCGATGCTGCCACCACGTCCCGGCGGTGCGGGAACCAGCGTTCCACGCCCGGCGGCATGGCGAGAATTGTCATCCATGCCCATCCGGCTGGCAGTGTCCACCGTCGTGCCAGCGCCGGGCACCCCAACTGCAGGCCAGGCGTCGGAGTGGTCGCGTCCATCGAAGAAGGTGGCGGAGCCGGCCTGTAAGCCGGGTTCTGTCGTGGACAGCCATTCATCTGGGCGCACCGTCACCGGTGCGCTCGAGCAACCTACCCGGAGACGCCGCGGGCCACGGCACTGCCTCCCTATTTGGTCTTGCTCCCGGTGGGGTTTGCCGTGCCGGCCTGTTGCCAGGCTCGCGGTGCGCTCTTACCGCACCATTTCACCCTTGCCCGCACCCTGCCGTCCGGAGACGGCCGGGCCGCTGGCGGTATCTTTCTGTTGCACTTTCCGTCGGCTCGCGCCGCCCAGGCGTTACCTGGCACCGTGCCCTGTGGAGCCCGGACTTTCCTCGGCATCGTTCCGCGAGGGAGCGACGACGCGGCTGTCCGGCCGACTCCGCCGCGGCGATTGTCGCACGACGCGGGACGGTACCAATCGCTCGCAGCGAAAAAGGGCCAATCGATGGTGTTCAGCGTAGTGAAAGGCTGATGACGACGCAGCGTTCTATCCTCGGTGCGGGCTCCGCTCTCCCCCACTGCCGATGACGTCCCCCCTGCGTCGAGGCGGGCTGCGCACGCTTGCTGCGCTCCATGGCCGCCTCCTGTTCCTCGCTGGACTCGCCGCCGCCTACTGGCTGGGCCTGTTCGGCTTCGCCCTGCCTGACGGCGAGGGCGCCGGCCGCACCCTGGTGCGGATGGCCGGCAACATCGTCGAACTCTGGTTCATCGGCCTGCTGCTGGCCGGCTGCATGCGCATGGCCGCACGCGGACGCGCACGTCCGGCGTGGCTGGCGCTGTGCTGGGCGATCGCCGGCCTCGCCTGCGCCGGCTACCTGGTCCAGGCGTACTCGCTGCACATCTCCGGCAATTTCCTGACCGCGCTGGCGCTGCAGAACGGCGACTCGGCGCAGTTCCTCTTCTCGAAGCGGCTGATGCTCGCGGTCGCGCTGGCGCTGCTGTGGTGGCTTGCGTTCTGCTGGTCGACGCTGCTGCCGCGGCCCGCGCAGGCGCCACGTCCGCTCAACGGCGAGTGGCTGCGCCGCGGGGCCTATGCCGGCAGCCTCGGCATCGCGATGCTGCTCGTGGCCTATCTCGCCACGCTGCAGCGCAAGGCCCCCGCGCTCGAGCCCGGGTTCCGGCAGACGCCGCTGGCCGCGCTCGCGGTCGCGGCGTACGACGCATCGCAGGCCGCCCCCGACGCGTCTTCCGGGGCGGTCGCGGTGGACGTCGAGGCGTGCTTCGCCTGGCCGGCGCAGCACGAGGAGTTCCCGTTCCAGAAGAACGAGATCTACCGCGAGCGGCTGGCGCGCGCGCCCGACGCGCCACCGGGGCGGCCGAACATGATCGTGCTGATGTCCGAGGGCGTGTCGGCACGCATGCTCGGCGCCTACGGCGGCGAGTATCCCGGACTCACGCCGAACTTCGACCGCGTCGCCGCCGAGTCGATGCGCGTGGACAACTACTTCAACCACACCGCGGCCACCTACCGCGGCGTCGGCGGCCAGATGACCTCGGGCCTCATGGCCTCGGGAGGCGCGGGACAGAACGGATGGGAGCGCGTGCCCGATCCCAACGCGCTCACCACCACCCGCCGGCAGACGGTCCCTGCGCTGCTTTCGGCCGCCGGCTGGGAGACGTTCTTCCTCGCGCCGCACCCGGAGACCAAGCCGTTCATCCTGATGCTGCGCTCGATCGGGTTCGGCCAGGTCTACTCGCGCCACACCATCGGCTCGGACCTGCTCGGGCGCGAACTCCCGCTGCGCGGGCGCACCGCCGCGATCGAGGACCAGAGCCTGTTCGAAGGCCTGCAGGCGCTGCTGGAACGGCGCCTGCAAAGCGGCGAAGACAAGCCGTTCTTCATCATGCTCTACAACATCGGCACCCACGCCATGATCCCGCCGGGACCGGTGCGCTACGCCGGGCACGACAATCCGGTGCTGGACAAGCTGCACAACTACGACGCGGCGTTCGGGCAGTTCCTGGACTGGTTCGACCGCAGCCCGTACGCGCGCGACACGATCCTCGTCGTCACCGCCGACCATTCCACCTATCCGGAGCCGGCCTACCGCAAGGTCGCCGGGAGCGACTTCCGCCCGTTCTTCGTCGACCGCATCCCGCTACTGGTCCGCGACCCGTTCCACCGGCTGCCGGAGACGCTCGACGCCGACGGCCGCAACTCGCTGGACCTCGCCCCGACCCTGCTGCAGCTGCTCGAGGCCCCGCAGGCGCCGAACAGCTTCCTGGGCCGCTCGCTGTTCGAGCCGCGGTCGATGCCGCTCGGGATCGCGTGGACGGCGCCGGAACGCTTCTTCCTCACCACCCGCGAAGGCGTGCGCAGCCACGGCCAGATCCCGCCCGAGCTGGCGGAGCAGTTCGGCTGCCAGCAGGAAGTGCTGCGGCGCTACCTGCAGGCCGAGGCCGACAACCGCATCTTCGATCCCGGTCGCGCCCGCAATACGGCCATGGGCCAGCGTTGACGCGCCGGCCGCGCGCCGGGCGCCTCAGCCGCCGTAGAGCGCCTTGCGCGGCGCGCCGGTGATTTCGGCGGCGAGCTTCGCCGCGACCGAGGGCTTGAGTTCGGTCGAGAGCAGCGCGTACACGCGCCGGCCCTCGGCCAGCCGCGCGGCGCCGTCCTCCCCGGCGCCCTCGACCACCACCACGAACTCGCCCTTGCGCTGGTCGGCATCGTCGCGGACCCGCGCGTGCAGCCGCGCGAGGGTGCCGTCGAGCACGGTCTCGAACAGCTTGGTGAGCTCGCGCGCGAGCACGGCGCGGCGGTCTTCGCCGAACGCGGCCGCGGCGTCGGCCAGCATTTCCTCGATGCGGTGCGAGGATTCGTAGAACACCAGCGTGCGCGCTTCGCCGGCCAGCGCCGCAAGGCGCTCGCGGCGCGCGCCCGCCTTCGCCGGCAGGAAGCCCTCGAACACGAAGCGGTCGCTCGGCAGCCCGGCCACGCTCAGCGCGGCGACCATGGCGCAGGGCCCCGGGACCGGACTGACCCGGATCCCGGCCTCGCGCGCCGCCCGCACCAGGCGGAAGCCCGGGTCGCTCACCAGCGGCGTGCCCGCGTCGCTGACCAGGGCCAGCGATTCGCCCGCCTGCAGCCGCGCCACCAGGCGCGGCGCCATCGCCTCCTCGTTGTGCTCGTGCAGGGCCAGCAGCGGCGTGGACACGCCCAGCTGCGACAGCAGCTGGCGGGTGTGGCGGGTGTCCTCGGCGCAGATGGCGTCCACCGAGCCCAGCACCTGCCCGGCACGCGGCGACAGGTCGCCCAGGTTGCCGATCGGCGTCGCCACCACGTGCAGCACGCCGGCGACGGTTGCGGCTGGATCGGTCGGCATCGCCCCTCCACGGTCTGACGGTAGAATCGGGACATTGTCCACCCGTGGGGCCCGCAGATGCGGCAGAAGTCGAAAGCGATGTTGGGCGCGGCCCTGGCGGCCATGCTGGCGGGCTGCGCCTCGGTGCAGGTGGGCCCCCAGGTGGCGACGACCGCGCCCGAGCCGGTCAGCTCGCACTGGGCGTTCGGCGCGGACCGTGCCGGCCCCGGCGACGGCGACGGTTACCGGCCGCCGCGCCGGCTCGCGGTGCTGCTGCCGATGACCGGCCCGCTCGCCACCGCCGCCGGCCCCGTGCGCGACGGCCTGCTCGCCGCCTACTACGGCGAGCGTCGCGACAGGCCCGAACTCGTGTTCTACGACACTGGCGGCACGATCTCGGGTGCGGTGGCCGCGCGCGACCGCGCGGTCGCCGAAGGCGCGGACCAGATCCTCGGCCCGCTCGGCCGCGACGAGGTGTCGGCACTGTTCAGCGCCCCGCAGCCGGTGCCGCTGCTGGCGCTCAACCGCGGCCACCAGGCGCCGCCGGAGAACGCCGCCGACTTCTCGCTCGCGCCGGAGGACGAAGGCGCCGCCATCGCCACGCGCCTGCTCGCGCACAATGCGCGCCGGGTGCTGGTGCTGAGCAATGGCGACGACCACGCGGTGCGCGCGGTGGCCACGTTCCGCGAGGCGTTCGAGGCCGCGGGCGGCACGATCGTGTCCACCCTGGCCATCACCGGCGAGGACCCGGGCGACCAGTCGCCCGCGTTGCGCACGGCCGCGACCAGCGAGGGCGGCGTGGACGCGGTGCTGGTCGCGCTGCGCGGCAGCGAGGCGCGCCTGGTGGTGCCGCAACTGTTCGCCGCCGGCCTCGGCAACCGCCTGCGCGTGGCCACCTCGCAGCTGGCCTCGGGCACGGGCAATGCGGACGACGACCGCGCCCTCGACGGGGTCGTGTTCGTGACCGAGCCCTGGACCGCCAGCGGCCACCCCGGCCTGCCCTCGGCCGCCACGCTGGCCGAACAGCTGCCCGCCACCCGCGGCCCGGCCGCGCGGCTGTTCGCCTTCGGCCACGATGCCTGGCTGCTCAGCACCCGCCTGCCGCAGCTGGCGGCGCGCCCCGACGCCACGATCGAGGGCGCGACCGGGCGCCTGTCGATGACCGGCGACGGCCGCGTCCTGCGCACGCCCGCCTGGGCCACCTTCAGCGGCGGCCTGGTGACGCCGGTCGCGGACACCGCCCGCTGAGGATGCGCGAGCGCGGCGCCGGGGTCGAAGCCGCCGCCTGCGCGTATCTGTGCCGCGAGGGACTGCGGCCGCTGGCGGCGAACGCGACCGCGCGCTTCGGCGAGCTCGACCTGGTGATGCTCGACGGCGACACCGTGGTGTTCGTCGAGGTGCGCTACCGGCGCAGCGCGCGGTTCGGCGACGGCGCCGCCTCGATCGATGCCCGCAAGCGCCGGCGCCTGGTGCTGGCGGCACGCCAGTTCCTGGCCCGCGAGCGCCGGCTCCGCGACGCGCCGTGCCGCTTCGACGTGGTCGACGCCAGCGGCGATCCCGAGGCCCCCACCCTGCGCTGGCTGCGCGACGCCTTCCGTGCCGACGACTGACCCGACCGCATGAGCACCGGATTCGACCACATCGACGAAGCTTCCCTGCGCGCCGCGGGCGGGCTGAAGTGGAGCGCGTTCCCCGACTGCATCGGCGCCTTCGTCGCCGAGATGGACTTCGGCCTGGCGCCGCCGGTGGCGCAGGCGCTGCAGGAGGCGGTGGCGCGCGGACGCACCGGCTATCCCACGCCCGCGTTGTCGCGCGACCTGGCCCAGGCCTGCGCCGCGTGGCAGTCCGCGCGCCACGGCTGGGAAGTGGATCCGGCGCGGATCCACGCGGTCGGCGACGTGCTCGGTGCGCTGGAGATCATGCTGGCCCACTTCCTCCCCCCGGGCACCGCCGTCGTGCTGCCGACGCCTGCCTACATGCCGTTCGGTCCGCTGCTGCAGCTGCACGGCCACCGCGTGGTGGAGGTGCCGCACGTGCCGCGCGGCGGGCGCTGGTGCATGGACCTGGACGGCATCGACGCCGCGCTTGCCGGCGGCGCAGGCCTGGTGCTGCTGTGCAATCCGCAGAATCCCCTCGGGCGCGTGTTCGAGGTCGGCGAGCTGCGCGCGCTGGCCGGGATCGTGGAACGTCGCGGTGCGCGCGTGTTCTCGGACGAGATCCATGCGCCGCTCGTGTATCCCGGGGCGCACCATGTCCCCTATGCGAGCGTGTCCGAGGCCGCCGCGCGGCACGCGGTCGTGGCGGTGTCGGCCTCCAAGGGCTGGAACCTCGCGGGCCTCAAGTGCGCGCAGATGATCCTGTGCAACGACGACGACCTGGCGCGATGGCGGCGGATCGCGCTGCTGGCCGGCCACGGCGTGGCGGGACTGGGGATGATCGCGGCGACCGCCGCCTGGCGCGATGGCGGACCGTGGCTGGACGAGGTGGTCGCCTACCTCGACGGCAACCGCCGGCGCCTGGCGCACTGGATGGCGGCGCACCTGCCGGACGCAGGCTTCATCGCGCCCGAGGGCACCTATCTTGCGTGGATCGACTGCCGCGCCCTGCCGCTCCCGGAAGCCACCACGGCCGCGGGCTTCTTCCGCCGCCACGCGCGCGTGGCCCTCACCGACGGCCGCGAGTGCGGCGAGGCGGGCGCGGGCTGCGTGCGCCTGAATTTCGCCATGCCGCGACCGGTGCTGGACGAGGCGCTGTCGCGCATGGCCGATGCCATCGCGACGCTTCGCGGCGGCGCCTGATCGCGGGAAGCGCAGCCGAAAGCCTCCCTCTAGGAGCGGCTTCAGCCGCGACCTGCGCGCGTGTCGATTCCCGGTCGCGGCTGAAGCCGCTCCTACAGGGGGGACGCGGGGTCCTGGAAGTGGCGGTAGCCCGGCACCGCGGGCGTCCACGCGCTGCCGTCCGGCCGCAGCGCGCGCACGCCCCGTCCGTCCTCGATCCGGCCGATACGCGCCGCGGGCACGCCCGCGCCGGCGAGCGCCTGCGCGATCGCCTCGCGATGCTCCGGCGGCGCGGTGAAGCACAGTTCGTAGTCGTCGCCGCCGCAGGCCTGCCACGGCCAGCGCATCTCCGGCCGGAAACGCGCCAGCGCCGGCGACGCCGGCAAAGCCGCGAGTTCGACCACCGCGCCCGCGCCGGAGGCGGTGCAGACGTGGCCGAGGTCGGCGAGCAGGCCATCGGAGACGTCGATGCAGGCGGTGGCCAGCCCCGACAGCGCGCGTCCCGCGGCCACCCGCGGCTGCGGCCGGTCGAGCCGCGCGCGCAGCGCGCGCTCGACCGCGGCGCCGGCCTGCAGCGCGGCCAGCGCACCGGCCGCGTCGCCCGGCGTGCCGGTCACCCAGACGTCGTCGCCGACGCGTGCCCCGTCGCGGCGCAGCGCACGGCCCGGTTCGACGAACCCGTGCGCGGCCACGCACAGCGACAGCGGCCCGCGCGTGGTGTCGCCGCCGACCAGCGCCACGTGGTGCTCGGCGGCCAGGGCGAGGAATCCGTCGAGCAACGCGTCGACCAGGCGCGCGTCGCCCTCGGGCAGCGACAGCGAGAGCGTGCACCACGCCGGGCGCGCGCCCATCGCGGCGAGGTCCGACAGGTTCACGGCGAGCGCCTTCCAGCCGATGTCGGCCGGCGCCGTGCCATGCGGGAAGTGCACGCCGGCGTTGAGCGCGTCCATCGTCACCACCAGCTGCATGCCTTCCGGCGGCTGCAGCAGCGCGGCGTCGTCGCCGATGCCCAGGACCACGTCCCCGCGCGTCCCGGCGCGGGCCCGGATGCGGGCGATCAGGTCGAATTCAATCGCCATCGGCCGCGGCCCCGCGACGCGCCGGTCAGCCGCGCGCGGCCTGGACCTCGGTCGCGCGCCACTCCGCGGCGGCGCGGTCGAGCACGCCGTTGACGTAGGTGTGGCCGTGCTCGGAGCCGAAGCGCTTGACCGTGCGCAGCGCCTCGTCGATCACCACCCGGAACGGGACGTCGATCCGGTGCCGCAGCTCGTAGGCGGCGATGCGCAGCATCGCGCGCTCGATCGGGTCCACCTCCTCCACCGGGCGGTCGAGGAAGGGCTGCAGCGCCGCGTCGAGCTCGGCGCGGTGGGTGCCGACGCCGCGCACCAGGTCCTCGAAGTACTCGAGGTCGGCGACTTCGTGGGCCTGCTCGTGCGCGAACTGGGCGATCGCGTTCTTCGCGTCAACGCCCGAGAGCTGCATCGCGTACACCGCCTGCAGTGCGCGGCGGCGCGAACGCGTGCGCGCCACCGGATCCACGCCGTCGCGACGCCGTCCACGGTTCATGGCAGGGTCTCCATCAGGTGCGCCATCTCGATCGCCACCAGCGCGCATTCCTCGCCCTTGTTGCCGTGGCTGCCGCCGGCGCGCTTCTCGGCATCCTCGTAGGAATCCACCGCCAGCACGCCGTTGGCCACCGGCACGCCGTGGTCGAGCGCGACCCGCATCAGGCCGTCGCTGCAGCCGTCGGCCACCTGCTCGAAGTGCCGGGTGTCGCCGCGCACGACGCAGCCCAGGGCGACGATCGCGCGATGCGCGCCGCGCCCGGCCAGCCGGCGCGCGGCCAGCGGGATCTCCCAGGCGCCCGGCACGCGCACCACGTCCACCGCGTCCGCGGCCACGCCATGGTCGGCGAAGGCCTTGCGCGCGCCCGCCACCAGCGCATCGGAGATGCGCGGGTTCCAGCGGCTGGCGATGATCGCGAAGCGGGCGCCTTCGATGACGCGCAGGTCGCCTTCGTAATGGCTCATGCCGGGGCGGGTCCGGTGGGCGGGAGCGCGATTCTACCGCGCGCGGCCCCCGCGCCGGGCCGCGGACGCGGCCTCACGGCTCCTCGTAGCCGACGATCTCCAGGCCGAAGCCGGCCAGGCCCACCTGGCGGCGGGGGGTGCCGAGCACGCGCAGGCGCCCGAACCCCAGGTCGTGGAGGATCTGCGAGCCGGCGCCATTGCGGCGCCACTCGCCGGTGCGGCCGCCGCGGCCGGCGGCCGGCGGCGCGGACTGCGGCGCGCGGATGCGCTCGAGCAGGGCCTGCGGGTCGCGCGGCTCGTCCAGCAGCACCAGCGCGCCCGCGTCCTCGGCGGCCAGGCGCGCGAGCACCTCGCCGCTGGCCGGTCCGAAGTCGGCCCGCCGCCAGTGCAGCGCGTCGGCGAGCGGGTTCATCGGCTGCACCCGCACCAGCGCCGGAACCGCCGGATCGGGCGTGCCCCGCACCAGGGCGAGGTGCAGCAGGTCGGCCAGCCGGTCGCGGTAGCTGACCAGGCGGAACGGGCCATGCGCGGTCTCGATGCCGCGTTCGTCCAGGCGCTCGACCGTGTGCTCGGTCTCGAGCCGGTGGCGGATCAGGTCCTCGATCGAGCCGATCTTCAGGCCGTGCTCGCGGGCGAATACTTCCAGTTCCGGGCGCCGCGCCATGCTGCCGTCGGGATTGAGGATCTCGACCAGCACGCCGGCCGGCGCCAGGCCCGCCAGCCGCGCCAGGTCGGACGCGGCCTCGGTGTGGCCGGCGCGCGCGAGCACGCCGCCCGGTTCGGACATCAGCGGAAAGATGTGGCCGGGCTGCGAGAGGTCCTCGGGGCGCGCGTCCGGGCGCACCGCGGTACGGATGGTGTGCGCGCGGTCGTGGGCCGAGATGCCGGTGGTCACGCCCTCGGCCGCCTCGATGCTCACGGTGAAGTTGGTGCGGTGGCGCGAGGTATTGGACTGCACCATCGGCGGCAGGCCGAGCTGCGCGCAGCGTTCGCGGGTGAGCGACAGGCACACCAGCCCGCGCGCATGGGTGACCATGAAGTTGATGTCGGACGGGCGCACCAGTTCGGCGGCCATGATCAGGTCGCCCTCGTTCTCGCGGTCCTCGTCGTCGACGATCACCACCATCCGCCCCTGGCGGATCTCCTCGAGCAGTTCGGGCACGGGTGCGAAGGCCATCTCAGCGCCCTCCCGCCGGCGTGCCGGCCTCGAGCAGGCGTTCGACGTAGCGTGCCAGCAGGTCCACTTCCAGGTTCACCGGATCGCCGGGGGCGGTGCCGGAGAACGCGGTGTGGGCGACGGTGTGCGGCACGAGCGCCACTTCGAAGCCGTCGGCGTCGACCGCGTTGACGGTGAGGCTGACGCCATCGACGCAGATCGAACCCTTGCGCGCGATGTACCGCATCAGCGCCGCCGGCGCGGTGAAGCGCCAGCGCTGGGCGCGGCCGTCGTCGGCGACCGAGGCCACCCGCCCCACCCCGTCGACGTGGCCGCTGACCAGGTGCCCGCCGAGCCGGTCGCTGGGCCGCATCGCGCGCTCGAGGTTGAGCGCGCGCCCCGGCGCCAGCGCGCCGAGCGTGGTCAGGGACAGGGTTTCGTTGGAGGCGTCGGCCTCGAAATGCGCGTCGTCGAACGCGACCACGGTGAGGCACACGCCGTTGACCGAGATGCTCTCGCCCAGCGCCACGCCGTCGAACGGCAGGCTGCCGGCCGCGATCCGCAGCCGCGCGTCGCCGCCCCGCGCCTCGCGCGAGACCAGCGTGCCGACACCCTCGATGAGACCTGTGAACATGACCGTTTCCCGCAATGCGGGAAACGCCCGCGGGAGCGAGCGAACGCACGGCCCACGGGGCCGCGCGACGCGTCTTCTTTCATCCGGACTGTGACCGTCGGCTCCGGCATTGGACCGGATCTGCTGACCCCGGCCGGGAATGCCGGCCGGGCGCTCGCGGGCTCGCGCGCGCGATCCGCCGGGTCGCGCCACGCCTACCGCCGGTGGGGACTTCCACCCCGCCCCGAAGACGTTTCCATCGTTGGTGGCCGCCACGCGGGCGGCCGTGGCGCCATTCTAGCCCAGCGGCCCCGCGGCCCGCGTCGAGGCGCCGGACGCAGCGTTGCGGAAGCGGGCCAGGATCGCGTCGATCACCGCCGTGGTGCGCGCCGCCGTCTCGCCGGTGGACGGGCAGTCGCCGCGGCCCTGCAGCGCGGCGACCACGGTCTCGACCAGCGGCTGCTGGATGTGCGGCGGGTGGGGGATGCTCCAGCTCTGCCGGCGGCCGCCAGCCTCGAGCACCACCGGCGCCTCGTCGAAGGTGGCGAACGACAGCCGGCCGCGGCTGCCCTCGATCTCGACCAGGTCGCGGCGGGCATCGCTGCAGAAGCACCAGTCGCCCGTGCCCTCGACCCCGCCGGGGAAGCCGAAGCGGGCCTCGACGGTGTCCTCGGCCGGATAGGCACCCGACGCCGAGCGCGCCTCGCCGCAGGCCCCGACCACCGGGCCGAGCAGGAAATCGAGCAGGTCCAGGGTGTGGCTGCCGAGGTCGACGAACAGGCCGCCGCCGGACACTTCCGGCCGCACCCGCCACGGCAGCGCGGCCGGGTCGGCGTAGCGCGGATCGAGGGTCCGGTGCAGCTGCACCCGGACCCGCCGCGGCGCGCCGATCGCGCCCGACGCCAGCAGCTCGCGGACCTTCAGGAAACGCGGCAGCGCGCGACGGTAGTAGGCGACGAACAGCGGCCGTCCCGTTTCACGACTGGCCGCGAGCATGGCCGCGCCCTCGCCGGCGTCCAGCGCCATCGGCTTCTCGACGTACACCGGCTTGCCTGCGCGCAGCGCGCGGATCGCCAGCGGCGCGTGGCTCGATGGCGGCGTCGCGACGTACACCGCGTCCACCTCCGGGTCGGCGACCAGCGCATCGGCATCGGCGTACCAGCGCGGCACCCCATGACGGCGCGCGTAGTCCTCGGCCCTGGCGGCGTCGCGGCGCATCACCGCGACCAGCGCCGAGCCCGGCGCGCGCTGCAGCGCCGGCCCGCTCTTCACCTCGGTGACCTCGCCGCAGCCGAGGATGCCCCAGCGGATCAAGGCTTCCTCCGCGCGAACACGTACAGCGGCCAGCGCAGGCGGCGGGTCGCCTCCGGATCGCCCCAGGCGCGGGCGATGGCGTCGGCATGCGCGGCGACCGGATCGGCCCCGGTGGCCTCGCGATGCCGGCGCGTGGCCGAATAGCTCGAGAAGTACGCCAGCATCCGCGCCAGCGGCCAGTCCGCCTCGAGCGTGAACGCCGGCGTGTCGACCGGCGCGAACGGCCAGTCGAAGCCGGCGTGGGCCGCGCCGACCAGCGCCCGCTCCTGTGGCCAGTACGGGCGGATCGCGTCGCTGAAGGCGCCCACCGCCTCGCGCAGCTCCGGCGGTACCGCCAGGCCATCGTAGGTCCAGGCCACCAGCACCCCGCCCGGCCGCAGCACGCGCGCGCACTCGTCGAAATAGCGCGGCAGGTCGAACCAGTGCAGGGCCTGGCCGACGCAGGCGACGTCGGCGCTGGCAGCGCCGAGGCTGCACCGTTCGGCCGGTTCGACCGCGAAGCGCGCGTTGGCCGGCCCGCGGGCATGGGCGAGCTGTTCCGCGCTGGCGTCGGTCGCGTGCACGCGCTCGAAGCGCGCGGCGAGGCTGCGCGTGGCCTGGCCGCTGCCGCAGCCGGCTTCCCACGCCAGCCCGCGCGACGGCGCGACGGCGGCGATCCAGTCGAACAGCGCGTCCGGGTAGCCCGGCCGCGCGCCGGCGTAGGCCGCGGCGACCGCGGAAAAGTGGTCCTTGAACCCCGGACCCGGCATCGCCGCCGTCAGGCCGTGGCCCCTGCCCGCGGCCGCAGCCGCAGCCGCAGGTCGTCGCCGATGCGCAGGGTCTCGACGATGTCGAGGGTCAGCCGCTGCGCCATCTCGGTGAAGCCCAGGCCACCGAACAGCGGCCGCGCGGTGTCGCCCAGCACCACCGGCGCCACGTACAGCAGCAGCTCGTCCACCAGTCCGGCCTTGAGCAGCGCCCCGGCCAGGGTCGCGCCGGCCTCGACGTGGACCTCGTTGATTCCGCGCCCGGCCAGCAGGGCCAGCACTGCCGGCAGGTCGAACACGCCGGCGCGCACCGGCACCGCGGCGCGGTCGGCGGTGAGCTCGCGCGGCGGCTTGGCGTCGGGCGCGTGCAGGTACAGGGTCGGCGCATCGCCCTCGCGCACCTTGCCGCGGGCGACGGTGGCCAGGCCCGGATCGAGCACCACGCGCAGCGGCGGCACGAACTCGCGCGGCGTGTCGAAGCGCACGGTCAGCGAGGGGTCGTCGGCCAGCACGGTGCCGGCGCCGGTGAGGATCGCGCCGGCGCGGGCGCGCCAGTGCATCACGTCCGCCCGGGCCGCCTCGCCGCTGATCCATTTCGAATCGCCGCTGGCCATCGCGGTGCGGCCGTCGAGGCTGCAGGCCAGCTTCACCCGCACCCACGGCCGGCCGCGCTCCATGCGCGAGACGAAGCCGACGTTGAGCGCGCGCGCCTGCGCCTCCATCAGCCCGACCTCGACCGCGATCCCGGCCGCGCGCAGGCGGTCGAAACCGCTGCCGTCGACCTGCGGGAACGGATCGCGCATCGCCGCGACCACGCGCGCCACGCCCGCCGCCACCAGCGCGTCGGCGCAGGGCCCGGTGCGGCCGGTGTGGGCGCAGGGTTCGAGGGTGACGTAGGCGGTGGCGTGGCGGGCGCGCTCGCCGGCCGCCTGCAGCGCCAGCACCTCGGCGTGCGGTTCGCCCTGGCGGCGATGCCAGCCCTCGCCCACCACCTCGTGGCCGTGCGCCAGCACGCAGCCGACCATCGGGTTGGGCCGGGTGGTGTAGGCGCCCAGCCCGGCCAGGCGCAGGGCCCGGGCCATCATCGCGTGGTCGGTGGCGGAGAAGGCGCTCACGCCCGCAAGGCCCCGCGCATCAGCGCTTCTTGCCCTTGCCGGAGGCCTTGTCGAACGGCACCACGTCGCCGCCCAGCAGCGGCAGCTGGCCTTCGGCCGGAACCGCCGGCAGCTCGCGTTCGAGCCGGTCGAGCTCCTCGCGGAAATCGGTGATGTCCTCGAACGAGCGGTACACCGAAGCGAAGCGCACGAAGCCGACGTGATCGAGCTTGCGCAGCTCGGCGATCACGAACTCGCCGACCCGGCGCGAGGGCACCTCGCGCTCGGTGGTCATGCGCAGCTGGTGCACCACCGCGCGCACCGCGGCCTCGATCTGCTCTTCGGAGACCGGGCGCTTGTGCAGCGCGCGGTCCATGCTGATGCGCAGCTTGCGGGCGTCGAACGGCTCGCGCCGCCCGTCGCCCTTGATGATCACCGGCAGCTTGAGCTCGATCGTCTCCAGCGTGCTGAAACGCTCGCCGCAGGCCTCGCATTCGCGCCGGCGCCGGATCGTCGCGCCGTCCTCGGACGCGCGCGAGTCGATGACCTTGGTGTCCTGGTGCTGGCAGAAGGGACAGTGCATCGGGCGGCGTTCCTCGGCGGGTGGAGGCTAGCGGCGTCCGGCCGGCGGCGGCAACGGTGCGCCGGTCCGGCGGGGGCACCGCCGGCCGGCCGTCGCATGACGCCGCGCCTCACCCATAGACGGGGAACGTCCGGCACTGCGCCGTGACCGCCTCGCGCACCCGGGCGAGGACGGCCTCGTCCTCCGGCGCGTCGAGCACGTCGCAGATCCAGTGTGCGAGCTGCCCGCAGTCCGCCTCGCGGTAGCCGCGGGTGGTGACGGCGGGCGTGCCGATGCGCAGGCCGGAGGTGACGAACGGCTTCTGCGGGTCGTTGGGCACGGCGTTCTTGTTGACCGTGATGTGGGCCTTGCCCAGCGCTTCCTCGGCCGCCTTGCCGGTGATCGGCTTGCCGATCAGGTCCACCAGCATCAGGTGGTTGTCGGTGCCGCCGGACACGATCCGGTAGCCGCGCTCGATGATGACCTTCGCCATCGCCTGCGCATTCTTCACCACCTGCTCCTGGTAGGCCTTGAACTCCGGCTCCAGCGCCTCCTTGAAGGCCACGGCCTTGGCCGCGATCACGTGCATCAGCGGACCGCCCTGGATGCCCGGGAAGACCACGCTCTGCAGCTTCTTGGCGATGTCGTCGAAGCGGTCGCCCGCGCCCTGCTTCGCGGCCAGGATGATGCCGCCGCGCGGGCCGCGCAGGGTCTTGTGGGTGGTCGAGGTGACCACGTGCGCGTGCGGCAGCGGGTTCGGGTACGCGTCCGCGGCGACCAGGCCGGCGACGTGGGCCATGTCCACGAACAGGATCGCGCCGACCTTGTCGGCGATGGCGCGGAAGCGCGCCCAGTCGATCCGGCGCGAATAGGCGCTGAAACCGGCGACCACCATCTTCGGCCTGTGCTCGAGCGCCAGCTTCTCGACCTCGTCGTAGTCGATCAGCCCGTCGTCGTCGACGCCGTACTGGACCGCGTTGAACAGCTTGCCCGAGGCGTTGACCCTGGCGCCGTGGGTCAGGTGGCCGCCGTGGGCCAGCGACATGCCGAGGATCGTGTCGCCCGGCTGCAGCAGGGCGAAGTACACCGCCTGGTTGGCCTGCGAGCCCGAGTGCGGCTGGACGTTGGCGTAGTCGGCGCCGAACAGCTGCCTGACCCGGTCGATCGCCAGCTGCTCGGCCACGTCCACGTACTCGCAGCCGCCGTAGTAGCGCTTGCCGGGGTAGCCCTCGGCGTACTTGTTGGTCAGCTGGCTGCCCTGGGCTTCCATCACCCGGGGGCTGGCGTAGTTCTCGCTGGCGATCAGCTCGACGTGGTCCTCCTGGCGGCGGGCCTCGTCGGCGATGGCCTTGGCCAGTTCGGGATCGAAGGTTTCGATGCGGGCATCGCGCGGGAACATCGGCTCTCCGGGGCAGGGGCAGGCACGCAATTGTACCGTCCCGCCCTGCCCGCGGCCCGCGACCGGGCCCGGAACGACGGAAGGCGCGCCTGCGGGCGCGCCTTCCGGGGGTCGGATGCAGGGGAAACTTTCCCCGCCGGGTGCAGGCCTCAGCGCAGGATCATGTCCACGATCAGGCCGGTGGCGACGGCGACCAGCAGGTAGCGGCCATAGTCGTCGCGCACCCAGTGGTGGCCGTGCGGCGGATGGCGCAGCCCGTAGCCGTGGTAGTCGTGGACCACGTACACCGGGTGGTGGTAGTGGTGGACGTAGCCGCCGCGGGCCCAGCGGGGCGGGCCGGCGTGGCGCGGCGGCGCATGGTGGTGGTGGTGGACGACGCGCACCGGGGCACGGTGGTGGCGGTCGTAGCGATGGTCGCGGCGGTCGTGGCGGACCTCGCGGCGGTAGTCGTGGCGGTACTCGCGGCGGTCGTGGTGGCCGTGGCCGCGACGGGCGTCGGCGAATGCCGGCGAGGCGAGCGTGGCCAGCGCCACGGCAAGGACGGTCGCCCAGGTGACTTTCAGGTTCATGGTTCGCTCTCCAGGTCCGCGCCATCCCACCCCGGACGGCGTGATGGAGACTATCGGCCGGCGCGGCTGAATCGATACTCCCTGCAATCGGTTGCACGGTTCCGTGCCCCGGCCCGCGTTTAGCCGCGGCTCAGCCTCGGGCCGGCCGGCACGACCGGCTATAATCGACCCATCCCGAGCCATCCCTGCCGGTCCGCGCGGCCCGCCGCGCGGGGTTGCGGCCGCGCGCTATTCCCCGGAGTCCGTCCATGTCGTCGCAGTACATCTACACCATGAACCGTGTGTCCAAGGTGGTCCCGCCCAAGCGGCAGATCATCAAGGACATCTCGCTGAGCTTCTTTCCCGGGGCCAAGATCGGCCTGCTGGGCCTCAACGGCGCCGGCAAGTCCACGGTGCTGCGGATCATGGCCGGCGTGGATACCGACTTCGAGGGCGAGGCCCGCCCCCAGCCGGGCATCAAGGTCGGCTACCTGCCCCAGGAACCGCAGCTGGATCCCGCGCAGACCGTGCGCGAGGCGGTCGAGGAAGGCGTCGGCGAGATCCTGCAGGCGCAGAAGCGCCTGGACGAGGTCTACGCCGCCTACGCCGAGGAAGGCGCCGACTTCGACGCCCTGGCCAAGGAACAGGAGCGGCTGGAGGCGATCCTCGCCGCCGGCGACGCCCACACCCTGGAGAACCAGCTGGAGGTCGCGGCCGACGCGCTGCGCCTGCCGCCGTGGGACGCGAAGATCGGCAACCTCTCCGGCGGCGAGAAGCGCCGGGTGGCGCTGTGCCGCCTGCTGCTGCAGAAGCCGGACATGCTGCTGCTCGACGAGCCGACCAACCACCTCGACGCCGAGTCGGTGGAGTGGCTGGAGCAGTTCCTGCAGCGCTACCCGGGCACCGTGGTCGCGGTGACCCACGACCGCTACTTCCTCGACAACGCCGCCGAGTGGATCCTCGAGCTCGACCGCGGCCGCGGCATCCCGTGGAAGGGCAACTACACCGAGTGGCTGCAGCAGAAGGAAGAGCGGCTCAAGCAGGAGGAGAACCAGGAGAAGGCGCGCCAGAAGGCGATCGCCAAGGAGCTGGAGTGGGCCCGGCAGAACGCCAAGGGCGGCCGCTCCAAGGGCAAGGCGCGCCTGGCCCGCCTGGAAGAACTGCAGTCGGTCGAGTACCAGAAGCGCAACGAGACCAACGAGATCTTCATCCCGCCGGGCGAGCGCCTGGGCAACAACGTCATCGAGTTCCGCAACGTCAGCAAGAAGTTCGGCGACCGGCTGCTGATCGACGACCTGAGCTTCATCGTGCCGCCGGGCGCGATCGTCGGCATCATCGGCCCCAACGGCGCCGGCAAGTCGACCCTGTTCAAGATGATCACCGGCCAGGAGAAGCCCGACTCGGGCGAGATCATCATCGGGCCGACCGTGAAGCTGGCCTACGTAGACCAGAGCCGCGACGCGCTGGACGGCGACAAGACCGTGTTCGAGGAGGTCTCGGGCGGCCTGGACATCCTCAACATCAACGGCATCGAGATCCAGTCGCGCGCCTACATCGGCCGCTTCAACTTCAAGGGCCAGGACCAGCAGAAGCGCGTGGGCTCGCTGTCGGGCGGCGAACGCGGCCGCCTGCACATGGCCAAGACCCTGCTCCAGGGCGGCAACGTGCTGCTGCTCGACGAACCGTCCAACGACCTGGACATCGAGACCCTGCGCGCGCTGGAAGACGCGCTGCTGGAGTTCCCGGGCAACGCCTTCGTGATCTCCCACGACCGCTGGTTCCTGGACCGCATCGCCACCCACATCCTGGCCTTCGAGGGCGACTCGCACGTGGAGTTCTTCCAGGGCAACTACCGCGAGTACGAGGAAGACAAGAAGCGCCGCCTCGGGGACGACGCGGGCCCGAAGCGCCTGCGCTTCAAGGCGCTGAAGTAACGGCCACGGCCGCCCGCGCCGCGGACCGGCGCGGGCGCGCGGCCCGGTCCGGGCGTGGCCTCCAACTCGATACCGGGGAGAGCGCATGACCTTCATCGACAAGCTCCGCGCCCGCTGGCGCGACGCCGACAGCCTGCTGTGCGTGGGCCTGGACCCCGATCCGGCGCGGTTCCCCGACCGCTTCGTCGGCAACGGCTACGCGGACACGGCCGAGGCGCTGTTCGCGTTCTGCCGCGACATCGCCGACGCCACCGCCCGCTACGCCTGCGCGTTCAAGCCGCAGATCGCCTACTTCGCCGCCCACAACGGCGGCGAGGCCGCGCTGCAGCGGCTCATCGCCCACCTCAACGCCGCGCATCCGGACATCCCGGTGATCCTCGACGCCAAGCGCGGCGACATCGGCAGCACCGCCGCGCAGTACGCCATCGAGGCCTTCGACCGCTTCGGCGCCGACGCGGTCACGCTCAATCCGTACATGGGCCGCGATTCCGCCGCGCCCTTCCTGCAGCGCAACGACCGCGGCTGCATCTTCCTGTGCCACACCTCCAACCCCGGCGCGCGCGACTTCCAGGAGCTCGACGTCGGCGGCCTGCCGCTGTACCAGCACGTGGCGCGCGCGATCGCGACCGGATGGAACGTGGACGGCAACTGCGCCCTGGTGGTCGGCGCCACCTTCCCCGAAGAACTCAAGGTGATCCGAGGGATCGTCGGCGACATGCCGCTGCTGATCCCGGGCGTGGGCGCCCAGGGCGGCGACGTCGAGGCGGTGGTGCGCAATGGCGCGACCGCGGATGGCACCGGGCTGGTGATCAACTCCTCGCGCGGCATCCTCTACGCCTCCACCGGCGAGGATTACGCGGAGGCGGCGGCCGGGGCCGCGCGCCTGCTGCGCGACGAGATCAACCGCTACCGCTGAGCGGCGTCGGTGCGTGCGGGAGCGGCTTCGGCCGCGGTAGCGGGCCCCCGGAGCGGCGCCATTCCCAATAGGCGGTCGCGGCTGAAGCCGCTCCTACAGGGGATGCGGGTCACTCGGGTGGCGGGACGCCGAACACCTGGCGCAGGTAGGCCAGGTAACCGGGGTCGTCGCACATGGTCTTGCCGGGGCTGTCGCTGAGCTTGGCCACCGGCTGGCCGTTGCAGCGGACCATCTTCATCACGATGCTCAGCGGCTTCGGGCCCAGGTCGTTGGTGAGGTTGGTGCCGACCCCGAACGACATCAGGCAGCGTCCCTTGAAGTGCGCGTACAGGCGCATGACCTCCTCGATGTCCAGGCCATCGCTGAACACGAACACCTTGGTCCGCGGGTCGACCTTGTTCGCGGCCAGGTGCGCGATCAGCCGCTCGCCCCACTCCACCGGGTCGCCGGAGTCGTGGCGCATGCCGTCGAACAGCTTGCAGAAGTACATGTCGAAGTCGCGCACGAACGCGTCCAGGCCGATCACGTCGGTGAGCGCGATGCCGAGGTCGCCGCGGTACTCGCGGGCCCAGCCCTCGAACGCGGCCACCTGGGAATCGCGCAGCCGCGGCCCCAGCGCCTGGTAGGCCTGCAGCCATTCGTGCGCCATCGTGCCCTGCGCGACCAGGCCGTGGCGGCGCGCCAGGTCGACGTTGCTGGTGCCGGCGAACTTCTCGCCCAGGCCCTGGGCCAGGCGCGGGATCAGCCGGTCGTGCCAGGCGCGCGAGTAGCGCCGGCGGGTGCCGAAGTCGGTGATCCGGCAGTCCTCGTAGCCGACCGCGTCGTTGATCCGCGCCACCTTGGCCTCGAGCCGGCGCAGGCCCTCGGCCTCGTCGGGCGCGCCGTGGGTGTCGCGGAAGTACACCTCGTTGACGATCGCCAGCAGCGGCACCTCGAACAGGATGGTGTGCAGCCACGGCCCCTTGACCTCGAGTTCGATCGCGCCGGGCTCGGCCTTCGAGCGGCGCAGCGAGACGTACTTGCGCTGCAGCCGGAACAGGGCGAGGAAGTCGACGAAGTCGGACTTGATGAAGCGCAGGCCGCGCAGGTAGTCCAGTTCCCCGTCGGCCAGGCGCAGCGTGCACAGGTGGTCGATCTCGTCGGAGATCGCGTCGATGTGGCGGGCCAGGTCGATCCCGGGCGTCCGGCAGCGGAACCGGTACTCGGCGTGCGCGCCCGGGTGCTGGTGCAGCACCGCCTGCATCATCGTGAACTTGTACAGGTCGGTATCGAGCAGGGATTCGATCACGGGCATCGTCTTGCTCCTTGGTCGGCCGCGGCGGGGGCGGTCACGCCAGCCACTGCCGCAGGGCGGCGAACGGGAAGCGCAGCCAGATCGCGCACCAGACCGCGACGCGCGCCGGCCACGGCGTGCGCGCGGCGTCGAAGCGGCGGAAGTAGCGCCACAGGCCGCGGTGCTTGTGCCATTCGACGAACAGCGGACGCGCGCGGCTGGACACGCCGCGCAGGTGCAGCACCCGGACGTCGTTGGCCACCGCCACCACCGCGCCGGCGGCGCGTGCGCGGCGGCACAGGTCGAGGTCCTCGGCATGCAGGCGGTAGCCTTCGTCGAAACCGCCGATGCGCTCGAACAGGCGCCGCGGCAGCAGCATCAGCGCCCCGGATACCGCATCGACCGGCTGCAGCGCGCGCGACGGATCCGGCGGCACCGCTACGTCGCGCGCGGACCGGTCGCGCAGCATCGCGGCCAGGTCGGGGTCGCGCCGGCGCGCGGCATCGTCGCGGCGGCCGTGCTCGTCGACCAGGTCCGCGCCGAGCAGGCAGTCGCGGTCGAGCGCGCGCGCGTGGGCCAGCAGGCGCGCCAGTGCGTCGGGCGCCGGCAGGCAGTCCGGGTTGACGAAGGCCAGCCATTCGGCGTCGCTGTCGCGCGCGCCCTGGTTGCAGGCCACGGAGAATCCGGGGTTGTCGGGATTGCCGATGAATCGCAGGCGTGGGTCGCGCGCGGCCTGGCGCTGCACCGCCTCGAGGGTGCCGTCGGTCGAACCGTTGTCGACCACCCGCACCTGGACGACGCCGTCGCAAGCCAGCAGCCGCTCCAGGCAGTCGTCGATCGTGGCGAGGCTCTCGTGGCTGACCACGATCGCCGCGATCCCCGGCGCGTGCGCGCTCACGTTCCGTCCTCCCCCGCGCCGGGCCCGCCGGGCGGATCGGGCGGGAACAGCTCGTGCTGGCGCTGCGGGCCCGCGGCCTCCGCCTCCAGGCGCGACAGCCGTTCGCGCAGCGCGCGCAGCGGATCTTCCATCAGGAACGTGGCCAGGCGCGCGTGCCACGCGGGCCAGCGCGCGGCCAGCGCGTCCATGTCGCCGTCGGCCGGCCCGCCCTCGCCGCCGCGGGCGACGAAGGCGGTCTCGCACAACACGTTGCGCCAGCCCAGGCCCGACAGGCGCAGCGACAGGTCGATCAGCGCCGCGTACCAGGAACGGTAACTCGCCGTGTCCAGTCCGCCGGCCTTGCGGCGCGCGCTGCCGCGCAGCATCACCGCGTGCGCGACCGCGGCCGGCAGCTCCGGATGCACCGGCGGCATCGCGGCGCAGGCCCGGGCCAGCCGCGGCAGGTCGGCGGGCATCGGCTCGATCTCGCCGATCCGCGGCCACGCCGCCGCTTCGCCGGCATTGCACCAGGGCGTGGCGCTGGCGATCGAGGCGTCGCGCGCGAAACAGGCCGCGAGCTGCGCCGCCCAGCCCGGCGCGGGCACGGCGTCGGGCGCGAGCACCACCACGTCGGCATCGCCACAGGCCGCCAGCATCTCGTCCAGATGCGCGACTTCGCCCGCCGGGCGGTCGCGCCGCGTGTAGTGCGCCTGCAGCCGGGTGGCGCCGAGCCAGCGCTCGATGATCGCGAGGCCGCGCGGGCCGGCCTGGCCATCGTCGGCCAGCCAGACCCGGGTGCCGGCCGGCGTCGCGGCGTCGAGGGCGGCCAGGCAGGCGTCGAGCGCATCGTCGTCGACGCCCACCGGCAACAGCACGACCGGAAGCTCAGCCATGCGTGGATCCGCGTGCCTGCACCGGGTCAGTCCCGAGGCTGGTGCAGCGGCTCCATCGCGCGGAAGCGGCGGCTGTACTCGTCGGTCAGGCTCCGCGCCTCGTTGTTGTTGCGCACGATGCGCGCGGTGATCAGGACGATGGTCTCGCTGCGCGAGCTCTGGTTGCGCTGGCTGCCGAACAGGGCGCCCAGCACCGGGATCCGGCTCAGCCCGGGGATGCCGCCGCTGCCGCGCTCGACGCCGTCGCTGATCAGGCCGGCGAGCATCACCGTGTCGCCGTCCTGCGCCGCCGCCTCGGTCCTGAGCCGGCGGGTGGAGATGATGAAGTTGCCGTTGTTGTCCGGCTGGCCGGTCGGGGCGCTGATTTCCTGCACGATGTCGAGGAAGATCGTGCCGTCCTGGGTGACGCGCGGCCGCACCTTGAGGATCGTGCCCGTCTCCAGGTACTGGACCGAGGTCAGGCTGCTGTCGCTGCCGAGGATCGGGTTCACCGACACGGTGGACACCGGGATCCGGTCGCCGACATTGAACTCGGCCTCGGCGTTGTTGCGCACGAAGACCGACGGGGTGGACAGCAGGCGCACGTCCGAGACCCGGTCCAGGGCGCTGATGATCGCGGCGGCGTCGTTCTTGAACAGGGTCCAGGAGGCGCCGTTGCTGCCGGTGACGCTGCCGCCGAACGTGCTCCAGCTGCGCGGCAGCGAGGGATTGACCGCGAGGTCCAGGCTCGGCAGGCCGGGCACGCCGGAGGCGCCGTTCTCGATGAACCACTGCACGCCGTAGGCCAGCTCGCCGGTGAGCTGCACCTGCGCCACCTGGGCCTCGATGTGGACCTGCAGCGGCATCACGTCCAGGCGCTCGATCACCTCGCGGATCGACTTCCACGCCGTGGGCGTGGTGCGCACCAGCAGGGCATTGGTCTCGTCCAGCGCCGACACGCCGACCTGGTTGCCCTCGACCTCGAGCGTGACCGCGCTGGGGCCACCGCCGTCCTGGCCCAGCGACATCGAGCCGCTGCCGAAGCCGCCGTTGCCGCTGCCGCTGCCGCTGCCCGGCGCGCCGCCCTGGTCGAACCCGCCGCCGTCGCGGCCGCCGCCGTCGAACTGGCCGCCCAGTCCGCCGAGGGTCGACGGGGTCGTCCCCGGCATCAGCGACGGGCCGCCGTCGCCGCCGCCCGAACGCGCGCCGCGGCCGCCGAACACCTCGGCCAGCCGCTCGGCCAGGTCGCGGGCGCGGATGTACTTGAGTTCGTACGAATACAGCCGCATGCCCGCGCCGGCGCTGTCGATGCGGTCGAGCCAGTCCTGGATCTCGTCGAGGTACTCCGGCTGCGGCGTGATCACCAGCACCGCATTGGCGCCTTCCAGCGGCATGAAGCGGAACATGCCCGCGACAGGCGACTTGCTCTGCTCGCCGAACACCTTCTCCAGGTCCGCCACCACGCGCGTGGCCTTGCCGGCCTGGAGCGGGAATACGCCCACCGACATGCCCGAGAGCCAGTCGACGTCGAAGATCTCGATGGTGCGCAGGTAGTTCTCCAGCTCCACCCGCGAACCGGAGACGGTGATCGTGTTGCGTCCGTTGTCGACCGCGACGATGGCGTCTGGCCGGGCGTAGGGCTTGAGCACCTTCTCCATTTCGCTGGCGGAGATGTAGCGCAGCGGCACCACCCGCACCTCGAAGCCGCGCGCCGCGGCGGCGCTGCCCGAGCGCGGCGCCACGGCGCCGGTGGCCAGCGCGGAGTCGGCGGGCACGATCTGGTACATGCCGCCGCTGTAGACCATGCGCGCGTTGTTGTCGGCCAGCGCGCGCTCGAGCAGCACGTAGGCCTGCGCCGGGCTGACCGTGCGCGGCGTGGCCAGCGTGACCGTGCCCTGCACGCCCGGGGCGATGGTGTAGTTCTGGCCGAGCATGTCGCCGAGGATCGCCTTGACCACCGCATGCAGCGGCTCGCCCTCGAAGTTGAACGAGGCTTCGCCGGTGCTGCCGCCGAGGTTGGGCGGCGTCGAGGCCGCGGCGCGCTGGTTGATCACCTGCCCGGTGCCCCGCCGGATCTGCGCCCGCGGTCCGGCGTCCTCGGCGGGCAACGCCTCGGTCTCGATCCCGGCGGCGCCGTCCGGCGCGGCCGGGCGCTGCGGCGCGCGCGACAGCGTCGGCGGGGGCATCGAGGCGCAGGCGGCGAGCAGCGCGGCCAGGAAGGCCGCGATCGCGTGACGGCAGGAGCTTCGCAGGGTCATCGGCACAGTCTAGTTGGTGTTCGGGTCGGCGCGCGGGGGGCGCCGCGTGGCCATCTCGTCCGCCCGCAGGCGGGCGCGGCGTTCCTCGATCCGGCGCCGGATCATCTCCACCTGCTCCTGCTCCGCCTGCCGCTGGGCAGCGGCATCGGGCGCGTCGGCCACCAGCGGCTC
>Ga0207873_1000496_pt1 | contig 42917 bp, 42 predicted proteins | sample BGWIniCompost_FD_187373 | JGI IMG/M metagenome (GOLD analysis project Ga0207873, IMG submission 187373) | Cellulose adapted compost microbial communities from Newby Island Compost Facility, Milpitas, CA, USA - BGW Initial Compost (SPAdes)... ... | reverse complement strand
GGCGGCCACCACGTTCTTCGCGGCCCAGCGCGCCGCGTACGCGCCCGAGCGGTCCACCTTCGAGGGGTCCTTCCCGCTGAAGGCGCCGCCGCCGTGCCGTGCCGCGCCGCCGTACGTGTCCACGATGATCTTGCGGCCGGTCAGCCCCGTGTCGCCCTGGGGCCCGCCCACCACGAAGCGACCGGTCGGGTTGATGTGGAGCACGCAACGCTCGGGATCGAACCACTCACGATCCTCGCGGGCCTCCCGGCCGGGGTGGTCCTCCCTCGCGCCGTTAAGCGCGGGCACGATAACGTGCCTGACGATTGCCTCGCGGACCTCGTCGAGCGTGATGTCGGGCTCGTGCTGGGCGCTGACCACCACCGTGTGCACCCGCACCGGGCGGTCGCCCCGGTATTCGACGGTGACCTGCGCCTTCCCGTCCGGGCGCAGCCAGGGCAAGGCCCCCTGTTTCCGGACTTCCGCCAGCCGGCGCGTGATGCGATGGGCGAGGAGGATCGGCGCGGGCATGAGCTCGGGAGTCTCGTCGGTCGCGTAGCCGAACATCATCCCCTGGTCGCCGGCGCCGCCGATGTCGACGCCCACGGCGATGTCTGGAGACTGGCGGTCCAGGGCCGAGAGGACCGCGCACGACTGGGCGTCGAGACCGTACGCGGCGTTCGTGTAGCCGATCTCCCGGATCGTCTCCCGCGCGAGTGCGGTCACGTCGATGGCCGCCTCTGTCGTGATCTCTCCCGCGATGAACACCAGCCCCGTGGTCACGAGTACTTCGCAGGCCACCCGGCCAGCCCGGTCATGGCAGAGCACCTCGTCCAGGATCGCGTCGCTGATTTGATCCGCGATCTTGTCCGGATGCCCTTCCGTGACGGACTCGGATGTGTAGAGGCGGGTGCTCACCGGCGGTTTCCCTCCAGGTCCTGCGCAGCGGTCATGCAACGGGCTCGCGCCCGCCGTGCGTCGGATTCCACCGCCCGGAGAAGAAGGAGAGGTCGAGCCAGCGCTCGATCTGCTCCGTCAGGATCGCCGTGACCTCCGTCGCGGTGGACGCCTGGAGCGCCTCGCCGACCGCCTCCCGTGCGTCCGCCGCAGGGACGCTGCGGATCACCTTCTTGACCTCCGGGAGCGACGCCGGGCTCACGCTGAGCACCGTGATCCCGAGCCCGATCAGGAGGAAGACGCCGAGCGGGCTCGATGCCAGCTCGCCGCACACGCTGACCTCGATCCCCGCGGCACGGGCGGCTCGGGCGATCCGCTTCAGCAGCTTGAGCACCGCCGGGTGGAACGGGTTGTACCTCGGCGCGAGGCGCGCATTGCCCCGGTCGACCGCGAGCGCGTACTGCACCAGGTCGTTCGTTCCGATCGAGAAGAAATCCACGTGCCGTGCCAGGTCCCCGGCCGTCAGCGCCGCCGCCGGCGTCTCGACCATGATCCCCAGTTTGTAGCCCGGATTGTACGGGATCCCCTCCCGCCGCAGACGCTCTTCCTCCTCGGCGAGCAACGCCCGCGTCTGGAGGATCTCATCGATCTCGTTGACCAGCGGGAGCATGATCCGGACGTCCCCGTGCGCCGTCGCGCGGAGGATTGCCCGTAGCTGCGTCCGAAACAGGTCCGGCATGTCCAGGCAAACCCGGATCGCCCGCCACCCGAGGAACGGGTTCTCCTCCTGCGGCATGTTGAGGAAGAGGGGGAACTTGTCGCCGCCCAGGTCGTAGGTCCGGATGTAGACGGCATCGTCGGGGAACGCTTCCGCCGCCTGGCGATACGCGAGGTACTGCTCCTCCTCGCCCGGCACCGTGCTCCGCCCGACGACCAGGAACTCCGTCCGGAAGAGGCCGATCCCCTGAGCCCCGTGGGCCCTCGCGACCCGCGCCTCTCCCGGCAGGTCGATGTTCGCCCGCAACAGCACGGGCTGATGGTCGGGAGTGACCGGCTCGAGGTGCGCCAGCAGGACGAGCTCCTGCTCCCATTCCCGCACCCGGATGTCACGCTCCCGATAGAGATTCTTCTCCCACTCGGTCGGCTCGACGACCACGCGCCCCGCGCGGCCGTCCAGGATCAGCTCCTGACCCGTCTGGACCACCCGGGAGAGGTCGCCGAGGCTCACCACGGCCGGAATCCCGAGCGCCCGGGCGAGGATCGCGGAGTGTGACGTCCGGGTTCCCGCGTCCGTCGCGATCCCGAGGATCTTCTCCCTGTCGAGCTGGACCGTGAGACTCGGGGTTAGGTCCCGAGCCACGAGGATCACCTTGTTCCGGAGGTTCTGCAACGAATGGTCGGGGTCCTCGATGCCGAGGAGGCGCCGGATCACGCGGTTCCCGACGTCCATGAGATCGTTGAGGCGATCCATGACCATCGGGTGTCCGGTGCGGCGCCATTCCGACTGGAACTCTACCATCCGGAGCTCGAACGCCCGGGCCGCGGAGAGGCGGTTCTCCCGGATGTACTCGACCGTGCCGTCGATCAGCTCGGCATCGTCGAGCATGAGGAGCTGGGGGTCGAAGATGTGCGCCTCGACCTCTCCCAGACGCGCCTCCGTGTTGTCCCGAACTTCCCGGATCCGCGCCTTGGCCCACTCCCGCGCTTCGTGGAAGCGTTCGATCTCCCGGTCGACCTCCTCGGGTGCGACCATGACATGCGGCACGCGCGGAATCTCGAGCCGCAGCACGTGCGCCGGGCCGATCACGATCCCCGGCGCCGCCGGTATCCCGTCACGGGTCAGCCTCAACTCCCGTCACTCCTCTCCGAATCCCCTCGAGACCAGGTCGGCCAGCTCCTCGAGTGCCTGCTCCGCATCCTCTCCGCACGCGCGAATCGTGATCTCGCTGCCGAACTCGGCCGCGAGCATCATGACACCCATGATGCTCTTCCCGTTGACCTGCATCTCCTCTTTCTTCACCCAGATGTCCGACCGGAACCGGTTCGCCAGCTTGACGAACTCGGCAGCCGGTCGCGCGTGCAGCCCGTACTTGTTCTGGATGCGCACGGTACGTTCGTGTTCCACGTGGGCAGAACTCATTACAGGAGCCTCACGAGCAGTCCAAAGAACGAAGAACCCAGGAGCATCAGGATCACAGGCCCACGGACACGGGCGCCGAAGCGGGCGCCGAGAATCGCCGCGACGATGGCGATCACCGTCCAGAATGCCGGGAGCGACTGTCCGACGGAGATGCTTGCCGTGGACAGGTGTCGTCCCGCAACGGCCAGGGGCACGGCCATTCCGACCAGGAACGCGCCCACCACCGGGAGCACCCTCTGGACGGTCGCGATCCCCGACCGCCGCATCTGCTCGCCGACCCGCTTCCCTTCCCGCCACCCCAGCCGGTAGCTCCATAGCCGGAGCCCGACGTGGCCGACGTTGTAGACCACGAGGAATGAGATCACGGCAAGCCACCACGTGGCGCCGACCATCAGCAGAGCGAGAGAGAAGAGGAGGCAGACCGGGCGCCACCCAGCCCAGACCAACCGGTCCCCGATCGTCCCGAGCGACCCGCGGACCGCAGTCTTGAACCGCTCGACCACGACCGGGTCCTCACCCTCCGCCTCCATTCGGGCCACCGCACCGAGCGCCATCGGCGCCAGGTACGGGTGGCTGTTGAAGAGCCTCGCGTGGCGGGCCACCGCGTCGGCGAACCGCTCCGGATCCCCTCGGTAGATAGCGCGGAGCACCGGGAGCAGCGCATACGCGTACCCGTGGCCGATCAGCGTCCGATAATTCCACGAGGCCTGGATCGAGAACGAGCGCCACAGCATCGCCGCCCGCTCTCGCCGCCCTGGAAGGCTCAGCCGACGATCAGCAGGATCAGCCCGCATATCGCTCCCAGCACTACGGCGAATCTCCGCCCGCTCCACCCATCGAAGAGCGAGAGCGCCGCCCCCGCCATGGCGGCCCCCGCCACGCACAGCATCCCCACCGCCACGTCGTCGCCGATTCCAGGGCCCGCGCTCGCCGCGGCGAGCACGGCGGTCACCAGCGCGGCGCCGACCACCGTGACCAGTGCCCCGCGCCCGAAATCGAGCGCGACGGCCGTGAGGTGCACCCGCTCGAGCCGGCGGGGTTCGAGCGGATCGCGCCCGTCCACGCTCGCCACGAGGCGTTCGTTGAACCGGCGCAGCGCGTTCACGGAGGCGCCGCAAACCCGCTCCCAGAGGAGCGCGAAGACCACGGCCAGGAGGAGCATGTCCGGCCGCTGCTCGCCGCCCGAAGCCGCGATATAGCCGGCCGTCGCCGCCACCGCCGCCGTGCCCGCCTCCGGATATCGCGCCGCGCCGATCGGCAGGATCACGAGCGCGAAAAGCTCCAGGAGCACACCTACCGCGACGCCCTCGAGCGGCCGACCCAGCAGGAGGCCCATGACCGGCGCCGCGACGAGCGGCCTCGACACCATGACCTGGGCGAACGCCGTCGCGTCCAGCCCGACCGCTCCGCCCCAGAGTGCGATCGCCAGCCAGCTCACCGCCGCTGTCGCTCCGGCGGAAGGAGTTCCTCGAGGGTGACCCGCCGCGCGTCCGGAAGGTCCCGCGCACTCACCTCGACCCCTTCCGCCGCCAGCGCCTCCAGATCACGCTCTTCGTCTTCCCTCAGGTACACGTACGGAAGCACAGCGCGTCGGCCGGGCGAATGATGGATCCCGCCAATGTTGACCTCTTCGCCACGCAGCGCGCCCCCCTCCGCCAGCGCGAGCATCGTCCGCACATCCCGCGTCAACACGATCACGCGCCGCGGCCCCGACTTCCATTCCTCCACATGACGACGCGCCGTGGCCACGTCTTCGAACCGCGCCTCGATCTCCGGGGGGAGTCCGAGACCGTACAGCTCCTGCTCCCACTTGGATTCGGCCAGCTCGTCGTCCACCACCACGATCATGTCGGGGTGCAGCCGCGACCCCCAGCCGACCACGACCTGCCCGTGGATCAGACGCTCATCGACCCGGAACAGAAGAACGGGCATGACCTCCGAGCTCCATGGGTGCACACACGATCCCGGCACGTCCCTTCTCGAGGAGCCGCGGGACCAGCTCCTCGATGGGAAGATGGCGGTGCATCACGAATTCCAACAGGAGCGGCAGATTCACGCCGCAGACCACCACCACATCCGACCTCCCCGCGCACAGGCGTCGCGCGGCGAAGCTACAGCTCCCACTCGGCAAGTCGGTGAAGACGACGACCGGACCGCCGTCCAGCCGCGCCTCCACCGCCCTTTCGAGACTCTCGGGCGAGAGGCCACGGTTGCTCAACGGCTCCAGAACATCCTCGCCAACGTCGCAGATCCGCCTGACCGCGTCGACCAGCCCCTCGGCCAGGGTACCGTGTCCCAGAACGATCCCGCGGGCCGGCGTCGCCTCACTCATAGTCCTCCTCCAGGTAGTCCCGCACCGGCCGCATGGCCTCCTGGAGCCGCTGGTTGAACAGCTTCGCCGAGTTGATCCCCGCGTACTTCAGCAGCTGATTCATCGCGATGACCTCACAGATCACCGTGATGTTCTTGCCCGGGTTGAGCGGGATCGTGACTCGCGGGATCGACACGCCGAGGATCTCCATCTCCTCCGTCTCGAGCCCGGTTCGATCGTAGTGCCGCTCCTCGCTCCAGTCCTCGAGCTGGACCACCACCTCGATCCGCTTCTGCTGCCGGATCGCCCGGATCCCGAAGAGCGCGGGGATGTCGATGATTCCGACCCCGCGGATCTCCATGTGATGCCGCTGCAGCGCGTGGCCCCGGCCGATCAGGACGTCGTTGCCCCTGCGCGTGATCTCCACGACGTCGTCCGCGACCAGGCGATGGCCACGCTCGACGAGGTCCAGAACGCACTCGCTCTTCCCGATGCCGCTGCGGCCGATGAACAGCAGACCCACGCCGTACACGTCGGCAAGGGAGCCGTGCATGATGGTCCGCGGCGCGAACTCGCCTTCCAGGTACGGGTGGATGCGTCGGTAGAACTCCCCCGTCTTGAGCCGCGTCCGGATCAGCGGCACCCCGTGCCGGTCCGCCTCCGCGATCGCCGGGCTCGGGACGTCGAGCCCCTTCGTCACGATCACGGCGGGCATGTCGAGAGCGAAGAACTTCTCGAGGACCGACCGCATCTCCGGCCGCGGGAGCGAGCGCAGGTAGCTGATCTCCGTCTCGCCCAGCACCTGGATACGCCCGCCGACGAAGCGCTCCGTGTAACCGGCGAGCACCAGCCCGGGGCTCGAGACATCCGGCCCCTCGATCGGGCGCGTGAGCCCCGACGCCCCGGCCAGCAACTCGAGTTGCAGCGACTCGCCCTTGCTCCGCAGCAGGTCTTCGACGGTCATCGTCCTCGCACGATCCGTAAGTTGCGGCGCGGCGTCACACCCTCACCGGCTCGCGCCGCGCCACACGTCTTCCTCGCCGCGCCTTTTTCTCCGTGATCTGGCGGCGCGCCCGGTCGAGCGCGCCGTCGAGCGCGGCCCGGAAATCCGCGCCCGTACCGCTCGCCCGGATCGCCGGCGAGCCCGCGATCACGAGGCACGCATCTACCCGGTGTACCCCACGCTGGACGGACAGATCGATCTCGGCGCCGATCAGCTCCGGAGCCACGCGCCGGAGTCGGGACAGCCGCTCCCGCGCCCGCTCGCGGACGGCGACGGGCGCCCTGCACCGCCGTGCACTGATCGTGACGTACATGCCGCCTCCCGGGTAGAGGTTCACGCTGCGTCCACCGATCCCCGCCCCGACCTGGTCCAGGATTCCAGCACCTGCTCGAGGTGCGCTTCGGTCTGTTCCGCAGCCCGATCCCAACTGAAGCGTTCGGCGAAGGCGCGCGCTTCGCGGCCGAGGCGCTCCCGGAGTCCTGCGTCGGTGAGCAGCCTCGTCAGACGGTCCGCCAGCGCCTCCACGTCGCCGTGGGGCACCAGGAAACCCGTCGAGCCGTCAACGACAGAGTCCCGGAGACCCGGCGAATCGCTCGCCACCGTTGGCGTCCCGCACGCCGCAGCCTCCAGGTTCGTGATCCCCCACCCTTCTTTCGGCGATGTCAGCACGTGCACCCAGGCCCGCTGGAAGAGCCGCCGTTTCTCTTCCTCCGGCACGAAACCGAGAAACCGGACCGCGTCCTCCAGGCCGAGCTCGCCGACCAGCGACCGGAGCGCCGGCTCGTGATCCCCGCGCCCCGCCACCAGGAGGCGCGCGTCCACACCCCGCTCACGCAGGACGGCGAGAGCCCGGATGACCAGGTCGACCCGCTTGTACCGCTTCAGCCGCCCCAGGTACAGCAGCGTGGGCTGCTCGAAGCGCGGCTCCTCCCCGGGACGATACCAGTCGAGGTCCACCCCGTTCGGGATCACGACGATCCGGTCGCGCCGGAAGCCGCGCGAGACCAGGTCGTCCGCCGTGCTCGGCGAAACGGCCTCGACGGGAACGTCCCGGTAGACCCACGGCAGCGGCCGCTCCAGGAGCCACGTCGCCGCGGCCAGCGGCACGGATGCCTCCTCGAACGCCGTCCCGCCGAACAGGTGGTGCACCAGCAGCACCAGGGGGAACCGGCCCCAGTACGGGGTGAACAGCGGAACCTTGTTCAGGTCCTCGACCACCAGGTCGAAGCCGTGTTGCCTCAGCGACCGGCGATAATAGATCGGTGCCGCGAGACTGAACGTGTAGCGCCCGCCCACCCGGTGAACGTCCAGCCCATCCACCTCCTCCCGCGAGGTCGCGCCGGGCCACCCCGACACGAGCAGCGTCACCTGGTGTCCCCGGCGCGCGAGACGGCCGAACACCTCGTGCAGGTGGATCTCCGCTCCCCCTGCCTGCGGGTTCCGACCGTCCTGCCAGTTGACGACGAGCAGCTTCAGCGTGCCTCCCCCCGACCCGGTCGGCTCAGGCCCGCCCCTCGATTCGGCGATAGAGGGCGTCCAGCACCCCGTTCACGAACCGCGGACTCTCCGTGGTTCCGTATTTCTCGGCCAGCAGGATCGCTTCCTGTATGGAGACTCGCGGCGGAACGTCCTCGATGTACAGCATCTCCGCCGCAGCGATCCGCAGGATGTTGCGGTCGATGACCGCGAGGCGCTCGAGCCTCCAATTCGTCAATGACGCGTCGAGCGCGCGGTCGACGTCGTCGAGGTGCTCGGCGACGGTACGGATCAGCGTCTCCAGGTATTCCCGACTGTCCCGTGCGATCCGACGGTGCTCCTCGAACTCCCTCAGGATCGCGAGCGGCGGGGTCTCGCGGCCACGCGCCTCCCACGCATAGAGAACCTGAAGCGCCCAACCTCGGGCGCGGCTCCTCGCACGCACGCTAGGATTCCAGTTGCCGATAGAGATCGCTCACCTCGAGGGCGCTCATGGCGGCGTCCCAGCCCTTGTTGCCGTTCTTGCCGCCCGCCCGGGCGAGCGCCTGGTCCGGTGTGTCCGTCGTCAACACACCGAACGCCACGGGGACGTCGCTCGAGAGCGCGACGGATGCCAACCCCTTGGATGCCTCCCCGGCCACGTAGTCGAAGTGAGGCGTCTCCCCCCGGATGACGCAGCCCAGGGCGATTACGCCGTCGTAGCGTCCGGACTGCGCCGCCCGCCGCGCGACCGGCGGAAGCTCCCACGCGCCCGGTACCCAGTACGTATCGATGTCGTCCTCGCGAACCCCATGCTGCACGAGGCAAGCCCGGGCACCGGCAAGAAGGCGCTCGGTGACGAGTTCGTTGAAGCGGCTCACCACGATGGCGAACCGCTTCCCCTCTCCGGACAACCGCCCAGTGAATACACCCACTTCCCCGTCCTCCGTGAAAGACTACGTCTCTGCGGCCACCGCGTCGGCGCGCTCCTGGGACGCCCCCGGGATGGCCCCGCCCTGCACCGTTCCGCCAGGCACCGTTCCGCCTTGCATGGTTTCGCCCTCCACGGTCCCGCCCTGCGGGGCCACGCCCTGGACGCTTCCGCTCTCGCCGAGGCCGCTCAGGAGGTGCCCCATCTTCGTGCGCTTCGTCTCCAGGTAGCCGCGGTTGTAAGCCGTGGGCGCGATCTGGATCGGCTCGCGCCCCGTGATCTTGAGGCCGTACCCTTCGAGCCCCACGATCTTGCGCGGATTGTTCGTGAGGATCCGGATCGAGCTCAGCCCCAGGTCGAGGAGGATCTGAGCGCCGATCCCGAAGTCGCGCAGATCCGGCTTGAAGCCGAGGGACTCGTTCGCCTGCACCGTGTCCTGGCCCTGGTCCTGGAGCGCGTACGCGCGGATCTTGTTCGCGAGGCCGATCCCGCGGCCCTCCTGCTTCAGGTAGACGACGGCGCCTTCCCCCTCCTCCTCGATCCGACGCATCGCGGCGTGGAGCTGCTCGCCGCAATCGCAGCGAAGCGAGTGGAACACGTCGCCGGTCAGACACTCGGAGTGCATGCGCACCAGGACGTTCTTCTTCCCGGCGATCTGGCCCTTCACCAGCGCCACGTGCTCGCGCTGGTCGACCTGGCTCTCGTAGGCGATGATGCGGAAGTGGCCGAACGGCGTCGGCATGTCGGCCTCGGCGACGCGCCGGACGAGGCGTTCGTTCCGGAGGCGGTACGCTACGATCTGGGCGACGGTGATGAACTTCAGCCCGTGCTGGGCCGCGAACTTCTCGAGGTCGGGCCGCCGCGCCATCGTGCCGTCGGGATTCATGATCTCGCAGATGACGCCCACGGGCGGGAGGCCGGCGAGGCGCGCGAGGTCGACCGACGCTTCGGTCTGGCCGACGCGGCGGAGCACGCCGCCAGGCACCGCGCGCAGGGGGAAGATGTGACCCGGCCTGCGCAGGTCCTGGGGCCGCGTAGTCGGGTCCGCAAGGAGCCGGATCGTCGTCGCCCGGTCGAAGGCGCTGATCCCCGTCGTCACGCCGAAGCGCGGGTGCGCGTCGACGGACACCGTGAAGGCGGTGCCGTATCCGTCGTGGTTGTGCTCCGTCATGAGCGGCAGGTCGAGCTCGTCGGCGCGCTCGGGCGTGAGCGCCACGCAGATGAGCCCGCGGCCGTGCGTCGCCATGAAGTTGACGTGCTCGGGCGTGATCAGCGCCGCAGCACAGACGAGGTCGCCCTCGTTCTCACGGTCCTCGTCGTCGGCGACGATGACCATCTTCCCCTGGCGAATGTCTTCTATGGCGTCTTCGACGCGATCGAAGGGCATGTTCCACCTTCCTGGATGTCGTCGAGGCTCAGCCTTCTACCCCCGACGCCGCGCTACGCTTCAGGTAATGAACGACGAACCTGCCGAGCAGGTCGCCTTCCAGATTGACCCGGGAGCCCGGGGCGAGGCGCGAGAGCGTCGTGTGCTCCCAGGTGTACGGGATCACGGCGATCTGGACCACGTCCCGGTCGGGGAGCGCGTTCACGGTCATGCTCACGCCGTCGATGGTGATGGAGCCGTGGAGCACGGTGACCTCCGCGACGTCCTCGGGCATGCGGATGTCGATCCGCCGGTGCTCACCATGGTGCTCGACCGAGAGCACGGTCCCCACGCCATCCACGTGCCCCGAGACGAAATGACCGCCGATCCGCCCGCCGAACGCCAGCGCCCGCTCCAGGTTCACGGGGCGGCCGGGCTGGAACTCGCCCAGCGTCGTACGCGAGAGCGTGGTCCCGATGGCGACGACATCGAACCCACCTTCATCGATCGAGACGACCGTCTGGCACACGCCGTCCACAGCGATCGAATCGCCGGGCTGCAGCCCGTCGAGGACCCGGGTCGCGCCGATGGACAGGCGCACGCCATTCTCGACCGGCGCGACCGCGCGAACGCGTCCGACCTCTTCGACGATCCCCGTGAACATTTAACGCATCCGATCGAGGAGGACCATGATGTCCGCGCCGAACTCGACGAGCGCGCGCCGCACCCAGCCGTCGCGCGCCGCGGCGGGGATCCGCGCAGGGAAGGCAGGGACCCCGTCCCGGCCGAAGAGCTTCGGTGCGTAGAACAGGTAGAGACGCTCGACCAGGTCCGCCTCGAGCAAGGCCCCACCCACGCGCCCGCCGCCCTCGCAGAAGGCCGACCGCACCCGCTCCTCGCCCAGCCGCGCCAGCGCGACATCGAGGGGAATGTGGCGACCGCGCCGCGGCACGGCCAGTGTCCGCACGCCCCGGGCTTCCAGCGCCGCGCGGCGCTCCGCCGGCGCGTCCTCGGCGCAGACCACCCAGACGGGCGCCTCGTCGACCGTCTGGACGAGGCGTGACTCGAGGGGGAGCCGGGCCCCGGAGTCCAGGACCACGCGGACCGGCGGCACCCGGGGCACGACGGCGCCCCGCGCGGTCAGGAGCGGGTCGTCGGCCAACACCGTGCCGATCCCGACGAGGATGGCGTCGAATCCGGCCCGGAGACGGTGCACCTCGGCCCGCGCCTCTTCGCCGGTGACCGCGGTCGGTTGGCCGCGCCGGCTCGACAGCCGGCCGTCCAGCGAGAGCGCGTACTTCAAGGCGACGTAGGGCGTTCCCCGCTCGACGTCGTGGAAGAACGCCGCGTTCTGCGCACGCGCCGCGTCCCGCTCCACGCCGACCTCGACCTGGATCCCCGCGGCGCGCAGCCGATCCGCGCCGCCCCGGGCGACCGGGTGGGGGTCCTCCGCCGCGACGACCACCCGCGCGACGCCCGAAGCGATGATCGCGTCCGCGCACGGCGGCGTCTTTCCGAAGTGGTTGCACGGCTCCAGGGTGACGTAGAGCGTGGCGCCCCGCGCCCGCTCCCCCGCGGCGCGAAGCGCCACGACCTCCGCGTGAGGCCCGCCGTACTCCCCGTGGAACCCCTCCCCCACGATCTCCCCGTCCCGCACGACCACGGCCCCGACGAGCGGGTTGGGGTGCACCCGCCCCCAACCTCGCTCGGCCAGGGAGAGCGCGCGCCTCATGAAGGCATGGTCGCTCGAGGGGGGCATCGGCGCCATGTGCAGGGTGTGACGGTCGTCAGATCGAGAGGCGCAACGCCAGGCTACCGAAGAAGCGGCTACCCTCGGCGTCGAAGTCGATGTTCGCCGGGAGGGGGGCCGGCACCGCATCCGCCCCGGACTGCCACCCGATCTCGGCCACGAGGCTCAGGATCAGCAACGTCCAGGACACGTTGCCGAACAGCGCGAACCGGTCGTTCTCGAAGTCGTCGACCGAGATGCGAATCGGCCCCGGAGCCATACCTGCCGGATCCCTCAAGGCGTACTCGACGTCGCTCGAGTAGTGGTCGTACGCGGCGCCGAGCGTGAGCCCGAGGAACGTGATCCGCTTGCCGACGGCGGCCCGCAGGCTCCAGATCCCCATGCTCATGTCGAAGAACGAGTCGTCCATGGTCAGATCCCGGTCGCCGAACGTGAAGCCGCCGACCCGGCGATACATCCCGGTGATCGAGATCCCCGGCACGGTGAACGACTCGCGCAGGATCCCGAGCCGCAGCCCCGCCCCCACGGTCCAGGGCGAGTCCCGGAAGCCGTCCTCGCCGCCCGGGAGCGGGAGGACGCCGACGCTGAGCAGCCCGTCCAGCGAGCCCACGCCGCCCACCGTGGGCGCCAGCGTCAATCCGCTCAGGATCCCGATGGCTCCGTCCACGGCGAGGCTGGGCACGAAGACGCCGATCTCGCCCCTGTCTCCGAAATCCAGGATCGGCGGGAGGTCGGCGAACACGCCCGTGGCCCGCGCCGCCAGGCTGACGCGAGGCAACGCGCCGAGCCGCATCCCCAGCGTGCTCGCGGTGCCGGGGACCGGGTTCCCTCCCGTCGCCGCGAGGCCGACGACCGGCTGCGCGATCTCGATCGCCTGCGCCACCAGGTTGCAGAAGCGCACCGCGTCGGGACTGGCCGAATCTCTCGCCGCCACGGCGGAGCAACGCTGGACCAGTTGCCTCTCCTGCGCCGCGCCGCTCGCGGGCCACAGCACCAGGGCAAACGCCGCAACGGCCACCGCGAGAATCTTCCTATGCCGCATCACGCCCTCCTTCGCACCTTCACACGAGCGCCACCTTGCGCTCGCCACGCGCCACCGCCCCCGCGATCCACGCCGACTCGCCCTCATCGTTAAGACGAGCGACGACGGCGTCCGCTTCTCCGGCGGGCACGATCAGCACCATCCCCACCCCCATGTTGAAGGTGCGGAACATCTCTTCTTCGTCCACACGCCCGTGGCGCATGATCACCTGGAACTCGGTCGGCACCGTCCAGCTCGACCGGTCGACGCGCGCCTCGAGGCCGTCCGGGATCACCCGGGCCAGGTTCTCCGGGAGCCCGCCGCCGGTGATGTGCGCCAGCGCGTGGACCTTCCCGTCCTCGATCAACGGGAGGACCGGCTTGAGGTAGCTCCGGTGCACGCGCAGCAGCACGTCGGCGATCGAGGCATCGTGCTCCGGGAAGCGGTCGTGGACGCCGAGGCCGAGCCGGTCGAAGAGGAGGCGCCGCACCAGGGAATAGCCATTGGTGTGGAAGCCGTTGGACGCCAGGCCGACGAGGACGTCGCCCTCCCGCACCCGGTGCTTGCCGGGTCGGTTTCCCTCCTCCACGATCCCGACGATGAACCCGGCCAGGTCGTACTCGCCCGGGGCGTAGAAATCCGGCATCTCCGCCGTCTCGCCCCCCAGGAGCGCGCAACCGTTCTCCCGACAACCCGCCGCCACCCCGGCGACGATCTGCTCGGTCACGCCCGCTTCCAGGCGGCCCATGCCGATGTAGTCCAGGAAGAACAGCGGCCGCGCGCCCTCGACCAGGATGTCGTCCACGCAATGATTGACCAGGTCGCGCCCGACCGTGTCGTGGCGCCCGGCCATCATCGCCACCTTCAGCTTCGTGCCGACGCCGTCCGCGCTCGCGACCAGCGCCGGGGCCGACATGCCGGCCGGGACGCGGAAGATCCCGCCGAACGAACCAGGCTCGGAGATCACGCCCGGGATCTCGGTCGAGCGGACCAGCTCCGCAATGCTCCGCTTGGCCCGCTGGGCCACCTCGCGGTCGACCCCGGCGTCGCGGTAGCTCAGGCCGGGCGTCCCGGCAACTTCCGTTGGATCAGGCATGGACGTTGGCGCTCCAGGCGTGCTCGAATGCGGTCATCTCACGGAACGCGGCGACCCGCTCCTGGACCGACTCCATCCGCAGGTCGACCAGCCGCTCCACACTGAAACGTTCGACGGCGAAGGATCCGAGCGCCGAGCCGTAGACCATCGCCCGGCGCATCTCTACCGGGTCCGTCGAGCCCGCCTGCGCCAGGTATCCGAGGAATCCGCCGGCGAAGGAGTCGCCCGCTCCCGTAGGATCGAAGACCACCTCCAGCGGATAGCCGGGCGTGAAGAAGACCATGTCGGGCGTGAAGAGGATCGCCCCGTGCTCGCCCTTCTTGACGACGACGTAGCGCGGCCCGCGTTCCTGCACCCAGCGCGCGGCGCGGACCAGGTTGTAATCCCCCGAGAGCGCCCGGATCTCGGCATCGTTGATGAGGAGCACGTCGACCCGCCCGAGGAGACGGATGAGGGCTTCCTTCTTCGACTCGATCCAGTAGTTCATGGTGTCGCACGCGACCAGGCGCGGCGAACGGACCTGGTCCAGGACGTCCCACTGCAGCTCGGGATCGATGTTCGCGAGGAAGACCCACTCGGCGTCTCGGAACGAGTCGGGGAGCCGCGGCCGGAAATCCGCGAAGACGCCAAGGCGAGTCTCCCGCGTGATCGCCGTGTTCAGGTCGAAATCGTAGTAGCCCGACCAGCGGAAGCTCTCGCCCGCCGTCTGCACGAGGCCGCTCAGGTCGACGCCGCGCTCCGAGAGGAACGCCAGCTTGTCGATCGGGAAGTCGTCCCCCACCACGCCCACGAGCTGTACCGGATGGAAGAGCGACGCGGCCGCGCTGAAGAAGATCGCGGACCCGCCCAGGGCGTCGTGCGTCTTTCCGAACGGCGTCTCCACCGAGTCCAGCGCCACACTCCCGACCACGAGCAGACTCATTCGCCCTCCTCCCGTTCCATGCGTTCCGGTGCCGTGAGCCCCAACAGCTCGAGACCGTTGCGGAGCACGATCGACACGCCACGTGTCAGCACGAGCCGTGCACGCCGCAACGCCTCGTCGTCGGTCAACACGGCGAGAGCGGGGTTCCGGCTCGGATTCCCTGCATGGTACCAGGAGTTGACCATCCCCGCCGTGGCTTCCAGGTACTCACAGACCATGTGCGGCGCCCGCGCGTCGGCGGCCCGCTCGACCACCTCCGGAAAGAGGGAGAGCTGCTTGATCAACGCCTGCTCCATCGGGTCGGTGAGCAGCCCGAGATCGGCCGACCCCGGATCCAGCTCCTCCGGCTCCACACCCGCCTTGCGCAGGATGCTCTTCATCCTCGCATGCGCGTACTGCACCTTGTAGACCGGGTTCTTCTCCGAGTGGTCCAGCGCGAGGTCGAGGTCGAAGACCATCTGTGCGTCCGCGCTGCGCATGAGGAAGAAGTAGCGCGCCACGTCCACGCCCGTCTCCTCGAAGAGGTCGCGCAGCGTGACGATCTGACCCGCACGCTTGCTCAGCCGGACCTCCCGTCCGCCGCGCATGACGCGCACGATCTGGACGATCACGACCTCGAGGAAATCCGGCAGCCCCAGGGCGGCGAGGGCCGCCTGCATGCGGGGCACGTAGCCGTGGTGGTCGGCGCCCCAGACGTCGATCGCCCGGTCGAATCCTCGCCGCGCCTTCTCGCGGTGGTAGGCGATATCGGGCGTGAAGTAGGTGTACGTGCCGTCGCTCTTCACGAGGACGCGGTCCTTGTCGTCCCCGAACGTGGTGGTCCGGAGCCAGAGGGCGCCGTCGGCCTCGTAGGTGAGCCCGCGCTCCGCCAGCTCGCGCAGCGTGTCCTGGATCCGGTCCTCGGCGTAGATCCTCGTTTCCGGATACCACTCGTCGAAGACGACGCGAAACTCCCTGAGGTCCTCCTCCTGTTCGGCCCTCAACCGGCGGACCCCCCAGTCGCGGAGCCACTGGCGACGGGCGGCGGGGTCCATGGCCCGGAGCTCGTCCCCCGCCTCCTTCTCGACCTCGGCCGCCAGGTCGACCAGGTACTCGCCCATGTACCCGCCCTCGGGCAGCTCCACCGCCTCGCCCTGGCGCTGCCGCCAGCGGACCTCCAGTGACTCGGCGAGCCGGTCGATCTGCACGCCGGCATCGTTGATGTAGAACTCGCGGTAGACGTCGTGCCCGGTCCACTCGAGGAGGCTCGCGATCGCGTCGCCGATCGCGGCGCCCCGGCCGTGCGCCACGTGGAGCGGGCCCGTCGGGTTCGCCGAGACGAACTCCACGATGACCCGCCGCCCCGCCCCGCTCGACGACCGGCCGTACGCCCGGTCCGCCTCGACGATCGAGGCGAGCTGGGATTGGAAGACCGTCTCCGCGAAGCGGAAGTTGATGAACCCCGGCCCCGCGATCTCCACGGACGCGAGCCCGACCTGTGAGCGATCCAGCCGCTCGACGATCGCTTCCGCCACCTCGCGGGGCGGGCGGCCGAGCCGCCCGGCGAGGACCATGGCCACGTTCGTGGCCAGGTCCCCGTGCTCCGGGTTGCGCGGCCGCTCCAACCGGACCGGCACATCCGCGCCGGCCAGCTCCGAGACGATCGCCTCTATCTGCTCTTTCAGTCTCTCTGACGGCATCAGTCCTTCGATGATGTCGAGCCGGTCGTCGACTTCGACTCGCTCTTCGATTCGCTCTTCCCGCCGGACTTCTCCGCCTCGGCGGCCTTCTTGTAGCTCTCGCTCCTGTAGTCCGTGATGTAGAAGCCGGATCCCTTGAAGAGCAGGCCGCCGCCCGCGGAAAGCAGACGCTCCGCCTGGGCGCCGCACTCCGGGCATTCCGCCACCGGCGGATCGCTCATCCGCTGGAACAGCTCGAAATCATGCCCTTTCGGACAGCGGTACTCGTACGTCGGCATATCCAACCTCTGTGCTTCACGAACGAAATGTTGTATCTGCTCCACGGTCGCGGCTACGTCGCCGCACCGCGGTATACCCCCCACTCGGCGCGAAGTACATCGCTGATCTCGCCGAGCGTGGCCATCGCCTTGACGGCCTCGATCAGCGGGGGCATCAGGTTGTCCGTGCCCCGCGCGGCCTCGCCCACCGCCGCCAACGCACGGCGGACCGCCGCTTCGTCCCGGCGGCGGCGAACCTCCGCCAGCTTCTGCTTCTGACGCGCCTCCAGCGCCGGGTAGTCCGGCTGCTCGATCCGCGGCGGACCTTCTTCGGTGCGGTACACGTTCACGCCCACGATGAGGCGCTCGCCCCGCTCGATGGCGAGCTGGTGCTCGTAAGCGGACCGGTGGATCTCCTCCTGGAAGAAGGAGATCGCTCGCGCCGCGCCGCCCAGCTCCTCGACCTTCTTCAGGTACTCTCGCGCCTTCGCCTCGAGCGCGTCCGTCAGCGCCTCGACGTAGTAGCTCCCGCCCAGGGGATCCACCGTCTCGGTGACCCCGGACTCCGTGGCCAGGATCTGCTGCGTTCGGAGCGCCAGGCGAGCCGACTCCTCCGTCGGGAGCGCGAGCGCCTCGTCGTACGCGTTCGTGTGGAGCGACTGTGTCCCGCCCAGGATCGCCGCCAGCGCCTGCACCGTCACGCGCACCACGTTGTTGAGCGGCTGCTGCGCGGTCAGCGTCACGCCGCCGGTCTGCGTGTGGAAGCGGAGGCGGCACGACTCGTCGGAGGCGCCGTAGCGCTCGCGCATCAGGCGCGCCCAGAGCCGACGCGCCGCGCGGAATTTGGCCACTTCCTCGAACAGGTCGTTGTGGGCGGCGAAGAAGAAGGAGAGCCGGGGCGCGAACTCATCGATGGCGAGCCCCGCGGCGCGCGCGCGCTCGACGTACTCCAGCGCGTTCGCGAAGGTGAACGCGATCTCCTGCGCCGCCGTGGCTCCCGCCTCGCGGATGTGGTAGCCGCTGATCGAGATCGTATTCCAGCGGGGGACCTCCCGCGCGCAGAACGCGAAGATGTCCGTGATCAGCCGCAGGCTCGGCTCGACCGGGTAGATGTACGTCCCCCGGGCGATGTACTCCTTCAGGATGTCGTTCTGCACCGTCCCCGACAGCTTTTCGCGCGGCACGCCGCGCTCGTCGGCGAGGGCGATGTAGAAGGCGAGGAGGATCGCGGCGGTCGCGTTGATCGTCATCGAGACCGAGACCTGGTCGAGCGGGATCCCGTCGAAGAGGACCCGCACGTCGTCGAGCGTGTCGATCGCCACGCCCACCCGGCCGACCTCGCCCTCGGCCATGGGCGCGTCCGAGTCGTACCCCATCTGCGTGGGGAGGTCGAACGCCACGCTGAGCCCCGTCTGACCGTGATCGAGGAGGTAGCGGTAGCGACGGTTCGTCTCCTCGGCCGTCCCGAACCCGGCGTACTGGCGCATCGTCCAGAGCCGGCCGCGGTACATGGTCGGGTAGATGCCGCGCGTGAAGGGGTACTCGCCGGGGTAGCCCAGGTCCCTGGCGTAGTCGGTCGACACGTCCGAGGGATCGTAGACCCTGGCGATCTCGATCCCGCTCGTCGTCTCGAAGCGCTCCCGGCGCTCCGGCTGCCGGGCCAGGACCGGCGCGGCGGTCTCCCGCATCCAGCGCTCCTTGTCGGCCATCGTACCTCCTTCCGAACGCCGCACTAGACCTCGAACTCCACGAGGACCGCCCCCTTCTCCACCGCCTGCCCCTGCTTCACGTGGACCCGGGCGACGACGCCGTCCGCCTCCGCCTTCAGCTCGTTCTCCATCTTCATCGCCTCGACGATGACGACGCCCTGTCCGGCCTTGACCTGCTGCCCGGGCTCGACCTCGACGCGCACGACCAGCCCGGGCATCGGCGCGCGCACGGGCTTGGGCCCCTGCACGACCTTGCTGGCCCCGGTCATCGCCCGGATCGCCCGCGTCCTCTCGTCGACCACCTCCACGGCCAGGCGCTGGCCGTCCAGGTGGAGGTCCCAGCTCCCACGCTCGGCGCCGCGATTCGCGACCAGGCCGAACGAGCGCCCGTCGACCAGGAGGTGCCGCAACGGCGTGCCCGGCACCGTGGCCAGCTCCGCCTCGACGGGCCGGCCATCCACCGTCGCGCCGTTGCCCGAGAGCTCGACCTCGAAGGTCCGCCCTCCGATCGTCACGAAGTACCGCATTCCAGCTCCACCACAGTTTCGACGTGCGCCGTCTGCGGGAACAGGTCGAAACAACGAACCGACCGCACCCGGAACGTCGGCGCGAGCCGCGAGAGGTCCCGCGCCAGCGTCGCCGGGTCGCAGCTCACGTAGATCAGCCGCGCCGGCGGCGTGCGCGTCAGGATCTCCGGGACGGCCCTGTCCACCCCCGACCGCGGCGGGTTCAGGATCACCAGATCCGCCGGGAGCGCCGCCTCCAGGTGCTCCTCCACGGTGCCCGCCACGAACTCGGCGCCCTCGGGGGCCGCGGCGCGCGCCTCTGCGACGGCGTCGGCGTCCAGCTCGATCCCGGTCACCCGCGCGCCCGCGCGCGCCAGCCGCCGCGCGTGCAGCCCGATCCCGCAGTATGCGTCGACGACGCGCTTCCCGGCGACGTCGCCCGCCCGCTCGAAGACGTCCGCCTCCAGCAGCGCGGCCGCCTGCCGGTTCACCTGCAGGAACATCGCGCCGCTGAGCTCCAGCTCCTCCTCGGCCCAGACCTCCGGGACCGACCCGCTCCCCGCCAGGAGCATCGCCTCGGCCGAGCCCGCGGGCCGGTGCCAGACGGCGGCGAGCCCCGGCACCCGCTCGAGGAGCGCCGGCGCGTTCCCGGGCGCGTACCCGCCCTCGACCAGGAGCGCGACATCGCCCGTCGCCGTCCCGCGCAGCGTGAGGCGCAGCTCACGCCCCGACGGCAAAAGCGACGCGTCCTCCCCCCACGACGCACGCAAACGCCCCCAGACCTCGGCGATCGAGGCCTCCGGGAGCAGGCACGCCTCCGTGATGTCCACGATCCGGCCCGGGCGGTTCACCTCGTGGAAGCCGGCCACGACCCGCCCGGCGCCCAGCCGCCGCAGCGTGAACGACACGCGGTTGCGGTAGCGGAACTCCTCGGGCGACGGAACCACCTCCGGCGGCTCGACGTCGAGCCCGCCGATCCGGCGGAGCGCGTCGGCGACGATCTGCGCCTTCGCCCGGAGCTGCGCGGGATACGCCAGGTGCTCGAGCGTGCACCCGCCGCAGCGCGCGTAGTGCGGGCAGGGCGCCTCCCGCCTGTCCGGCGAGGGGTGCAGCACGCGAACCAGCTCCCCGCGCGCCCAGCGTCGCTTCTCCTCGATGACGCGCACGAGGGCCCGCTCGCCGGGCGCCGTGCGATGGACGAACACCGCCCGGCCGTCGGGGAGCCGGCCGACTCCGGCGCCGCCCGCGGCGATCGCCGTGATCTCGACCTCGACGCCCCGCTCCCCCCTTCCCTGGCCCCGCTCTCCCATCGCCCGCCTCGCCCCGCGCGGCTCAGAACGCGCGAAAGATAGTCCGCTGCGCTACCTCCGCCAGCCCCGGTCCCGCCATCCGCTCCCTGCGCCAGCCGTCGTCGTGCCAATGCGACGCACCGCCCGACGCTGCCGATCCTCTTCCTCCAGCATCGCCGCGGCCAGCGCTGCGACCCGGAGCATCTCCTCGTCCGGCTCGCCACCCTGGAGCCCGGGGTGCTTCTCCAGGTACCGGATGTCGACGTTCCCGGCCCGGAAATCCGGCTCTTCCATGACCTTCCGATGGAAGGGCGCGCTGGTCTCGACCCCGACGATCCTTAGCTCCGCCAACGCGCGGCGCATCCGCTCGATCGCCGCGGCCCGGTCCGGCCCGTGCACGATCAGCTTCCCGAGCAGCGGGTCGTAGTAGAGCGAGACCTCGAACCCTTCCATGATCCCGCCGTCCCAGCGAACGCCGGGCCCCGTCGGTAGCTGGAGCCGCTCGATCCGGCCCGTCGACGGGAGAAAACCCTGACGGGCGTCCTCGCTCGTGATCCGGCATTCGATCGCGTGCCCATCCAGGCGGATGTCCTCCTGCGTGAACGGAAGGCGCTCGCCCGCCGCGATCCGGATCTGCCACTGCACCAGGTCGATCCCCGTGATCATCTCCGTGACCGGATGCTCGACCTGGATGCGGGTGTTCATCTCCAGGAAGTAGAACTCGCCGTCCTGGTACAGGAACTCGATCGTCCCCGCGTTCCGGTAGTCGACGGCCCGCGCGGCCGCCACCGCCGCCTCGCCCATCCGCCTCCGCAACTCCGGCGTCACCGCCGGCGACGGCGCCTCCTCGACCATCTTCTGGTGCCGCCGCTGGATCGAGCACTCCCGCTCGCCCAGGTAGAGCGTGTTCCCGTGCGCGTCCGCCAGGACCTGGATCTCGATGTGCCGCGGACCGACCAGGTACTTCTCCAGGTACACCGACGGGTCTCCGAACGCCGCCTGCGCCTCTCGCGCCGCGGCCTCGAACGCCCGGGGCAGCTCCTCGGGCGCGTCCACCACGCGCATCCCCTTCCCGCCGCCGCCCGCCGCGGCCTTGAGGAGCACGGGGTACCCGATCTCTTCCGCCCGCGCCAGCGCCTCCTTCGCATCCGCGAGCGGCTCGGCCGTCCCCGGCACGACCGGCACGCCCGCCTCGATCATGCGACGCCGGGCCTCCGTCTTGTCGCCCATCGCCTCGATCGCCGTCGCCGATGGGCCAATGAACACCAGCCCCGCCTCCTCGACCGCACGGGCGAAGTGCGCACGCTCCGCGAGGAAACCGTAGCCGGGGTGGATGGCATCGGCGCCCGCCTTCTTCGCGACCTCGATCAGCTTGTCGGCGCGGAGATAGCTCTCGGAGGACGCGGGCGGGCCGATCAGGAACGCCTCATCCGCCTCGAGGACGTGCGGCGACAACCGGTCCGCCTCGGAATACACGGCAACCGCCTTTATGCCGAGCTCGTGGCACGCCCGGATGACGCGAAGCGCGATCTCGCCGCGGTTGGCGATGAGGATTTTCGTGAACATCGGGTGTGGATCTTGGGTCCTTGGTCTCAGGTCTTGGGTCTCAGGTCTAAGTTGCGCGGCAGACTCATGCTTCGCGTGTTCGGTCCGGGTCCTCTCCGTTGCGCCCGTGAGAGGGCGGAGGCCGCCCTTACCACTTGGGACCGGTGCCGGCCGCCATGCGCATCCAGAGCGTTGCGTAGCGCATTGAGCAACCGGCCGACCTCGTCGATCTGTGCCAGGATCGGCGCCGGACGCGGGGCGTCCACGTAGCCCAATCGCTGGGCGAGGCGGATATGAGTATCCAGCTCCGCGAGCGAACCACGCGCGATCGAAAGGAACCGCGCAAAATCCCGTCTTCTACGGTGGCAAGCCACGGCTACATCCATGGCCTTCCGCCACACGAGCAGATCACGGTCGCTCCGAATGGACACACCGCTCCCCCAGCGATGCACGCGCTCCGACGACGCTGGAACGGGTCCAATCATGCACTCCGCATCCCCATCTCGGAATACGTGTCGCGGCCTCGCTTATTCGGAATCGGCTCGCTTGCACCCCCGTTGCCGATCCGATGGGTTCCGAGAACCGCCGTCCAACGCCCCCACCCAAGACCCAGGACCCAAGACCCAATACCTCACCCTCACAACGGAATATTCCCATGCTTCTTCCACGGATTCTCATCCCTCTTGTTCCGCAGCATATCCAGCCCGCTGATGATCCGGGCCCGGGTCTCTCGAGGGTCGATCACATCGTCCACGTACCCGCGCGCGGCCGCGACATACGGATGCGCGAACTGCTCGCGATACTCCGCTTCCAGCCGCTTCGTCTCCGCCTCCGGGTCCTCGGCCTCCGCGATCTGCTTCCGGAACAAGACCTCCACCGCCCCCTTCGGCCCCATGACCGCGATCTCCGCCGTCGGCCACGCCAGGTTCAGGTCGCCGCGGATGTGCTTCGAGTTCATGACGTCGTACGCGCCGCCGTACGCCTTGCGCGTGATCACCGTGATCCGCGGCACGGTCGCCTCGCAGAAGGCGTAGAGCAGCTTGGCGCCGTGCCGGATGATCCCGCCGTGCTCCTGACCCACGCCCGGGAGGAAGCCGGGCACGTCCTCGAAGACGACGAGGGGGATGTTGAACGCGTCGCAGAAGCGCACGAAGCGCGCGCCCTTCACCGAGCTGTTGATGTCCAGCACGCCGGCCAGCACCGCCGGCTGGTTCGCGACGATCCCCACCGAGTGCCCGCCGATGTGCGCGAACCCGACGATGATGTTCTGGGCGAAGTCCTTGTGCACCTCGTAGAAGATCCCGTCGTCGACGACGCGGCGGATGACCTCGTGCATGTCGTAGGGCTTCGTCGGCTCGTCCGGGATGATGTCGAGGAGCTCCTCGTCCGCGCGGTCGAAGGGGTCGCTGGTCTCCCGCCGCGGCGGGTCTTCCCGGTTGTTCTGCGGGATGTAGTGGAAGAGCGTCCGGATCGACTCCAGGCACTCGATCTCGGAGTCCATGGCGAAGTGGGCGACGCCCGACGTCGTCGCGTGCACGTCCGCGCCGCCCAGCCCCTCCATGTCGACGTCCTCGTGGGTGACCGTTTTCACGACGTTCGGACCGGTCACGAACATGTAGCTCGTGCCGCGAACCATGTAGATGAAGTCGGTGATGGCGGGCGAATAGACGGCACCCCCGGCACACGGCCCCAGGATCGCGCTGATCTGCGGGATCACGCCCGACGCCAGGGTGTTGCGCAGGAAGATGTCTGCATAGCCGCCGAGCGAGACGACGCCTTCCTGGATCCGCGCCCCGCCCGAGTCGTTCAGCCCGATGACCGGCGCTCCGTTCTTCAGCGCCAGGTCCATGATCTTGCAGATCTTCTCCGCGTGCGCCTCGGAGAGGGAGCCGCCGAAGACCGTGAAGTCCTGACTGAAGACGTAGACCAGGCGGCCGTGGATGGTGCCGTACCCGGTGACCACGCCGTCGCCCAGGATCTTCTTGCGTTCGAGACCGAAACCCGTCGTCCGGTGGGTGACGAAACGATCGAGCTCGACGAAGCTCCCTTCGTCCAGCAGGAGGTCCAGCCGTTCCCTGGCGGACAGCTTGCCGCGTTCGTGCTGAGCCTTGAGACGCTCCTCTCCACCTCCGAGCTCCGACTCCCGACGCAGCTCCTCGAGCTGCTTGAGTCGCTCTCGCATGCTCATTTCAACGATCCCTCCACCCATCGTCGGGCGCCGGCGACGCGGCTCAGTTCGCGCCCGTCACCGGCTCGAGTTGGCCCTGCTCGTATCGCACCAGGAAGGGGCGCCGGACTATGCGCCCCTGTTCGACCGACAGCACCCCGGTGGCCGCCCGCAATCCGCGTATGCGGCGCATCGCTTCGGCCACCTCCGCCGGCGAATCCGCCCCCGCATCCACCGCGGCCAGCACCAGCGTCATCGCATCGTAGCCGAGCGCCGGAAACGGATGACGGAGGGAGCGGCGGTACGCTTCCTCGTAGCGGGCGACGAACTCGTCCCAGGCGACCTCGGCGCTAGCCGGCGGCAACGGCGTGGCCACGACCACTCCCTCCAGGTACCGCGCCGGGACCCGGTTGCGCACCGACTCCGCGGTCCAGCTCTCTCCGCCCAGGACCTTCACGCCCGCTCCGGCCAGGCCGTAGTACGTGATCTGGGGCGCGATCTGGTGAACGTCCCTCTCCGGCGCGGGCACGAACAGCGCCTGGGGCGTGGCCGCCGCGATCGCGCGAATGTGGGTCGCGAACGTCGTCGTGCCGGCATAGTAGGGCATGTCCGCGACGATCCGCCCGCCTTGGGTGCGGAACGCCGCGGCGAACGCCTCTGCCTGGCGTCGGTGGGCGCCCGAACGCGGATAGAGGAGGGCGACCCGGCTCCACCCCATTTCCGCCGCGTACCTCGCCAGGGCCTCCGCGCCAAGGACGTCGGGCGCGTTCAACGCATAGACGTTCGGCGCCGACGGGTCGGCGGGCCCGATGGGGTCGATCAGGACCAGCTCGGGATTCGACCGCAGCCGCGCCGCCGCCTCGGCCGTGCCGGGGAGGATCGGGCCGATCACCGCGACCGCGCCCCGCCCCTCCAGCTCCTGTACGGCCGCCGTCGCCCGCTCGGCGTCCCCGCCGTCGTCCACCACGTCCAGGGTGACTGGCCGGACCCCGTCCGCGTCAGACCGGGTCCCGGCCGCGAGCTCCACGCCCTCCAGGACCAGCTCCCCGTACCGGGTCAGCTCTTCCGATCCGGTGAGCGGCACGACGACGCCGATCCTCACCGGCTCCGATGGCGCCTGGACGACCGCTTCGGCCCCGGAACGCGGATCCGCGCCCGGGTCCCCGGCGCCCGTCCCCGCCGAGCAGCCACCAAGCAGGACGGCCGCTACGATGACCCAGATCCCTTTCGCTACCATCGCCAAGCGTCGCTCCGGGCGCACGCTACGACCCGGCCGGACCGGCCCGAAGTCGCGCACAGCCCCTGAAGATAGCTGGATTCTCGCTCTTTGCCAATTCGCCGGTGATACACCGGAAGCAACGAAAAGAGGACGGGTCCCACTGCGGGAACCCGTCCTCTTCCGCTCTCACCGCCGGCGCCCGCCGATCGGCCGCGCCGCCGGGCTTCGTCCGTGGCCGCGGATCAGCCTTCCTTCTCCGAGGACCCCTCGGCCGAGGCCTCTTCGGCTCCTTCCTCGGCCCGAGGCTCTTCCGAGGCCGCCTCGGCGCGCGGCTCCTCCGCCGGAGCCTCCTCGGCTTCGGCCTCCGCCGCCTCCATGGCAGCCGCCGGCACCTCCGCCTCGATCGACGACTCGGGCGCAGCGGCCTGGTCCTCGATCTGCTCCTCCGTCGGACGGACCTCGGTCTCCGTCACCAGCTCGGTGCCCTCCGGCGTCGCGCCGCCCTCGAACTCCGGGATCGCGATCACCGTCAGCACGATCCGACGGTTGACGGCATCCGACTCGATCACCCGGAGCTCCAGCGGCTGCCCAACACGGAAGTGGTCCGCCGGATCCTTCAGGTTCTCGATCCCGAGCTGGCTGTTCGGCACGAACCCTTCGACGTCGCCGCCCAGGTCCACGACCACGCCCTCGTCCAGGAGCCGCACGATCGTGCCGCGCGTCTCCACACCGGGCGCGTACTGATCGACCAGGCGCGACCACGGATCCTCCTCGAGCTGCTTCAGCCCGAGCGAGATCCGCTTGTTCTCCGCGTCCACGCCGAGGACCACGACCTCCACGTCGTCGCCCTTACGCAGCACCTCGGACGGATGCTGCACCCGCTTCGTCCAGCTCAGGTCCGAGATGTGGATCAGACCGTCGATCCCGGGCTCGATCTCGACGAAGGCGCCGAACGACGTCAGGTTCCGCACCTTCCCCGTCACCCGCGTGCCCGTCGGGTACTTCGCCGGCAGCGCGAGCCACGGGTCCTCCTCGATCTGCTTCATCCCGAGCGAGATCTTCTCCTCGTCGCGATCGACCTTCAGGACGACCGCCTCGATCTCGTCCCCGATCGCCACCAGCTTGGAGGGGTGCTTCACGTTCCGGGTCCAGCTCATCTCGCTGATGTGGACCAGACCCTCGACCCCCTTCTCCAGCTCGACGAAGGCGCCGTAGTTGGTGATCGAGACGACCTTGCCGCGGACCCGCGCGCCGACCGGGTACTTCCGCTCGACGTCCTTCCACGGGTACGGGAGAAGCTGCTTCAGGCCGAGAGAGATGCGCTCGCGCTCCCAGTCGATGTCCAGGACCTTGACATCCAGCTCCTGGCCGATCTCGACGATCTCCGAGGGATGTCCGACCCGGCCCCAGCTCATGTCCGTGATGTGGAGCAGCCCGTCCAGGCCGCCCAGGTCGATGAACGCGCCGAAGTCCGTCACGTTCTTGACCACGCCCTTGCGAACCTGGCCGACCAGCAGCTCCTTGACCAGCTGCTCGCGCTTCGTCTCCCGCTCCTGCTCCAAGATCACCCGGCGGCTGACCACGATGTTGCGCCGCCGCTTGTTGAGCTTGATGATCTTGAACTCGAACGTCTGGCCGAGAAGGTCCTCCACGTTCGGAACCCGGCGCAGAGCGATCTGCGAACCAGGCAGGAACGCATCGACGCCCATGAGGTCGACCGTCACGCCGCCCTTGATCTTGCGGATCAGCGTGCCGGGCACCTTCTCATCGTTCTCGTAGGCCGACTTGATCTTCTCCCAGACGCGCAGGAAGTCGGCCTTCTTCTTGGACAGGACGACGACGCCTTCCTCGTCCTCCAGGTTCTCCAGGAAGACATCGACCTCGTCGCCGGGCTTGAGCTGGTCGGGGTTCTTGAACTCGTCGAGGGGAACCGCGCCCTCGCTCTTGAACCCCACGTCCAGGATGACTGCGTTGTCCGTCACGCGCAGCACCCGCGCCTTGACGATCTCGCCTTCTTCGACGTTCGTCAGCGTCTCCTCGTACATCCGGAGCATCGCCTCGTATTCTTCGGGCGAATACTCCTCATCCCACAGGTCCGGGCGCGTATCCATTGCGCGTGCGCTGTCGACGACCTGCGTTCCCGTCGGCGCCGCGTCGGTCGTCTCCTGCGCCGCCGCTTCGACGTTCTGCTGTTCTTCGATCTGCCCCGGGCGATCCGCCATGGCTTTGGGTGCCTCCGATCGTTTCTCGCATCGAGCCCACTCGGGCTCACGAGGTTGAGGGTGAACACGAAAGGAGAGACGCGCCGCGCCTCCCCGCCTCACCGGTAACCGCGCCCAGGCGCGGCCGATGTGCAGTCCTTGATTTTACGTATTTTCCGGGGAGAGGTCAACCCCCGCTGCGCGTTACCGGCCGCGTTGCCGCGCCTTTTTCTCCGCGCTCGACCTCGCCAGCCGCACGATACGCTCGACCTGCTCGTCGAAGGTGAGCGACGTCGTATCGACGGGGACCGCGTCCTCGGCCATGCGCAGGGGCGCGACCTCCCGTTCGGAGTCCATGCGGTCGCGCTCGCGCAGGCGCTCGACCTCGGCGGCGAGGGTGGCGGGGTCCGGGTCCGGGATGCCGTACTGGGCGAGGCGGCGACGCGCGCGGACCACCGGGTCGGCGAACAGGTAGATCTTGAGCTCCGCGTCCGGGAAGACGACGGTGCCGATGTCGCGCCCGTCCGCCACGAGATCGACGCCGCGCGCCGCTTCGCGGAGCCGGCCGAGGAGCCAGTCCCGGACGGCGGGCACGCGCGCCATGTGGGACACGTGGGCGTTGACCTCCGGGGACCGGATCTCGTCCGACACGTCGACGCCGTCGACGAGCATGCGGAATCCAGAGTCCGCGGGTTCGGCCCGGATGTCGAAGGCGTCGAGCTCTCCCGGGGACAGGTCGTCCCACGTCTCCACCGGGATTCCCCGGCGGAGGGCGGCGTACGTGAGCGCGCGATAGAACGCCCCCGAGTCGAGGTGGCGGAAGCCCAGGCGGCGAGCCACCTCGCGCGCCGTCGTGCTCTTGCCCGAGCCGGCCGGGCCGTCGATCGCGATGATCATCGGGTCAACGCCGTCGCGGCCTCCCTCAGGGAAGCCCAGAAGCCGGGGAAGCTGATACCCGCGACGTCGGGCCGATCGATCTCGATCTCGTTGCCGGGCAAGGCACCCAGAACCCCGAAGGCCATGGCGATGCGATGGTCCCCGTCCGTGCGCACTCGCCCGGAGAGCGGCCGGTCCGTCCCCCGCACGACGATCCCGTCCGGGAGCTCCTCGGTCTCGACGCCGATGGCGCGGAGGTTCTCCGCGAGCGCCCGGAGCCGGTCCGTCTCCTTGACCCGGAGCTCCGCCGCGCCCGTGATCGTCGTCTCGCCGTGCGCCCGGGCGGCCAGGACGGCCAGGATCGGGATCTCGTCGACCATCGCGGGGATCTCCTTGGCGTCGACCTGGATCCCATGCAGCTCGGCCGACCCGGCGAGGATGTCCGCCACCGGCTCGCCGCACACGTCGCGAGGATCCAGGATCTCGACCCCGGCGCCCATGCGACGGAGCGCATCCAGGAAGCCGGTCCGCCCGGGATTCACTCCGACGCCGGGGATCCGCACGGTGCCGCCGCCGGAGAGGATGCCGAGCGCAATGAAGAACGCGGCGGAGGAGAAGTCGCCCGGGACCGTGCAGTCGAGCGGGCTGAGACGCTCGGGCGGCGCGAGGCGCACCGTGTAGGCGTCGCCTTCTCCCCGATCGATCTCGACCTCCGCCCCCATGGCGCGCAGCATTCGCTCCGTGTGGTCCCGGGAGGCGACGCGTTCCGTCACCCGCACCTCGACCCCGCCGGTGATCCCGGCCAGGAGCAGCGCACTCTTCACCTGCGCGCTTGATTGCGGGCTCGCGTAGTCGATCGGCCTCAACGCGCCGCCGGTCACCCGGATCGGCAGCCTGTCCGCCTCGCCCAATTCCTCGAAGCGCGCGCCCATCGCGGAAAGCGGCTCCGTGACCCGCCGCATCGGCCGCCGCCGCAGCGACTCGTCACCGGTCAGCGTCGCCTGGATCTCGTACCCCGAGATCAGGCCGAGCAGGAGCCGGGCGGTCGTCCCGCTGTTCCCGCAGTCGATCGGCGCCGAAGGCGCCGTCGCCGCGCGGAGCCCGCTTCCGTACACCGTCACCGGCGCGCCGTCCGCCGGGAGGTCGGGCGCGGCGAGACCCAGCGCACGGAGCGCTCCGACCGTCGACCACGAATCCCCGGCCGGGAGGAGCCCTCTAAGCATGCTCCTCCCGTCGGCGATGCACGACAGCATCAGCGCCCGGTGTGTGATCGACTTGTCGCCGGGGACGCGTACCTCCGCGTGTGCTCCCCGCACCCGCGCTTTCGTCGTTGCCAGGCTCGTCATTCCTCTTCGCTGCGGTACGGCACCTCGATGACCATCCCGTCGTTCGCGACGATCGCGCCCGGGAACACCTCCCGCGCTTCCCGCTCGAGGGGCCGCGGATCCTCCGAGTACCGCGATGAGATGTGTGTGAGGGCGAGCCGGAGCACGCCCGCGCGCCGCGCGACTTCCGCCGCCTCGCGCGCCGTCGAGTGGTTCGTGGCCCGGGCCCGGTCGGCCTCGTCGTCCGCGAACGTCGCATCGTGGATCAGCAGGTCCGCGCCGCGCGCGATCTCTACGGTCCGCCGCGTGGGACGCGTGTCGCCCGTGTACACCACCTTGCGGCCCGGCCGGGGCGGCCCGACGACGTCCTCGGGGCGGATCACCCTTCCGTCGATCTCGACCGGCTCGCCGCGATGCAGCTTACCGAACAGCGGGCCCTCGGGGACGCCCAGCGCTCGCGCCCGCTCCGGGTAGAACCTACCCAGACGGTCGTGCTCGATCAGCGCGTAGCCCACCGATCGCCCGCCGTGCTGCGTGGGATACGCCACGATGTCGTACTCCTCCCGCTCGACGCGTTCGCCGGGCTCCAGCTCCCGGATCGTGATCTCGAACGGCACCCGCTCGACGCCGAGGTTGACCGCGTCGTGCAGGATCGACCCGCTCCCGGCAGGGCCCCACAGCGTGATCGGCTCCTCACGCCCCTGCAGCCCCATGGTCCGCAGCAGACCGATCACGCCCAGGAAATGATCGGCGTGCATGTGCGTAAAGAAGACGTCGCCGATCCCGAACCCGGTCTGGAAGCGCATCATCTGCCGCTGCGTCCCCTCGCCGCAGTCGAAGAGGAGCAGCTCCCCGTGGCGTGCCACCAGGATCGCGCTCACGTTCCGTCCCACGGTCGGCCGGCTCGCCGCCGTGCCCAGAAAGGTGACGCGCATCATCTCAACTTCGGCTCCGGATCGCCGCATCCACGACGCGACGCACCGCCGCTGCCGCCCACAGCGCGGAGTACGACGCGTAGACGAAGGCGGGTCTGGGCAGGAACCAGGTGGGAACGACGAGGAGGGCCGTCCACAGCAGCAGCGCGGCGAAGGCCCAGGCCCGGGCGCGCCGTGCCCTCGAGGCCTCTCCGCTCGCCTCGGCCATCCCCGTCAGATCCCCCCGGTCCGCCCGGGTACGGGCGACCGCACCGGCGAAATAGGCCTCCGCGCCGCTGCCGAGCACCCGGAGTGCGCTTCGCATCCACCGATGCGCTACGGCAACGATGCCGGACACGGCGAGGATGTGTAGGGAAAGATCCATGAAGTTTCAATGCCGGGGGCGGGACTCGAACCCGCACGCCTTTGGAGCGAGCGATTTTAAGTCGCCTGCGTCTACCAATTCCGCCACCCCGGCCGACTCTGGAATCTACCGGAATCGACGCCCCGGCTCAACCGTTGGCTGCGGACCGCAAAGCCTGGATGTTCTCTGCGACCGATCGCTCCCCGCCGTAGACCGCCGCGCCCGCCACGAGCACGCTCGCGCCCGCCTCGACCACCTCCGGCGCCGTGAGCGGGTCGATCCCGCCATCGACCTCCAGCTCTACCCCCCAGAGGTGGCGGTCCTGGAGGATCCTCCGCATGCGTGCGACCTTCTCGGTGCTCGTCGGGATGTACTTCTGCCCGCCGAAGCCCGGATTGACCGTCATGACCAGGACCAGATCCACGTAGGGAAGGATCTCCTCGAGCGCCGAGAGCGGTGTGGCAGGGTTGATCGCCACGCCCGGCCGCATACCGAGCTCCCGGATCCGTTCAACGGTACGGTGCAGGTGCGTGCAGGCCTCCTGGTGCACGGTGAGCACCGTCGCTCCGGCGTCTGCGAACGCCTCCAGGTACCGTTCCGGCGCCTCGATCATGAGGTGCACGTCGAGGGGAAGCTCCGTCACGCGCCGCAACGATTTCACGACCGGCGGGCCGATGGTGAGGTTCGGGACGAAGTGCCCGTCCATCACGTCGACGTGGATCCAGTCGGCTCCGCCCGCCTCGGCCTCCGCGACTGCCTCGCCCAAACGCGCGAAATCGGCGGAAAGAATGCTCGGTGCGATCTTGACGCTCACACTCCCTCCGCCGTCAACACCCGGACGCCGTCGGCGCCCCCGACGACGACCATGTCCGCCATGTCCAGGAACAGCCCCGTCTCGACCACACCCACCCGCTGGCGGATCTCGCGCTCGATCCGCTCCGGCTCCAGGATCCCGTCCGCGAAGCGGCAATCCAGGAGGTAATGCCCGCCGTCCGTCGTGAACGGCGTGCCATCCGCGGAGCGGCGGAGAGTGGGCTGAGCGCCGAGGAGGTCCAGATACGACAGGTGGGTCGTCCACCCGAACGGCACGACCTCGACCGGGAGCGGCGCCCGCTCACCGAGCCGATCGACCAGCTTCCCTTCATCCACCACGATGATCAGCCGGTCGGATGCGGTCGCGACGATCTTCTCCCAGAGCAGCGCGCCGCCGAGCCCTTTGATCAGCGACAGGTCCGGAGCGACTTCGTCCGCGCCGTCGATCGTCAGGTCGAGGCGGGGCTCCTCCTCCAGGCTCGTCAGCGGGATTCCCAGCTCGCGGGCGATCCGGCTCGTCTCCCGCGAGGTCGGCACGCCCACCACGTCCGAGAGGGCGCCCGTCCGCAAGCGTTCCGCCAGCACCTCGAGCACGTGCCGCGCCGTCGACCCGGTACCCAGGCCGACGACCATCCCGTTCTCGACGTACTCGACCGCCTTCTCGGCCGCCGCCCTCTTCAACCGCTCGCGCTCACTCACCCATCCCCTCCATGATGCAGACGGCCGCCGGGCCGGCCGGCCCGGCGGCCCCGTGACGCGTCGCTCAGATCGAGAAGTTGCGCATCACGTCCTTGATGCGCTCTGTCAGCGCCAGCGCCTCGTCCATCGGGCGCTGCCACATGTTGCGGCCGAAGATCAGCCCGGTCGCGCCCTGCTCCATGGCCACGCGCGCCTTCTCGAGCAGATCCTCGTCGCTGATCTTGCTCCCGCCGCTGAACAGGACCATCGAGTTCCCCGCCGACTCGACCACGCGCCGCACGCCCTCCTCGTAGGTCCATTCCAGCTCGTTGTACGGCTTCGGCTGCTGGGCGTCCTTCTCGCTCTTCTTCGGGACGTTCAGCTTGATGATGTCGGCGCCCAGCTCGTGGGCGAGACGCGCCGCATAGTCCACGGCGTAGAGCGAATCGCGGCCGCCCTTCGCCTCGATCGCCGAGCCACGGGGATACGACCACACGATGATCGGCATCCCGTACTTCTCGCACTTCTCGCGAACCTGCAGGAACTGCAGGAAGTCGTCGTCCTGCCGCGGCGAGCCCACGTAGAGCGTGTAGCCGATCGCGTCCGCGCCGATCGCTACCGCGTCCTCCACCGTGGCGGTCAGCGGCGAGAACGCCTCCGCGTCGCTCGGGATGTTCGTCTTGCCGTTGATCTTCAGGATGAGCGGGACGCGCCCCGCATACTTCTTCATGTAACGCACCGCCATGCCCCAGTGGCATGCGATCGCGTTGTATCCGCCTTCCGCGGCCAGGCGCCATTGGAACTCCGGATCCTTCGACGCCGGGTTCGGGAAGAAGTTGAGCGGCCCGTGCTCGATCCCCTGGTCGATGGGGAGCACGAGAAGGGTGCCGTTCTTAAGCCCATGCTCGTAAAGCAGCCGGTGCAGCCGGACCCGCTTGCCCACCGGGATGTCCAGATCCGCGAGTCTGGGACGCGTGATCTTCGCCTGGTCGGCTGCCGTTACGTTCGGACTCATCTCGCATGCCCTCCGTGGTTGGAAGTGCTTGGGTTCGTTTTCGACTTCCCGTGATCACCGCCGCTCGAGCGCACGGCGCACGGCGGTGGCGATGTCGTCGGCCGTCAGGCCGTACTTGCGCAGCAACGCACCCGGATCCCCGCTCTCGGCGTACGTGTCGTTCAGGCCGACGAACTCCATCGGCACCGGATGCGTACGGCACACCACCTGGGCGACCCGGGCGCCCAGTCCGCCGTGGATGAGGTGCTCCTCCGCGGTCACGATCGCGCCGGTCTCCTCCGCCGCTCGCCGGATCGCGTCCTCATCCAGCGGCTTCACCGTCGCCATGTCGAGGACGCGCACCGAGATCCCATCGCGCCGCAGCTTCTCGTGCGCGACGACCGCGGCGCCGACCATGAGCCCGTTCGCGACGATCGTCGCGTCGGTCCCCTCACGAACGACGGTGGCGCGCCCGAACTCGAAGTCCTGCGGCACGCCATCGTAGATCACCGGCGCCTTCGGGCGGCCGGTCCGGATGTATACAGGTCCTTTGTGACGATACGCCGCTTCGACGGCAGCGCGCGTCTGGTACTCGTCGGACGGCACGCACACGACGAACCCCGGCAGGCTGCACGCGAGCGCTACGTCCTCGATGGACTGCTGGCTCGCGCCGTCCTCGCCCGGCGAAATCCCGCCGTGGCTCCCAACCACCTTCACGTTCAGCTTCGGGTACGCCACCGCCATGCGGAGCTGGTCGAACCCCTTCAGGATCACGAAGCAGGCGAAGCTCGAGATGAACGGCACCTTCCCGCAGCTCGCGAGGCCGCCGGCCATCCCGACCATGTTCGCCTCCTGGATCCCGACGTTGAAGAAGCGGTCGGGGAACTCTTCGCCGAAGTACGCGCTCTTCGTGCTCTTTGCCAGGTCCGCGTCCAGCACGACGATGTCGTCGTGTTTCGTCCCCAGCTCCCGAAGCGCCTCGCCGTACGCGTCGCGCGTCGCCTTGCCGAGCCGAAGTCCTTCGTACAGCTCCTTCATCGCCCCGCCTCCCGCTCCTCCGCGGCTTCCCGCTCGATCGAATGCTCCGCACGCGTCAGCACGTCCTCGAGCTCACCCAGCGCCCGGGCCAGCTCTTCTTCGGTCGGCGCCACGCCGTGGTACGCGTTCTCGCCCTCCATGAAGCTCACGCCCTTCCCTTTCACCGTATGCGCGATCAGGCATGCGGGGCCCGGCTGCGACGTAGCCCACTCCAGCCCCTCCAGCACGGCGCCGAGGTCGTGGCCGTCGATCTCCCGGACGTGCCACTTCATGGCCCGCCACTTTTCCGCGAGCGGCTCCAGGTCCAGTATGTCCGCGACCGCCCCGTCGAGCTGGTACTTGTTGTAGTCGACGATCGCGATCAGGTTGTTCGGCGCGTAGTGGCCGGCGGCCATCGCCGCCTCCCACACCTGCCCCTCCTGGCACTCGCCGTCCCCCAGGAGCACGAACACGCGGTAGTCCTTCCGGTCCAACCGCGCCGCCATCGCCATCCCGAGCCCGATCGACAGCCCCTGCCCGAGCGAGCCGGTCGAAGCCTCGATCCCGGGCGCCGTCCCCAGGACCGGATGCCCCTGGAGCCGGCTGTCGATCTTGCGCAGCGTCATCAGCTCCTCGACGGGGAAGAACCCGGCCTCGGCAAGGGCCGCGTATTGCACGGGCACCCCGTGCCCCTTCGACAAAATGAAACGATCCCGGTCCGGCCAGTCCGGCCGTTTCGGGTCGTACCTCAGAATCCCACCGAAATAGAGCGCGGTCACGATCTCGACCGCCGAAAGCGAGCCGCCGGGATGCCCGCTCTTCGCTTCCGCCAGCATGGTCACAATATGCCGGCGGATCCGCGTAGCCATGTCCCGCAATGCGGGCAGATCAAGCCCCTTCTCCAGCCGGCTCGCCGCCGCGTCTCCCATAGTCCCCCTGGATTCGAATCGACCTCCACCTGTATGCAGCCGCCTAAGGTAACGAGCCGACGCGTTCCGCGCAAAGAAAAGTGCCCGACCCTCACGGGACGGGCACCCGCTCCGCCTGGAGCCTGGCCCGGCAGCCTATCCGTTGACCGCGCCGCCCGCCCGGGCCGCGTGCTGCGACGCGGCGGCCGCCGTTCCGCGCGACTTCGCGTGGCGGTCGGGGATGAGCCGGTCGTTGAGGCGGGTCAGCGTGAAGTAATAGACCACCTCGCCGATGCTCTCCCGGACGTCCAGGGCCTCCAGGTAGAGTTGCACCGCCTCCGTGAAGGGCAGCTCCGGCTCGAGGATGTCGACGAAGCTGAGCGCGTTCTCGACGTGGGCGCCGATGAGGGCGACCTCCGTGCGCGCGGCTTCGAGCTCGATCCAGCGACGAAGCTCTTCGTTGATGCGGCCGCGCAGGCGATGCCTCAGGTTGCCGATGATCCCGAAGCGCGCCCGATTGACCTTGGCCGCCTCATCCGCCTCGGCCATGCGCTCCGGCCAGGTCTTGCGGTTGTTGCGATCCTCGCCCAGGTAGGCGAGAGCGCGCGTCGTGATGATACGCGCCTCTTCTTCCGTGAGGCGAAGCAGTCGCGTGTAGATGTCGAGGGCGTCGTCGAAAGGGACCTGATCTCCCACGAGCTCGATGAGCTCGAGGGCGTGCTCCACGTGGGTGCTCAGGAGGCGCTCCTGTGCGACCGCGATGGCGAGGTCGATACGGCGGCGTAGGGGCTGCGAAATGCCTTTGGACGCGAACGGAGTCTTCACGACAGCCACTCCAGCGAAAGCGAGCCACGCGGGGGTGAGAGCCCGGCCGTGAGCGGTGCAAAATCCATTCCCTGCAAGGCTTCTAGCGCCGTCGGCCCCTGCCTGTGCGGAGCTCCGGGAGCGGCCGTTGCCGAATGCGCTCCTCGCCGCGGATGAAGTCGGGGCCGTATCCGTACCGGTCGCCCATGCGGTAGTCGTAGGTGTGCTCCGGGCCGTAGGGTACCGGGGCGTCTCCGTAACGGCGGGCCTCGCCGGGTCCGCGATAACCCGATCCTTCGATCCGGAATGGCTGGCGCCGGTCAGGCTGTGGGAAGGGGAAACGGTGGTCGGATTCGAAGAACTCGAACGGGCGGCCGCGGTAGGGTCTCTCCCTGAAACCGCGACGCGCCCGGTTCATTGGTCTTTCGTACCACTCGTCGTACCGCATGCGCGATCTCCTGATCTCCGGTTGCCGGCTGAACCGTGCGACCGGAGGCGGCAAGGCGCGTGCCTGCCACGGAGATCGGCTCAGCTCAACGTGGCGCGGGCCTCGTTGATCTGCCGCAATACGGCGGCGCGGCCCGTCCCGCCGGGGAGCGAGCGCGCTTCGACGGAGTGCTCCGCGGTGAACGAGCGTGCGGCTGCCGAGGCGAGCGCCGGGTGGACCGCGGCCCACTTCTCCTCGGGCAAATCGAAGATCGACACGCCCTGGAGCTCCGCCTCGCGCACCAGCATGCCGACGATGCCGTGGGCCTCCCGGAACGGTATCCCCGCGCGCACGAGCTCGTCGGCCAGGTCCGTCGCGAGGAGCGTCGGGTCGTCCGCCGCACGCGCCAGCGCTCCCTCATGGAAGCGCATCCCGGCCACGGTGTCCCGGGTGGCGGGCAGGAGGAGCGACAGCGCGTCGAAAGCGCCGAAGAGGAGCGCCTTGTCCTCCTGCAGGTCCTTCTGGTAACCCGACGGCAGTCCCTTGAGGAGGGCCAGCGCGGCGGCCACATCGCCGGCCAGGCGGGCGGCCTTCCCGCGCGCGAGCTCGAGCCCGTCCGGGTTACGCTTCTGCGGCATCAGGCTGGACCCTGTCGTCATGGATTCCGGGAGCTCGATGAAGCCGAACTCGTCGCTCGAGTAGAGGATCAGGTCCTCGGCAAGGCGCGAGAGGTGGGCGCCGATCATCGCCGCGACGAATACCAGCTCGCAGATCCAGTCGCGATCCCCGATCGCGTCGATCGAATTCGGCGATATGGTCCGGAAGCCCAACAGCTCCTTCAGGAGCGTACGGTCCACGGAGAAGCCGGACCCCGCGATCGCACCGGACCCGAGAGGGAGCACGCTGACGCGCTCGAGCGCGTTGGCCAGGCGGCCGAGGTCGCGATCGAACGCCCAGAAATGGGCGAGAAGCCAGTGTGCCACCCGCACCGGTTGGGCCCGGCGGATGTGCGTGTAGGCCGGGATCAACAGGTCGACGGTGGCCTCGGCCTGGGCCAGGATGGCCCGCTGCAATCCGCGCAGGTCGACGCGAAGGCGCGCCCCGGCGCGCAGGGCCCAGAGCCTCGTGTCGGTCGCGACCTGGTCGTTACGCGAGCGTCCCGTGTGCAGCTTCCCCGCGACGTCGCCTACTTCCTCGTAGAGGAGCCGTTCGACCAGGGTGTGGATGTCCTCGTCCGTGGCCCCCTCCGCGGCCCCCGCCGCAATGCGGGAGGCGACGCGGTGGAGCCCCCGGTCCAGCGTGTCGGCTTCCGCGGCGCTCAGCACGCCGGCGCCGAAGAGCGCCTGCACCCAGGCCCGGCTCGCCTCGATGTCCTCCCGCCACAGCCTCCGATCGACGGGAAGGCTCCGGTTCAGCTCCTCGAGCGACGGAGCGGGCCCGCCGCCGAAGCGGCCGCCCCAGAGGCGCCGCACGGTCGCGCCCTCACCCCGCGCCTCGGACCGGGCACCAGGAAGGGTGTCGGTCTCCGGGCGCGCCTGCGGCGCGCCGTCCGCCACCCGCTTCACCGCTCCTCCCCTGCCGCGCCGGCGAACGCCAGCGCCTCCGCGCTTTCCACGGGCGCCACGTCCTTCTCCCGGACATGCTCGAGCGCGGTGCGCGCACGCCGCTCGGCCTCGGCGCGCACCGGGAGGCCGAAGAGGCGGATGAAGCCCGCCGCGTCCGCGTGGTCGTACGCGCCGCCATCGTCGCCGAAGGACGCGAGCGCTTCGTCGTAGAGCGCGTGCGGGCTCCGCCGGCCGGCGACGATCGCGTTCCCCTTGTAGAGCTTGAGACGCACCGTCCCCGTGACCCGCTCTTGCGTCTTGTCGACGAGGGCGTCGAGCGCCTCGCGTTCCGTCGTCCACCAGCGCCCTTCGTACACGAGGTCCGCGTACCGAGCGGCGAGCTGGTCCTTCAGGGCGAGCGTGCGCCGATCGAGGACGAGCTGCTCCAGCTCCCTGTGAGCCATGATGAGCAGCGTGCCGCCGGGCGTCTCGTACACTCCGCGGGACTTCATCCCGACCAGGCGGTCCTCCAGGACGTCGGCACGCCCGATCCCGTGCTCGCCCCCGATAGCGTTGAGACGCTCGATCAGCGCCACGGGCCCGAGGTACTCGCCGTCCACGCTCACCGGGTAGCCGGACTCGAACCCGATCTCGATGTACTGCGGACGGTCCGGCGCCTCCTCCGGCGATCGCGTGAGGATGAACATGTCCGCCGGCGGCTCGCACGCCGGGTCCTCGAGCGGCCCGCCCTCGTGCGATATGTGCCACAGGTTCCGGTCGCGGGAGTAGATCTTCTCCTTGGTCGCCGGCACCTCGATCCCCCGCTCCGCCGCGTACGCGAGCGCGTCCTCACGGGAACGGATCGACCACTCGCGCCACGGGGCGATCACCCGCAGCCCGGGGGCGAACGCCTGGTACGTCAGCTCGAAGCGCACCTGGTCGTTCCCCTTCCCCGTGCAGCCATGGGCCAGGGCCTGGGCACCCAGCGACAATGCGAGCTCCGCCTGCCGCCGCGCGATGATCGGCCGGGCCATCGCCGTGCCGAGCAGGTACTTCCGCGCGTAGACCGCGCCCGCGCGCAGGGTCGGGAAGATCGCCTCCCGGACGAAGACGTCGCGCAGATCCTCGACCACGCACGTCAGCGCTCCCTGCCGCCGAGCCCTCGCGTCGAGGCCGTCCAGCTCCTCTCCCTGCCCTACGTTCGCGGCCATGCACACGACCTCGGCGCCGTAATTCTCCCGGAGCCACGGCACGATGATCGACGTGTCCAGGCCGCCCGAATATGCAAGCACGACGGTGAACGACATGCGTTCCTCCCTCCGGTCCGTTCAGTATTCCAGATCCCGCACGACCGTCGCCTTCATGCACTTGGCCCGGTCGATCCCTTCCTGTCGATCCGCCTCGATCTTCTCCGGCACCTCCGTCATCGGCACGGTTCGGAACCCGAGGCGGTTGAAGAACGACTCCTGGAGCGTCATGGCGAAGACGCGGCGCACGCCGAACGCCCGGGCCTGTTCCACGAGCGCCTCGACGATGCGGCGTCCCACGCTCCTCCCCCGGCACGACTCGGCGACGGCGAGTGCGCAGACCTCGGCGAGGACCGGAGAGTAGAGACGGAGCGCGCCACAACCGATCACCCGGTCACCCTCCACGGCCACGAGGAACTCCCGCATGTGCCGGTACAGCGTCCCGATCGGCCGCGGCAGGACGAGTCCGAGGCGAGCGTATGTGTCCAGCAGATCCGCGATCTGCGGGATGTCGGCCATGCATGCCGGCCTGATGGCGACCTCGGGGGCGGCGACTGCCGATTCCGCGGCCAGGGGTTGCGCGGCCAACGGCGCGACGACCGGCTCCAGCGTCGAGACCGCTGGCTCCATCAATTGGACGGAAGCGCTCATCCGAGTACCTCCACGAGCACGGCGAGCCCTTCCTCGAGCTCTTCCGGTTCGATCGTGAGGGGCGGAAGCAGGCGGATGACCCGTTCACCCGCCGTCGTGATCAAGAGTCCACGCTCGAGGGCGGCGGACACGACCGGAGCCGCCGGACCATCGAGCTCGATTCCCCACATGAGGCCGCGGCCGCGGACGTCCACGATGCGTCCGCGCCCGGCGCGCGGCTCCAGCACCTCGCGCACGCGCTCGCCGCGCTTGCGTACGGCTTCCAGGAAAGCCGGCTCGGCGATCCGCCTCACCACCGCGAGCGCCACGGAACTGACCAGAGGACCGCCGCCGAACGTCGTCGCGTGGTCGCCCGGGCGAATCGCTTCGGCGATTCGGCCCGAGACGAGCACCGCGCCCATCGGCAGACCCCCGGCGAGCGGCTTGGCCAGCGTCATGATGTCCGGGGTCACACCGGCCTCTTCGTGGGCGAATAGGCGACCCGTGCGACCCAGTCCGCACTGCACCTCGTCGAAGATCAAGGCGGCGCCGGCCTCATTCGTCAGCGCCCGGAGGAAGCGCAGGTACTCCGGGTCGATCGGACGCACGCCCCCCTCGCCCTGCACGGGCTCGACGATCACCGCCGCCGTGCGCTCCGGTGTGATCGCCTCCCGCGCGGCGGCCTCGTCTCCCGCCGGGATGAAGCGGACACCGGGCATCAGGGGCGTGAACGGTTCCTGGTACGCCGGCCGGTCGGTCGCTGCGAGTGAGCCGAACAGCCGCCCGTGGAACGAGCCGCGGAGTGCAACGATCTCGTGCTTCTCCGCACCGCCCCGCTCCCGCGCCCACCGGCGCGCGAACTTGAACGCCGCTTCGTTCGCTTCGGCGCCCGAGTTGCAGAAGAACACCCGCTCGGCGAACGAACGCGCGACCAGCTCCTTCGCCAATTCCTCGGCCGGGCGCGTCCGAAACAGGTTCGACGTGTGGATCACGCCGCTCGTCAGCACCGCAGCGATCGCCCGCGCGATCGTCGCATCCCCGTAGCCGAGCGCGTTCACGCCGATCCCGCTCGTGAAATCCAGGTACTCCCGGCCATCATCCCCGACGAGCCGGCTTCCACGCCCCCCGACGAAGGTGGGCCCGACCGGGCGGTAGACTCCGAGTAGAGCGGTGCTCACGCGACCACCTCCCACGCCTCCGAGGCGACGGCGCGGTCCGCCACGAGCCACGTCCCGGCCTCCGGGTCCACCAGCGATTCCACAGGTCCGATCCGCGCGGCAGACACCCCGGCGCGGAGGGCCCGGAGAGCGGCCCTCACCTTCACCGCCATCCCATCGCGCGCGATCCCAGTCTCCAGCAACGTCTCCGCTTCGGCTGCATCCAGCTCCGCCCGGGTCGTCTGCCCGTCATGCACCCCCGGAACGTCCGTGACGTACAGCAGCTCCGCCGCATCCAGCGCGACCGCGATCGCCGTCGCCGCGTCGTCCGCGTTCACGTTGAGCGCGCCTCCGTCGACCCCGCGGGAGATCGGCGAGACGACCGGTACCAGGCCGAGCCCCAGCAGGCACCGCAGCAACTCGGTCCGGACCTCAACGCGATCCCCGACCCGGCCGAGTGCGCCTCCGGCCGCGATCTCCGCCACCAGCAGCCCGCCATCCTCGCCCGAGATGCCGATCGCATCCACGCCCGCGCTCACCAGCGCCCGGACCAGGCGCTTGTTCAGCCGACCGGAGAGGACCAGCGTCGCCACGTCCAGCGCCTCGGGCGTCGTCACCCGCAAGCCGTTCTGTCGGACGACCGGCACCCCCAGCCGGCCGCAAAGCTCGTCCACATCCAGCCCCCCGCCGTGGACCACGACCAGGCCGTCGCCGGCCCGCGCAACGAGCTCGGCGAAGCGCGAAAGCCAGGCGTCGTCGCCGACCACCCGGCCGCCCACCTTCACCACACGCGCCCTCATTGCGCCAACCCCTCCGTTTCCTCGAGACCCAGCATCAGATTCGCGTTCTGGATCGCCTGCCCGGCTGCACCCTTCACCAGGTTGTCCAGCGCCACCACGACGAGGAGCGTCGGGGGCTCGACCTCTACGCCCGCGACTCCCACCACGACCACGTTCCGGTGGACGGCCTCCGCGACCGATGGCAGCACGCCCGGCTCGCGCACCTCGACGAACGGCTCGCCCACGTACGCATCGGCCCACAGTCGCCAGGCGTCGCCGGCGTCGAGACGCTCGGCCAGCGGCACGTAGATCGTCTCGAGGATCCCGCGGCGGATCGGGAGGAGGTGAGGCGTGAAGATGAACGGCGCCGATCCGCCCAGCCGCGCGAGGCCGCGACCGATCTCGGGGACGTGCCGATGGCCGTTCCCCACCCCGTACGCCCGGTAGTCCTCCGCCACCTCCGCGAACAGGAGGTCCCGGCGAGGGGACCGCCCAGCCCCCGTCACCCCGGAGGCCGCGTCGATCACGATCGGCCGCGACGGGTCCACGACCCCGCTCCGAAGCGCCGGCGCCAGCCCGATGAGCGCGCCGGTCGGGTAGCACCCCGGATTCGCGACGAGCTCCGCCCCGCGAACCTCGTCCCGCCAGAACTCAGGCAGACCGTAGACGGCCCCGGCCGTGCCGGACCGAAGGTCACCCGACAGGTCGACCACGCGAACACCCGCCTCCCGCGCCCGCAGCGCCCATTCGCCGGACTGCCCCGTCGGGAGGCAGCAGAAAACCAGATCCGCCGACCGGAAGTCCACGTCCTCGGCCCGCACGTACCGCCCCCGGCCGCCCGGCAGCGCAGCGCCCGCCTCCGACTCCGAAGTGGCGAACACGAGCCGCATGCGCGGGTGCCGCCCGATCAGCGACACGAGTTCTCGCCCTGTGTATCCGCTCGCGCCGATCACGCCGACGCGGAAGTACGATTCATTCATGGGCGATGAATAAATAT
>Ga0207873_1000494_pt1 | contig 43010 bp, 62 predicted proteins | sample BGWIniCompost_FD_187373 | JGI IMG/M metagenome (GOLD analysis project Ga0207873, IMG submission 187373) | Cellulose adapted compost microbial communities from Newby Island Compost Facility, Milpitas, CA, USA - BGW Initial Compost (SPAdes)... ... | reverse complement strand
GTAGCCACACGCGCTGATGGTAAGCAGGTGACACAGAAAATTTTTCAAGCAAACACCTTCTCTGTGCCGATGCCGCTTGGACGGTTTAAAATTGGTGTGTATACTGATAACGCGAAGAGCATTGAAGCATTTGTCCGTTTCAGCGAGTTCCCGACTGACAGTGTAGATACGACCAGTAATCCATCTTTAGAATTGTCAGTCACATCTTCTCAAATGCTCGTCATCGTGCCAATGAAGTTTACAACAAAAAGGCCTATTATTTCAGATGGTGCAGGCACACAAACTTTCATGTTTCAGCGCGGGTCATATTACTACGCGTACATCAGGCGCACTGCATTGAATCAGACCTTTCGTCTTGACATCAATCAGACCAGCAGCAATCATATAGTCCTTGATCCCCGCCCAGGTGTTGTATGGATATACGATCCTCCATCGCAGACTATTAATGTAACTGTTACACCTGTTTTCAAGTGAGCGACAAAAACATACACGAGCTATATAATCAACGGGTTTTGAGCGAGCACGACAGATCGATACACCGCAAGCTAGACGCGATCCTGGAAAAGCAGGGGGAACAGGGTAACGCTATTCGCGAGCTTAATCGGGTTGTTTTCGGTGACCCTGTTACAAAAGAATGGGGGCTATATGATCGACAAAAAGCAGATGAGGAATTTCAACACATGAAAATAGAAGAGATGTCGTCATTAAGACAATCAGTTGATAAGCTGGAAAAGACAGTTGAGAAGTTTATCCCGGCTTTCGAGAAGTCTACTGAGAAGCTGGCGGAATTGTCATTGTGGAAAGACGGAATACAATCTAGCCCCAAGCGGGCGGCTAAATGGTTGCTGTGGCTGTCTGGATTCGTGGCTGCGGTAGCGACAATCAAAGATTTTGTTGTGGACTGGTTTTCACAATTGCTCAACAGGTAAACTTTTAGTAACTTTCTGTCATGGTCTTTATTACGCTAATCTGGATTAGCGGCATCACGTGTATAGTGGTGTTATTGCTTGGGTTACTCAAAGCATGGTTTACGACAACAGATAAAGGCGAAAAAGTTAAAAATTGGATAAAAAATCACATCTACAATAACGATGAAAAACGAGACTGAAAAAGAAGAATCTCCAAAAGATCACGAAACCACTGTACAGGAAACAACAGATGAAGTAGAGGAAACGGTGAAAGAAACGGAAGAAAGTACACTTGAAAGTCCTCCCGGCGGTCAGCAGCCACCGCCACCTGGAGGCGGAAATTAATATGCTACAACAACAGGTATTTATCTTTATCGGATTTTTAGTTACGTTCTCGTACTTGTTACTGAACGACTCCGGAAAGACTATCGGGTTCCCCTTCAATGACTACCGTCTACCGGTAGTGAATTACGTTTTCTACATTTCAAGTCTGATCATGTACTTTATTTTCGCGCTGACAAAGTACATGGAAAATCCTTCTACCGTCTGGAAGGTTCATTGCATCCTGTTCGGCGTGTTCATTATTGACTTTGTGTGTTCGTATTGCTCGCCGTACTTCTACTACTCATTTCAATTGAAGGAATTCACTAAGACTCAACCACCAGGTTGGTACATACCCTTTAGTTGGTACATAGTGATGGGGCTTACAATGATCGGATTGATAATCAAAACATGGATATGGGGATGACAATAGAATTTGAATATATGTTCATAAACAATACACTTATTTCAGTGACTCAAATCAACAACGGAAAGGTGATTGGAAAGTACAGACTTCAAAAGATATGACCCTCGAATACCTACTACAACGCTACTACGACAACCGAAAGTCAACACTCGGACTGTTCTTCCGCATCGGATCACAAGGACTATTCCACATTGGGCACACACTGGAAGATGAGCACAGAGATGATAAGCTGTCAGGTGAAACCCGCATTCCGGCTGGACGGTATGAACTTAAAATAAGAAAGGTAGACTCACCGCTCACTGAAAAGTACAGAAAAAGATATTCGTACTTTAAGTATCACATCGAACTACAAGATGTTCCAAACTTCAAATACATTTATGTTCATCCGGGTATTAATGAGCACTGGACTGATGGGTGCATTTTGCTTTCAGACGGCCCGCAGACGATCAACGGCGAGCACTCACTTAGCGGTAGCGCAGAAACATGGAAGCGATGGTATCTTGAATGCTACAATCACCTTGATTTTGTACATGTTAAGCATAGGGGAGAAGAACGGGAAGTAAACAGGGCATTCATAACTATACGAGATGAACAATTTCTAATAAAATAAATATGGGACTAATTTCGGATTTAATCAGTGCTACGGTAAAGGTTGCAATTACGCCTGTTGCCGTGGTTAAGGATGTTGTGAACGTTGCAACTGGAAATGAGCCGGATGAAACTAAGAAGCTACTAGAGTCAGCCGGTGATGATATTAAAAGCGCAACCGATCACATGACAGGAGACAAATAAAAAAGCCCTCCGACCGCCTGCCTGAGAGCTTTTTAGACTTGAGCTTTGTTCTAAGCAAATGTAACAAACAATTTACCGATATGGAAGCATTATTTGAGTTTCTACATAAGTACCCATACGTTGCTTACATGCTAGGGGTTAATCTACTAACCGCAGGCGTGAGGTATCCGTTCTTTGGTGGTATCAACCTGGGGCCAAAGTGGCTTACGTTAATAGTAGGTATTGCTATGGGCATAGTAATGTTTTTCATGGATTGGATTAACCTAGAGACTCCGTATGAGTTCTTTATGCTTTTCTCTGCGCTAGGTGCATCAAGTGCTTTTTACGATTACATCATTAAGCTGATCATGGATGTAGCAAAAAGAAAAAATCCTTTCATTGAAGAAAAGAAGCAAGATTAAAATCAATTATTCCTTTTAAGTAGTTTCTTCTGCTCTCTAAGTATCTGATCGAAAACAGACCGGAGCACTTTTATGTCTATCTTATTATCCTGCTTTGATTGCCGTAAGGCTTGCCCGGCGGAGTAGTTACGATCAGGATGTACTATCTTATAGTATCGCTGAAAGACTATGCCGGTGGTGTAGGCTTCGTGGATCATGTTGTTTCTATGACGAACTATATCACCCTTGTTTATCTGTGTGCCCCTGTTCTGCATAAACACCTCCTACGTTGTGCGTAAAAATTTATCAGCCGCTAACATTATAGCTTTACAAGACTCATAAGTTTCGTTATCTCCTTTTTGAAATGGGCGGCTGCCAATCTGAATAAGCCTACCAAAAGATAATCGTATTGCTTGTTCGGCCTCAAACTTGCTCTTAAATGTGATGATTTGATTTGCGTTCATTTTGCTTTAGCGTTTAATTAGGATACTAAGATAGTACATTTTGACTATACAAGTCAAGTCCTTTATAATATTTTTTTACTTTATTTTTAAGAGCCTTAAAATACGTATATTTGACTATGCGAAATTTGGCTATTTTGATAGTCCTTGTTGCGGTGGCATGTAGCCCGGCCAGGATGGCGTCTATACATCTGAATAAGGCGAAGAAGCACATACTTAAGGCCGAGGCGTTAGGGGCAGAATGGGGAAAGGATACGATCTGGAATACAATCGAAATACCCGTTCCTGAGGTTGTTGTCGATACATCGTTTATTCTGCTTGATTCGGACACGGTGGTTATAGAAAAGGAAAGGCTAGTGGTTAGAGTAGTTCGAAAATTAGATACGCTCAGAGTTGAAGGAAAGTGCGTTGCTGACACAATTATCAAAAAGGTGCCTGTACGTGTCAATAACGAGATAGAAGTGATTAAACCTGCGATACCGTGGTGGATATGGTTTATAATCTCAGTTATGGGCCTCGCTGTTATGGCGCTTATATTCAAGCGCTAATCCGTTTACAAACGGGTAATGTTCCTATATCAACTTGTTATGCACAATTGCCAATGCCACGAATTGCCTTGCGCTGGCACGGAGGCCACCCGAGAACCTTCGCACACGTGCAAGGCAACCTCCCCGCTTTGGCAACTGCCGCCCCCATCACACATGCCGGACGCTTCGGCTTGCATAACAAGGGCTATAAAACATAGGGCAACGGAAAGGGCGCTTTTCATAGGTCGTTTCGTGAGACAAAAAAATTCTAATTATTTGCCACCGCGCTTGAGTCGTTCCTTCTTACGTCTTTCTCTCCGTTTCTCTCTACCTGACATTTCATGCCCGTAAAGTTTAGCAACCTCAAAAACCGGTGGCGCTGTTATTTTCATTCTTGGAATATTGGCAAAGTCATCTTCTTTTAATCCTTGCGCCTGTGCTTCTTCAGGTGTTACCAAAACAACATCGTCACCAAATTTCTCTTTCATTGCTTGATGGAGCAAAGCAGTTTTCCCTCCTTCCCCCGCGCCAATAATTAGAATTTTTTTTGGTTCGTTTTTCATAGTTTAGTTTATCTGTTAAGTTGCCCTACGATTTTATAGCCCTCCGATAAGTTCCGCGACAGCTACTTCCATGTGACCGGAATGAAGTTTAGGACACCCGCCCTTCGGCTTTAAATTCAAAGGCTTATTGTTTTCCATAGTTAAGTCAGTGTTCGCAAATTTTAATACTCATACACTTGCTACATTATAAGCAAGTTTAAGAACGACCACTTGTATAAAGTTGTTCTCTTGATTGCCATTTACCACATTTATTACATTTCCACCAACTTCTCTTGAAGTTACCTGTCATATAGATTTCATCACCGTAAACATTTCTTACCCATAGATAATTGTGCTTACAAAAAAACCTGCTTATAACAGCACATACCCAAAAGAGTGGTTTTAGTGTAAATTTTAACTGTTGTGCTTTTAATTTCATTTTATGCTTATTTGAAAGTTATTACTATTTAATCCCCTCCTTCGGGTATCTGCAAAACGTTGGCAGCAATATTTTGCGCTCTGAGGTGTGGCTGCTACCAAACCCCACATCCCGCGCTGCTCAAACCCATCGCTCACGCCACACTCGCCAACCCTTCGCAAAATACAGTCGCCCCCATCACACGTGCGACCGACTGCTCTGCCAACAACATGTTTATTCAATTGCGGCCAATCAATATTCGTCACCTACCAACTTTTTTAGTTTTTCGAGTTTATCAGGTGTCAAGTGATAAATGAAAGACTTCAAAAAATAGATTGGGTCTTCCATGTGGTCTTCATCAAACATCACATGTAAGGCTGTGAATGAGTTTGCGCAATTCATTTCATCAGCAGTTTTGTTCCATACTGAAAGGAGTTGTTTGTTTACTTTTTCGTCTTGCATATAATTTTGAGTTTTTATTGGTTTCAAATTAAGATTCGGTTAGGCCGCAACTGAAATAAACACGTCCTCCATTATGTGCAATATTGCTCCTCTGAACAAGCCACGCCAGCGGAGCTACGCACATCCTCCCCGCATGTGGCTTGCCCCAACCCGCCTGCAATACAGCACATAACACCGTGTATAGGTAATAAAATCGCGTCATAGTGTGTGCCTCGTATTCCACATACCTATAAGTTTGTCCTGTCGGTCTTGCCGAATTACTATTGAGCAGTTGATACATTTTACCTCATAGTGTCCCGGTCTTGCCAACCCGCAGAAGAAAACAGATTCATGTGGTTTCCCACCGCAGAAAGGACACGGTAATAATTTTTGCGTCAACTCTTCGGCAAGTTTTTCAGACGACATTCCTCTCCAATCACAATCATCATTGTTTTTGCAATCTTCGGTTTCAGCCGCCCCGCATGTGATACAATATTCCATAGTTTAATTTTGTGTTCGCGCTTTTACTACCTATACACTAGATACATTAGCCACCATTTAAGGAAGCTATGTGCGGGTGAGTATCTGCTGTATCATAATTCAAAGGCTTTAGTATTTCTGTAATAGCCTTACAAGCCTCATAATCTTCTACTTTTACCATTTCTTTGTATTCAAGCATATAGTCGTATGGTTTTTTACGCTTGCTTTCAATATCGGCTTTACATTTAGCCTTTACTTCTTCGTATCTTTTTTGATTCCACATAATAAAAACGGTGGCTAACAAAGTATATAGCACATAGCCTGTCAGCCATTTTTGAAACTATGTGCGGTTATTAAATTATTTTATCTTTTACTTAGGTCTGTTGGTGGCTACGTGCCATATACAAAACGTTATGCACAATTATGTGGCTTTTGGGTGTTCCCACTTTTCACGTCCACATTTACACTTTGTTGCGCTACTTGTACTATTGTCAGGGTCGAAAGAGCCACATAACAGATTGCTAACATTGTGTATAGGTAATTTTTGCCCTACGTTAATGCTATTTAAGTATATTTCTGCTTTTCTTTCAACTCTTGCTCTTATGTTGTGGTCATAATCATTTTCTTGCATCCACATATAAAAGTCTGTTAATTCTTTAATCTTATCCATAATTAATTTTTATTTAATGGCGGGTGAAATGCAAAATTGATGTGTAGTGCCTTGATTAAACATTTGTGTTAATTAAAAGTGTAGTGCTTTGAAACCGCCACATCGCAAAGCACGGAACCGTTACCTGCAAGTGCTACATTCGTTCTCCGATTTCGCAATGTCTAGTGCTTTTTGTCTCTCTGCTAATTCCTGCTTCGTCATAGCGCTTTTATTTTATTCTTAAGGTCATCTATAATCTCCTGAATCTCAAATGGCATTAACTTTACTGTCTGCTTTCCGAGACGCTCTAGTTCGTCTGTTGTTCCTTCTCCGAACTTTCGGTTTATGAAGATAGCTATTTTTTTCTGATGGTCTTGGTCGTAGTAGTTACATATTCGAAACGCAGGCACAGCATTTCTCTCGTCCCACCGGACTGAGTCGTTGTGTCTAGCTACATAATGTGAGCACTGCATATTTTTCCATTTATCATTCACTCCACAACCGCATTTACAGTCTACCCACCCTGTTGATGTAGCGTATTTCCTTCGTATGTACTCGCTAAATAGTCTGTCTGCCTGGTCTCTGAGGGACTTACGGGTTGTTGATTGTTTCATATCCTTTATGCTTTCGATCTCCTCGCTGATTATTTTCATTCTCCGCTTACGATCAGGGTTCTTTTCCTTACGTGTTGCCCTGTTAAGATTCTTGAGCCACACGTCAACGTCTGCTGTTTTCGGAATAAGCGGCAACAACTTAACCTTTGTAAGAAATGCCGGGGCGGGTAACCATTCGTACTCTGTCATTTCCACCTCATTAACATCTTTTCGTATTCATATCTTAGCTAGACTGTACCTTCCGTTATCAGGATGAATGAACGTGTAATAGTTCTCAAACCAAGCGAGAGAGCTTTCTGTAGCAATATAAGTTCTATTTTCTCCGTGAAATACGCGGTAGTAACTGCCTTCAAACTGTATCCAGACTTTATCACGATCCTTTACATGCTCTATCCAATAATCACCTGACTTTACAAATCCTAGTGAAGCAAGGTGTGACGGAACAAGTCTATCACCATGTACAATCCTGTTCGCTATAACCTTGAAAGCAAACCGGTAAATAAAATTTAATTTTGCTAATAGTTTCATGATTCTAGTTGTTTAAGTCTTTCTTCAATATTCTTCGAGTTCTCCTTTGTCGATCATCCGTTGCGCTATTGCCTCCGCGTGTTCTTGTGAGGTGGCGTATATCTGAACGCCTCGAACCGGGTAGTATGCGTAAGGGTTGTTTAGCTTTTGTCGTTGGATTTCATTCTCGTTTGCTGATGAAAAGCCTTTCTTGTCTTGCTGCAAGAACTCGCTAACACGTTCGCGGAATGCCTCGTAGTTCACTTCATCCTGTTTGATGCCTTCCTTCTTCTTTTCCTCATGCTGACGTTCAACGTGGGTGTATTTTTCATCCAGATACTTTCTCATCCACTCGCACAAGATACCCGCGTCTAACCGGAATATTTGGCCATACACACCAATTGAACCGCGACGGAAACAGAGCACGAAATCTTCTAGTGATTCGGCGGGGAACTCCTGCATTAACACGCCGGCGATTGTTGGTATCTGTTGTGGTTGTAGATTCAGTCGCGCATCAACGTTCACCATGTTTGCCAGCGCGTGAAGTTGACGCGCCAGGAATAACTCAGGCGGTAACTCGCCAGTAACTTTCATGAGCATGCAAATTGGCGGTCTATCCAAAATTGATTTGATCGACACACCTACTGACTTCTCCAAGCCTTCAAAGTCATTGGCCACTAGCTTTTGCACCGTAGTACTGCTTGAGATACTCGCCAGTTGCATCTGACTGCTGTTGTTTGGTAGTTTTTGAATGCTGTTTTCCATTTTTCTCAGGGTATAAGTTTTTCCAGTTACTCGCTATCGCTTGCTGAATCGCTTGTTCAATTTCGTGAAAATTCATGTTCGCCAGTTGTCGGAGCGCGGCTTGTTCTCCGTGCATCGCGTACCTAACCCCGAAGTTGTTCCATCTGGCCTCCTTCCAGGATGACCATAGATTTCGCATGGCCGGAGTATCGATTGGGAATATGATTTCATCACCGTCAACGTCAGGTTTTGTGAAATCAATTTTTTCTGACTCCTTTTTATTTTTTAAATCAAGATCAAGATCAAGATCAAGATCAATATGATGGTTAGGTTTTGGGTTTGTGTTTGGGTTATTGTTTGGCTTTTGTTTGGCTTTTGGTCTTCCTCCTTTTGTGCCGTTTGAGCGTTGTTTAGACCAAAAGGCCCTAACCTCCTCACACTTTTTATTCCGCAGTCGCCCCGGCTCGAACTCTTCAAACTTGTCTTTAAGCTTATCCCAAACTTTGCGCACCTCAGGTTCTATTAGAGATAATTCTTCAATGTCTTTCGGGATGTATCCGGTGTCGTATTGATGAATGAGTAGACCGATGTACACACCCTTTACATCAGCCCTCATTCCCCTGGTTCCCTTCACCCAGTCGCCCATCATCAGTGGCATGTAAGGTTTATTTGCCATTAGATTTTATTTCATCAACAATCTGCTGAAACTTATCGTTAATTTCATTCTGCACTACTTGATTTGCAGTGATCCAAAAGTCAATTATTTTACCAGTTGCACGTGATTCATACACAACTAAAGACTTGTGCTTATTCATATAAAGCATATATCCTTGCATTTGAAAGTAAACTTTTCTAGGAACTCTACCAACCGGCAAATGATCGTCAATGGCTACAGACTTGCAATCGGATGGGCATCCATTGAATAAAAAATCTGGATGTCCTTGAACGAGACCATCGAACGCAGAAACTTCAGCACCATCTGAATAATTATCAGGAAAGGCAAGTTTTATCCTTTTCTTTAAATCCGCCTCAGTTTGATAACCTTTGTAACAACGTAATCTTGTTTCGTGTGTATCCTTAAAACCATTGTACCACTGATCTAAAATTTCATCAATGCTTAATGAGCAATGTGAAATAGAAATGTAATTACGATGTTTTTCAAAGTTTGATTGTTGAGCTGTAATTCGCTCAATCATTTCAGAAATGTAGCTCATAAAAAACAAAAGCCAGCATATTGGGAAACAGGCTGGCAATTGTTAATGTTGTTCTATGGTTAATTTAATACGTTTCCCCTGCATCAAATTAACCGCGTTTAATGAACCTCAATTAACAACCATTTATTCTAATTGTCAACTGATTTCGTGTAAATATATTTACTGCCTTAACTTCTTTTGCTCGTTCGGGCTAGAAGATATAAACCCAGTATTTCCTTGCTGATTAACATGCTTCAAAAAATCAACCTCTACCTTAGCCGAATTGACAAGTATTTGGGAGATGTCAGCGATAGCTTTAGCTTTGTCAATATCCATTTTTCCGGACTTAACGAGCTCAATAGTTTCAAACAGTGTTTCCCTTAAATCTTCTATTTTCTTTGCCATTCAATATGTTTTTTAGTTTGTTAAGTGCCTTTACTGTCTTTCTTAATTCCTCCGGCTGAGCTAATCTGATAGCTATGTTGCGCCTCTGATTTTCTTTCCTTGATATTATCTCAATCATGCCCTCATGACTACGAACAACATCACCAGGCCTTGCCCCAGCTAAGTAACGATGAAGTAAAATAGTTTCTCCATTGACCTTAATGTATTTACGTCCTTTCCATTCCCTAATCTCACCTTCATTCATTCTACCTCGTGTGTTCCACATCTTTTGATGCCTGCCATCACTATTATTTAAAACCCTTAGTCTGTGTTCCTGATCCTTAGAGCGCTTCAATCCAAAGTAATTCCGCCGCTTTTCAATATGCTTTTTTGTCCACGGATAGCCTTTTGGAAATTTCTTGTTCATTATTTCGGCTAGCTTTGTATCACCAACTAGTCCGTAATTCTCAACAAGAAAACGATGCTCCATCTCAGTCCACTTGTGCCATCTCTTCATTCAGGTACATTAGTCATTTTATCAACAACTTCTTTCTCCGGCTCATACACCACCCCTCTTATTTCACCGGTTATGTATGGATTATTACCGTAGTCGTTTGGAGAACTCTTCGGTGGTCGTGCAGAGTCGTTAGCGATCTTTGCGCGGTGCTTGTGTGTTTTTGTCATGTTAGAAACTTTTAAACGAAACGTTATCACGTCCAACTATCATCATTTGACAATAGCTTGGAGCGACTTCAATATGCTTTATCCTCCAATTTGTTTTAAATCGATATGGACGAGTATATTTACAACTGAAAAACTTAAGAAACCTTCTTGCCTCCTTCTTTGAAGGCGCTATGTAATGATAGCCGTTGAATGTAAATGCACACTTCATATCACATAATATAAACTTACCAATCCACCACTAACAACAATCCTTGCAGCTAAGAACATCCAGTCCTTTACTCCGAACTCATCTTTCCAGTGCTGCATAGTACGATCCCAGTATTTTGTGCGACCAATGTAGGCGTATGCTTTGATAGACCTGAACCGAATTATGTTAAGAAGCGGATCAAATAAAGGATAGGGGGTAAGCGCCATCAAAACCCCTCTCAAAATTTCTCCAGCGCTCCCCCATCCATAAACCAAACAAACAACCACAATCAAAATACACCTTACAGTCCAGTGTATGTCTTTTTTCTTCTTCGAGATCAGCCAGGCGTCACCAAGAAGCTCGACTAAAAACGGTATGAATAGTATTATCCCCATTGTTCTGCCATTGCTTTTGCGAAACCAGGCCTTGTCTCCGATCTAAGTTTTGCCCTGTTTGTACCAGGTGAAGCATAATGTACTTTAGCCCTCTCTGCATAAGGCAATTCCATCATTTCTTTGTATACATTTTTAGTTTCGACCAATTCATCAAGCCCAAATAGCCAAAGGCACGTTTGTTTTGTCTCCATGTGTCCGAACCACCATAGATTAACTATCTGAGTATATTCAGCGGTAAGTTCCATTTTTGCGTATCTGTGTGGTATAGGGTTTTCAATTGCAATCTTATGTCCTAGTTTTCCGTATAAAATAAATCCGTTGAAAAATTTAACAGCATCATACAAGTCTTTCCATATATTTTCATCGTTACGCAAATAGATTTTATTAGCTTCATTCCATGAATACCCCGGCCTTTTTACTTTGCTAGCAAGCCATCGCACTCCTGAATTTGCTATCCTTGTGCACGGAGGATGCGCTATAACCAAATCCCATTTTCCATGACCATATAGTGCCTTAAAAGCATCCATTTGCAGATGCCATTCCGGATGTCCACCTGAACACTCTTGAATGTCACAGGAGTAGGCTTCATGGCCTCTTTCGCGGAACGCCTTGCATACTACTTGGCTTTCCTCGCATGCAATCAGAATCCTGAGTTTCTTCTTTGGTTCAATGATTGTTCTTTCCTGGTCGCCCATCTTAAATTTCCTCGTTTATAATCATTGGTTGGATCAATCCTATCGATTGTCAGTCATGCCTGGTTATACTGTTTCAAAAATTCAACTACTTTCATATAAACAAAATCAACTGAGTTACCAATCCTTGTAGCTTCAAGTTGTACATATTCATAAGACCATCCATTTTTTTTAGGTAGTTCAGTCTTTAAAATCTTATGTACTACAGGCATTAACCAGTCCCACGATTCATTGAAACGAGCGTATTTCCAGGTAGATTCTCCATGTCTTAATACACGTATACATTCTGCGTTGCGGCTATGCTTGTAGCCCATGTATTTGCAGATAAGTATGTCTCCTTGATAGTTTTCTGTCATCTCTTCTTCACAAGTTTATATATCAACGTAGACCCTCCGATAAGAACTACGAGTAGTAATACAAACCATTTATAGTCATACCAGAACCCTACAAGCAGATGTTCATTTCCTGTAAGGAACACAATAAGCGCAATGAACGGCAGGAAGCAAAGTGTAACTAGCGCCGTTTTTAAAATGTATCTGTCCATAGTTTCATTTGGTTAAGCCTGTTATAAATGATACGTCTACCTCTATCTTTTACATAAGTGTCTTCTCCTTGTGAGTTTTTATTGTACGTAACGTAGTCGCTTCCGTCTGGATTGAGTTGTTGAAATACTCCAACGCCATCATCATTCATACGAATCAACCTGTACTTGATGCCGTCTAGCTCGTAAATATTGTTGTGGTCGAAGATCATTAATTTACTAAAAAATGTTTTACAGAGCAATGTCAAGCCAGTGGCAAATACAGCATGCAAAAGCAAACAACAAGTGTGCGATAGTGAAGCCGGCGACAAAACAAAGTATCACTGATGTTCTTATACTTCTATCGTATTGCTTCTGCTGAGTGTCGGGATAGGCGGGGATGGGTCTCATTTGAGTAGCTTTAGTAGTTCTAGTTTCTTCTCTATGGCGCGTTCCAGTCTATCAAGTAGCTCCATTTGTGCAACCTCATGACGCTCAAACTCTATTGTTTTAATTTGTCTGTCGTCAGGAAACCGCGGATCATAGGCGATAAACAAACCCTTCTCTCTCTTGGAGAAAACCATGTTTGCTTGTAGCTGCCAAAATATCTTTGGAAAGTTGTCGTGGACATCTTCCATTGAGTTTAATTGAAGATAGCTGACAAACGTAGCCGAGTTGTAAGGGCATTTGATTTCAACAACAATGTCATCGTTAATGTAGCCATCTGGTGTCCCGCCAGAATGGTCTGTAAACGGGACAAATCCGGCGCGCTTAATCTCAATACCTTTCTTAATTTTAAAGACCTCCTTTGCAATAGGCTCCTGCTCCTCACCCCAAACAAGCGGGTAAGCGTTGCTCTCCTGGTGCACAAGTCCGGTTATTTCTTCGCCTACCTTAGTTTCGATGTATGTTATAGCCGTCTCTGACCAATCCTTACTTTTTGTTCGGGGGTTAGTCATTAACTTCCAAATCTCCGAGGCCGTAAACTTGCCAGCCCTAGCATCCCTCCATCCTTGTGAGCGCTGCTCCTGAGCCTCTAAAAGTTCTTTTGTGAAATCATCCATTTGCAAGTTGTTTTTGTGGCCCTATACCAGCTAATATTTCCTTTTGAACATCAGTTAATATAAAGTTTGATTCAGCTAAAACTAAAGCGCTTGTATCACCTTTCTCTATCCGCTCAACAAGTGCCGTAAAACCTTTATCAGATAGCGTCTTGTAATGTGGTTGGTAGACATCTGATTTCTTACGATTGAGGTCACGTCCAAATATCTTACCTAAGGACTGCGCTGCATTCTTAACACATTCAGCCTTTAATTTAGGATAGCCAAGATCAAGAGCGTTGGACTTCTTGTTTCGGGGGTCTAAGGCCCATTCGTTTCGCTCTTGACCTTTGATGTTCTCCGGTGCCTTGTCTACCTGTATGATGATGGCGGCTGCTCCCTCGCGCGTTATCTTTAACTTTGTTATGGGATGTATCACCCACAAGACTAATTCGCCGCATACTTCGTTAGCGATAACCTTTGAGGTGAATTGCTCTGTGCCCCATTGCCCCAAAAAAAGTTCGTCAAGATTCATTTCAACAAAAGATATAGGCAGCGTCTTGGCCTTTCCGTCCGGTGTTCGCTCAAGCTCAGTTACATCAGGGTCACGATTAAGCTTAGCGTGAAAGTCTTGTAACTGTAAAAGCAGTTTATCTCTGTCCAGTTGTTTCTGTACTTCGCTCATAGTATGTTTTTATTTCAATAACAAATCAATTTCTTCTGCAAATACAGATAGTATAATAATAATAGCTATACACACAGCTACTACTGAGTACCAAAAAGGCTGGTCTCTTTTCTCGTTCTCATACAAGCGTCTTTTGTCACGCAGTTGAGAGAGTCGTTGTGATGCCTCGATGGCTTTAAGGTCGGTTAGTCTCATAGCACAAAGTCATTAAGGTACAACATATACAAGCACATGCCGATGACGAATAACACAAACGCCATCGAGCAGGCAAACAGGATATTTGTTAAGCGAAAGTGTTCTTTCATATCTCTGTCGGAGCAATGTTATTCCAAAATACTGTCTTGTGCACTCTATCAGTAACGATCTGCATTACTGAGTCTAGCAGGTCTTTAAGAGAGATAACCGGTGAGCCGTCTACTTTGAAGTGACAAGACTCTACCACAAAGTCTCCAAACTGTTCCTCGTATACGACCTGTATGTCGATCGGGAATTTATCACAGTTGTCGTCTACTAGCACATCGCTGAATTCGAGTGATTCGAAATTTCTTTCGCGGGGCACGTCAAAGCGCGGGTCTCGTCTGTCTGAGTGCATAAGAGATGGTATTCGAAAATTGTTAAGTAAGCTCATTTTTATTTGGTTGTTTGTGTTAAAATTAAGGCACTATCGCAGTACCCGCGCCCGTAGAACTTTACGAGAAACTACAAGGAGTTATAATATTCTTTGACCGTAATCCAATTATTCACAAATTGATCACGCGATATTTCACGATTAGACTTCTTGTCTCGTATTACCCTGACCTTAGCTATCAAAGCATCGTCCGGTAAATCGCTGATCGATTCAATGTATTTTGCCCTGCCGTGCTCAAGAGTTACAAATTCAATTGATGTGTACCTGTTCATAATTGTAAAGTTTTTAGTTTTGAATTCCATGCCGGTTGCCCGGCTGGTGCGATTACTCATTATTGTATGCTTCAATATCTTCTTTAGAAGCCTTGCTCAGTTCAGAAAAATAAAGAATTGTCTCGTTGTGAGATAACATTGACTCAAATTCCTTCCTTGCTTCTTCATCGTTATTTGCGCGCACGCCAAAGAATTCAGTGGTGATTTTTTCATCTCCACCCCATGTTTTTGCTCTTTTTTCGATTTTTGCGATGTACTTGTTCATATCCGTAAAGTTTTGTTGTTGTTTGATGATATAAAGGTAATACCTATTACGATAATAAGCAAGAAAAGGTAATACTTTTTTTAAAATATTTTTTTTGTTTAAAAACTTGTACGGTATTACCGTAATACCCTATATTTACAGCATGATTACAACAGAGGTTATTTCAATTAAAGCCAAAAAGGGACTTAAAGACCATATTGATAAAGTGGCTAAAAAAAAGAACACTAATCGAAATGCTCTTATAGTTGAGACGCTTAAGAAGGTTTTCAGATACAAAGAGGAATAATGGCCCGCAGAACAAAAGACAAGCAAATGAATTCGAATTCTCAGATTATTCTTAATGGCATTGGCACCAATGAATTATTGGAGGCAGTGAGAAATATTGTCCGCTCCGAGGTTCAGGCTCTCCCCCAGCCTGAAAAGATAAAACCATACCTCAACATCGACGAAGTTTGCGAATTGCTCGACCTGGCAAAGCAGACTATTTACACGATGACTCACAAAAAACAGATACCCTTCATTCGAAGGGGTGGTAAACTTTTGTTTTCACGCGAGGAAATTAAGAAATGGGTGGAGGCATCAGCACAGCCAATTATTAAGAATTGACAGAAGGGCATAGGAGGCTTGTCGGAGTAGCGGATCCGATTCCCCGCTAGGAGCACATTCGGCCCCCGTTAAGCAGTAGGGTATACGCCGGGCGCGCCAGATTTTGTGTGCAAGCCTCCTTACTTTATTTTAAGATATTGGGACTTCTATTACAAGTTAAATAATATGCCTGATGGCGCAATAGTAACCCTTGATAAGTAGGAAATATGAACAACATCCCCGACAAGATATACCTACAGGTTGACGCTGACGGCGAGCGTCCGGAGGACTTCAAAGAATGTAAGGAAGTGTCCTGGTGTTCCGACCGGGTTCATAAGACAGACATTGCATTTTACTCGGAGAAACAACGGGATGAGTTTGCGTTAGGGTTCGCTAAGTTCCTCGAAGGCTTTCATTCAACAGCAATGAATAGTTCCGGACATCGTGAGTATTGGAAAGAGCCAGACAACCTACCAAGTCAAATGAAAACAGCGTCACAACTCCTATCTGAGTACAAACAAAACACTTAAAAGAAAAGAGCCCGTAATAGGCACCGGTATACCTGAGGGCGGTACAGAGATAAGAACGGAAAGTACATTATGAGTATATTAAAAGACATAATAGACTTCATAACCAAGATATTTCAATGGTGGGTTGTGATCATGCCATGGGAGCAAGGGATAAGGGTCACTTTAGGGAGAAAAATAACCCTACTGGATAAGGGAATATTTCTAAAAATACCGCTCATTCATGCCGTTTACGTTCAGGAGAAGCGCTTAAGGCTTATAAATCTACCGATTCAGACGGTGTGCACTGGTGATGGTCACGCCATTACAATAAGCTGCGCTGTAGGATATTCGATAGTTGATATAGGCAAACTATACAATACCTTATATCAGCCAGACATGACGATTTCAAACATAGTAGCGAGCAAGGTATCAGATTATATTTTCAAAACAACAGTAGCTGAATGCAAGCCAGATAAAGTCGAGAATGACATAATCAACGCCCTTGATCAGTATCAATACGGCCTAAAGTTTGAATATGTCAGGATAATAAATTTCGCAGTTGTCAAGACGTTCAGACTTATTCAGGATCAGAGTTATATATATGAAGGATTGGATATGCTAAAACAGAAATAATGCTACTAACTGACATACTTAGTCGGGACAAGTCCCGATGGATCACCGAGAAGTACGGCATAACAACCGTAGAAGAAGCGCAACAACTTACTGATGAGCAGCTTTTAAATGTCCGTTATATCGGAAAGATTGCTATCCAGAAGATAAGGAAAGCCACAGACTACACTTTGGAACAAATACCATCAAGGGAAGTTTGTAAGATGTGCTGGAATGAGATTACAGTCGGGTTCAAGGTGCCTAATCACATTTGGAAAGCCTCTGTACCAAGTTTGTTTAAGGATAAGACTTTATGTTTAGGATGCTTCACAAAACAGGCAGATCATAAATTGATTGCCTGGAGCGAAAAGATAGAGTTCTTTCCAGTGAGTTTAAGAGATCATTTGACAAGAAACAGCAATAACATTGAGGCTTATAACATATTGGACGATACTATTGTGACAACCATAAAATGAACTGAAATACACCTATATTTGAAATATGGAACAAGAAGCACAGGAACCAACGCTCAAGGAGCTAACATTAAAGAAAATCGAACACCTAGAAGCAGACATCCAGAAAAAGGAAGCCGAACTAGCCTTGTTGCGTGACAGCTTAAAGAAATGTAAGAAGGCACTAAAGGCACTGGAATGACAGGTAAACAAATACATAAGACCCTTATCGCTCAGTTCATAGAAAAGAGGGAACAGCAGATACTCGACCGGTTAGCCCAAATTGGCATCACATTCAAAAACCACAAAGAAAAGGTTCTTTTTGCAAAAAACCGGCTAACACTGATTAAGTCAGACAATAAACGAGCGCTTTTCCTTGATTACCACAGTGATAACAGACGGATGATTTGTTGGTGGCTTGAAGGTGCTGATTATGAGGTAAAATTTGAAAATAATAAGTATACCGCTACGATCAAGTCAAATTAAATAAAGTGGCACTTAAAGCACTGGAAAGTTGACTAAAAACGAAACATTTCGTAATTTGCGGTCATGATCAACGTAAACTATACGAAAGACAGTCATGGCCCTGCGAGGGGCTAGGAAGCCCAAGTTAACAGCTTGGGTTTTCCGTTTTTAAATGTTTAAACAAACATGTTCCACGTGGCAGCACCCGAAGGAAATCAATTCTGGAAACTAAGATCAAAACACGGACGGGATAAGCTATTTCAAACGCCTGAGCTTATGTGGGAGGCTGCTTGTGAATACTTCGAGTGGTGCGACAACAACCCATGGTATAAAAACGAAGCTATTAAATCAGGCGACCTAGTGGGAACAACAGTCAAAGTTCCAACAGCAAGGCCATACACAATAACAGGTTTTTTGGTTTATATAGGCGCTTCTGAGCAGTATTGGAGGACTTTCAAGGCTAACGACCATAAAGATTTCTTAGCGGTCATGGAAGAAATTGAGCGAGTAATCTATACACAGAAGTTTGAAGGGGCCGCGGTAGGTGCTTTTAACGCGAATATAATAGCTAGAGACCTTGGATTATCAGATAAAAACTCAATGGATTTAAGTGGCACTGTAACCGTTAATTTCAAGGATGCTGAATGAACGTTACGATCATCCGTCCAAAATTAGCCTCTTATCAAAAACAGATACTAGAAGCCAGCGAAAGGTACACAGTAACACAGGCCGCGACAAAAATTGGAAAGACATTCTCTCACCTGTGGTGGATATTCGAAATAGCCAACAGCCCTCCAAAGAAGGGCGCGAACTACTGGTGGATTGCGCCGGTGTACTCTCAGGCCAAAATAGCCTTCAACCGTTTAAAACGCGTAATTGAAAGATACCATGTGTACAGATCAAACGAATCAGAACTCTACATCGAAACACCAAAAGGATCAAGAATCTGGTTCAAGTCAGCGGAAAAGCCGGACAACCTCTACGGGGAAGATGTGTTCGCAGCAGTATTTGATGAGTTCACAAGAGCTAGAGAAACTAGCTGGCACGCTCTACGAACTACTCTCACAAGCACTAGAGGCAAGTGTAAGTTCATTGGGAACGCAAAAGGGAGAAAAAATTGGGGTTACAAATTGGCCCTCAAGGCTCGCAGTGGGGATTCGGATTACAGATTCTTCCGAATAACCGCCTACGATGCTGTTGCAGAGGGAATTTTAAGTGAGGATGAAATCATTCAAGCAAAGAAGGACTTGCCAGACTCAGCATTCAGGGAGCTGTACCTCGCCGAAGACCTTGAAGATCAGGCAAACCCATTCGGGGTAGAGTTCATCAAAAGGCAGATAAGGCCACAATCAAACGAAGAACCGGAATGTTTCGGAATAGACCTTGCAAAGTCAGTAGATTGGACGGTGATAGTAGGACTAGACTCATTTGGGCAGATATGCCAGTTTCACCGATTCCAAGCAGACTGGAACCAGACGAGGAGAAGGATAATAGACATTATAGGATACACCCCTACGGCGATAGATTCAACTGGTGTTGGTGATCCGATTGTAGAGGATATTCAGAGATCGTGTCCGCAGGTAGAGGGCTTTCACTTCTCATCGAACTCAAAACAACAGATCATGGAAGGACTGGCCAGCGCAATACAAAATGGGAATATCACTATCTTAGATGGAATTATGAGGGAAGAGATGGAGGCTTTTGAGTTTGAGTATACTAGGACAGGTGTTAGGTATACAGCTCCAGAAGGAGTCCATGACGACACTGTTTGTGCGCTGGCGCTCGCAAATCACAAGAGAGTAATAATACCAGGACAGACATACATAAGCTCACACCGATGAAATTTTCATTCAAACTAGGTAAGGAAACAATTACCCGCGAACTTCCTACAAGGTGGGAAGAGGTAACATTCAAGATGTTTTGCGATGTCGCAGAGGCAAAAGACGATATAGACATCCTTGCGATAGTAACAGGATTAGACAGAGAGTCGCTCAGGAAAGTCAAAATTCTAAATCTTGACACAATCATGGCTGCCATGTCTTTTCTAAAGAGCCCGTGCCCTCAGTCGCTACCGAAAACGATATTAGGGTACAAGGTATCCAAAGACCTTTCATACGAGACAACAGGACAGTATGAGGACTTGCGTAATGACCTGAACGCTAATAAGGATGCCTCCGGAATTGATCAGATAAAGCGCTATCCTTTGTATTGTGCAATCTACTGCTGCCCTCAAGAGTACGGCGAATACGATTGGGAGAAAGCGGAATGGATGAGTAAATGGTTCTGGAACGCGCCGGCCGGGGAGGTGCTGGCCGTAGGAAATTTTACTTTAGCGAAGTTGACCGCATTGAAACTAGGGATAAAAGTAGATTTCCACCCACGAATCTCACTGCGGAAGAGATTAACGCTGGCTTTCAGAATATTGCTAATGCGTTTGGGTTTTACGGCACGCTCCTATACATGGAAAGCGAAACAGGGCACAGGAGAGAAGAATTACTCAAATGGTCAGTGAACGAATTCAGGTATAATTTAATATATTTATCGCACTGTCAGAAAGCGAACAAGGAGTACTATCGTATCATGAACGATAAAATGAAGAAGAAAAAATGACCCGCTCAGAACTACGAACGTTTATAGAAAATGGGGTTGAGACAATTAGCCCTTCGTGCTACTTCCAGACAGGCAGGATAACAGAATTGAACTCAACAAAGGACATTACCTTCCCGTTTATCTGGCTTATATCTCCTGAAACTTCTTTAGACATTGTGAACAATATCGCCCCGTTCGATAACTGGTCAATTGAACTACACATAGGAAAGAAGGACGCGCAAGACTCACTGTACAATGACTACGAGCGCATTGTAGATGAATGCGACCTTATAGCCAGGAAGCTCATGAAGAAGTATAACGACATCATAGACGGGTACGCAACAGCGACGATCTCAGGGACAGGAATAACGCCGTTCATTAAGAGACACGCCCACTGCTCGACAGGGGTGGTGCTTTCATTTACTCTCAACGCACCGGACACTACTTCATTTTGTGATTGAGCAAATACTAAATACCTACGGAAAGTTTGGCGTTGAGTCGATCAAGGCAGACGTATCCAGGTATTCAGCCACGGGACAGACAGCTCAGTCGGTTAAGTATGTAGTTCTAAAACAGGCCGAAACATATACACTCAGGTTCTTAGGTCGTAAATTCTTCTCCGCACTTGAAACCGGTAGAGGGCCACGCAAAGGAACTACCTACCAGGAGTTTGATCTAAACATTCTCGAGTACATGAAGATACGGGGGATAGGTTCAGACCTTCCTGAGAAGAAGCGGGCTCAGCTTGCCAGATTTATCGCATACAAGATCAACAAAGAAGGTGACAGCGTGTTCAAAAGCGGTGGCCGTCAAGTATATTCCGATAATCTTCTTAAATTAGTATCGGAATTAAAGGAGGCCCTCGTTAGAGACGCTAAGAACACAGTAATAAAAACTATCAAGCGTGGTTTCGGTGAATAAAAGCCCTCGTGGATACCTAGTAAAAGACCTTGTTGCGGGCCAGAATTACCCCATCTCTCAGTCATTCGGAAACTTCGGGCCGTTTGCTGGATTTGCCGGTGGACACATATCGGAATACGGAGACATTTATTTCTCTGCCCATAGTTCCTCAAGTGTCCTCAAGCTGAATAGAAACAGCAGAACAACGTCTCTCATAGGTTTTCTTGGCAACAGCGCACAAAAGCATGCAAAGTTCAACCGGTCGCCGCAGGGAAATTTATATGCCCCGCCATTTAATGCAGTATCTAATGCAAACATTTTAAAGGTTGATCCGCTGACCGACACAGTAACCGCTTTTGATAATACAAGCTCTGGCATAAGAAGGTACTATGGGTTCGTGTTAGCTAATAACGGAATGATGTATGGGATACCTTATCAGGCCACAACCATCTTAAAATTAGACCCATCCACAGACACTGTTTCGACAGTGGGATCATTTACTAATCCTTCTCTTGGTGGTGGTGCCCTTGCTCCAAATGGAATGATTTATTGCGTACCAAGATTTGGAACATATATTTTAAAGATAGACCCATCGACAGACACATTGAGTACGATTGGATCATTCCCGAGTTCTGAAAAATGGGAGGGCGCAGTTTGTGGAATGAATGGTCGCATATACGGATTTCCTTCGAACTCATCCTCATATATTGAGATTAATCCTGATGATGATACGTATAGAGAAATACCGTCTATTGAGAGCGACTGTTTTTCAGGATCACTTGCTCCTAACGGGAAGTTTTATTCACCGACCGAGAACTCATCTAATGTAATTGAATTTGACTCACGCCTATTAACAACTAGGCAAATACAAATGACCGGGCCAAATCAAGTGAATAATTGGTGGGGTTTAGTTATGGGTCAAAATGGATGGCTATATGGAGCGCCGTACGCATCAAACAGGATACTTGAGGTTAGCAGAGTAGGACAGGTCACAAGTGAAATGTATACTATGCCGTCAGACATATCTACATTATCGACATCTCTATACAACAAATTTTATAATAACGTATGACCGCAACAGTAACCGATAGCTCAGGAGAAGCCCTATTTACGACTACAGTACCTCACGGGCTGTCTGTAAATGATGTTGTATATGTTCAGTCGTATGTTGAGGACTATAACGGTTTTGTATACATAGAGTCTGTAACATCTACAACGTTTACCATCTCAAGATCAGAGGGAGGCGACCCGGTTGCCTACATAAAAGACATTACCGCAACGGTAAACGTTGCTTCTTCTGTTGCTTGGTCATGTGTTCATTTGCCGATTGTATATGAGCTTTCTTCAGATGTCTATCCAGATAATAATTCTGCAACTCCGAGTACCGTAAACTCATCAGCAAATGATGATGGATTAACGAGATTAACATTAAGTTCATCAAGTGGTATAATAGATCAGTATACTGGAACATTCGAGGAGCTTGATTTTATTGAGGTAATTGGAGCGACAAGCCAGGAAGTAAATGGAGTGTGGCAAATTTTAGATAAAGCCTCCTCGTCACAAATCACTATAAATCTTCCTTATAATTCCCAGCACAGTTTTGCTGGCGGAAGTGTAGTTCGGTATTACTCAGGCTATCATATTCTGATTAAAGTATATGCAGGAATTGACGTTGGCCATCCGCTTTACACGCAAAAACCTTTAGAGCTCGCATCGACTCTAAAGCTAATACCAGACTCAAATAACAATGTTAGAGTCTCTATCAACGAGGTGCTAAAGAACTACGTGAAGCTAAAGAACAATCTGATTCTTGGAACGCTTCCCAATAATATTGATTTTTGGGTTAGTTATTACATAGAGAGTGCTGAGGCATACGATCGATCTAACGGGTACACCGTCGCCTCATTTGTGTCTGACTATACTCAAGATTCGTTTACCGGAAACGCAGTACAAGCAAAACTATCATTCAAAAATATTTACAGTGGTCAATTAAGCGAGTATGTTATGAAAGGCGGATTCTTAGGATTATTCCTGACATTGTTTCAAACACCAATATTGTTTTCTTGTGAAGAATGTTATCAGGACATAAGTTGCATTATAGACGTTGAATTATCAGAATTGTCTCTTAGTGAATGGGAGAATCTTGACACATCATTTACCAACTGGAACGTGTCTGATCAGCCAACAGTAACACTCAATGGAGATGGAGCATTTGGAGACGCTTCTGATATTATAAGGAGAGAGTTTAGCGGGCCCGCTGGCACATACCCTGTTACTTTTCAGTTAACACTTAGTGTTACCGGAAATATTTATGTTTGGATGTATGTAGGTTACACTGATGATACATCCGACGTATATGCAACACTGTATACGTCTGTATCTGTTATCAATGATACGATAGATGTTATTGCCAATAAGGAAGTGAAATATATTGGTTTATATCTTGATAGATTCGATTCAGGGGAACCGCCCGGAAATGTTGCCTATACATTAAACAGCGTATCGATTGAAGGGGGGGCTAACGCCTCTTATCAAGAAATATATTTCCGTATGATTGGATACAACAATGGGGTTATTCAAGAAATAAATGACGAACAGATAGCCTATCAGGGCAAGGGAGTATATAGGTTACCATTGTCGTCATCGTGTGACAATGATAGTATAGTTGTTTATGTGTTCGGGACAACAGGGGTATATAACGATGAGGAGATTATCTCAGAAATAAAGACAATAGATGTTAATTGCGATTGCGCAAACTTCAATCTACGCCTATGCTGGCTTAACAATTTAGGGGGCTTCGACTACTGGAACTTTACGGCTGGATCAGAGTTTCAGACTGAGATAGTAGATACCGGAGAGAAGAGTACGAACCTGTTTCCTGACTTCCCTGTCTCTTATGGAGAGTACGCTGACACGTTAGACCGCCAGCAGACATATAGGAAGTCGCTCAAAAAGATTTTGGTAAGGAGTCAGCATGTAACGCAAGATCAACTTGAAGCGATTTCTTATATCAAATCCTCCACGTTAGTACAGATTATTAACTCGCGCACAGACCGAAGAACAGTAATAGTTGATTCTGATTCTTTTGTAAGGTATCGGGAGTTTGAGGATAAGGAATATACCATCCAGTTTACTATAAGCTATACTGACGACAACCCATCACAAACGGCATGATAATAAAGGTAGGAGATGAGTTTATAAATGAACCTGTAGAGATTGAGATCGAGCGAAAATCAAAAGTTTTTGAATCGATTGGTGAATCACAGGGTGACTTTAGCTACTCATTTAGCCTTGCCAACACGTCAGACACCCGCAGCAAATTAGGGATAACGTCTATCCAGGAGGTAAACAAAAGAATATACAGCAGGATAGACGCAACATTATTAAGTAATTCAGGAACAGAAATATACCGAGGCTTTATTCGAATCGATGGCATTACCGAAACAATAGACTGTTCATTTTTTTCAGGTAACACAAATTGGATGGAGGAGTTGGACGTGCCAATGCTAGAATTAAACATGGCTCAATATGATGTTCCTTTGAATACGTCATCTATCACAGCGTCATGGCTTAATAATTCTGGCGTTGTATTTCCTTTAGTTGAGAAAGGCAACCTAACGAACAGGAAGTCGAGATATATGTTCGATGGAGACTTCCATCCGTTCATTCATGTCAAGGATGTGTTTAAAGCAATCACTTCAAATACAGGTATTAAGTTTGCCGGAGACCTTTTAAAAGACAGCAGGTTTAACTCACTCATCACATCAAATAACAGCCAAAAAAAAAATAATGAAGACAGGGCTGTATACATAGGAAAAACTGGCGCACAAGTAATGCCAGGATCATTTACTAAGGTAACATTTACAAATGAATCAGCCCCGTATAATGATTCCGTTTATTCGAATTGGGACTCATCTAACAGTCAGTACATAGCTGACGTTGGCATTATAAAGATGTCAGTACAGGTGAACCTCAGAGTCACTAATCTTGGCCTAGCATTGTTCACGATTGTAAGGAATGGAACAGAGGTAATCGGATCGTTTGCTGCCAACGCTACAAACAGAATTGTCGAAACAGTTGAGGTTAGCGGTATTGAACAGGGGGATACAATTGAACTGCAATCAGCACATCTGTTTACTAGCTCACTTACAATACAGGAGGACTCATGGATAAAGATGATCCCTATAAAGCTGAAGAACGTGTTTGCAAATACCCTTCTGCCGGATGTTAGCTGTACTGATTTTATTGTTGACATATTTAAGATTTTCAATATTGTTCCTAGCTATGACCCATACTCAAAGACAATAAATACTGTCTTGTTTAAAAACATACCTAAGAAAGAGGCAATAGATTTAAGCATGTATGTTTCTGACTATACAGTTGACTACATAGACATTGCATCTAGTTATGATAAGAGAAATCTACTAAGATACTCACAGCAGTCATCCGATGAAGTTGATGAGTACAATGAATCAAACACCAATGAATATGCGTCTGGGTCTATTGATATTTCAAATGCGTTTCTGGAGGAGGAGTCTGATTTATTTACATTATTGTTCACAGCTCCATTTCAAAAAGACATATCGTTGATAGGAACATCATTGCCGTCACTGAACTTTGCTGAGACAGAAGATACCGATCAAACAAGAGCAATAACGAGTGTAACAAATAGTAGCGGGGTTGCCAGATTTAATTGGAGTTCTGGTGGTGCTCTGACAGCAGGGACACTTGTAAGAATATCAGACTCAAGCAATGACGGATATAATGGCGAGTTTGTGATTGAGGTCGCAGGTGCTAACTATGTAGAACTATATGACTGCAACTACGACACAAACGCAACAGCGACAATTACAGAACTAGAGATAGTTGATATAGACAATGATGACCAGGTATTGCTTCTATATCAGTACAACACAAACAGTCCGTCACTGCTATTCACAGAGTTTTCAGGGATAACAAGCATCAGATATAACGGCACAAAACTAGGAATGGCATTCGCCTATTTTTATTTTCCTGATTTAGGCTTTCCATTTAATTCAGGCCCAAAAAAAGAGGCCCTATATTTCAATAGGATAAGTGGGTCAAGTCAAAAAGGATTAAAGGAGGACTATTTTGAAGACATTGAAAGGATATTAAATGATCCTGTTAAGGTAACCTGTACTATGAATATACCGGAGAAAGTGTTTAATCAGATCGATTTGATTTCGCCCGTCCGCGTCTCTACGAAAGATTTTGATTCATTGTTTTTTGTTAACTTGATAACCGGATACCAGGGATCGGAATTACCTTGTACCGATGAACTAATAAAATTGTAATGGCTACCGAGAGAGAAGAGATAATACTAGACATTCAGGTCAACCAGGGTGACCTAAATGATCAGTTGGTAGAGACCAGAAAGAGTATAGAGCAGGTCAGGAAAGCTCAGCAGGAATTACGAAAGGAATATATTGCAGGCACAAAGGACGTTGACGAGTACACAAAAGAGACTATTGAGTTAGAGCGCTCTTTGAAGCGCGAGCAGGAGAACTACAAGAATCTAACCAAAGCAATAGACACAAACTCTAATTCTCTTAACGCACAACGGCAGAGACTTATTGCATTAAAACGAGAGCGTGATAATCTCGATAGGTCTACAAAAGAAGGAGCGAAGCAATTTGAGAAACTAACTAATCAAATAAAACAGCTAAATGATGCTATAAAGGAGTCTGAGGAAGCTGGAGGAGATTTTGGGAGGAACGTAGGTAATTATGGAGAAGCTGTCAAAGATGCTGCTAGTAAAATAAACATAGCCGGTGTTTCGGTTGGTGATTTGTCAGGTAAATTGACGGCATTTTTGAATCCTGCAACAGCAGCTGTTGGGGTAGTTGCGGCTCTTGGTGCTGTGTATGCTAAGAGCACAACAGGAGCAAGGGACTTACAATTTGCTACTGATAAATTAACTTCTGTCTTCTCAATAATAACTGAGGATATAGGAAGGCTGGTTGGTGGCCCTGATGGAGGAGGAGGAGAAGGTTTGTTTTCAAAACTAACTGATAAGTACCTTCAGCTTATACAGTTTGTTCCTATTATTAAAGGGCTTGATCTTGTAACGGATAACGCTGTAAGCGATTACATTGAAAATCTCAGAAAGAAAGCAGACGAAGCAGCGAAAGCACTTGAGCGACTAAGGGAACTTCAAATATCGTTAGCCTTTGCGCGTGGGTTTCAAAAAGAAGATGAAAGACAAGCAGAGCTACAGAGGAGAATTAGGGATGATGAAACAAAATCCTTACGTGAGAGAATAGCAGCAACAGATCAATTATCAAAGTTACTCGAGGGCGCTCTTGATAAAGAGGGAAGGGTAATAAACAGAACGGTAGTTGTTTTGCAATCTCAAATAAAGGCAATAAAAGAAAGCACCGCTAATTTTGAAAACAACCGTGAGGCCCAACAAAGGGTTGCTGAGCTTGAGTCTGAGATTTTAGACGAGCAAGAACGAATCAACGGAATGTTAACCGAAAACGTCACCGCTCGCCGGGCTATTGTTAAAGCTCTTGAAGAGCAGCTACAGCTTGAAGAATTTATTAGAAGAGAGCAGGGAGCACCTGACACTGACGTAACTCGATCAACTGTTGATGTCTCAGGATCACCACTAGTAGATCAAGAAAGACTTGAAGGCGAGGCAATATTTAACTTGAGGGAAAAGTTGAATAACGATTTACTAGACCTTAACAACAGACTCTACATACAGGAAGTACAACAAAAAAGAGAGGCAGCGGAAGCAAAACGTCAGATTGAAGAGCAGTCATTAGGAGCTACATCAGCATTTATTAATGCGACATCACAACTATTTGAGCAGGAGTCGGTAGCTTATAAGGCGTTGGCACTGTCTCAGAATTATATTGATACATACCGAGCAGCAACATCAGCCTTAACTGATCCGCCAACAGGTGCCGGCCCACTGTTTGGCCCTATCTTAGCGGCAGCCACAATTGTTCGTGGTCTGGCTAACGCACAGAAAATTATTGGATTCGAATCCGGTGGGTACACTGGTACAGGGAGAAGTAATCAGCCGGCTGGTATAGTGCATAAAAATGAAGTTGTATTCAACGCACAGGATGTGTCTATGCTTGGAGGGCCATCGGTAGTTGACGCGATGAGACCGACACACAGGTCAAGACGCTCAAGAGGATTTGGATACCAGGATGGCGGAGTAGTTGTTAACTCACAGTTACAAAATGCTAATCAATCATTAGCAGTTATGGACATGATACGAAATATGCCAAACCCGGTGGTTGGGGTAAAAGAGTTTAACCAGGTTTCACGAAAGGTATCTGTTAAAGAATCATTATCGAGAAGAGGATGACAAGAGACCAGTATATCTACGAACAAGCAAAAGCTAAAGGACATAGAGGCTACAAAATAATAGCTAAACAATACGGCTTGTCTGTTCGCAGGATAAAATATATTGTTCAGAAGGAGTCGTTCAATGAGAAGATCAGAGAGTTACAAGAAGACGTCAGGCGATACAGAAACAAGTACTACGAAGCCATAATAAAAAAATAGGGATTCCCTGTCCGTATATCCATTTTTGCTATAAGGTAAATTTGGAATATGAACTATGGCCATATTTACATCAAAGGCGAAGTAAGCAGAGAAGAGGACGCTAGAGTTAAGCAGCAGTTAGACTCTCTTGAGAACGCCGGTAAAAAGGACATCATTTTGCATATAAGCTCTCCCGGCGGTTCTGTCTACGGAGGGTATAATACTTATCATCTCTTAAAGTCGTCAGGGCGCAATATCACAACAATCATTGAAGGGGAGTGTATGTCTATCGCTACTCTAATTGCAATGGCTGGTGAAAAGATAAGCATCCGCAGACCATCTCGTTATATGATCCACAACCCCTCCATGAGCGTACAAGGCAGCATGGAAGCCAAAGACTTCGAAAAAGAAGCAGGAGAGCTCAGAAGAATAGAGGGGGAAATGTCGCAGATATATGCGCAGAAAACCGGGCTTCCAATTGAAAAGGTTAAAGAAATGATGGATCGTGAAACGGGGATGAACGTAGACGAAGCGCTAAACTATGGCTTTGTAGATGAAGTACTTTCTGAAATAAGAGCAGTTGCACTAGGTAAACCAGAAAAAATGAAACCAGAAGACAAAACAACTTTAGAAAACTTCGGCGAAAAGCTTAAGAAGTTGGTAGAGAATATTTTCCCGGCAGGGCCACCAGCACCAAAGAACGTTGATCTACCGCTTCAAGATGGCGGCATGTTGTTCGTTGACAGCGAAGACCCTGCTAATTTAGTAGGCATGCCTGCGCTTATCGATGGTGCCCCGGCTCCTGACGGTGAATACCCGCTTGCTGACGGACAGGTAGTAGTCGTTACAGGCGGAGTTGTCGCAGAGATTAGGCCCGCGATGAGTCCAGAGGAGCAGATGAATGAGCTACGACAGCAGCTTGAGGCCGCAAAAAATGAACTTGCTCAGATCAAGAACGCAAAGACAGAGCAAGAGCAGACATTTGCCAGAGAGATAAAAGCTCTTCAGTCCGACTACGAGGCAATAAAGAAAATGACCGTAGGAAGCCCTGAGCCGCCAAAAAAGAGCGTTACAGCAAAAAAACAAACAGAGGTCAAGGAAGACTACTGGTCAACAGCAACAAAAGACTTCCTCGCCGAGAATTTTCCATTACTTAAACGAAACTAAATCATGGCCAGCGCATTAGAAGTAAATTTCAACTATACTTATCCCGGTATTCTTCCTCTTGAGGTTTTCTTCAAGCCCACAGAGGACACACCGGCACTCTCTGATATGTTTATCATAGACCAGGGAATCAGTCACAGTAAGCGATACAATCTACTCAATCAGTTGAGCAAGATACTTAAGCCCTACCGTGGGTGTGAGAGACAGTTCACAGGAACAGGAACGATCACAAACACGACTCTCGTAACAAAAGAGCACGAAGTCGGGCTTGAGTGGTGTAAGGACGACTTTACACAGCAGTTGAGCGGGCTGTACAATATCCTCGCGCAAGAGTGGCTTAAGACCGGGAATCAGTCCTTTGATCCTTCCGGCACGCCTATTAACACGATCATCACGCAGTTGATAGAGGACGCGATACGGAGAGATGTTTTCCGTAAAGTATGCTTTGCAGCTCAAGATGATGCAGACGAAGACTGGAATCAGATTGATGGCCTTATTACAAGGCTTATCGATACGTCAGGAGGGTCAAACTACTGTGTGCGCCGGGCATCAACAGATATTGGCACGCTGACTGCTGGACTTGCTCTCACAGCACTGAAAGCATGTTACGAGGAGTCAGCAAATATCTTGAAGGCGATACCAAACTCTAAGAAAGAGTTTTGGGTGACCGGGTCTGTGTATGAGAACCTATTGACGTCATACGAGTCAAACTCAACAGGCTCAGATATGCAATTCTCTCTTTTGATGAAGGGGCCAAGTGGACAGCTTCAGTACCGAGGAATTAATGTAACACCGATTTACTTCTGGGATACACTTCTTGAAGATACGACCAATCCGTGGTACGGCACAGTTTCAAACCTTATCATCTACACCACGAAGGAAAACCATTACCTGGGTGTAGAGAGCACTGCTGACCTAAACAAGATCGAAGGATGGTATGAGCGCAAAGACCGCAAGTACTATTTCGAGGGAGACATGAAATTCGGTTATCAATACTTACACTGCGATCTTCAAACCATCGCATACTAAAGGAGGTGCGATATGGCAAATTGTAAGATAACTCAGGGTATCACCAATGAGTGTACCGACATTCTAAAGGTAGGCGGGGCAGGAAAAACGTTTTGGGTAGGATACCTGTCTGACCTTAACACACAGTTTGATATTGACCAATCTTCAGACCTTACAGAAATGGACTTCCTGGCTTATGGCGGGTTGTATCGTTTCGATGGTAATAAGTTTGCGCACTCGTTTGGGTCTGAGTTGTCGGTAGCTGCTGGCGGCAACAAGTCGTTCATACAGACGTTCACAGGCAAGCTGTTTTTGAACTCCACGGAGGACGATGTCGTCTTTCAGGATTTGTGTGTTGGCAACGATATTTTCATTGTCGCACAGGACAATAACAGCAACTTCTTCATCTTGGGCGCAAGGAATGGCCTATCAGCATCGGCAGATGTTCAGAATACCGGACAGACGGGAGACTCGGATACAACCGACACGATTACCCTGACAGGCCAGGAGCCTACCAAGCCACTACGGTTTTTTGTCAACACTTACGCACAAACATTGGCCCGGATAGAGGGCTATGAGATTTAATAATTTTGTATATCTTTACATAATCCTTGCGCAAAATAAGAGTCCCGGTTTTTTGGGGATGTTTCTACGCGCAAGGAGAAACTGACCTGAATGACCGGGACTTTTAGTTTATGAGAGCTTTTCAGATGACAAAGCAGGAACTTTACACTGCCCTACAGACAAGTGGGCAGCTCAATAGAATGACTAGTAGCGAGCTGTGGAAGGAGGCTTTCAAACGATACAATACAGAGCGTGGCACTAAGCTAAAACCAAACTGCGGAATGTGTTTTGAAACTGTAACGAAATGGCTGCAAAGTTAGGGTTCTTTCAGATATACTATGATGACGACCAACTCGAATACCTGTATCCGTTTGCGACTCCTGTTAAAAACGATTCGCTAACACACTACTTCGAAAATACTGTTATTGCGTCTATGGTTCCTTTCGTTGACGCAGAGCGTATATCTATTTGTTCATGGCGGCTGGCTCGTAAGAGGGGAGACGTAAGAAGACATACAAAAGGTGAGTTGACGGAAGAGAGTATTATAAATAATGATTATGATGTTGCGATACTTACCCCCAGGGCTCCTTCGCACATGCCTTTGGCTATGGCTGCTATTTGGCATCGCGGCGTATGGGATATTGCGATTAAAAAACTACGTGAGTTCATTAATGTCCCAAATGAGCTTAAGCGTGCAATCTATGAAAACCATTTTGTTGCGAATGGTAATCTTTACAAAGAGTATGTTCGAACATGTCTTATACCTTGTATTGATTTTATGGAGCATAACAAGGATATTTTTCTGTTGGATGCAAACTATAGAACCAAGAAAACAAAGGAGGAACAGCGTGCATACAAAGAGATGACAGGCAGAGACGACTGGCCTATAGCGCCATTTGTACTTGAGAGGCTGTTCAGCATTTGGATTAATGACAAGGACTTAAAGGTTATATCGCTATGAGTTATGGTTACAACTAGATTTATCGGTCGTCTAGGAAACTCTATGTTTCAAACCGCTGCATGTATAGGGTATGCGAAGAAGTATAACTATGCGTGGGCAGTTCCTTATAACTCGAATGAGTCGTCTATCCATAAAGTTTTTCCAAGCCTTCCAAAAACGTATGATAATCCGATAACGTGGCCACGAAGAGGCAGAGGGTACGATCCTTCAATGTACGACTATGTAGAAATACCTCACTGTGGGCCTAACGTTTTACTCGCTGGGTTCTTTCAGTCGTACAAATACTTTGAACACTGTGAGAACGAGGTAAGGAAAATATTTAAACTTGACTACTATCCAGAGTACAAAGACTGTGTAAGTATACATGTAAGAAGAGGGGATTATGTTAACTTAGTTGACAACTTTGACCCGGTGACGCCTGAATACATTAGCGCATCACAAGAACTGTTTGAAAACAAAAAGTTTATTGTTTGCTCCGATGACATTGAATGGTGTAAACAGAATATAAAAGGTGACGTGGAGTTTTTCAATGGCAACGAGAGAGAAGATTTGAGTGTATTGCAGTCATGTGGAAATCACATTATCTCAAACAGCACCTTTAGCTGGTGGTCGGCGTGGCTCAGTCCTTATACTGATAAAACCGTTGTTTGTCCACACAACTTGTCATGGTATGGAAAAAACAACGGCGTAGTAGTTTCAGCTAGACAACGAGGTACTGAGCCGGCAAAAGACTTGATACCTCCAGATTGGATAAAAATAAAATTCAGATAAAATGGAAACATGGAAGATTATTCAAAAAATGGCAGACGAGGCCGAAGGGGTTGACGGCTCCGGGCGCGGATGGGGGCCACTATACTATCATGTCATGCCGCGTATAATAAATCATTTTGGCTTCACTGTTGGCGCTGAGATTGGCGTAGCATTTGGTGGGCATGCCTGCGCTATACTTGACAACACAGAAATAAAGAGGCTGTATTGTGTCGATCCGTATACACTTGTATTCCCGAACACAGACGGATATTCTCTTCCGAACGGTCAGCACTTCACGCAAAAAGAGTACGAAGAACTGTATTTATTAGCTGAGAGGAGAATTAACAGGGAGCGAGGGCCTAGAGGCGAACTGATACGCGAAACATCCCACGCCGCATGGGCAATGATCAGGGGCAAGTTGGACTTTGTGTTCATCGACGCAAGACACACGTATGAAGATTTGTACACAGATATTCACATATGGAGACAACGCGTAAGACCTGGTGGAATTGTAGCTGGGCATGACTACGATCATCCAAGCTATCCAGGTATAAAGAAAGCAGTTGATGAGATATTCGGTAAAGTGAATCTTGAGGATGGTTACGTTTGGTGGACGCAGATATGATTTCAATTTGCATACCTACGTACAACCGGTTTGAGTTGCTCTTGCAATCTTTCGAGAAAGTCCTACACGATGAGCGGATAGGAGAGATTGTGATTGTGGATGATCATAGTAACGACTTTGAAATCTTGACGCAATTGTCACTATATACACTATATAGTAAGCCTGACAAAGTTAAAATATTTCTTAACGAAAAAAACTTAGACTGCTATCGTAACAAGAGAGAAGCAGTAAGTAAGGCTTCTAACGAATGGATTATACTACTGGACTCTGATAACGTGATCGATCGTAGTTATTTGGATGCAATAATGGAACACCTTCCACATGACAAACGCTGCATACTTCAACCTTCGTTTGCTAGGCCTCACTTTAATTTCAGCAAATACAACGGAATGATGATAACTAAATCAAACGCTGGAAATTACATCCATGACCGCTGGTTTGAGACTATGCTGAATGCGTGTAACTTCTTTGTGAATCGTGACGAGTATTTAAGAATTTGGGACGGCAGTATAGACCCTGTAACGAGCGATTCAATCTACTTCAACTATCGATGGCTCGAAGCTGGTAATTCAATCTACGTAGTTCCTGGTATGGAGTACGAACACAGAGTACACGATGGCAGCCACTACCAGCATAATGTAAGAAGAACACCAAAAGGCCTTCACGAAAGCATATTAAAGAAACTAAGAGCAATGAAATGAAAACAGCACTTGTACTAGGAGCCGGTGGGTTCATAGGTAGCCACCTTGTAAAGAGATTGAAATCAGATGGATACTGGGTTCGCGGGGTTGATCTAAAGAAACCGGACTTTTCAGAATCAGAGGCTGACGAATTTCTAATTTATGATTTACGTGATACACGAAATGTTGAGGCGGTGATGAGACTTGACATTACATACGAGTTTACATTTCTGCCTAGAGCGTTTGGAGGATCAATTGCGTTTGATGAAGTCTATCAACTGGCAGCAGACATGGGCGGGGCTGGATACATCTTCACAGGTGAACATGACGCAGACGTGATGCACAACAGCGCTACTATTAATTTAAACGTCTGCCATTTGGCTAAAGAATACGGAGTCGGCAAAGTATTTTACTCTTCTTCGGCTTGTATGTATCCGAAGGAATTTCAGGAAGATGCTAATATGGATTGGTGTGGTGGTTTACAAGAATCACACGCCTACCCTGCAAACCCCGATTCAGAATACGGATGGGAGAAACTATTCAGTGAACGTCTTTACCTTGCTTACGCACGCAATCATAACCTAGACGTAAGGATAGCACGTTTCCATAACATCTACGGCCCGGAGGGGACTTATAGAGGAGGTAAGGAGAAAGCTCCGGCGGCTATTTGCAGGAAGGTAGTTGAGCTACTACACGCAACAACAAGCAAAGACCATAATAATCTTGAAATATGGGGAGACGGAAACCAAACGCGCTCGTTTCTTTACATTAATGATTGCATAGACGCTGTGCGGTTACTCATGGAGTCTGACTTTAAAGAGCCTATCAACATAGGATCAGAGGAGATGATTTCTATTAACGATCTGGCAAAGATGATTATCGACATCTCCGGGAAAGACATTCACATCAAAAACATTGATGGCCCAACAGGAGTAAGGGGAAGAAATTCGAACAATGATTTAATTCGTGATGTTCTCGGATGGGAGCCAAAGTATAGCTTACGTGAAGGCATGGAACTAACGTACCAATGGATCAAATCACAATACTAACAGGGTACGCCGGTAAGTGTATCTACCGCGACATCTCGCTAAGAAACATAGAGGAGTATTGCGAAAGGTGGGGGCATCACCTTGTTGCTCACTACGAGAACGAAATTGACATAAGCAACAAATATTGGTATAAGCATGACGTAATTAGGCAAAATTGCAGAGATGGCAGCGTAAATATGTGGATAGATGCAGACTGTATATTTACAAACATGGCAAAGCCGTTGCCATCTTTGGACGGAAATGATATGCTGCTTACTTTGGATGGAGATTTGCAGGCTGGTTGTTTTATGTTTAAGGCTTGGTCTGACATATTATATCAGTGGTGGTCATTCAATCCGGATTATGAAGCGGATAATGATAACAGTTGTCTGACGCAATTGGTAAGAGCTAGACCTGAGTTGATGGACAACATAAAGGTACTGTCAAACAAAGAGTTCGTCACAAAACATATTCACTTCGAAAAAGGTGATTTTATTATGCACGTGCCAGGGTCTTCCGAAGAAGAAAAGAAATACTACATGGAGCTTTACTCAAAAGAAATCGTACGATAATGCTTATAGATTTCAGAAAACTATTTCCAAAGTACAACATCAAACCAAAAGGCGTACTGCATGTTGGTGCTAACGTTGGTGAGGAGGCCCCGGTTTATAATGAGTTGGGGATTAAAGATGTGGCTTGGATTGAGGCGAATGAGCAGCTAATACCTCAGTTACGGATTAATACAAGTTACAGGTATGGACATAAAGTTTACAATGCGTTAATCGGTGATGTGGAAGGTCTGGAAGTAAAGCTGCATATCTCTAATAATGCAGGACAAAGTAGTTCAATTTTAGAGCTATGGACTCATAAAAAAGCACATCCAGAAGTTCATTATGTTGGTGAAGTGGTAATGAAAATGAAAAGATTAGATCAACATGGGTGTTGGGGCGGATACGACTTTCTAAACATGGACATTCAAGGCGCTGAACTAAAAGCCCTGAAAGGAATGGGAGACTTACTTCATCAATTCAAATGGGCCTACCTTGAAGTAAACAAAGAAGAGCTTTACAAAGGATGTGCTCTTGTTGGAGAAATTGACGAATACCTATCTACCTTTGGATTTAAACGAGTAGAAACCTATTGGGTAGGCAATACCGGATGGGGCGATGCTCTGTACATCAAATGATACAAGTACCAGAACAATTCAGGCCACACATACGTGTAGACTATCCGCCTAATAACTTTAAAATATTTGAGGAGTGGTTTTTCGATAACGCCCCTGACGTAATTCTCGGTGATCGTCACTACCTACCAATATTTTGGACATCATACTACGTAAACAACAACTACGGAAAAGATAAATCAGCAATATCCGATTTGCAAAAGTTTATCGACTCACTTGATACTTCAAAAAAGTATTTTACTATCCTTCAATACGATGACGGAATACTAAATAATGTCAATCATCTTGACCTTATGATTATAGGGTCAGGTGGAGGAAGGATTGACTATCCTATCTCGTTGTTGACGATGCCGCACCCATATGACTTTACTGATACACGAGACATATTTTGCTCATTCTCAGGAAGCAAGACTCACCCACTTAGGAATAATTTACCAGGACACATAGCAAATAATCTGCCTATTTATGAGTATTGCAGACTAATGACCCGATCTGTCTTCGCTCTTTGCCCGCGTGGATATGGGCCGTCCTCATTTAGAATATGTGAAGCAATGCAGTATGGCGCTATTCCTGTTTACATCTCGGACAGGTTTATAGAGCCGTTTTGGGTAGACTTTAATTATTACGGAATTAAGGCGGCAACCGGTCGCGAGGCTTGGAAGATCATAAACAGCATGAATCATGAGCAGATCAAAGCTAAGCAAATAGCCGTAAAGCATTATTACGATGAATTCTATACGTATGAATCGACACAATGGCAAATATTGAAGCATTTATCATCGGGTGGAACGAAAGGGACACGATTCACCTCACTATAAAACACTACAAAAAATTCTGCGAGAAGGTAACGCTGTACGACAACTATTCAGATGATGGTACAGACGATGTCGCAAGGGATATGGGATGCGATGTTATAAAGTTCGGAACAAAGGGAGTGCTGGACGATAAAGAATATTTGAAGGTAAAAAATCATTGTTGGAAGAGGTCACGGTTTGATTATGTCATTGTGTGTGACTCTGACGAGATACTACAGGAGCCAGAACATCCAACTGGAACGATCGTAAGGACACAAGGGTTTAATATTTTCTCTCACCAGATGCCTAAAGATGATTTTTTAGAGATTCAAACAGGAATTTTAGACAACAACTACTCAAAGTACGTAATGTTTTCTCCTAGACTTAAGGAGATAGGATATGTGTACGGGTGCCACCAGGCCAAGCCTAAAGGTGATATAATAGTTTCACATGAAACACTCGTTCTATTTCATTACCGAAATATAGGAGGGCCTGATAGACTTGTGCAGAGACACAAGATATACAGAGAAAGAATGTCTAGCTTTAATAAGGCATGGAAATTAGGTGTTCACTATCTTTATGATGACGAGCAAAGAATACGAGAATGGCATCAGCACTACGAAAACTCAAAAGAATTATCTTCGCTTGGTATACACTGTTCATAAATGGGCCACGAAAAGACAGGCTCAACATTTGCAAGACATGTGAATTCAGAAGGTGGATAGTCTGCGGTAGGTGCGGGTGTCCGCTAATATCACTTTCGCAGCTTGATGACGGCTGCGATAAATGGGGGAATCACCCTTCTTAATCGAAAACACGCTATATTGGTAAATTAAAGCGTGAAAAAATATACAAGGAAATTCACTAGAGAGGAAAGAACTATCTCTCCAACACCAAAATCTTACCCAGTAGCTCTGAAGAGACAGCCTACCACGGCTACACAGAAGGATGCTTTTGAAGGCATCATAATATGGGGAGAGGACAACGCCTGGCCATTAAAGCTTGCTGAACTGGTGTATTCATCGCCGGCGGCGGTATCATGTATAGGCACTACAGCCAAATTTATTAAAGGCGCTGCGTTCTCAGACCGGAAGTTGATGAAGATAAAAATCAACCAGAAGGGTCAAACGTTATGGGATTTGCACTCAAAGCTATGCGATACTTACGCGCTTTTCGATGGTTTTGCGGTGTGCTTTAAATACAACGGCAACGTAAAGATCACTAACGCCTATGAGATGGACTTCGAGTCGCTAAGGTTCAGTAAGCCGGCAGACGATCTCATATCTGAAATTTCAAGCATAAAGTATAATCCATATTTCGGTACGAAGGAGTACCAAAAAAAATATACCGAGGAGTACCCTGTCTTTGATCTTGAGAATGCCGAAGAAGAGATGAAGGCTCAGAAGAAAGATTATAAAGGACAGGTATACTACTACGGCAACACAAAACCACTGTTTAGATTCTACCCTAATCCGGATTATTTCAGCGCTGAAAAGTGGATTTACATTGACGGAGCCATACAGGCTTTTCATGCAAACAACCTGGACAACGGGTTCTTTCAGTCCGTTTTAATGACAATCGTAGGTGATCCAAACGCCCCCTCAAAGAATCCCAAGTATCAGGTTACAGAGACTGACGAGAACGGAAACAAGACCAAACGATCAACAAAGACCGTTGGAGAAGAGTTTGACGAGCAGATGAGGGATAACTTCTCTGGCGCTGATAAAGGAGGAAATGTGTTTGTTAAGTGGGTTCTAAACAAAGAACAGGCAGTAGATATTCAGGCATTCCCAAACAACACTAATGACACGTTATTCAACACACTGCAAGATTTAACAACTAAGAATATCACGGTAGCCACAAAGGTGCCTTCTATACTCGCTAACATATCTGAGGGTGTATCTTTAGGGTCAGCAGGATCAGAGATTCAAAAGGCTATTGAAATCATGCAGACAAATACACAAGACGAGAGAAACTGTCTGGAACAGTTCTACAACGAAGTGCTGATACCAAACCTTGATCCTGACCTCAATCCAGGAACCACGATCGGTCGCGTGTCGATAGTGAACTACTCGCCTATATCTGAGCCGATAGAGATTGAAGATAAGTTTTGGGAAGTGCTTACACCTGACGAGAAGAGAGACTTTATTCGTCAGAATATGCCGTCTATTAAGTTGAGGTCTCAGCCTGTACCAGGTGCGATGACATCTGAGCCCGCACAGGTAGACGAGAACATGAGAAACATGACTGGCAAACAGATGCAGCAGATGTTACGAATTGTCAGGAGATTTGATAAGGGGGAACTAACATACGATCAGGCTTCGGATATGCTCAAGAGTGGTTTTGGTTTGAATGACGAACAATTAAACAAGTGGTTGAAAGATGAAGAACTTAATCCCGCTATCGTATCTTAATGAGGCGTGCTTTCTTTCATCAAACATTGATGAAAAGAAATACAAGATAGTTTTAAAAATGTCTCAAGAAAGGCTTGAAGATATTTTAGGTGTTTCTTTCTATGAACAAATAGAGACACAGTATCCTAACGATCTAACTGATGATAACCGTGCGTTGTATGATTACATCAAAGACTACTTAGCGTGGCAAACATATTTCTATTTTTTGAAGTTCGCCAATGTTGAGTCTACACCTACCGGTATAAGACAATTTAATGATGACAACAGTGAGATAATCAACGATGTTAAAATGTTCTCTCTCGAAAAAAATGTCCTAGAGAGAGCAAACAATTACCGGTTTAGAATGATAAATTTTCTAAAGTTGGAGAAGGAGAAAGACTCCACGAAATACCCATTGTGGAAAGACCTATGTAAAGATGAGATGAGTTTTGCAATTTCGTCTATAGGCGGAAGGAACAATACAATTGTAAGAGTAAACAAAGCAGTGTCAACAAATGATACCTAGTTCAACATTTGATCCATCACGAAGACTAGACCTGTACTTTAGGATTAACAGGGCATACACAAAAGACTTTGTTTTTGTCGATGCTGATCTGGCTGACTTAGATATAACAGGACATACTTTTACATTAATTATAAAGACAAATCCAGGGGCTATTTCAAATGTAATATCTTTGACTCTAGGTTTTGGTCTTGAGTTCGCTGTATATGAAACAAATGTACTGACAGCAGAAGTAACGTCAGCACAGACACTGATAGACGAAGGAGAGTACTATTGGGAGCTTTATGTAAGCGACATTCAGGAAACGTGGTTAAACGGCAAGGCTTATTTTCATAACGGTATATTTGACGGGATAGATGAGCCATAAGATTGAAAATAAGCGTGTGCGCGTTGAAGTAGGTGAAGATGATTTTACAACAGTACAGGTAAATGATAATAACGTGGCTATAATTGTAAACCCAAACGACAAAGACTGGATATACGGTGAGTATATGCGCATCCGCAGGAAGAGAGTACGCGCTGTCACAAATGTATCACAACAAGGTGGCTCCACCGGCGGAGGGTCTGAGCCTTTCGTGCCTAGTGCGAGATTGCAAGCGGTCATCAACCGAGCAAATACAGAGGGTTTTTCTGTCCCTCCTGATTCTTTTCTTAGTCAACTTGATAATTTATTTTTAATACCATCGGAAGATATACTTGCGTCAAAGTATCTGAGGTTTTACGTAATGGCTACACCTGTAGGATATTCTGATTTTGCGCGTATTGATTATGTTGATCCTGCTAATAATCCATTGCTCACTTTAACCGCTTTGGTTGGATCATGGGATGGAAGTCATTCCGCGTTAGGGTTTACAAACGGCGGTGATGGTGATTCTTACATCGATACAAATTTTAATCCGTCCACCGATGGTGGTCTCTTGTATTCTATTAACTCGGCGAGTTATACATGTGATGCGTCAAGCTACAACACGTCTACCACTGGAAATATATTTGCTATTCGCGCGGCCACGGCACAAATAACGATGAATCCTAAGGCCTCATCTGACGGTAGGTCTAAATGCATTATCCATGACAACACGAACATGGATTTTACTAACACTGGAGAAGATAGGGGACTGTACATTATTCGACGAACTGCTTCGAATGCGAAAAGAATGTTTCGTAGAGGCGGCACACAGACAGCAACAACGGCTTCAATAGCTATTCCTAACGGCACAATTACATTACTAGCACGACGGCGAGTAGACACCGCTACAATTGATAATTTTTATCCCGGCATAATTTCAAATTGGGGAGTCGGCGCCCCCTTAACGGATGCAGAAGAAATTGAAATGCGTAATGCGTGGGTAAACTTTAAGCTGACATACCAATCACCATTATTAACGGTTTCAGACATTGAAGGCACTAAGGTTGTATTTACAACAGGTGCAGAAGTTTCATGGGACGATGGCTCAGTGTTCGGCATGGGTAGATACTTGAACACTATGTATTATGGAGGAACGGATGAAGCTGGCGGAGACCCTACTGGGTATTCTATAGGAGCTTTTGATTTATCGGGACAATACACAGGAACTAAGAATGTCGGAAATCCAATTTTCAACGTGTCTGGTATTTCTCCAAACGTTTCGATCATGCCTATGGATGTGTATGAGCGCTCCGGCACATTGTACATGCTAGCATCGGTTAGAACAAACGAAAGCCCCGCAGTTCAATTTACTGCGATACTTACTGCATCTACTTCTGATAGATACTCGTGGACGTATATAGGAGCTCTGTTTGATGCCGGTGATGGGCCAGGTGAATTCAATCATGGAGCAAGTTGGTTTGAAGACCCTAACGATCCAACATATATTAAGATTGCTTACGTGTTCAGAAACGACAATACTGTTCCAATGCGCGTAAACATAGCCAGATGCCTATTGAGTAACGACATAACAACAGCTGGTAATTGGTCAATACAACATAGCAACATTGTTGCATCCCCAATTTCATCCGCTTCGCAGGTGTATCCAAAAATATACTGGACTGGTACAGACTATTTATTGCTGTATGGTAGATTTTTTCCAGAAGCTTTTGATGACGGGTTCTCTTGCTTTGCAACGAGGAGCAGTGATTTAAGTTCTTTTCCTGCTGGCTTAGAATTCTTATGGCCTACCGGTGTCAGTGGTGATCCTGATAGCGGATACACCTCTATTCCAAGATTAGACCAAGCGAACGGGTTAATATTTTACGGAGCAAGACAAGGGGGAGGCAGTACATCATACACAAGTGTCTGTGTTAAGTCGTACACTGAAAATCTATGAAAACAACCTTAGTACCGATTATGAAAGCAAAAGTAATTATATCCTTAGGAATGCTGATGACACTTGTAGTGATTGTCATGTTGTCCGTTCATGCTTGCGCGCAGGTGCCAGCAGATTTTCAACACACATTTGATACCACCAGGTTTGTAGCCACACGCGCTGATGGTAAGCAGGTGACACAGAAAATTTTTCAAGCAAACACCTTCTCTGTGCCGATGCCGCTTGGACGGTTTAAAATTGGTGTG